>Ga0209840_1000386_pt1 | contig 9822 bp, 11 predicted proteins | sample PersoiDNA2013190_FD_185802 | JGI IMG/M metagenome (GOLD analysis project Ga0209840, IMG submission 185802) | Permafrost soil microbial communities from the Arctic, to analyse light accelerated degradation of dissolved organic matter (DOM) -... | ecosystem: Environmental > Terrestrial > Soil >... | reverse complement strand
GCACTCACCGTCGGTCGGCACGCTCAAGAAGTACGCCCGGGCGGTGGGTTGTGAGGTCGAGATCCGTCTTGTCCCGGCTCCTCGACCGGCGACGGCATCCGCCCGACGGTCGCCGCGGGACTGCGGGTGACGCCGACGCCCACCGTTCCGTCCGTGCCTCCTGCTAGGGTGCACATACGAGGAGCGCGAAGTGCGCTCGCGTACCCATCGATCGGACCAGGAGGCGGCAAGGTTGATCAGGCGATTCCAGCAGTGTGACGTGGACGACCATCGGGGGATGTCAGACATCATCGCGTCGATGAAGGAGGTCCTCGTCGCCCTGGACGGAGGCACGGTCCCCAACGACACCGACTACTCGCTGGACGATCTGGGCGGTCGTGGTCCTGGGGGTCCCGAGCAGGCAACCCCCGAGGATTGCTCGGTAGTTCAGAAGCGCACGACAACACCGTGGGAGTGTCACCCGTCTGCGCCGGCCAACGTCGACCGCGCCGGCAGTTCGCGACCCTCGTTGCCGAGTCGCTTCGTGGCTACACTCGCAGGCATGAAGCCCGAGCTCCGATCACGCCTGTTCCGGCCGGTGGACTCGCTCCGAGGCGCGGGCTAAAACGTGAACAGCGACCGGCGCGGCATTGACGAAGTGTAGTCCAATGGCTACACTCACTCATGATTGAACTCCGCAAGACCGAGACGTTCGCACGCTGGCTTGACGACCTGCGTGATCTCCGCGCAAGAGCGCGCGTCCAGGTCAGAATCGAGCGCTTGGCCGCCGGGAATGCCGGAGATGTGAAAGGTGTCGGGAAGGGTGTCTCCGAGTTGCGAATCGACTACGGTCCCGGGTACAGGGTGTATTTCACCAAACGGGGGCGTGCCGTGGTCATTCTCTTGGCAGGGGGAGTCAAGCACACCCAAGTCGCTGATATCAGAATTGCCCAGCGCCTTGCAGCTAGCCTCTAGGAGAGTCATCGATGAGTAGAACCATCACTACTAGATACGATGTCGCCGAACACCTCCGCACGCCGGAGGAGAGGGCCGCCTATCTCGAAGCCTGCCTTGAGGAGGCGGAAGGTGATGCTGCATTCATCGCCAAGGCTCTGGGCGATATTGCCCGTGCGAAGGGGATGACCCAAGTGGCGCGCGATGCCGGCCTGTCACGGGAAAGCCTCTACAAGGCCCTCTCCGGTGATCGCAGTCCCGGCTTCGATACGATTCTCAAAGTGATCGGCGCACTGGGTCTCCAGCTGCATGCCGTCGCTGCGCAAGACGCCATGGCCCAACCAGTCGCTCCAGCGGACCCGCGGGACTCGTCGGGCCGCTGAGCCCGCGCGGCCCTGACTCATGAGCTCAGGAGCCGCGTGCCCAGTCGCGAGTTCGATCTGATCGTCCGCACCGACGATCGCGCTGAGGTGAGAGGGTTTGAGGCGTGGGTGGGTGCGGGCTGCGTGGACGGCGCAGATGCCGCTGGGTATGCTGCAGAGGAATCGCGGTGCACCCTCGAGGGGCCACCTGAGACGGCCGGAGGCTTCCGGCCGTTTCCTTTTGTCGGGGCTTGCCGGAAGGGTGGCGAAGCTCAAGTCCTCGAGGCGGCTGCTGGGTTGCGGCTGCGTCGGGGCACGAAGCACGCGTACCATGATGTCCCGGACGACGGAGCCTTCACCTCAGCCTACCTCGCGCGGTTCCAGGCTGGACTGAAGGCGGCATGAACCGGACTCCCGAGCACAATGTCGCCGCTCGAGTGGTTTAGAACTTGCATCAATCTGGTGATGCTCTAAACTGAGCACAGCGATCACTGGAGGGTGGAGATGATCAGCGAGAGGCTCAAGGCCGCACGTCGTGTGGCGGGTCTGACCCAAGCCGAAGTGGGGCACCTGATCGGCGTCACCAACGTCGCTGTGTCCAAGTATGAGCGCGGTCTCGTGACCCCAGACGGGGAGCGTCTGGTCGGCCTCTCGCAGGCTTTGGGCGTTGCCGTTGCTCAGCTGCTGCGTCAAGAAGAGGAGTTGGGACTCTCGGTCGCGTCATATCGCTGGCACCCACTGAAACGACAAAGCCGCAGAGCTGCGGACGTGGCCGAGGCCAAAGCCCACGACTGGCTGGAGCGGTATGTCGTGCTCGAACAGCTGCTCGACGAGCAGCCTCACACCACCGTCGCCGGCCTGCGAGCGGCGGTCGACTTCACTCGCGATCCCGAAAACGCGGCAGAGTGTCTCCGTGGTCACTGGCAGATCGGGAACGACGCTATCGAGAGCATGGTCGACGTCCTCGAGGACAACGGGGTGAAGGTGCTTGTGCTGCCCGAGGCCGGCCCCATGAATGCCTGTTCATATGAGCTCAACGAAGGGCAGCCGGCGATCGTCGTCAGCCGGACTCTCCCGGACAGCGGTGGCGACTGCCCCGGGGATCGCCAGCGGTTCTCTCTCGCTCATGAGCTCGGGCACTTCGTTCTCGACGATGACTCGAGCGCGGAAGACAGAGAGGCAGTCGCCCACCGCTTCGCGGCCGCCTTCCTCGTCCCCGCCGAGGCGGCGCGGCGAGAGCTCGGGGAGTCCCGCAGCAATGTAACCACCGCCGAGTTGGCCCTGCTGAAGCGCAAGTACGGCTTCAGCATGCAGGCCTGGATCCGCAGATCCGAGGAGCTCGGCATCCTCCGGCCTGCTGCCGCCAAGGCAGCCTTGACGGCGGCCAGAAGCGCCGGCTGGGAGGACAAGGAGCCAGTGGATGTGGCGTTCGAGGAACCACAGCGGATGATACGGCTGGCCCTTCGCGCGTGGGCCGAAGGCATCGTCTCCGAGAGCCGTGCCGCCGAGCTCTCGGGCTGCCCGCGCGAGCATTTCCGGCGCATGAGGAGCGATGCCTGGGGGGCGGTAGATGCCCGGGCATGTGCTTGACGCATGCTTCGTCGAGGACTTGCGGACGGCGGGATTGCTTGCAGCCAGCTGCACGAACCTCGAGCAGCCGATGGTCGGAGGGTTCGCTGCTTGCGCTGACACTGAACTTGCCTCCCGCACGGACGAGCTCGTTCGCTACGGAGTACGTGTCCGGCATCTGACGAGCCTGGAGCTACCGCAGCACGAGCCGATGCAAGTGCACTATCGTGCGCTGTCTGTCGCGGACGCCGAAGCCCTCGTGATCGCGCGAGCAGACGAAGCCGTCCTGCTTACGGGAGACGGGTCGCTGCGCAAAGCGGCTCTCGATGCCGGAGTTGACGTCCGCGGTGTGATTGGAGAGCTCAAGAGGCTCGTCGCCGCGGTGATTATCGACCCGCCTGGGGCTCCGACCGCCTAGAGACCATCGTCGCCTCCGGATCACGTTTGCCTCACCGTGAGGTCGCGGCGGCGCGACGGCAGTGGTTCAAGATGATCGCCAAGGGGCGCGGCATCGGGTAGCTCTGCGCGGCTACGAATCATCGGACAGCGAGGCTCCGCTTGCCACTGTGTATCCCATCGCGCGGTACCCCGCGAGTCGCTTCTGATGCATGCGGGCCAGCACCGGGACACTGTGGTCCACATAGTCGTAGATGATCACGTCCGCCTTGCCCGCATGCTCCCGGTGCAGCCGGCCGGCGTACTGCTGAAGCGTCCCTCGCCAGGCGACCGGCATTGCCAGGAAGAGCGTGTCCAGGCGCGCATCGTCGAACCCTTCACCGACGCAGCGGCCGGTCGCGACAATCACTCGTGGGGCGTCGGGCGGCGTCGTCGCCATGGCTTCCGCGATCGCCCGCCGTTTCTTGACACCCATTCCGCCTGACATGACAAAGACTTCCGCCATCGACTCGCCGAGCGCCACGGCGAGGCTGTCCCGATGGTCGGTGCGCTCGGTGAGCACGAGCGGGGAGCGCCCCGCGGCGACGGCGGCGAGCACGTCGGCGACGATGAGCTCGTTGCGTGCGGAGTCCGCGGCGAGCGCGGAGTAGATCGTTTGGATGCCCGGCTCGGCGTCGGCCACGGGCATCGTGAAGGCAGTGCCTCTCACAACGACCCTGTGGTCGAACGGACGCGCTTCGGCTTGGCTTCTGGCGTCCGTGCGGTACCGTATCGGTCCGCACTGCATGGTGATGATCGGCTGGTGCCCGTCTCTGCGCACGGGGGTCGCCGTGAGGCCCACGATGTACTTCGCCCGCACCTGCTTCAACACCTGTTCGAAGCTGAAGGCCGAGAGATGGTGGCACTCGTCGACGATCACTTGCCCATAGTCGGCCACGAGGTCGGCCACGACGCCCTTCTTGTTGAGGGATTGGATGACGGCGACGTCGATGGCGCCGCTCGGCCTTGCACGGCCTCCACCGATCACACCGATCGCGGCAGACGGCAGGTCGAGGAACGCCGAGAGCCGTTCGCGCCATTGGTCCATCATCTGGCGACGATGCACCAGCACCAGGGTGTTGACCTGACGTGCGGCGATCAGCCACGCGCCGACGACCGTCTTGCCGAACGCGGTGGCGGCGCACAACACGCCGTTGTCGTGTGCCAGGATCGCCTCGGCCGCTTCGAGCTGCTGCGGCGTCAGCTCGCCGTGGAACGTCACGTCGAGCGGCTGCCCATCCGTCCTCTCGTCACGAAGCCGCGGCTCGATGCCATGGGTTTGGAGAAGGTCCAGCGCCGCGTCGAGGCAGCCTCGCGGCAGCGCCACGTAACCGGGCAGCTCCTCCGCGCAGCAGATGAGCCGCGGCTTCGCGAAGGTGGGTAGTCGCATCGCTTGGGCGCGGTAGAACTCCGGGTTCTCGAACGCGGCCAAGCGGACGAGCCTGTCCTGCAAGCTCTGGGGAAGACCAGCCTTGCTCACGTACACGAGGTTGCTCGATACGATGTCGGTCGCGTCCGGGAAGGGTCCCAAGATGAGGGACTCCGCTCGCCGCCCCGAGGGCGGAAGGGTCCAGGGCTCCTCTGCGCCGTCATCCAGGGCGATGCGCTCGCCGAGGGCGTCGGCTCCGTCCAGCGCCTTCTCGAGAGCCCGTGCGACGTCGGCAGTGGACATCTGCATCACGCCGGAGAGCAGCCGCCACTGATCGGGCGCGGGCTGGAAGTCGGCATCGACGAACACGCTCTTACCTTCGTCCCTCGGTTCGCGCTCCAGTGGTAGGGCGATCAGGTTGCCGAACCCGCCCTTGGGGAGCGTGTCCTGGCCGGGGAAGAGGCGGTCGTATGAGTCGAGGCCCACCTCATGGCGCTGTGCCGTTGCTCGCGTCAGCAGGGCTGAGCCGAGCCGACGCGCCCGTGCAGCGTCGATCGCCTCGTCGAAGAACACCCACACGTGCGCGCCGTCGCCGGACCGCGAGACTTCCACGTAGGCTGGAACATCGAACTGCCGACACACCTCGGTGAAGGCCGAGACATCCTGCCGCCACTCGGCCTTGTCGAAATCGAGCGCGAGAAAGTGGCAGGTCTCGTCGGGCAGCAGCGGGTAGACACCGACGGTGTGCCTGCCCGTGAGGTGGTCGCGGATCACCTCGTCGCTGAGGGGAAGCAGTGCCCGGCTGGGGCAGTCTGCGCACTTGACCTTGGGCTTACCACACAGGGTGCGATCCCATTCGTGCGCGCACGCCGGTGCATAGCCCGACCGACCCGCTTTGTTCTGCCAGCGCAGCGCGAAGACATCCTCGCGGCCGCGGAAGAGTGTGCGAAAGTGCGCAAGCTTGGCGGCGACGGGAGAGTCGGAGGTCAGTGGGGCACTGGTGTCGGGAGGGTTGGGCGCAGTCGCCGTGAGCGCCGTCGGTAGGGACGCGAGCTTCGCCGGAGATGGCGCGGTCTCGGTGAGTCCGAGCAGTGACCTCAGGTGAGCGTTCTCCGCAAGCAGCTGCTCGCACTCGGCGCGCAGAGCGGTGAGGTCATCCATCTCGCCATCGGCGTTCCCCATTCCAGCATTGTCTCAGTCTCAAGGGCGAATCGGAACTTCCTCCACGGCGGGTGGCATCGAGGTTAGCCACGGCGAGGAGCTCACCTTCGGCCGATCCTCATCGCAGACAACCTCCCGTCGCGCGAGTTCTTGCTCATCCACCGCCAGGTCGCGGACCACCACATGCACCGCCACCCGGACCTCCCCGAGCAGCGGCGTCTCGAGAGCGGGCGCTACGGGTTCGTGGTCATCGAGGTCAAGCGAGCATCACCACGTGCCAGACAACGTTCCTCTGATCAATCGTCATCCTTGTGCCGCGAACCGGCTGCCGCTACGGTCGACGAGAGTCTCGCTTCCTTGGCATGAGCAGTCCCACCTACAAGTCGCTGAACGCTCTCATGCGGCACATGCGCAGCAGTGCCGGCATCGACGTGCGAGGATCTGTTCACAAGCGGACGCTCGCGCACATGGGGTACTTCCATGGCTACAAGGGCTACCGTTTCAGTGGTTCGCCTTCCAGAAGGATCCCGTACGCCGGGTTCGATGACCTGTCGGCCGTCGTGAGCTTCGACAGTGGCCTGAAAGCACTCTTCTATCCCCTGCTGATGAAGCTCGAGATGACGATGAAGAATCTCGCGTTGGTGGAGCTCCTGGAGGCCGCCGACACCTCCGTTCTTACGAGCGTGTACAGCCGGCTGATGCCCGGCACCAAGAAGAATGGACGGCAGGGCAAGCTCGAAGTCATTCATGCCGGCAACCAGGTGCTGCTCGAGCGCTTCAGGCGCGGCGATCGAATCGTCACCCACTACTTCGACACTCCCGGCGAGGTCGTGCCGCTCTGGGCGCTGTTTGAGGTCGTCACGCTCGGACACTTCGGCCGCTTGCTCGAGCAGCTCTCGCCTGACGTGCTGGTGCGCATCGCAGACGCTTGGGGCGTGCGGAGACGCGATGCGGATCTCGTGCCACACCTGGTGCTCGCCATCACCGACCTTCGCAACGCGGTGGCGCACAACGGGGTCGTGTTCGATACCCGGTTTGCGAGCGCCAAGATTCGCAAGAAGGTCGCGGGAATGCTCGGCCGCGAGATAGTGTTCGAACCTGCGCTGCACGTCGGCTTCGACACGATCACCGACTACCTGGTGTTGGTCGTGTACCTGTCGGCCGGCCTTGGCTTCCCCAAGCGGGAGGTCTATCGCGCGACTACAGCTTACGCAGCCCTGACTGATGAGCTGAGGAGCCGCGTGCCCGCTCGCGTGTTCGACCTGATCGTTCACACCGACAACCGCGCCAAGGTGAGGCGGCTCGAGGCATGGGTGCGGGCCACGTAGACGGCGCAGACGCCGCTGGGTATACTACGGGCGAATCGCGGTGCACCCTCGAGGGGGCCACCTGAGACGGCCGGAGGCTTCCGGCCGTTTCCTTTTGTCGGGGCTTGCCGGAGGGGTGGCTGAGCTCAAGTCCTCGAGGCGGCTGCCGAGCCGCGGCCGCGTCGGGGCACGAAGCACGCGTACCATGATGACCCGGACGACGGAGCCAACTTCGTGAGGATTCCGCGACACAAGCCGGTCCGGGACTATGTGGCGCAACAGGTGGCCGAGGCCATCGAGAAGCGGTTGGGTAGGTAGGAGGCAGTGATGACCAGGGACTTGGCGTACTACCGGCTTCTGCCATACGAGCGCGAGTGGCTCATGCGGGAGGAAGGCGCGCAGAAGTACTTCGTAGTGCGCCTGAAGGATCTTCCCGCTGTCGCCGGTGATGGGGCTTCTCCAGACGAGGCGGTCGAAGATCTGCGCGTAGCCTTCGATGAGTTCGTCGCCGCCTGGATCGACGCAGGACGTCCCATCCCGGAGCCGAGTCGGGCATTCACCGTTCCTGCTGCGTCCGAGCAGCGGCCGGCGAAGGAGTGGCCCGCGGTCTTGCCTTCGCCCGAGCGGCCGAACGAGGAGACCGCGTCCGACTGGGCCGAACGCGCCGTGGTCTACACGAACGACGTGCTCGTGGAGGATTCCCCCCAGGAGCCGCGGTTCGAGACTCTGACGGAGGTTGCCGCGGTCATCTGAGTGGGCCAGGCCAACCGGCCGCTACGGCCAAGTGACCGTGGACGCACGCGCTGCGCATCCGCATCCTCCAGCGCCGCAACGTCGGCAGGCTCATGGGGGCGATCCGCGAGGTCGTCCACAGCGAGGAGCTCACCTTCGGCCGATCCTCATCGCGGACAACCCTCCGTCGCGCGAGCTCCTGCTCATCGACCGCCAGGTCACGGACCACCACATGCCGCGTCGCCTGGACCTCCTCGGGCTGCGGCGACTCGGGGAGCGGGCGCGTGAGGGTTTGTGGTCATCGAGGTCAAGCTCGGCAAGAACGGGGAGCTGAGCGAGGCCGTCGCGGAGCAGCTGGAACACTACGTGTGCCACATCCGCGACGAGGCGGCGGAGGCCTACGCGCGCTGCTACGAGAAGACCTACGCGCAAAAGCGCCGCCTCGGGCTGATCGTCGGCGCGGGCATGCCGGACGAGATCGAGATTGGCGGCGGTGAGGTCGAGGGGCTCGTCGTAGTCGGGGGGTACAGCCAGGAGGCCATGGCCCAGGCGGCGCGGTTGACGGCCAGCCATCCGGAGGTCAGGGTGCACATCTTCCAAAACAGCCTTGTGGGCGAGGGCGGGGGGTTGGTCGGAGGCTGATACGGGCGCTCGGCCGGCGGGATCTCGTCTCGCAACTCCATCGTGCCCATCGTGATCCTCCCGACGCGATTGGTGCTGAGCACGATCCCCGCAGGGGCTGCGGCGATTGTGACCCTGCCCAAGGTCCCGCAGCGATTGACCGGCGCTGGGAATCGGGTACACTCCCAGTACTGCAGACCCACGAGCGCCGCGCGACCCGGTCGGGTCGACGCTCGTTATTAGAACGCCAGGGAGCCTTCGGGCTCCCTGTCTTCGTTCTGGAGCGATTGTCGACCAAGGGGGTGACCGTGGACTTACCGGTGGCACCGATTCTGCGTCCTCAGAGAGTCCGCGTGTTTGTCGACTTCTGGAACTTCCAGCTCAGCGCCAATGATGTGCTGGGGCGGAGCTTCAGGCCCGACTGGAGCACCCTGTCCAGGTGGCTCGGCGTCGACGCTGCCGCGCTCATCTCCGGCGTTGCCGCATCCGATCTCCAGTTCGAGGGCTCCACCGTCTATCTGTCTGTCGGCAAGGGCACGGGCGACGTCAGGCTACGCGAGTGGGCAACGAGGTTTCTCGGGCAGGGTCGCCGGCGTCACTGTCGTGCTGAAGGAGCGCGTCAAGAAGCACCCGCCGGTGTGCCAGAGTTGTCATCGGCCTGTCAGTACCTGCTGCCACTGTGGGGTACCTCTGTCGCTCACGGAGGAGAAAGGCGTCGACGTGGCCATCGCCACCGACATGATCAAGCTCGCTTGGGAAGACGCCTACGACTGGGCCGTCCTCGTCTCGTCCGATCGTGACTTCATCCCGGCCGTGGAGTTTTTGAACGCGAAAGGTCGCAAGGTGCTGCACGCGGGCTTCCCGCCCCGGGGCAGTGATCTGGCGGCGAGATGCTGGGGGTCGCTGGACCTGCGCCCGCATCTGCCCGGCCTCGAGCGAACGTAGGCGGCTCGGGCCACACATCCATGGTGTCGACGCTGCTTTCTGGGTGACGGCGGACGCCCACGGTGCGCATCGCATCCTCCAGCGCCGCAACGTCGGCAGGCTCACGAAGGCGACCCGCCACACGTGTTGCGACGCGCCATCCAAGAATGATACCTTTCGCTTACAGTTTTGCTTTCACTCCGGCTGGCGAAGCGAGCGCGATGGCCGACACGCATGAGATTTATCCGAATGCCCCGCTCGCGTTGGTGGCAGTAGAGATTCTGATGTTGCCCCGGTTTCGTGGACAGTTCTCCGTTAGGCCGCTTGGGCCTTGTCTGAGCTGAGTATAGCGTGGATCCTCTCGAAGTTGAGCGGGCTCTTGTAGCCGAGGGCGGAATGGCGTCGGCGC
>Ga0209840_1000385_pt1 | contig 9826 bp, 7 predicted proteins | sample PersoiDNA2013190_FD_185802 | JGI IMG/M metagenome (GOLD analysis project Ga0209840, IMG submission 185802) | Permafrost soil microbial communities from the Arctic, to analyse light accelerated degradation of dissolved organic matter (DOM) -... | ecosystem: Environmental > Terrestrial > Soil >... | reverse complement strand
GCTGTACCGCCTCATCGTTGCTCACCGGGGCGCAGGGACGTTTCTCACCGAGGTGTCGATGGACGAGACCGACGCGCCTCAGACGCCGTCAGAACTGCTCGTGATCCTCGCGGCCCTGGCCGATGAAGGCATCCCGGTGCGGACCATCGCCCCCAGGTTCAGCGGCCGCTTCAACAAAGGGGTCGACTACGTCGGCGACGTGGCCGGCTTCGCCGCTGAGTTCGCCGCCGACATCGCTGTCGTCAGACACGCCGTCGGTACGTACGGCCTGCCGGCTGACCTCAAGCTCAGCGTCCACTCGGGGAGCGACAAGTTCTCGATCTTCCCGCTCATCAGGGAGGCCATCAGGCAGGCTGGGGCCGGGGTCCACGTGAAGACCTCGGGCACCACGTGGCTCGAGGAGGTCATCGGTCTCGCCGAAGCCGGCGGGGACGGCCTCGCGCTGGTGCAAGACGTCTACGCCGGGGCCTACGAGCGCCGCGAGGAGCTGTGCGCGCCGTACGCGAGCGTCATCGACATCGACCCAGCCTGTCTGCCGAGGCCGGCCGAGGTTCGGCGCTGGAGCTCCGCAGAGTTCGTCGCGACTGTGCGCCACGATCCTCGTGACCCTGCCTACGATCGGCATGTGCGTCAGCTCTTGCACGTGGGATACAAGGTGGCTGCCGAGATGGGAGACGGCTACACCGAGCTCCTTCTGGCCTGTCGCACCTCGATCGCACGGAATGTGACGGACAACATCTTCGAGCGACACCTGCGACCGCTGTTCATCGACGATCAGCCGACGTAGCGTGGCAAAAGTGGGGTTCGCCGCAGGGGCACCCCACACTGATCTGGTGAGCTGCCCAGGCCGCTGCGCGTGGCCTGTGTGCGGCCGCTATTGAAGCGGCACGGACGAAGACCAGAACGCGGACGTCTCGTCGCCTGACGAGACGTCCGCGTTCGGCTGCGTAGCATGGCGACCGGCCCGTGACCGGGTCACCGTGGGGCTGTGATCAGCCCCAGATGTCGCGCGCCGGCGCGAAGACCACCGCGATGCGGAAGACCTCCCCGCCCTGGATGCGGAAATTGTGCAGCGTGTTCTTGGGGACGTAGAGGGCGTCGCCGGGCTCGACGTCAAAATCGTCCTCGCCCACCTTAGCCTTGGCGCGACCGGAGAGCACGTAGAAGACGTGGTCTTCCTTCTCGTGCACGTCGTCGAGCGCCGCTCCTTCCGGCTGGATCTCGGTGACGTGGAACTCGAGCTGCGCGCTCGGGCAGGACTTGGGATTAATCAGCGGCCAGCCACGAGTCTTCTCGTGCTTGGGCGGATCCTGCTTGAACTCGACGCTCGTCTGATTGCAGACCTTGCCGCGAGGTGCTTCAGCCATCGTCGGCTCCTTTCTCGTTAGGGATACGTACCGTGTGTTAGGGCTCGAGGACCACCTTCATGGCGCCGTCGCGCCGCTCCACGAACGTCGCCAGTGCCTCCGCGAACTGGTCGAGAGGGAAGGTGTGGGTGTGGATGCCCTCGGTGGTCACCGCGCCGTTGGCCATCAGTGCCAGCGCCGGCGCGGCCGTGTTGGGGTTGGCGCGCACGCCGAGGATATCCAGCTCGGCGAGCGTCATGGGGCCCCACGGCACGGTGATGGCGTCAGTGGGCAGGCCGGCCATGACGATGCGGCCGGCCTTGCGGGTCGACTTGATGGCCCAGTCGATCGCCTGCTGGGTGCCGGCGCACTCGACCGTGCAGTCCACGCCTATGCCGCCGGTGAGCTCCATCACTTTGGCGACCGGGTCGTCGACCTTCTCGTAGTCGACGCCGATGGCGCCCATGCTCTCGGCGAACGCCAAGCGCGGGCCGCGGCCGATCACGATGACGAACTTGGCCCCTGACGCGCGCGAGTACTGGAAGGAGAACTGGCCGACCGCGCCTGGGCCCGTCACCAGCACGGTGTCGCCGGTGGTGACGCGGCCGCGCTGCACCCCGTGCAGTGCGACGCCGGCGGAGTCGAGCATGGCGCCCTGCTGGTAGGTGAGACCCTCGGGCAGCGGCGTCGCCGACTTCACCGAGGTGATGATGTACTCGGCGTAGGCTCCGGGCGACGTGAACCCGTAGTGGCGGTGTCCGGAGGCGTTGTCGCCGTAGTTGAGGCACACCGTGTAGTGGCCGGTCATGCAGTTGAGGCAGATGCCGCAGCCCTTGTGAGCCTCGCCGGCCACACGCGTGCCGACGGCGTACTTGGCGGCGACCTTCTCAGACGCCTTGAGGTCGTCGGCTACGGCCACGACCTCGCCGGCCCACTCGTGGCCGATGACGGCAGGGAAGGTCGGCGGCCAGAAGCCCGGGAACTTGCCGGCGACGATCTTGGGGTCCGTGCCGCAGATGGCCACGGCTTTGACGCGGCAGAGGATTTCGTCGCCCTTCGGTTCCGGGGTCGGCACTTCCTGGATCTCGAAATCGTTCGGCCCTTTGAGGACCAGTGCCTTCATGGTCTTCGGGATGTCAGTCATAGTCTCGCCCCTCTCAGTCGAACCCGGAAAACAGTGTCTTGTCGATGGTCGCGGCGAAGCGCCGCGCTTGTTCGGCCGCCGCTCTGTCGTCAGGCAGCGGCAGGATCTCCGCCGAGAGCCAGCCCTCGTAGTGGATATCGTTGAGCGCCGCTGCGACCTCCGCGAAGTCGACGTGGCCTACGCCGGCCGCCCGGCGGTTGCTGTCGACGATGTGGAAGTGGCCGAGGTGCTCTCCGGTTGCGCGTATCGCCGCCCCTATCGAGACCTCCTCGATGTTCATGTGGAACACATCGAGGAGGACGCCGACGCTGGGGCGGCCGATGCGCTCCACGGCGGCGACTGTCTCGGCGGCAGTGTTGAGCAACGACGTCTCGTAGCGGTTGATGGCCTCGACGACGAAGCGGCCGCCTGCCGCGGCGGTGCGGTCGACGCACTCCCGCATACTCTCGACGAAACGCCCGACGGCCGCGTCCAGGTCGCCGTCGGCCGGCGCCTTTCCGCGCACGAGGCCGACGATAAGCGGCGCGTCGAGCGCTGCTGCATGCTCCGCCAGCTCGACGATGCGCTCGACGGCGCGAGCCCGCCCAGGCTGGTCGGGGTCGGTCAGGGAGAGGCCGTCCTCGAGGAACGCCCGGCCGCTGCTGAGCGCCGCGAGGCGGAGGCCTGCGTCGCGCAGCAGGTCCTCCAGCTCGCGCCGGCGGAGCTCCGCAGGCGAGCGCATGCTGATCTCGATGCCTTCGAAGCCGAGCTCGCGCGACACGAGAGCCGCCTCGCGCACGCGACCGGGGAACAGCATCGGGCCGAAGCCCGTGGGCCCCGACGCGGTCGCGAAGCACGCAGGCCAGCTCATGCCGGGCTGTGGCGTCGTTTACCGGACATGGTGGTTCGCCGCATGCTCAGTGTTGTCCGATCCAGGGCAGCGCGAAGATCGGCTTCCAGCCCTCGCTGAGCGGCTCGCGCAGGAAGGGCTCCATATCGGCGGCTGTCCGGAACGTGGTCTCCTCGACCGGCGGAACGGTGCCGGCCGGGAAGGTCGCCAGGATGTCGTCGACGATCATGGTGAGGTACTTGCAGAAGGCCGCCACAGGTCGCTTGGCCTTCCACGCCTCGGCGTGCGTCGGCTTGCCGACGACGCCCTCCGGCGTGCCGAAGAACTCGATGGCGAAATGCCCTTCGGCCTCCGACCAGCGCTGCGGACGATGGTAGCCGTCGACCGAGTTGTTGAAGTGGCCGGGCGGCATGTACTGCTTGGTCTCGGTCTCGACCGCCTGCGCCATGTCGACCATCTCGGGGAACAGCAGCAGCCCCAGCGAGGTCTCCGCCTCGTCGGCGTGGATGAACGGCGTGTCCCACCAACCGCCCTGCTCGGTGGTGCGGAAGAAGTCCTTGACCGAGCGGTGCCAGTCGATGACGCGGACGATGGCGGGAACCTGGTAGCGCTTGAGGAACTTGTGCAGAGCCGTCTCGAGCATCCACAGGTGGCCGTGGTTGTTGACGATGATCATCTTACGGAAGCCGTCGTTCCACAGACCGAGCATGACGTCGACCAGCGTCTCCTCCACCACCGACTCGCGCAGCATGACCGTGCCGGGCATGCCGATGTGATGGTAGGGATGACCGCCATACATGAGCGGCGGCAGGGCGATGGCCGGCGCGTGACCGTTGTGCTTCTGGGACTGACGCCGCACCGCCTCGCAGAGGTGGCTCACGAAAAGGGTGTCCATGGCGCTCACGGTCTGGCGACCGTGGTTCTCGGTGCAGCCCACCGGGATGAGCACCACATCGTTCTGGCGACGTTCTTTCTCGACCTGCGCGCGGATCGTGGTCTGGAGGTAGCTGCCCGGCTTGGCCCACTCGCAGGGCGTGGGGACGCCATAGTCGTCGAGCACGGCGTCGATGGCAGCGTCGTCGGCCTCCCACAGTTCCTTGAACATGCGCCCGACGGGCGTGTCCTCGAAAAAGAGGTCCGGCTGGTCGGTGGTCAGCAGGTCCATGTCTCCTCCTTGTAGGTTACGGTTGTGCGTGGGCCGCCCGCCGCTCCATGAGGGAGCGGGCGGCCTGGGCGATGTGGCCGGCCGTGAGGCCGTACTTCTGCAGCAGATCGTCGTTCGCGGCCGACTCGCTGTAGACGTCGGCGACGCCGATCCGCTTCATGGGCGTGGGGCGGTTTTCGCCGAGCACTTCGGCGACGGCGCCGCCGAGGCCGCCGATGATGTTGTGCTCCTCGGCGGTGACCACGAGGCCGGTACGCTCGGCGGCGGCCACGACCGCGGCGACATCGATCGGCTTCACGGTGTGGGCGTGCAGCAGGTGCACCGAGACGCCCTCCGCGGCGAGCGCGTCGGCCGCCTCCACGGCGCGTCCCACCATTATCCCGGTCGTGATCACGGTCACGTCGCTGCCCTCGCGTACCACGACCGCGCGCCCGATCTTGAAGTCGTAGCCCTCGTCGAACACGATCGGGCTGGGGTCGCGCGTGATGCGCAGGTACGCGGGGGCGCCGTAGTCGGCGACGGCGAAGACCGCCTTGCGGACTTCTACGCCGTCGCCCGGAGCCACCACCGTCATGTTCGGCAGGGCGCGCATCACGGCCATGTCCTCGATCGCCTGGTGCGACTTGCCGGTCTTGCCTGCCAGCAAGCCGCTGTAGGCGCCGCCGATCACCACCGGCAGCCTCGGCTGCGCGATCGACACCCTGATCTGGTCGGTCGTGCGGCAGGTGGCGAAGCAGGCGAAGGAGTTGGTGAACGGGATGAAGCCCATTGTGGCCAGGCCGGCCGCGACACCGGTCATGTTCGCCTCGGCGATACCCATCTGGAAGAAGCGCTCGGGGAAGGCTTCCGCGAACATGCCCATCTTGCTGGAGGACGCAAGGTCGGCGTCGACCGCCACCACGCGCGCGTTGCGTTCTCCGAGGTCGACCAGCGCTCGTCCGTAGGCGTCGCGCATGGCGACCATCTCGACCATCACCGCACCTCCCGCACGCAAAGCTCGGTGAGGGCTTTCTCTTTGAGGTCCTCAGTGACCATGGCCGAGTGCCACTTGTGCGTGTTCTCCATGAACGAGACGCCCTTGCCTTTGACTGTGTGCGCGAGGATGACCGTCGGACGACCCTTGACCGTTTGGGCTGCCGCGCAGGCTGTGACGATGGCAGCGGGATCGTGGCCGTCGACCTCGAGGACGTTCCAGTTGAAGGCGAGCCACTTCTCGGCGATGGGTTCCACGGACATGATGGTCGCCGTGTCGCCCATGAGCTGGATGTGGTTGTCGTCGACGATGGCCACCAGGTTATCAAGGCCGAACTTGGGCGCCGCCATGGCCGCCTCCCACACCTGGCCCTCCTGCAGCTCGCCGTCGCCGAGGACCACGAAGACCCTGGCGTCGATGACCTTGAGCCGCAGGCCGAGCGCCATGCCCAGGCCTACCGAAAGACCCTGGCCGAGCGAACCCGAGCTCATGTCGACGCCGGGACAGTGCATGTCGGGGTGTCCCTGCAGCAGCGAGTCGAGCTCGTCGTACGTCTGCAGCATCTCCTCCGGGAAGTAGCCGCGGCGCGCCAGAGCGGCGTAGTAGACGGGCGCCGCGTGGCCCTTGGAGAGGATGAACCGGTCGCGCGCCTCCCAGTCGGGGTGCCGGGGGTCGATGCGCATGACCGAGAAGAAGAGCGCGGCGAGGATCTCGGCTGCGCTCAGCGAGCCGCCGGGATGACCTGCCTGCGCGTGGCAGAGCGTCTCGACGACCATGCGCCGCAGTTCGTCGGCAAGCTCGGCCAGTCGCCCGTCGCGGCCAGGATCTCCCATACGCCCTCCATCGTTCCGCTATGCGGAACGACTATCCGAAAGGTGGAACATCCGCATCATAGTGCGGCGCCCGTGGAATGCAAGCGTTAACGCAAAGAGAGGGGCCAGGCCGAAAGGCCTGGCCCCTCTCTTTGTTCTCGGCGTGATCTGGAACGCGGCTGGTGCTGTGTCACGCCTTCCAGACGGCGATGTCGCCGACGTTGATGTCCTTGCTCGCGTCGACGGGGCCCATCTTCTGGGGCAGGTAGCCGTCCTTCTCGACGAGGATCGTGTACTCGCCGGGCTCCACGTCGCGGAGCCAGAAGTCGCCATAGCTGTCGGTGCCCGCCTCGAAAACCTTGCCGTTGCCGACCTTCATGGCCGTGACCTTGGCGTCCTCGGTGCACTCGTCCACGTCGGGCTCGAAGACGGCGCCGGCGATGAACGGCTTGGGCAGGCCGATGTACCACACCCTCGGCTTGACGTCCTGCTCGGGCTTGAGCGGCTCCGCCTTGGCGATGAGGTCCTTGAGGTCCTCTTCTTCGCCGAACGTGAAGGCGCCGGTGGGGCAGGCGTCCACGCACCGCGGCTCGGTCCAACCGTCGTCCAGGAGGTGCGCGCAGAATGTGCACTTCTGGGCGATGTTCAGTGAGTCGTTGAAGTAGATCACGCCTTCGTACGGACACGCCGAGAGGCAAAGCTGATTGCCGCGGCACTTCTCGGTGTCGATGATCACGGCCCCGTCGTCCCGCTTGTAGATGGCGTCCACGTTGCAGGCCTCGATGCACGGGGCGTCGTCGCAGTGCTGACAGATGCTGTGCATGTAGGTCACCTTGACCTTCGGCACCTGACCGCGCACGTTGTCGTAGACCCTGTTCCAGAACTGTCCCGTGTCGGGCTGCGGCTTGGCGATGGGCGCCCAGTCGTTGCCCACGTGCTCGTCCTTGCAGGCCACCTGGCAGTTGTAGCAACCGTTGCAGATGTTCAGATCGATGACGAGGACCTTGCCCATCACTCACCCCCCCAGATGCAGGCTTCCAAGCCGGGACCGGCGCAGGGATGGAACGGCTTCTCGAAGGCCTCCGGATACTTGCGCTTGAGCTCTTCCATGTCGGTCTTCTCGATGTCGACGAGGAAGCCGCTCACGGCGTGACCTACGGCGTTCTTGGAGGTAGTGTTGCGCGGCACGATGGTGTTGATCGCGCCGCCGCGGTCGAGCTCGCCGGGGACGATCGGGTCCCACTTGGCGCCGTGGTCGATGTAGACCACGGCGGGCATGATGCGCTCGGTGACGTAGGCGCCGGCGAGCACGGTGCCGCGCTCGTTCATGATCGACACGATGTCACCGTGCCGGATATCGCGCTTCTCGGCCTCCGACGGGTGCAGCCACACCGGGTGGTACTGGTAGCCGTCCGGACCGGTGACCTTGCAGGTGTCGATCTCACGCAGCCAGGTGATGTCTTCGTGCTGCGAGTGCACGCTCCAGCGCGGGTGGTTGGAGATGACGAGGAGCGGATACTTCTTCGAGCGCTCGGTCCCGATGGTCTCCTCGTGGCTGATGCCCTGGGCGATCCACTTGGGCACCGGCGGCCGCTCGAGGTCGTCGGGGAAGTGCTGCATGAGCCCTGTGGCTTCGAACTCCAGCTTGCCGGTCGGCGTGGTCAGCGGGTACTTCTCCGGATCCTTGTAGAAGTTGTAGAAGCCGGCGGGCACGTCTTCCCAGCCGTCGGCCGTGGGCACCGCGTAGTAGCCCTTCTCGTTGAGCTCTTCCCAGGTGATGAGGTCTTCGCAGCGCGAGGTCTCCCAGCCGTACTTGATGAGCTCAGGGATGGTCTTGCCGCCGGTGTACTCCTCGAGCAGCCCGAGGCGCTCGGCGATCATGCAGGCGATCTCGTAGTCGCTGTAGCTCTCGCCGATCGGCTCGATGCACTTGTGCTCGGGATAGAGCAGATTGTACTGGCCGCTGAAGATGTCGCCGGCGATGTCGTCCTCTTCCAGCTTGGTGTTCACGGGGAGGATGATGTCGGCCATCAGGCAGTCGTTCTCCAGCCACGGATGCTGGGCGAACATGAACTCGATGTCGGGGTGCCGCATGGCACGGACGTAGTCGTTGCCCCCGTTCCAGCAGGTGATCCACGACGGCGAGTCGGTCCAGACCATGTGGATCTTGGAGCAACCGTCGGCCGGATACTTGTAGTGCACGAACTGGTTGGCGCGGTCGGCGGTCTCGGACTCGCAACCCCACCAGTCGCACTCACCCTCGAGGATGCCCTTGGGCACGTAGGTCTTGGGGAGGAACGACGGGTGGTTGGTCTCATCGGGATGGCCGCCGGTATAGGCGCTGCGCAGGTTGGGCACGCGCAGCGGCTTAGGCTGCGCGTACTGGTCGGGCTTGTCGAAGAGGCCCCACTCGATCATCTTGGCCTGGTTGACGCCCGGCTTGCCGAGGCCCTGCATGGCGAGGCAGATGCACTGCAGACGGGCCGGCTCGGTGGCGTAGGGGCCGCGGATGCCGGGGCCGCCGTTGCCGATGACCACCGTGGTGCGCTTGCTCGCCCACTCCTTGGCCAGGGCCTTGATGGTGCGGGCGGGGACGCCGCAGATCGGCGCGGCCCACTCCGGCGACTTCTTCACGCCGTCTTCCTCGCCCATGACGTAGGCCTCGAACTTGTCGACGCCCACCGCGTGCGTGGCGAGGTACTCTTTATCGTACGTGCCGTCCCTGAACCACTGGTAGCAGATGCCCAGGTACATGGCGGCGTCGGTATTCGGCAGCACCGGGATCCATCGGTCGGCGTGCACGGCCGCAGCGTAGTTGAGATCCGGACACACGTAGATCTGCTTGATGTCCAGCTCGCTCCACCAGTAGCTCAGCCGGCTGGGCAGCTGACCCTGCCAGCCCCAAGGCGTGGTCTCCTGGTCGCAGCCCCAGAAGAGGAGCAGTTCGGCGTTCTTGGCGATGTCCCAGAGCAGGTTGCTCTGCTGGCCCTGGCCGACGGGCTCGCAGCCCCAGAAGTGCTTGCTGCCCCACCACCAGCCTTCCCAGCTGTCCGGCTGGCGCATCTGCAGCGTGAAACCGCCCCACTCGCGGAGCAGCTTGCGGCCGGCGCCGTGGCAGGCCTGCACGACCTTGTTCTCGCCGTGCTGGTCGCACTGGTAGAGCAGGGCCGTGGGGCCGTACTTGGCCTTGATACGCTCCATCTCGCTGGTGATGACGTCGAGCGCCTTCTCCCAGGAGATGCGCTTGAACTTGCTCACGCCGCGGTTCTGCGGGTTGCGCTCCCCGTCGGGGTCGAAGTCGACGCGCATCATCGGGTAGCGAATGCGGGCGGGGGAATACACACGCTTCTTGTAGGCGAGGCTGTACGGGGGGATGAGGGTCTTCATGCTGGGTTCGAAGGTGCTCCCCCGCACTTCCATCTTCCAGGGGTTCAGGTCTTCCTTCTTGTACTTCCAGTCGTAGTGCATCGGGCGGATGCGGATGATCTTGCCGTCCTTCACGTCCACCATCGAGGCGTTGGAGCCGTTCTCCGGCACGCCGCAGAAGCTGATGTCGC
>Ga0209840_1000378_pt1 | contig 9869 bp, 12 predicted proteins | sample PersoiDNA2013190_FD_185802 | JGI IMG/M metagenome (GOLD analysis project Ga0209840, IMG submission 185802) | Permafrost soil microbial communities from the Arctic, to analyse light accelerated degradation of dissolved organic matter (DOM) -... | ecosystem: Environmental > Terrestrial > Soil >... | reverse complement strand
CCCGCCCGGCCGCCAGCTCGATGGCGGCGAACTCCTCCTCGCCGAAGCGCACCTGCACCGGCCGGCGGCGGCCGGGAAACCGGTGCTCCCGGTGTCGGGTGACCACCACCGCGGCGCCTTCGGGGGCAGCCGGCGGCGGGCCGTTGTCGGCCGGGGCCGCCGCAATGTCCTCGGTGGTGGCCGTCGTCGATCCGGCTTCGATCGTGGCCGCTGCCGGCAGCTCCCCCGCCGGCTGGTCCACCACGCTGGCCGTCCTTCCTCTTGGTGCGCTCTTGTCTTTGGCGATCCGACCGCGCCCGGTCGGATCGCCGGTTCCACGACCCCGCCGGGTCGCCCGTCTGTGAATGCTGCCGCCTCTTGCCCCCCCCGGGGCAAGAGGTCTGCTAAGCATTTGCATATCTTCCTTCCTGTCGTTGGGCGCTTACCTGTGCTTCCTGTCGTTGGGCGCTTACCTGTGGTCCAGGAATCTGCGACCCCGGGCATCGGCGGACCGGCCGCGCCTTCGGGCGCGGCCGGTTGGCTCCAAGGAGGGCAGCCGGCGAGGATGGCCGTCGGCGAGCACGGCACCGGCGACGGTGGGTCGGAGGACGCGGACGTGGCGCAGGCATCGGCGGTCCGGCGGGAGGCGCAGCAGGCGGCGAAGCGGCGGCTGACGGGCCGCTCATCAGCGCGGTGGGCGAGCTGGGGTCGCGGTGGCCGAGCGGGGCAACGCGCTCGGCGGCGTACCGGTGGCCGAGCAGCGGGCGCGCGAGCACGTCGAGCGTGCGCAGCGCGAGGCCGCGGAGATGGTGACCGCCGCGGCCACGGAGGTGACCGCGGCGGACGAGCGGTATCGAAAGGCCCACCAGGCGGCGACCGGGGCCGGCTGGTCCGCGGCCGCGCTGGCCGACATGGGCTACGCCTCACCCGATCGTCCGGCTGGTTCCCGCTCGCGACGCACGCGGACGTCCCGCTCAGGGTCGGTCCGCGACCTGCCGCCAGCCAGCGCTCGCCCGGGGACGTCGCAGGTTCAGCACGACGGCGATGACGTGGACGCAACCGCGGCGGCGGCTACGGGCTGATTGCGGCCGGGCTGCTGACAGCGCCGCTCAGCTGTGCAGCAACAGGGTGATGGCCCAGCCCGAGTCGTAGAGGCCGTGAGCGAGCACGGCGGGCACCAGCGAACGAGAGCGCAGTGCCAGCACCCCGTACACGAGGCCGTCGACGGTGGCGCTGAGCACGTTGCTCATGCCGTAGGACCAGTGCCAGAGGCCGAATGCCACGCTGGTGCCGACCAGTACCGCCACGACCAGCACCGGCCGCCGCCGGCGAGCCGTCATCCGAGCGACGAGCAACAGCAGCAGCCCGCGAAACAGCAGCTCTTCCGCCATCGCTGCCGACAGCCACACCGTGAGGAGGCCGCCGCCCCATCCGGCGACGTACACCAGCCCGGCTCGCGGGTCGGCTACCGCGGGTGCACCCGCCGAACCCAGCAGTGCTGTCGCCGCCAGACTCGCGCCCACGCTGAGCGGCTATGCCACGGTGGGCCACAACACCAACCAGGACGCCCGGTGGCTCGTCGGCAGCCGCAGCCCCAGCTCGTCCCGGACGTGACGCAGCTGCGCGCCCGAGCACGCTCCGCTCAGCAAGGCCAGCCGGGCCATACCGACGACTAGCCCGAGCACGACGGTGCCGGCGGCCAGGCGCCGCCCGACGGGTGCCGGCGACGAACCGATCAGCGACAGCATGGTGGCCAGAAGAACAACGAAGACGACGATGGCGAGGAGTTCGAGCTGGTTCCCTCGCGGTTCGGCACGCGCGACATCGGGTCGGTCGGTCTCCATACCGAAGCCTGCTCGCCGACTCCGACAATCCCGTACGCGCGGTCGCCACCCTGCGGATCGGCGTGCCTGTCTTCCCGGCTCGGACAGTTCGGTCCGGGCGGACTCATCGGGAACTGTCGGTGCTCGCCTCTACCGTGCCCACCTGCGGCTGAAGACGCGCTGGCCGGGCACGGGGACTGGCAGGCCCGTGGGGCCTGTCGGTCGGTCGACCCCGAACTGTTCTTCTCCCCCGACGCCGACTGCGGCTCCACGCGCGCGACCCGAGAGGACGCGGCCAAGCGGGTCTGCCGGCGGTGTCCGGTGGTGCGGGACTGCGCCCGCTACGCGCTCGCCAGCAGAGAGCGCTACGGCGTCTGGGGCGGCATGACCGAGGCCGAGCGCCGACAGATCACTGCGCCGCCGCGCGCGGACGGCTCGGGCGCAGAACTGTTGAGTGAGGCGGGGTGACCGAGCGGCGGCTCGACGTGGAGGCGGACCGGTACGTCGCCCGGGTGTACGGGCGCGCCGTACCGACCGACGCCGCCGCCAACTACTTCATGGGCCTCGGGCCGTTCCACCTGATGGTGATGCCAGCCCGCAGGCTGCTGGAGCTGGCCGTCGGGCAGTGGTGGGCGCAGCTGGTGCCGGCGGCAAGGCGGCAGCCGCACTGGCCCGACGAGCTCCCGGACCCGGCGCTGGAGCGGCACTACGAGTTCCCCGTCGGCCCCCTCGTGCTCGTGCTGCATCGCATTCCGGAGCCAGCCGGGCCGGCCTTCTCCGCGGCACGCCGCCGGGCGCTGGACCACACGCCACGCATCCGCATCAGCGCAATCCTGCGATCCGCGGCTCAGACAACGCGGACGTGGTCGAGGTGGTCGACCCGGCGTTCGCCCGCTCACCGCCGCAGCGTGTAGACGCGCTCAGCGTGCAGCGGCGGCGGTGCCCGCCGGCTCGGTCAGCTCGGTGCCGGTCCAGGCGCTGTTCTCCGTCAGAGCCGCGGGCCGTGCAGCTTGGTCGCCGGCTTGGGACGCAGCATCGGATGTGCCGGCAGGTCCGCGGCGGCGGAGGACGGCAGGCCGCGGCGGCTGTTGAGCGCGGCGCGCAGCTCGGCACCCGCGCTGCCGGCGGCGAGCGCGGCCCGACGCACCGCCGTATCCGGCGCCGGCGGGGCAACGGCCGCCAGTGCTCGGTCGAGCGCGGGCCGGCCCGCGGCCAGCGCGTCCCGGGTGGCGCGCAGCTCGGCCAGCAGCGGGTGGCGGTGCTGGTCCTCGGGCGAGGTGACCGGCAGCCACGACAAGTCGGACCACCGCGAGGTCGATTGGCGGGTCTCTACCGCACGACGGATGAGCAGCCGCCCGTCCCTGGCCGAGGCACCGGGACTCTGCGTCGGTGGTCATCGCTTCTCCTCAGTCCTCCTGGCCCCTGCGGGGACGCCGCGACGGCGGGAAGATGATCGGCGGGGCTGCCCGCCGACGCCGCCGTTTCCTTGGCACCTCGACGAGTCAGAACAAGCGCTCTGCCTCCTTGTCCTTGCTCCCCGACTTCTTTTGCGCCAGGGTCCGCTCCAAGCTGACGTTCTTCCCCATGCTTGAGGGGTAATCGATCCCCTTACCTGTCATCAGGTCGGTAATCGACAGGATCTGTAGCCGTGGATGCCGGGTTCCGCTGACTGGTGACGTGTAGAATCCAGCGCCGGCAGCTTCCGCCCGCATCGGGGCGGTTGGCTCTGTCATTGAGATCAGCACGCCCAGCTGAGCTTTTTCCCGCGTGACTACGTGGCCTAGGTCCCGCAACATTGCTACTCCAATGTTCTTACCGGCCTTAACCGAGATGATGACTTGCTTTGCCTCGGCCGATGCGCCCTCGTCGAAAAAGTAGAGCCGCCCATCCACGCCCTTGTCAGCACCCTTCTTCTCTTCGACAGGACGGGCACCGACCAAGCCGAGCGACCAGAACTGGAACTGGTATGGGTCTTCTGCAGCGAGCTGCGCCCCGTCTTTCGGAGTCACCGGCTCGCCGACCACCGAGTAGCCCAGCTGCATCCCGTATTCGCGCTGCAACCGGTACTTCATCAAACTGACAGCGAGGTAGGTGATGTCGATGCCGCGCCAGAGTCGCCCGAGCCTCTCGGCGACGACCACCGTGGTGCCGCAGCCGCAGAAGGGGTCCAGGACCACGCCCTCCTCCGGGCAGGAGGACGCGATGATGCGCTCCAGCAGGGCCTCAGGCTTCTGCGTCGGGTAGCCCAGTCTCTCCTTGGCCATGTTGTTGATTGTGGGTATGTCCCACCAGTCAGGAGCCTTCTTCATCTGGTCCTTCATCGCGTTGGACCTGGCGGGCACCATCGGAGCCTCGAAGTACTGCTGACCTGGTTCCCGCGAATACCACAGAATGTCGTCGTGTTTCTTCGGCCAGTAACGTGCGGAACTTCCACCAAGACCGTAGAGCCAGACCACGTTGTTAAGAAAGTTAGCCGTGTCGAAGATGGAGTCCATGAGTATTCGTAGGTGTGCGCTTGCAGTCTGATCGCAGTGTAGGTAGAGGGACCCGGTCGGCTTCAACACTCTCCGCATCTCTATCAGCCGAGGAGCCATCATGGACAGGTAGGCCAGCATGTCGGAGTCCCCAAGCAGCGTTCGGAGGCCCCGAAGGGTGTCTGCAACTCGGCCGCCGGACTCGACAACGTCCTGGAACGAAGCCGCAGCAGCGGTATCCCACCGCCAGGTATCACCGAAAGCCTTGATCTGTGAAGCAGATCGAGACCCATCCTGCTCCCTGAATAACACGTTGTATGTGGCATCCGAGTTGAAGGGAGGGTCGAGGTAAATGAGATCGATGCTGGCGTCCGGGAAGTGCAGCCGCAGAACTTCGAGGTTGTCTCCATAGTACAAAGCCTTGTCATTGACAGCCTTCACGAGATGACGTCTCTCTTCTGCGGCGGGTGGAATGGTTGGTCGACGCTTCTCATCGGCCTCAACTCGGTGGAAGGGTCGCGGACGCGACGGGGCGTGTCGTCGGAGCCGGAGCGGTTCCCCGTGGGCGGCGGCGAGCTGCTCGCGCAGAAGCCCGACCTCTTCGAGGCGCCGTCGGCGCTCAACGCTGAGCTTGGCGGTGAGGCTGCGGACGACGGCGCCGTGGCTGGTCTCGGAGGCGGCGTCCGAGCGGTCGACGTGCTCCTGCTGGCCGCGAAGCTGCTGGACGCGGCTGCGCAGCTCGTCATGGTTGTAAAGGAAGTTGACGGCGAGTCGCCGGCAATGCGGGCCAGGGCTCGGAACTCGATCGGCTGGCCGTTCTTGAGCATCGCCCGCAGCCCGGCCTCGGCTCGGTCGACCGCGGCCGGTTGCTTGGCTTGAGCCGCCGCTCGTAAAGCTGCCGCTCGGCGGGCCGCGGCCGTAGTAGGCGTGGGACTGGTCCCGTCCGGGGCTGCGCCGTCGCGGTAGTCGTCCCGGGCGTCAGCCACCGGCGGCCCCGTCCAGCGCGGCGTGAGCTCGTCGAGGAACTCCTCCACCACGCCGCCAACAGGAAGGTGATCGCTGCCGAGCTCAGTCCAGCTGCGCGGCTCGCCCGACACATCCACCGCCACCAGCTGCGCCACACCCACACCCTGACCGACGCACCGCACGTTGTGCCGCACCTACAGGTCGAGCGTCCTCAGCGTGTCATGGACTCCACTGAGTGGACGTTCACCACGTCAAGGTGAGTGGACGTTCACCACGTCAAGGAGGCCAGCATGCCCATCTCAGACAAGCTGGCGATCACGTCCCGCCGGTCGGCCCTGGCGGCTGGCCGCCTGTCGACCAAGGAACGCCCGCGCGGCCCCGAGTCCCGAACAGACTTTCTACAGTTTCTGCCATGCTCGTTGGCCATGATGCCTGGCCGCTCCGACCCTGGCTGAGCGGTCCGCCCGATCCGGCGTTGGCCCGACACCGGACAGCGCGGCCGCGCAGGGGTCGACTCAGAGGGCCGCCGAGGTCGAGAATGAACGCCTGGAACCTCCGGCTAAGCCCGAGAGCGTCGGCCTGCAGGACCGCCGTCCTGGCCAAGGCCGAGGTGGCCCGGCTGTCCGAGACGGTCAAGGAGATGGCCGTCAAGCTGATGTTGGTCCACGGAAAAGCGGGTGGGGCTGAGTGGCCGGGTCCCGCACCGGGTCGACGCGGCCACCAAGGCCGGGCTGCTCGACCTGCTCGATGAGGCGGTCGACGCGGGCTGGCCGCTGCGCCGGGCCTGCCACGAACTTGAGCTCGGCGAGGTTCGGGCGCACCGCTGGCTGGCCCAGCACACTCGGGCGGTGGTGGACGACCGGGTCTTGGACACGGCGAACAAGGTGGCGGCCGGCGGGCTGCTCGTGGCGGTCGGGGCGCTGTTGCCCGCGGCCGCGGCCGTCGCGGCCTTCTTCCTCGTCTACCTGGCGATCGTTCTGCTCGTCCTCACCCTGCTGCGGCTGGCGCTGTAGCAGGCGCGGCCGGAGGACAGGTGGCTGCTGCTGGCGCATCCACGAGTGCTGAAGGGCGTTCGCAGGAAGCGGTCAGCCATTGGCTAGGGACAGGTGCTCGGCCGGCACCCATGCCTCGACCAGCACTACCCGCCCGGCGTCGACGACGCCGTACACCACACGCGCTGCCCACGTCCCGCTCTCGCGCCCATTCCGCCACCAAGCCAGGGCAGCGGACGGGCAGAGTCGAGTAGTCCTGGCAGGGCGGCCCTGCCAGCAGGATGTCGCACGGGACGTCCGGGACGGCCGTCTCGGCCACGTCGCCCTCGACGATGTGCCGGCCCAGGTTGCGCCGGTAGGTCTCGACCGCCCAGTGCTCGTTGTCCACTGCCCACACCACCCGGGCGCGCCCGCTCCGCTCGGCCCCGAGGTCCAGGCCGCCGCACCCGGAGAACACGGAGACGGCCGCGTACCGCTGAGGCGACCGCCCCATCAGCCGGCCTTCCGCTCGGCGAAGACCAGCTTGACCTCGCACCCCATGGCCAGCACGGCCCGCTGGAGCGTGGCCAGGGCCAGGCGCTGGTGGCCGGCCTCCAGTCGGGCGACGGCGGACTGCGTCGTCCCGAGGCGCTCGGCCAGCGCCGCCTGGGTGAGGCCGGCCGACTGGCGGAGCTGCCGCAGTCGCGCGCCGACCGCGGGCCCGTCGCAGGTGGACACCCACGGGCCCACTGCTCTGCGCATGCCACTCGAGCCGTGCAACATGCGTCGCACGCTATGTCCGAGTGCCGCCAGTCACGGCGGCGACACGCCGAGCTGTCGCGGCAGCCCTTCCTTCCGAGGTGCCGAGGGCGCTTCCATCCCGAGCTCTCTAGCTGAAAACCACCGCGGTTCGCCGCTCCCCAGCCGCCGCCCGCCGGCGGCGCACGCAGCGAGTGGGGTCGGGTGGTGGCCGGCGGCCGACGCCCGGTCGCCCCCGTCGACCCCGAGGCGACCGCCGCCGAGCTGGCCGACTGGGCGGACTGGCTGCGGACGACCTACCGGCTGGCCGAGGAGGTGCCGCCGACCTGGCGGACCGACCCGGCGGCGGTCGCCGAGCTGGCCGCGCTGCACCGAGCCTGGCAGGCGGCCTACGCCCCGGCCGCCGGACCGACCGAGCGGCTGTTCTGGCACGACGCGCTGGCCCGGCTTGGCAGGCCGCCCGGGACGCCGGCTGGACGCCGGCGCTGCTGCGCGGCATGGGCTACTCCCAGCCGGCCGTGGCGCGCCCCACCCGCCGCCTGGCCGACTCCGCGGCGGCCGCCGACCCCTCCCCCGCCGCCGGGCCGTCCTAGCCGACGATGGCACGGCGAGTGCCCCCCGGGCTGCGTGGCTGGTGGCGCTACTCGCGCCTCGCCGGCTGGCGGGTCACGGTGCTGGTGGCTGCCGTCGTCGGCAGTGCACTTGGCGCTGGTGGCGTCCTTCCCGGCGGTGAGGGTGACTGGACGGAGGTCGCCATCATCGGCGGCGGCTTGCCGCTCGGCATGCTCGCCGGCGGGGCCGAGCGTGCCCGCCGGTACGGCTGTTCGTGACTCCCATCGGGAGTCGAGGCTCAGGGGTGATGCAGCAACAACGTGACGACCCACCCGCTGTCGTACAGTCCATGCGCGATGACGGCTGGACCAGCCCTCCGCGACCGGGCCAGGCAGCCGGTCACTTCGACTGACGACCCACGTCAGCTACTGGAGCACGCGGGCGTTCGCTTCGACGCATCCGCTCGGGCCGATCCCGCTCGGCGCCTTCACCCTGGGAGGAGCCGAGGACCCGGACCGAGGCCGAGCGAGGTAGTAAGGATCATTGGTTCGAACAAGAGACGGACACCGACCGGGCCGGTGATGCGAGACGAGTTGGGTCCGTGTCCTCCTCCGGCCGAGGATCGAGGGGTGGCGCAGTTGCTCACCGATGCCGACCTCACGCCGACAGAGCGGCGACTGTGCGAGTTCGCCGCCGAGGGGGGCCGGCTCGACCTGAGCACTGGCCGACTCGATGACGACGACCCCGCGCAGGGCCAGACGTGGGAAGCGCACCGACAGATCCGCTCCCAGCTGCTGTACCAGCTGCTCACCGGCCGGGGAGACCTCGACGCCAGCTTCGGCCCTCCCCGAGCAGTACGAGTAGGAGGGGCACTCGTCATCGCCTCGCTCGATCTGAGCGACCTCGACCTGCGCTGTCCCCTCGAACTCAGCGGCTGCCACCTCAACGGCGTCGTGAACCTGGAAAAGACGAAGGCGCCGGACGTCAGCCTCGCGGGCAGCTACCTCAGCGGCGCTCTGCTCGCTCGCCGCCTCTGCCTGACCCACGACCTCGACCTTGGCGGCGCGACCCTCCAAGCCGCCGTCAACCTCGACGGCGCCAACATCGGGGGGGCGTTCGACTGCTCGGGCGCCCAGCTGCGCAACGACAGCGGCCCGGCCCTGTCCGCCGACGGGCTCACCGTCGGTGGCGGCATGTTCCTCCACGACGGGTTCACCGCCACCGGCGGCGGCGAGGACGGCGCGGTCCGCCTGCTCGGCGCCAACATCAGCGGGCAGCTCGGCTGCTCGGGCGCCCAGCTGCGCAACGACAGCGGCCCGGCCCTGGCCGCCGACCGGCTGACCGTCGCTGGCGGCGTGTTCCTCGACGACGGGTTCACCGCCACCGGCGCCGGCGAGCTCGGCGCGGTCCGCCTGCTCGGTGCCAACATCAGCGGGCAGCTCGGCTGCTCGGGCGCCCAGCTGCGCAACGACAGCGGCCCGGCCTTTTACGCCGACGGGCTGACCGCCCGTGGCGACATGGTCCTCCGCGACGGGTTCACCGCCACCGGCGCCGGCGAGCGCGGCGCGGTCCGCCTGCTCGGCGCCAACATCAGCGGGCAGCTCGACTGCTGGGGCGCCCAGTTGCGCAACGACAGCGGCCCGGCCCTGTCCGCCGACGGGCTGACCGTTAGTGACAGCGTGTTCCTCCACGCCGGGTTCACCGCCACCGGCGGCGGCGAGGACGGCGCGGTCCGCCTGACCGGCGCCAACATCGGGGGGCAGCTCGGCTGCTCGGGCGCCCAGCTGCGCAACGACAGCGGCCCGGCCTTTTACGCCGACGGGCTGACCGCCCGTGGCGGCGTGGTCCTCCGCGAGGGGTTCACCGCCACCGGCGCCGGCGAGGACGGCGCGGTCCGCCTGGTCGGCGCCAACATCAGCGGGCGGCTCGACTGCGCGGGCGCTGTAGTCACGACCACAGGTCGGCTGGCTCTCGACCTTTCCGAGGCGAAGCTCGGGCCGTTACTGCTCTCGAAGCCGATGCTGGATTCAGCCACGTGGTCGGTAGACCTATCCGGCACGACCTACCAGGGCATCCCCCGTCCCGCCTCCTTGGATCAGTGGCTAGTTCTGCTGCGAAGCCACACCCCGAGCTACTCGGCGCAGCCCTGGCAACAGCTCGCGGCCGTGCACCGGGCCGCCGGCCACGAGCGGGACGCCCGCCGGATTCTGATCGCCCAGCAGGACGACCGTCGGTGCCGTCTTCTGCGCCCCGGGCCCCACGCTGGATGGCGCACCCGCGCCGGCCTGGCGCTCTACCGAAGCTACCTGAAAGCCCTGCGGCTCGTTGTCGGCTACGGCTACCAG
>Ga0209840_1000376_pt1 | contig 9947 bp, 11 predicted proteins | sample PersoiDNA2013190_FD_185802 | JGI IMG/M metagenome (GOLD analysis project Ga0209840, IMG submission 185802) | Permafrost soil microbial communities from the Arctic, to analyse light accelerated degradation of dissolved organic matter (DOM) -... | ecosystem: Environmental > Terrestrial > Soil >... | reverse complement strand
TTCCAGCCACTGGATCCCCTCCAGCAGGCAGCGCAGCACCTCGCGGCAAGACGACTGCATGTACAGCGCCAGGGCGATCACGTAGTAGACGACCACGTGCGCGGGCAGGTCGCGCTGCCGGATGCTGCGCTTCCCCGTGGCGGTGAGAGCGCCGTGCACCTTCGTGAGCGGTACCGTCTTGGCGATCACGCCGAGGCTCACGTAATCGGTGATCCGGGTCCCCTGGGGAAGCTCCGCCGTCGTGCGCGCCATCGCCGATCCTCCTGTTCTGGTTTCGAGCAGGATACCACGGGATGACGGGTAAGTGAACAGTATTGGGCCTAACGCGGGTTCTTGAGCACGCGCAGGGCGCGGCTGTGGCGCAGCGCCCCCCAGACGAGCTCGCCCTTGCAAGGTCCGCTCGCGAGCCGGCGAGGAAAGAGCAGGCCCTGCTCGCGGAAGCTGCGCACGGTGCCCGTGGCAGAGCCGCTGCGGCGGAAGGTGGCGAAGAACGTGCGCAGCGCCTGCTGCACCTCGAGGTCAGGATCGAGGACGACGCCTCCGGCGGCGTCGTAGACGAGACCTACGGGCAGCTTCAGCTCAAGCTCGCCGCGGCTCGCCTTGGCGCGCTGGCCGCCGAGCAGGCGGGCGCGCAGCACGTGCAGCTCGGCCTCGCTCATCGTGCCCTTGAGCCCGAGCAGCAGGCGATCGTTGAAGTGGGCCGGGTCGTAGAGGCCGTCCTCGTCGAGGATCAGCGTGCCTGCGAGAGCGCAGATCTCCAGCAGGCGGTGCCAGTCGGTCGAGCTGCGGGCGAGCCGCGAGACCTCGAGGCCGAGCACCACCCCGACCTCGCCGAGGCCCACGGCGGCGACCAGCTGCTGGAAGCCTGCGCGGTTCACTGTCGGCGCCGGAGAGGCCCTGGTCGCGGTCGATGATCACGACGCGCTCCCGCGGCCAGCCCAGGGCCACGGCGCGCTCACGCAGGGCGTACTGGCGCTTCGTGCTCTCGGTGTTCTCAAGGACCTGCCTGAGCGTGCTCTGGCGGACGTAGAGGTAGGCCAGTCGCTGCAGGTGGCTGGCGGTCACCTTGTGGTGCTCTTCGCGGTTCATGCGGCGCACCTCCTGCCGCTGCTCAGGGCCATCCCGGCGAGCAGCTGCACGAGCTCGGCGCTGCCGGCGCGCGCCTCGCGGGCGCCGGCCGCCGCCTCCGCGGCCGGCCGCGCCCGGCTGCCCGGCGGGCAGGCGCACATCCAGCTCGCGAGACCGCCGCGCAGGAAGACGGTGAGGCCGCGCGGCGTGAGGCGGGGAGCGCGCCCGAGGGCCTGCTCCCGCAGGGCTTCATAGCCCTGCGCCAACTCGCTCGCCGGCGCCGTCGCCCTCATGGCGCCTCCGGAGCCCCCTTTTTGCCGCTGCGCGCGAGCGCCCGCTCGATGCTGCGCGGATGGACCTTGAGAGCGAGGCGCTCCTCGAGCAGCCCGGAGAGGGCGGCGCTCGTCAGCGAGGGCTCCGCGGCGAGCGCCTGCTCGAGCAGGGCGAGCACCGGCTCGGAGAGCTTGTGGGCGCGCTTCGGTCCCGACCGCTGCGGCACCAGGCCGGGCAGGCCCGCCTCGCGGAAGGCGGCCTGCGCCGCGTAGAAGGAGGGCCGCGAGAAGCCGAAGGCGGCGCTCGCCTGGGTGACGCGCTCGCCTTCCTCGCGGACGCGCCGCAGCATCTCGTACTTGACCTGCACGAGGTCCTCGGGGTCGAAGAAGGGGCTGCCCTGCGAGAAGGCGGCGTCGCGCACCGCCTGGGGCCGCGGGTTGAGGGCGTGGTGACGCCGCAGGGCGGCGCGCTTCTCGGGGGAGTCGCAGGGTTCCAAGGCTGACCTCCTCTAGTTGCGTTAGGTACATTATGCCGCACTCCCTGACGAAGTCAAGCCGACGACAGGTCAACTTTGTGTCAATTACCAGCGTGATTCTGCAGATCATCCGCGCTATGCGGTAGATCAGTGGACTCTGCTTCGGCAAAATCCTCCTGACATGTGCGGCATAATGCACCTTACGCCTCCCTGCCGTCGAGCTTGTGCAGAAGGTCCGCCAGGGCGAGCAGGTCCTCTACGCGGAAGTGCGCCCGGCCGGCGGCGATCACGAGGAAGGGGTCGGGGCCCTCGACGTCCGTCCAGGCCGCCGGCAGCGAATGGACCTGTGCCTCGCCGGGCTTGCGGAAGAACACCCGCTGCTCACCCCAGGTATGGGCGTAGCCGACCAGCCGGAACTGCTGCCCCGTCAGGGGATGGAAGGGATGGGTGACCGTGAATCCCTGCGCACGTTCAGCACCGTCTGCAGTTGAAGGCCTATGACAACGCGGTCACCGAGTCGGTGATGGCGACGATCAAGAAGGAGTGCGTGCACCGTCACCGGTTCAAGACGAGGGACGAGGCGAGGTTCGAGATCTTCGGCTACATCGAGGGCTTCTACAACCCGCACAGACGGCATTCGTCGCTCGGCAACTTGTCTCCGGCGGAGTTCGAGCGGAGACTGGAGCAGCGACAGCTTCAGGCTGCCGCGTCCTAGTTTCTAGGTATCAACGGAAACGGGGCAGCTCCATTACTCACGAGGCGCGCATACCCCAAATCCGTCCGGAAGACAATAGCGGGCAACAAGCACCATTCGTTCACCGCGGAGTCGGAAGGCGCGCGAACCGTGCCTCCCACGTGATACCGCGGACTGGGGCGTCGGCTGGCAGGAGAAGTGAATGCGATGATGCGGGCCTATTGCAGCCATGTTCCTGCCCGCATGACGCGCTCGACCGCGGAACCTTGAAGAACGACCAGATCAGCTGGCGCGCCGACCCAAATGCCCGGACGCGGCAAACCCAAGGCGCGCGCGGGGGTCTCCGAGGAGGCCATCACCGCTTCGGCGAAACCAGCGCCGTGCACATCCATCAGCCTCTGGAATCCGTCGGCGATAGTGATCGTGCTTCCGGCCAGAGACGAGCCATCAGCGAGCATAGCTACGCCATCCCGGACCACGACGGGCGAACCTGCAATTCGGTACTCGCCGTCACCGAGGCCAGTGGCGGCCATCGCATCCGACACGAGTGCGAGACGACCGACCGCCACCCGCCGGATGATCTCAGCGGCTTCGGTGCCGACGTGGTGGCCGTCAAGGATGAGCTCCACAGTGACACGATCGTCAACCAACGCGACGCCTAGAGGTCCCGGTTCCCTGTGATGGAGCGAGGGCATCCCGTTGAAGGCGTGAGTGAGCACTGTCGCGCCCCACTCGATCGCGGCGCGGGCTTCCTCTGCGGTGCAAGCGGTATGGCCGAGCGCGACAGTGACGCCTTGGGCGACCATCGACCGTATGACCACTTCCGCTCCGGGGAGCTCTGGTGCGATGGTGACCATTCGTATGGTGCCGGCCCCGGCGTCGAGCAATCGCTGCATCTCGGCGGGCTCGGGGTGACGCAGTAGCTCGATGTCGTGGGCGCCTCGGCGCTGCGGCGAGAGGTACGGGCCCTCAAGGTGAATCCCGGCGAGGATCCCTCGCTCGACGAACAAGCGGAGGTTCCTTACCCTCTGTTCGAGGACATCCAGAGGCGCAGTTGCAACCGAAGCGACCAATGTCGTCGCGCCGCAACGAGCGTGGTGCTCCACGATCGCGCCTATGCCAGCTTCATCGGCCGAGCCGAAGTCGGCGCCGGCCGCCCCATGGGCATGCACATCCACGAACCCCGGGACAATTGTGCCAGCGATTCGGTCACTGACAGCGCTCGTCGGGTTTCCCTGGCCATAGTCGGTGATCAGGCCCTCTTCTATTGCCACCCAGCCTGGACTCAGCACTGCGGAATCAGCGACCACACGGTCCGCTCTTAGAACCGTCCGCGAGTCAGCGATCTGCAGCTCAGTCATGATCCAGGTCCCGCCCGATGAGTTCGGCCAGGGTTTCGAGCGCTTCCCCGCATCCGGGACCTTCCGGGGCGGTCAAGAAGACCTCGTCCTGGTAGCTTGCGCCGAGGCTCATCAGCGCCAACATGCTCGAGGCGTCGACGGGCCCGCCACGCGCCGATGCGATTCGCACACGGACCTTAAGGCCAGCGGCCGTCTGGGAGATGATCGAGGCGGACCGAGCGTGCAGGCCGTTGCTGCTGCCCACCAGGACCGATCGAGTCTGAAGAGCATCGTCTCCATTGACGGCTGCCTTCTTCGGGGCGGCGGGCTTCTTCTCGGCAACGGCCTTCTTGACGGCCGGCTTCGCGGCTGCCTTCTTCGGGGCGGCGGGCTTCTTCTCGGCAACGGCCTTCTTGACGGCCGGCTTCGCGGCTGCCTTCTTCGGGGCGGCCTTCTCGGCCTGCGGGAGGACACCCGATTCCTTGCCCCCACGAGCACTGTGGACAGCGTCTCGGTCCCCAACTCCCCCGCCGACCGGGCTAGGGCCACTTGCCGAGGCCGCTGGCTGGATCTCTGAACGGGCGGCAACACGTGCTTGTTCAGGGCTCGCTGCTGCCAGCGCCGCCCCGGCGGCCGCCCGACACTGAGCCAATGTTGCCCTGCTGATCTGCCCCGAGACGGCGCCCATCGCTCGCCATGTCATCGACAGAGACGTGACACCAAGCCCCAGAAGGACGCAGGCAAGCAACGGATCGGCAGCCGCTTCTCCACACACCCCAAGCGGCTTCCGGCCGTCTCGGGCATGGCTGGACGCGATCTCCACGAGCCTGAGAACTGCCGGCTGCCAGGGATCGTTCAGGGTCGAGACACTGGAAAGCTGGCGATCGGCAGCCATGGTGTACTGCACGAGGTCATTCGTGCCGACCGAGGCAAACGAGACGTGTTCGAGTATGGCCCGAGCGGCAAGAGCGGCCGCAGGGACCTCGATCATGACGCCGGCCTTCGCAATTCCTGCTCGATTCGCGAGTCGCGCGAATGCCGATGCCTCTGCCGCGGTAGCGATCATCGGGGCCATGACCCATACGTCCGCGGAAGTCTTGGACGCCGCTTCAGCGATGGCCTCTAACTGGTCCTCAAGCACCCCAGGGTCTCTCCACGACGTACGGTAACCTCGTACGCCCAAAGCCGGGTTGGGCTCGGTTGAGGAGCTGACGAACGGCAGCGGCTTGTCTGCGCCCGCGTCAAGCGTCCGGATCACGACTTTGCGACCCTCGAAAGCCCGAAACACCGGAAGGTAGGCGGCGATCTGCTCCGCTACCGAGGGCGCTTCTTCTCGGTCCAGAAAGCAGAACTCGGTCCGAAAGAGACCAATGCCGTCCGCACCGGCGTCCCTGGCCTCGACCGCCCCGTCAACTCCACCGACGTTTGCCAGAATCTCTACACGGTGTCCGTCCGCGGTGGTGCACCCGCCTGAGAAGGAGGGCGTTCCAGCTGCCGCAGCGGACGCGTGCCGGTCCTGCAACTCAGAGCCGGGATTGCAGATCACCTCGCCCGTCGTCCCATCGAGGAAGACAACGGTTCCCTCCAGAATGTTGGAGACGCCGTCACACGCCACGATGGCAGGCACACCCAGGGCCCTTGCAAGGATCGCACTGTGGCTGGTGGGGCCGCCCTCCTGTGTCACCAAGCCAACCACTCTACTGGTATCGAGCGTCGCTGTATCTGCCGGTGCTAGGTCGCGAGCGACAAGCACGAATGGGGTGTCGTGCACAGGCACACCTGGCATCGGCAGACCGAGCAGTTCGGAGACGATCCGATCTCGCACGTCTTGCACGTCACGCACCCTTGCGCCCATGTCGCTCCCGAGGAACATCGTGGCGATACCGTCAGCCGCCGACCAGACTGCTTGTGGCCCGGGCTGCCCGTTCTCCAAGACCGCTGCACGGATACGGGCCAGGAGTGTGCTGTCGACTGCCATCCCCGCCGTCGCCTCAAGCACGGCGCGGGCTTCACCCGTGGCCCTCGCGGCCCTGTCAAGCAGGTTGCGGCCGACCCTGTGGCATGCCTCTTCAGCCCTTTGCCACTCCCGGACACGCAACTCACCAGACAGCGCAGGCGCCGACTCCGGCTCCCTGACAGGGTCTGACATGCGCAGGATGGGTGCGATGCCTGTCCCAGGGCTCACGCCTAGGCCTTGGAAGGTAGACACGTTCCGCTCGATTCTCTCAGGGGTTCGGTCGGCCCTCCACTCCTGTCAGAGGTAAAAGATGTGGTCAGCGTGCTGTTCGAGCAGGTTGCTGTTCCACTCGGCGCCGCCATCCACGTTCGCTGCAAGGAACACTGGAGGCGTCAGGCCGCGTGCCACCAGCCCCTCGATTACCGCAGCGCTCAGCGCGTGCAGAAGCGCCGTCGTCGTGACACCCGACGCAGGCGCGAAACGCTGCGGCACACCTTCGAGCTCGAGAACCGCGTCTCCAACACCGACCTTGTTGTCCAGAACAATGTCGGCGAAGTCCTTCATCTTCTTGCCCGAGGCGTGGCGAGACGTGACACCGTCCGTGTACGCACGCGACGTCACCCCGACGACAGTGACGCCCCTCTGCTGCGCGAACTCTGCCATCTCGATCGGGACAGCATTGCGCCCGGAAACTGAGACGACGATCAGAACGTCGCCACTCCGTACCGGCGAGTTGTCGAGGATCGCCTTGGCGTAACCCGGAATCTGCTCCATGGCAGAGCCGAGCGTCGTCGGTCGCGTGTCAAGAGCAGCGATGCCAGGACCAAACAGCGGGTTCACCAGCATGAGCCCACCGGCCCGATAGACGATGTCCTGCACAGGTAGCGACGAATGTGAGCAGCCGAAGGCGAACAAGTTGCCACCAGCTACAACGCACTCCACTATGGCCCGGGCAGCTTCTTCGATTGCTGGCGTTTCTTCATCCCGCAACCGTTTCAGCAGCTCAATAGCGGCCTCGAGATACCTCGTGGTGAGAACAGACATGGCGTGACCCTTCTACGGGTACGGGCTAGAAGCCAAAGAGCCCGGCGATGAAATGGATGATGATCGCGGGGATCAGGAGGTCGGGGACAGTGAAGCCCAAGGCAGGCGCCCCGAGGGCGGTCAGGTCACCGAAGACCTGGAACTTGTAGGCGAGGCTGATGATGAACCATGCGATCAGGCCCCAGAGGAAGCCGCCCACCCAGGCGCCCCGACGGCCACCCGTCGAGTTCGCAAAGATCGCACCAGCACCGGAGGCGAAGAAGGCCACGATGATGCTGGGGATCGGCACAGGCCATCCGATCGCTGCCAGGGCGACCATCCCGACTACCTGACCGATGAGGCCGGAGATCAGTCCGATGAGCAGGGCGTTCGGCGCGAAGGGGAAGATCACGGGAACATCGAGCGCCGGCTTGGCGTTCGGGATGAGCCTCTCGCTGATGCCGGCGAAAGCGGGGACGATCTCGCCGATGAGCATACGCACACCGTAGAGCAGGATGAGCATACCTGCGGTGAATCCGAACGCCGTGAGAAGACAGAACACGGCCCAGTTCTGGCCGCTTGAGATGTCCGCGTTGAAGGCGGCGGCGCCAATCTGGATCCTGGCAGCGATGCCCGCCCCAAAGGCAACCAGGAGCATGACCATGCTGGTCGAGACCGCAATGTCACGGAAGAAGTTGAGCTTGTCCGACAGCTTGTAGTCCTCGGTGCTGTGCTCGGGATTGCCGACGAGCTTCCCGACGTACCCTACGAAGACGTTGAGAAGAGTCTGTCCGTGTCCGAACGCGATGTCATCGCTGCCGGTGATCTTACGCATGAATGGTTGCGCCAAAGCCGGAGCCAACGTCATGTAGATGCCATCGACCAGGGCAGCCAGCGCAACGTTCCAGAAGAAGCTGAATCCCAAGCTGTGGAAGAGGATCGCAAAGCCGCCGGCATGAATCCAGATCATGTGCCCCGTGAGGTACACATAGTGGAATGGTGTCACGCGCGCCAGGATCAGGTGCACGATGTACCCGAACAGCAGCGTCAAGCCGATGATCAAGCCCAAGCGTGCGACGTCTGCTGTCTGGACGGCACTGACGACCGCCTCGTCGAACGTCACGAAGGTTGTGAGGCTGCCGGTTGGCAGCGCTTTCTCGAACATCGTCTGGATGGGCCCGAGCCCCGCCAAGAGCACCGTGACTCCGCCTCCGACGATCAAGAGGCTGAGGATAGTCTTGACGGTGCCGCTGATGATGTCGCCCAGCTTGCTGCGCTGTGCGACAAGGCCTATGAGAGCGACGGTTCCGAGAATGATTGCCGGTACTTGGAACAACGCGACGACGAACTTAAGAGCGTCCATGATACTGGCCTCCCTTTCTCTTGGGCCCGGTTACTGCTCTGCGCGGAAGGCTTCAATGGCCTCGAGGACACGGGACTGCACATGCGCGCGGTCAATCAGGTTGTCGATGAGCACAACCTTTGCTCGGGTCCCGCTCACCTGCTCGCCCATTGCGGTCTGTGCCACCACGATGTCGGCGGGTTGCGACTTGAATGAGCCCAAATCGATGGGGTCAACCCGTGCCTCAATCCCCAGGTCCTTGAGAATCTTGCGGACCTGCATGGCCAGAATTTGGCTGGTGCCAAGGCCCATACTGCACACGGTTGCGACGCTTATCATGACGCTTCTCCTACGGTCGTTGGGCCTCCGGACAATGCTGCCCAGAGTTCGTCATCTGTGGTCGCCGCTCGGACGTTGTTCAGAGCCGTTTCGTTCATCAGGAGCTCCGTGATCCGCTGCAGCGTCTCGAGGTGTGCGTTCTTGTCGAGAGCAGCAAAGGCGATGACCAGGTCGACCGGGTCGTTCGCGGGGCTACCGAACTCGACGGGAGCGGCCAAGGTGACAATGGCTGTTCCGGGCTGCAACACACCGTCTTCGGGGCGAGCATGTGGCATTGCCATGCCGGGCGCAATGACCATGTATGGTCCAGAATCGCGCACTGCCGCCGCCATGGCCTGCACGTATTCGTTCGTGCATACCCCTCCGGCGGTGAGTAGAGCGCCGGCGATTTCGATGGCATCGCTCCAACTGCCCGCTTCAGCCGCTGCGCGCACTCCGATGAGGTTGAGTCCGCTCCCTTGCGTAGAGTCCATCTCGGCTCCATTCCCGTGAACATCGTTGGCGCTAGCCCCGAGGAATTGGCGGCGGCTCATGGTCGGGCCACTGTAGCCCGACATCGGCCTCTCTGAATCTGTCATGTCCCATACCTCCTAGAAGATGCGGCGCGCTCACAACGACGCCACTTATGCCCGCATGATGCACGTCTCTATACGGGGGTTGGCCTTGTTGAGTTCGGCCACGAGGATGTTGCACGCCGTCTTAGCGCAGTCGATGTCCCCAAGCCAAGGGTGATGGTCACGACGCCGATGGGGCTGGCGCGGGAAGAAGCCGGCGTACCACCTCAGGAAGAGCCGCGGCCGGTCGTCAGAGCCAGGGCTGCGATGACGAGAGCCAGCAGGCCCGCGATGCCGATCGAGATGCGCCCCATTGCCTCCACGTGGTGTCGAGATCATCACGATCGCAGCACGACCGATCTGGTGAGGTGCCGCGGCTGGTTCGGGTCGAGGCCCTTGGCCTCGGCCAGCAGGCCGGCGACCCGATGGACGCGCACGAGCTCCGCCATCGGGTCGAGCTCGCCAGCCACCACGGTGGCGCCGGTCTGGGCGACCTGTTCGAGCAGCTCCGGCTCGGCCTCGCCGAGCGACCAGACGACGCTGTGCGGCTCGGCCACGCTGATGGGGCCGTGCCGATACTCCATCGCCGGGTAGGCCTCTGTCCAGGCCTGGCATGCCTCGCGCAGCTTCAGCGCCGCCTCGTTGGCCAGGCCGATGGTCCAGCCGCGGCCGAGGAACACGAAGTGCTCGAAGGCGACGGGGTCGAAGGGCAGAGGCTCGGTCAGCGCCCGCTCGGCGTCGGCGATCGCGGGCCTCAGGTCCTCGCCGAACGAGGCTCGGAACAGGGCCAGCGTGGTGGTCGCGAAGCGCGTCTGGACGACCGACTGCTCGTCGGCCGACTCGAGGAGGATGCTACTCCCCGCGGCTTCGACGACGGGTGAA
>Ga0209840_1000374_pt1 | contig 9954 bp, 7 predicted proteins | sample PersoiDNA2013190_FD_185802 | JGI IMG/M metagenome (GOLD analysis project Ga0209840, IMG submission 185802) | Permafrost soil microbial communities from the Arctic, to analyse light accelerated degradation of dissolved organic matter (DOM) -... | ecosystem: Environmental > Terrestrial > Soil >... | reverse complement strand
CACCAGCGACGTTGCCTATCTCCGGCTGCACGGACGCAATCCAAACTGGTTCGGCGCGAGCAGAGAGGAACGGTATGACTACCTCTACTCGAAGGAGGAACTGGAGCAGATACTTCCGTCCATCCGCACCATGGCTGCAAGCGCGCCGCTGATGTTCATCATGACCAACAACTGCCACCGGGGCCAGGCGGTGCAGAACGCAAGAGACCTGCAGGCAATGTTGTTGTTCCCGGAACAGAACCGGACGCAGCGATAGCGCTATACTGTATATATGTTAGAGACCGGGGCTGCACGGCTCGGTCCTGTACATCGCGGCAGCGAGGGAGAAATATATGATGAACGCACAGAAACTGGCAGGACTCATCCGGGAGTCGCATCACATCGTCGCGTTGACTGGCGCAGGAATCTCGACGGCAGCGGGCATCCCAGACTTCCGAGGGCCGAACGGGCTCTACGTGACGCGCCGGTATGACCCCGAGAAGACCTTCGACATCGACTGGTTCGACAGAGAACCCCGCACCTTCTTCGCATTCGCCCGTGACTTCCTGTCGACACTCGACCATGTCCAGCCGACACAGACCCATGTATTCCTGGCCGAACTCGAGCAGCAAGGCCTGCTCCAGTCCGTAATCACCCAGAACATCGACGGCTTGCACCAGAAAGCGGGTAGCAGGAACGTCATCGAGGTACACGGCAGCTTCCAGCAAGGGCATTGCAGAAAGTGCGGACACGGCTACTCGTATAAAGAGCTCAAACACAAGATTCTCACCGAGGAGATTCCCCATTGCGATCACTGTGATGGCGTGGTCAAGCCGGACATCGTCTTCTACGGCGAAGCGGTTCGAGGCATGGACGAAGCAGAATCGGAGACGCGCCATGCAGACTTGTTTCTGGCCATCGGAACGTCGCTGACCGTCTATCCTGCCGCAATGCTGCCACAATTCAGCGGCGGCCCAGTCGTATCTATCAACCGCGGGACGATGGGTGAGCTCGTTCGAGGCATGGAATCCATTGAGGGCGACATCGATGAAGTGTTCGCCGAGGTCAGGCACATACTCGCGCCGAGTTCGTGAAGCGGCCAACGCGAGTCCTCTCGAACTGGTAAGCCCCTGCCTTGCAGGCGGGGGCTTACCGTACACCTGAACGAAGGACGGCTAGTACACGCCCAAGACGACGTCAGCTATGTTGTCGGAGTGGTCTGAGATGCGCTCGAGGTTCGTGAACAGGTCGACAACGATGACACCGACCTGGGGGTCCAATTCATGCGCATTCAGCCTGGAGATATTGCGGGACATGCATTCCTTCGTCATCAGGTCGCAGCGATCTTCCATGTCCTTGACCCGGTGGGCCCTCTCGACATCATAGTCCCGAAGGGCAGCCATGGCCTCGTCAAGAGTCGCCAGGACATGGGAAAACTCGGCCGTCAGATCATCCTGCGTATCATTGTTGAACTTCAGCCTCTTGTCATCCTTGATCTGGATGAGTTCGACAAGATTCGTGGCGTGGTCCCCCACACGTTCGATGTCGTTGACTGCATGCATCAGAGCCATGACGCGCGTGCCCTGCGCCTCGGAGAGATCGTGCTCGGTGATCTTCGTGAGGTACCCGGTAATCTCTTTCTGCATCGAGTTCACAAGGTCCTCTTTGCGCAGCACCTCTTCCAGCAGACTCATCTTGTTTTCGAACAGCGCCACCCTGCACAAATCCACCATCTCATAGGCGATGTGACCCATGCGGAAGAGCTCCTTTGTTGCCTGTGACAGCGCCATTGTAGGAGTGGCCAGCACGCGATCGTCGATGTACTGGACTACCTTCGTCTCCTGTTCGCTTCCGTGCGACGGAAGAAGCCACCGGACGAGCCGTTCGAACGGCTTGATCAGCAGAAGAGCAACTACTGTCATAATGACATTAAAGAGTGTGTGGGCATTGGCCACCTGGCGCGGAAGATAGGTCGACGTCGTTGCCACGAGCCGCGTGAACGGACCGAGAAATGGGAAGATGAGGATGACGCCAAGCAGGTTGAAGAGGAAATGCGTCAGCGCTGTCTGTCGACTCGTGATGTTCGTGCCGATGCTGGCCAGCCCAGCTGTCACCGTCGTGCCAATATTCGCTCCCAGAACGAGGGCAATGGCAGACGGAAGCGTGATCATCCCCTGAAGTGACAGAGCTACGACCAGGCTGGTCGTGACGGAGGAACTCTGGATAACGCCTGTGAACAGGGCTCCCGCAAGAATCCCCAGCGCGGGAATGCGCCCGAACCTGACTAGGAAGTCTATGAATGACTGGTTTGCCTTCAGTGGTGCAAGAGCATCAGACATGAAGTACAGCCCAAAGAACAAGATGCCGAAACCGAGGATAGCTTCGCCCACGGCCTTCGTCGTCCTTCTCTTCACAAAAAACTCCATGAGGATGCCCACCGCAAGGAACGCCCAGATGACATCCTTCAGGTTGAACACAATGATCTGAGCCGTGATCGTCGTGCCGATGTTGGCACCGAAGATCACGCCCATGGCCTGGCTCAGCGTCATCAGTCCTGCGTTCACGAATCCTACAAGCATGACTGTCGTCGCAGAGCTGCTCTGAATGATACTTGTAACGGCCAGCCCAACGAGGACACCCTTGACAGGGTGGTTGGTGAGAGCCTGCAAGATGCGTCTGAGAGAGTCCCCGGCTGCTTTCTGAAGGCCGTCCCCGAGGAGTTTCATACCATACAGGAAGAAGGACAGCCCAATGACGAGATTCATGGCTAACGAGACGTACTGGCCACGCATTCGTGCCTCCGAGGATCAGTTTTCGGGCCGGTCTGGTATCTTGCCGCCTGTCTATTCTATAGCATTCTCCCGACCGGTCAAAGGACAAATGGATAGGAACCGCACGTCATGGTCATGCATGGCTAGCGGATCGGTCGATGCTGCTCCCAGTTCCAGGCGGTCCGGACAATAGCCTCGAGGTCCGCCAGCTGAGGCGTCCACCCCAGTTCTCTGCACGCCCGCAGATTGCCGGCCACGAGCACTGCAGGGTCCCCTGCGCGCCGACCCGCCTCAAGAATCGGTATGTCGTGCCCCACGATCTGCTGGGCAGTCTCGATGATCTGCCTCACCGAGAATCCCTCGCCGTTTCCCAAGTTATATGTAGCCTCTGCCTGTCGATCGAGTGACGCCAGGGCAAGAACATGGGCATCTGCAAGATCATTCACATGGACGTAGTCCCGAATGCAGGTGCCGTCAGCTGTCGGATAGTCACGCCCGAACACGCTCACCGACGATATCCGGCCCGCTGCAGCTTGCAGCACCAGAGGTATCAGATGTGTTTCCGGATCATGGTCCTCGCCAATTCCACCATTGGGATCGGCTCCGGCGGCGTTGAAGTATCGCAGGGAAACTGAACGCAGCCCATATGCCACAACGTAGTCATGCAGTATTCCCTCGATGACCGCCTTGGTGCGCCCGTAGACGTTAGTCGGCGCCAAAGCGCTGTCCTCGCCTATTGGAACGTTGGTCGGCTCTCCATAGACAGCAGCCGAGCTGGAGAAGACGATGCGGTCGACGCCGGTTGCACGCATGGCGTCAAGAAGATGCAGCGTACCGATCACATTGTTCGTGTAGTAGGTGCGAGGCTCAATCATCGATTCGCCGACAAGACTGCAGGCTGCAAAGTGGATGATGCTCGTCACGTGGAACTGCCGGATGGTCATCGCGACATGGGCCGTGTCGGCGATGTCGCCGACAATAAGCGGAACGTCCTGTGGAACGGCCCAGCGGTGCCCTTTTGAAAGGTTGTCGAACACGGCGACCTGGTAGCCGTTCCGTACTAGCCTCCGTACAGTGTGCGATCCAATGTAGCCAGCGCCACCAGTCACGAGAACCGTTCCACTCATCATCCCCTCCACCTCTTCAGCACATACTGGGTCATGGTATTAGTATAGCCTGCACGGACTGCATGAACAAGCAGACAGCATCTCCCGGCCTGTACCAATGCAGGTATTAGGCTATACTGTATGATAAAAAGCGAGTGCTGCGGCACTGCAGGGAGACAGGAGGGCCACGATGGCGGAACTACGATGGAACCCACTTCTGCGCACATGGACGATGGTGGCAGGCAACAGGCAGGCACGACCCAACCTGCGCACCGATGGCTGCCCCTTCTGCCCTGGATCGGGCAACGTCCCATCCACTTACGACGTTCTCGAATACGACAACGACTTCCCGGCACTGACGACGGATCCCGACGAACCCGACGCAGTCGGATCAGAGCTATCGCCGGTTGCGGCCAACTATGGCAAGTGCGAGGTCATCCTGTACTCTCCGCAGCACGATGCCAGTCTCCACGACCTGAGTGTCACACATCTGACGCGCCTGGTAGAACTCTGGACCGAGAGGCAACAGATTCTCTCCAGCGATCCTCGCATCAAATACATCTTTCCCTTCGAGAATCGTGGCGAGGAAGTCGGCGTCACCATGCGGCACCCCCACGGACAGCTCTACGCCTATCCATTTGTCCCGTTGAAGATCCGGACGGAGCTGGACAGTGCACGCGCCTGGCATGACGAACATGGAAGCTGCCTGTTCTGCGACCTTACCCGCGACGAAATGTCGGATGGCCGGCGCATCATCTTGGCAAACGAGAGTTTCGTGGCGTACATCCCGTCGTTCACCGACTATCCATATGGCGTCTTTGTCACGAGCCGTGTGCACAAGGGATCCTTCCTCGACTTCACGCCCTCGGAACGGACCGACCTCGCCCGCATGCTCAAGACCCTCACCGGAGGGTTCGACCTCTTGTTTGCTCGGCGCTTCCCCTACATGATGTGCATTCATCAGACACCGGTGAACAGCCCAGAAGACGCCGGCTGTGAGGAGTCGTACCACTTTCACATCGAGTTCTACCCTCCACTCCGGGGCGAGACAACCGTGAAATACTACGCCTCCTCAGAAATGGGCGCGTGGGCAGCATGCAATCCTCTGTGCGTAGAGGATACTGCACCGGCTCTTGCAGCAGCATGCAGGAAGTTCGAGCAGACCATAGTGAAACCGTGAGCATGCCTCCGTTCCTTGCCCAGGAGTTCGTGCATCTCTACGGCCCCGGGGACCATGAAGTCCGGTCATTTTTCGCTCCCGGCCGAGCAAACCTCATCGGAGAACACATCGACTACAACGGCGGTCTGGTCATGCCCGCGGCAGTCACGCTAGGGATTACGGCAACCTGCCGGCTCCGCTCTGACCATCTCGTCAGACTCCACTCATCGGATGACGCGCTGGCCGTCCAGATCGACCTCGACCGACCCATCGAACCCGACCCTGCCCGTGGCTGGGGAAACTATCCCGCGGGGGTCCTCCGCGAACTCCTTCTTCAAGGAGTCGATCTGAGGGGAACCGATGTCTTGTTCACCACGACGCTTCCGCAGGGAGCCGGACTCTCATCCTCTGCGGCTATGGAAGTATTGACCGCGTTTTCCTTTCTCGCACTCGCGGAGGTTCCTGCGAGTGACCTCAAGGCTATCGCCCTGCTTTGCCAGAAGGTAGAGAACCAGTTTGTCGGGGTCAATTGCGGCATTATGGATCAGTTCGCCGTCGCGCTCGGCAAGGAGGACTGTGCCCTGCTGCTCGACTGCGAATCACAGGACTACCACTACGTGCCTGTTGCCCTGGGGACACACGCTCTGGTCATCATGAACACGTCCAGGCAGCGGCGACTGGCCGACTCAAAGTATAATGAACGGAGAGCCGAGTGCGATGCCGTTCTTCAACTTCTCGGGGCAGACGCGCCCCGAAACGGCCTTGTCCACGCTTCATGGAGCACTGTACTGTCCCACGTTTCGGACCCGGTGCTACGGCGAAGAGTACGTCATGTCATCTCTGAGCAGGTACGGGTGGAACAGACCTGTCACGTGCTGGCAGCCAGCGACCTGGCCGCATTCGGGAGACTGCTTACAGAGTCTCACGCGTCGCTTCGAGATGACTACGAAGTGACCGGACCGCATCTCGATGCGATCGTAGGTGCGGCACTTCAAGCTCCAGGATGCCTGGGAGCCCGCATGACAGGCGCCGGTTTCGGAGGGTGTGCAATCGCGCTCGTCGAGCAGGCCAAGATTCCAGACTTCACCGCTTTGGTTCGATCCGCCTACCTGGCAGCGACTGGTTTGGAACCTGCATTCTATGTGACACACGCGGCTGATGGCGTCCATGAAACGACCGGGGAGGGGTAGAATGGAAAATGTAAGGGGAAAACTGACTTATCGCCGCGGGGCGGTTGTCAAGACCTTGAACTTCGACCTGGACGGGCCAGCGGAAAATGATGACCTCGTCATTGCGCCGACCATAGGCACAACTGCTCCTGGAGAGCACTGGACCATCACCGTGACCCCTCGCACCACGGTGAAGCTGCTCACAGCAGAACTGCGAGTCCCCATTGCTGTTCCACCGTCCAGCCGCGTCTTCGTGAATGGCTACCAGACGTGGACAGAATCACGTGAGATGGGACCCAGGGATCGTATCCCTTCACTCAACAGGCTGGCCCGCTCACGGTGTTCCATGTACGGCGATTACGAATACGTCACGAACCCCGGCTTTCCGGGACGTTTCCACGGCTGGACCTATGGATACGTTCGGACCGAACCTGATCTCTTGACTCTGTTTGCCTCACTGGCTGAACATACAGGATTCACCCTGATCACGGTCACCGCTTCCGCGGGAAGAGCCATCCTCCAGAAGGAGTGTGGTGGAGTCATTCCTGTAGAACCATATGTTCTGTACAACGTATATGTGGGAACTGGAACGGACCACGAGACGTTCGGCCGCTATTTCGACCTCCTTGGCCTCCGACCTCTCCGCACGTCACCTCTGACCGGCTGGACAAGCTGGTATAACTACTACACGAGCATCACGCAGGAGATTCTTCAACACAACCTCGACGCGCTCGGCGAACACGAGGTCCCTCTCGATGCCTTCCAGATCGACGACGGGTGGCAACATGCCGTCGGCGATTGGTTGACAACCAATGCAAAATTCCCGGACGGGATGGGGGCTATGGCCAATGCAATCCACGGGCACGGCTACAAAGCCGGCTTGTGGCTGGCGCCCTTCATCGCCGAGGAAGCATCTGACCTGCTGCGCGATCATCGCGACTGGTTCCTTACCGAGGACGACGGGCACCTCGTCAAGGCTGGTTACAACCCAAGCTGGAGCGGTTTCTTCTACTCGCTTGATATGACGAACCCGGCCGTTCGCTCCTACCTCCGCGATGTCTTCAACCTGGTCCTGCACACCTGGCACTTCGACCTGGTCAAGCTCGACTTCCTATACGCCGCCTGTCGCAAGGCCCCCGAGGGCAAGACACGAGGCCAGGTCATGTCGGAATCCATGCAGTTTCTGCGCGACATTATCGGGGACAAACTTATTCTGGGATGTGGCGTTCCACTCGGTCCGGCATTTGGACAGGTTGACTTCTGCCGAATCGGCGGAGATGTCGCACTGAAGTGGGAAGACCGCCTGTTGTCGACGATTCACTACCGCGAGCGGGTATCGACAGTCTGTGCACTGCGCAACACGATCAGCCGACGACACCTGAACGGAATGGCCTTCTGGAACGATCCGGACGTCTTCATCCTTCGCGACACCGGAAACAGTCTGACGGAGGCACAGCGTCGCACGCTCTTCCTTGTGAACCAGGCGATGGGGGGCCTCGTCTTCACGTCAGACGACATCTCCTCCTACACGGACCAACAGCTCAGGCAGTACCTTTCCCAGTTTCCATTCTCTGCGAAGGCCGTCGATGAGGCCAGACCATTTGGTGCAGCATGGCGCTTGACCTTGCACGCAGAGAACGCCACATACATCGTCGCTGCCAATCTTGGCTCCCGGCCTGCTACGATAGAACTGGATCCTGGTGTCTACTACTGCAATGGGTACCTGATCGATGGACAAGAGCCCCTGAAGCTCCTTCCCTTCGATTCGACCTGTCTCCGGAAGGCGAACGGGGACAACGTCGAACTCCTTGGAACGACGACCCACCTGTTCCCGGGCCTCGATGTCGCACACTTCGACTGCCACGAAACGTCAATAACATTCAAGCGGTTCGATACCGCCCAACTCGAAGGTGAAGCACTGATAGGCGTCCCCGACGCATCCGATCGATGGACAGTGAACGGGGTAGCCGCAACCCCTGAGCGCCAGAGCGGTCACACGGTCTTACGAGCGCCCATATCGCGAGTTGCGCGGCCAGTCGATTGAGGCATACTATGACACCGGCTACACCAGACAAGGAGGTATGACCATGGAACCATTTGCATTGCCAGAGAGTTTCCTGCTGGGCACGGCGACAGCTTCGCTGCAGATCGAGGGTGGTGATCGCAACAATAGCTGGTATCGCTGGGTTCAGACCGGTCATGTCAAGGATGGTACCAGCTGCATTGTAGCTGACGATCACTGGAACAGGGTGACTGAGGACATTGCTCTCATGAAGCAGCTCCATCAGCAGACCTATCGGATGAGTCTGGAGTGGAGCCGCATCGAGCCGACACGGGGGCACTTCGACAAGGACGCCATCAGCCACTATCGTCTCGAAATACAGCAACTGGTGGACGCTGGAATCAGGCCTCTTGTTACACTACACCATTTCTCGAACCCATTGTGGCTCGAAGACGCGGGTGCGTGGGTCAACCCGGACGTCATCGACCTTTTTGAGCGATACACGGCCTATGTCGTCGAGAACCTTGGCGACCTCGTAAGCGACTGGTGCACCATCAACGAACCAAACGCCTACCTCGCGGCGGGATATGTCATGGGCGGATGGCCGCCGAGCAACATCAGTATCACCAAGTACTTCAGGGGCGCTCGCAACATGATCACGGCACACATCAAGTCCTATCGCAAGATCCATCAGGTGCGTGCGTCCAACGGCTATAATGATACGATGGTTGGCGTTGCCAATCACCTCAGGCTGTTCGATCCCAAACATGGCAACGGCCGTGAACGGTGGGCGGCAGGCATGTACGAAAGGCTCTTTCAGGAGCTTTTTGTCACAGGAATGTGCGAGGGAAGGCTCCTGTCGCCGCTGGGTGGGGGATACCCTCTTGGCGAGGGTCGCTACTTCGATTTCCTCGGCGTCAACTACTATACGCGCGACATCGTGGACTGTTCGGCCATATCCACAAACCCGCTGGGCAGGCTTGAAGTACGGGAAGACAGCCAGAAGAACGACCTCGGGTGGGAACTATACCCTGAGGGGCTGTATCGTGTCTGCAAGAAGTACTGGGACCGCTACCATACCCCCATCTTCATCACTGAGAATGGCACGGCCGACGCCAAGGACGCCTTCCGAACAAGGTACATCTACGACCACCTTCTCCAGGTGAGCCGACTCATCGAGGACGGTGTCGACGTACAGCGCTACTATCACTGGTCCCTGATGGATAACTTCGAGTGGATCGAGGGCCTGAGCGCGAAATTCGGTATCGTCGCAGTGGACTACACCACGCTGGAGAGGACAGTTCGTACCAGCGGATGGTTCTATGCCGACGTCGCGAAACATCGCGGCGTCACGGAGAAAATGATCCAACAGTACCTCGCATGAGAGGAGCAGCCTCCACGATGAGCCTGATGATGGGATCCCGACAAACAACCTCATATGCATATGCCCACACGCCCCAGGCACGGACACAGGATGTGGCACACAGAATGTCTGCCCAGTTCCCGGCAACCGAACTCTCATGGCCTGTTGTGATACGACAGGATGCACATGCACTTGGCAGAACCCGAGCGAGACACGGACACTCCTGACCATGCCAGAGTTGCTCTCTGTATGCTTCCTGTGGCACTTCCACCAGCCACAGTATCAGGATCTCACGTCGGGAACAGCACTGCTTCCGTGGACTCGGCTTCACTGCGCACGCAACTACGCGATGATGCTCGAGCTCCTGGAGGAACAACCTACTGTGCACGTCACCATCAACATCAC
>Ga0209840_1000373_pt1 | contig 9972 bp, 10 predicted proteins | sample PersoiDNA2013190_FD_185802 | JGI IMG/M metagenome (GOLD analysis project Ga0209840, IMG submission 185802) | Permafrost soil microbial communities from the Arctic, to analyse light accelerated degradation of dissolved organic matter (DOM) -... | ecosystem: Environmental > Terrestrial > Soil >... | reverse complement strand
CAGTGGCTGCCCGAGAAGAACGGCTTCATGAGCCCGTCAGCAACCCGCGCGGCGTGGTACGCTCGAGGGGCTCAGGGGGTCGCCGCGTAAGAACAGCTTTGTGTCCAGGTATCCGCGTCCGTTACAGCCAATCGAAACGCTCCCGACTCATGTCTTCCGGCAAGATGGCGATTGATTCGCAGCCAAGTAAGGTCGCGTTGTAGGCTCCGCCTCGGCAGAAGTTCCCCGTGGATGGCCAAACGGCCCTTTGCGAGGTGGGATCGAACTGCCCCATGACGAGCTTGGGGACGAGGCACCCGAACGTCGCTCCCACCTTGTGAGAACCAGTAGGAAACCACTTGCCCACCAGGGCGATGATCCTGGCCTCCACCCCCGTGAGATCCGAAGGGAATTCCAGATAGTTCACGTCCCGGAACTGGCCCCCGAAGGGCACGGGTTCGTTCTTCCAGCTGATTCTGAAGAGGTTTAGGGGATCGATGTCCCAAAGCCCGACCCCCGCCAGCTTCTTCTTGACCTTATCCGGAATCTGCCCCGGGTCGACCATCTGCCGGAAGGTGGGAATGAGGACACTCCGCTCTCGCGCCCTCTGAACTGCCCTTTGCAGCCGGTCTTCCTCAATAGTCAGGTCAAGCATGAGTCACCCCTGCCGAGGCTCGTGGAGTGCCTCGAGGTGAATCGCACGCACCTCATGAGGGTTCATGTCCGCACCAGTCGACGATGGTTGTTGCCAGGATCTTCGTCGCGGCGATGACGTCCTCCACTGACACCCACTCGTTGTTGGCATGCATCTGCTCGGTCTTGCCTGGGCCGAAGATCACGGTGGGTGTCCTTCCATAGCGGTTCAGGTGTCGAGTGTCCGCTGCTCCTTCTCGCCCGCTGATGATGGGGTCTCTGCCCGTCACGGCCCGGAAGCTGCGACAGAGAGACTGGACGATGGGGCTCCCCACGGGGATTTCCGCAGGTTCGGCGAAGTAGCCCACAAACGCGACCTCGGGCGGATGATCCTTGAGCCACGAATCGTCGGACGTCCTGTCGCGCACGAACTGGACGAACTCGTCTTTGACGGCTGCCGCATCTTCACCGGGGACTATCGCCATGCTTCCTTTCAGCAGACAGCTGTCAGGAAAGGCACTGTGGTATGAGCCGCTCTGGAAGGCGCCCACCATGCAGGGAATGGCTTGACGAACCTCCGGATAAAGAGGATGGCTTACGCGCTGGATACGCTGGTGTTCGAAGTTGGAGACAGCTTGAGTGACGACGTAGCCCTTGTCGATGGCGTTCACCCCTTCCCATCGCCGCTGAATCCCTGCCGCCCTTCCTTTGACTGTGATCTCGAACCAGATTCGGCCGATCGACCCGGGCTGGACTCGCATACTGCTCGTCTCGCAGCAGACCCCCCCATCGGCGCGGTACCCTTTCATCACGCAGGCTAGGGTGCCGTTGCCGCTCAATTCCTCATCGACCGTGTACTCGAGGATGACGTCTCCTTTCAGACGCACTCCTGCGCGGACTATGGCCTTTACTGCCATGGTCATGGCCGCCAGTCCTGACTTCATGTCAGAGGCTCCGCGGCCATAGACGCGCCCCTCTTCCAGATCGCCCGACCAAGGTCCATGAAGCCAACCCTCTACCGCTCCCGCAGGGATCACGTCGACGTGCCCGTTGATAAGGAGGGACTTCCCGCCCCCCCGTCCCCGGAAGGTCCCCACGACGTTCGGACGCCCTTCGTAACCTCGTGAGACGGCCACGTAGGCCGGGTGCTCCTTGAGCGCTTCCCAATTCGGCTCCCAGACGTCGACGACGAGACCCATGGGCTCTAGCCGACCGGCGATGAACTCTTGGATGGGTCCTTCATCTCCAGTCACGCTGGGGATTCTCACGAGGTCCTGCAGAAAGGCGACGACTTCCTCGCGCGCCCCTTCAATCCATTCGATTACTCGAACGTGCATGAGATCCTCCATGAAACGAGGCCAGCAGGATGTTCCTTTGCACACGTCCGGGCACTTGTCATCGGACTAGCTCACCGGAGGAAGCAGCTGCAGAGCTCCAGCAGGACAGATCTCAACACATAGATTGCAGCCGTCGCACTTCTCCGCTTTCAGCTTCAACCGAGGGGAGAACTCGATTGCCCCGTAGAAGCAGACCTTCCCGCAGAGTTCGCAGCCACCCCTCTTCAGATTCGTGCATCTCTCGGGGTCCACGTGCGAGACGAGGGGAGGCCGCTTGGCAACCTCGTCGATGGTGGTGATATGAGGAAGCACCTTGCCGCGAACAGCGGCAAGGGACTCGAGGTCTTCGTCTTCCAGGTACTCCCTCAGCCCCTTGAGAATGGTCTGGAAGTGGCCGTACCCCTTCCACATGATGCTCGTGCAAAGCTGAACCGTCGTTGCCCCGAGCATGATGTACTCAACGACGTCTTCCCAGGTCGCAACGCCGCCGCAGGCGGAGATGGGGGTCGCCACAGCCCGCGCCACCTCAGACACATGCCGCTGGGTGATCGGTTTGATCGCCGGACCACTGTAGCCCCCGTAGGCCGGCAACTTCGGCAAGCCGGTCGCGATATCCACTCCCGCAAAAGCGCGCACGGAGTTACCGATGGTGAGGAAGTCGGCTCCAGCAGCTTCAGCCGCCTTTGCGACGGGGACCATGTTGTGGGTCGTCGGACTCAGCTTGATGCCCACGGGAAGATCGACGGCCTTCTTCACAGCACGAAGCTGAGCCTGGCAGGCTGCCGGATCGTTCCCCATCTGAAAGCCGATTTTCGACTCGTCGGCCGGCATCGGACAGGATACGTTGATCTCGAACATGGCCACTTTGTGGGTGTCCTCGATGATGCGAGCGTTGCGCGCTGTAGCATCCGGATCCGGGTGGGCCACGACGCTCGCGATGATGCAACTGTCACCCTGAGAGGCTTCCTGCAGGTCGTTCTCGAGCCAGTCCTGCAGGTTCATGGTCGTGTAGAGCTCGATGTTGATCATCCCGATCTGGCTCTTGCCTTCGCGGACGATCTTCATCCGGCCGCAGCGGGGATGTTGGGCGAACTTGGCTGGCGGGGCAAAGCTCTTCGGCACGACGGCGCCAGCTTCGTTAAGCCACGCTTCGTGACAATGCGCACCGTCCCAGCTGGGTGTCGCCGACGAGAGGATCAAGGGGTTGCGCATGCGCACCCCTGCGAATTCGGTCTCGAGCCTTGTTATCCTCAGCCTCCAGATCCAGCTTCCGTAGTTGGCCTCAGCCACACACACCGCTGAGAGAGCCGAACAGGCACTACGCGCGGATAATCGTGACCGGGCAGTGGGCTCCTTGGATGACCTGGCGGCTCGTTGCCCCGAGAAGCAAGTTCTTCATGCCTCCGTGGCCTCGGTCACCCATGACGATGTGGCTGCATGTGCCCGTTGCGTGCGCCTCGACGATAATCGCTCCAGCCTGAGACGGCGACTCGAGCACTCTTGTCTTGATCGATATCGGCTACAACACTCGTTTGCTATCTATACAATGTTTCCCTAGCCCCCGATATAGGCCTTCTTGATGCGATCATCTGTCTTGACATCTTGAGCATTCCCTTCGAGTACAATTCGCCCGTTCTCTAACACGTACACTCGATCGGCCAGTTTGAGCGCAAGGCGGACGTTTTGCTCCACCAAGAAAATCATCACACCCGTTTTCTTAATTTCACTTAGCGCATCACCAATTTGATCGATAAGAATAGGAGCCAGTCCGAGAGACGGTTCATCAAACATCAACAGCCTTGGCTCGGACATCAAGGCCCTCCCGATGGCCAGCATTTGCTGCTGACCACCGCTCAACTCACCTCCCAGTTGCTTTCTCTTCTCTTTGAGAACCGGAAATAGCTGAAACACATACTCCATTTGACTTACTAACGTACCTTTATCCTTATTGCTAAAGGCACCCATATCCAAGTTATCCTGTACTGTCATACGCCCAAATATCCCCCGGTTCTCCATGGTACGGCGAATTCCGAGCCTCACCAAAACGTCAGCTGCCAGCCCTGCAATAGATTGCCCGAAGAAGTCGATCTCTCCAGACGTAGGAGGCATTACGCCAGCAATTACCCTTTGCGTAGTTGACTTCCCTGCTCCGTTAGCACCTAACAAAGTAACTAGTTCGCCGGGACGAATCTCCAACCCCACATCGAAGAGTACTTGAACCTTGCCATAGCTCGCATTGACCTTTGATAAGCTAATCAAGCGCAGCATCCCTCCCCAGATATGCTTCAACCACTACCTGATTGTCTTGAATCTCCTTTGGGTTACCCTCCGCAATCTTCCTTCCTTCATTTAGCACGACGATTCTCTCACATATATTCATAACCATAGCCATGTGATGTTCCACAATCACAATAGTGGCCCCACGGCTCTTCAATATTCTTACGACGTCCATTAACTTCTCAATTTCAGTCGCGTTAAGTCCGCTAGCCGGTTCGTCGAGCAGCAGTAATTTGGCCTCCGTCGCAATCGCAATGGCGATGTCCAATGCCACTTGTTCGCCATGGGGCAAGTTTTTGCATTTTACGTTTGCACGATCCTGCAATCCAACCAACCGTAAAGCTTCGTAGCTCTTCTCAAGTCGTGATACCTTCCACTTTTCAACCTTAGACGGCTTAAAGAGACCGTCGCATATGCTTATTCTATTCATATAGATCTCTGCCACGGCCACGGCATCGACAACCGTCATATCAGGGAAACTGGTCGTGTGTTGGAATGTCCTAGCAATACCTACTTGGGCCAAACGATGAGATGGAAGTCCCGTGATATCTTGGCCCCGATGCGTGATTGTCCCGGTTAGCGGTTTGTAAAACCCCGATATTAGATTTATCAACGTAGACTTACCGGCTCCATTAGGTCCGATAATACCGCATATGGCTAATGCTTCTACCTGCATATCCACGTCGCGGACGGCGTGTACCCCACCAAAAGACTTTGAAAGGTTCGATACCTCTAATAATGCCAAGTCCCTTTACCCCTTTCTCTTCACTGCCAGGCCTGCAAAGAGACCTTGTTGCAGTCTCGAGGACCCGATGCCCCATAGTTGCATAATCCCATGCGGAAGAAATATTACTAAGACGCCAAGAATGACACCGTAAACGGTTAGCCGCCAATTCCCCATCCCGCGTAAATATTCCGGCAAGAATGTTACAACAACCGCACCAAGTATCGGTCCCACAATTGTACCTCTACCACCAATTACGACCATTAAGATCATGCCTATTATCAAGTCAAAACTCATGTTATCGCCCGGCGACACCACCTGAATATAGTGGGCTAACAACCAGCCACCGATCCCGGCGAAAACCGCCGCGAACACAAAGGCGAATGTCACATACTTTGTCCGATCAAGCCCCACGGCTGCTGATAACTTTTCGTTTTCTCTGATAGCCACCCAAGTTTCGCCGATAGGCGATCTCACCAGGCGTTTACAAGCCATCACAATCACAAATGCGATAATGACACTGAGGTAATAGAAACTCACCTTACTATTCAGTTGGATGCTACCTACTCCTGGAATCCACAAGCCGGGTCTAGGGATATTCAGCAAGCCCATGGGACCATGCGTTAGTCCTATCCAGTTAGAAGCCGTATAGAACAGTGCCATTTGAAAGGCCAAACTACTGATAACAAAGTAAGCGCCCCTTAGCCGTATAACTATTAACCCAAATAGGTAAGAAACTACTAGCGTTACAGCAACTGCTCCAGCAAGACCCAACCACGGTGAAAACCCGCTTAAAGATATCAATGCGGTGGTATAGGCCCCTAAACCAGCAAATGCTGCATGCCCGAGGCTCAGCTCTCCCACGTACCCGCTAATGAGGTTGAGACTTGAAGCAAAAATCACATTGATCGCTACAAGAATTAGTAAATGCAACGTATATTCATTGGAGAAAATTAGCGGAAGGATCGCAAGCATCACGAGTCCGATTAGATAGAGCCCATTTCTCTTCAATTAATGTCCCCCAAAGATTCATTCTCTATTTGCCCACAGACTATCGCGATATGCGCCCAGCCAGCCCTTCCGGCCGAAACACCAAAACCAAAATGATTAGGACAAAGCTTATTGCTTCTTTGTAACCGACTGCGAAATAGCCAGAAGCTATGCTCTCAATAATACCGAGCGCCAATCCCCCCACAACTGCTCCTATGAAGCTGCCGAGACCACCTAGAATTACAACAGCAAATGCCTTCAAAGAGGCCTGCGAGCCCATAAAAGGGAAAATATTGAACATGGCCCCAACCAAAATGCCGCCTATACTGGCCATAGCAGCACCGATCGCAAAGGTAACCATATTTATTATGTTCGTATTAATACCAACAGAAGCTGCGGCCTCTCTGTTTTCAAACGTAGCCCGCATAGCCTTGCCAAATTTCGAGTATTTTAGGAACAACCCAAAAATCATGCTAAGTGAAAACGCAATTACAATCACCAGGAGCTTAAACTCAGAAACCACTACTGGGCCAATTTGGATAGGTGCTGTCGAAATGCCTGTCGCGATTTGATGCTGACTTGGACCAGCTAGTACGTTCACCGTATTGGCCAAGACCAGGGAAATAGCTATGGTTAGTAGAATGGTGAAATACGTGTATTCCAATTCCGCCATATCTTTGCCAAACCGATTGATCAATCGTTCAATCAGAATGCCGAATAGACCGACTAAAACAGAAGCTAATATAAGCGCAACAAAGAAGTTCAAACCTGCGAGACTTACCAGATAAAAGGCAACGTAGGCACCAACCATATAGAACTCGCCGTGCGCAAAATTCACGATCTTCATAACACCGAAAATAATTGTCAATCCTACAGCCATTAAGATATATACTGAGCCTACTACAAGGCCATTAAATACTTGCTGAAGTAAGTCTTGCATCCACTTGCCTCCATTCTTAAATGCCCCAGCTATATGGCTGCAATCCATATAGCTGGGGCCATAATCTTGTGCTTACACGCCGGCAAATGGTATTGTTTTTAGAATGACTAGTTGCCCGCTCTTGAACTGGACGATCTTAGTATCAAAACCACCGCGCTGCTGAGCGTCAAACTCGATATGACCACGTGTAATTTCCATATCAGTCTTTAAAAGGGCCTGACGCAAGGCTTGGGGCTCGATAGTTCCAGCCCTCGTAATAGCGTCAAACAGCACCAACATACTGTCATAGTCACCGGCCACGGAGTCATCTGGCAATTTACCGGTTCTTGCCTGGAAGTCTTTGACGAATCTTTGGTTAACTGGATTAGGGTCGGACACCGCATACCTGGCCGCGAAGTACATCCCTTCAATTGCTTGCGGGATTTCATCAGCCCACTGTTGATACAAATCGCTGGCCACAACACGCGCCTTCAGCCCACTTTCATATAATTGCTTTAGGAAGTTCACCCCTTCGTTGGAACCCATATTAATGAAGAGCGTGTCCGGTGCTTCGCTTTTCAATTTCGTTAGAATCGACGAAAAGTCCTGGGTGCCTTCCGGGAAGGACATTTGCGTTACCGCAACGCCTTGATCAGTAAGGAATGTCTTATAGGTATCGCTATATTCTAACTCGGCATCACTATTAATGACAACGATAGCCGCCTTCTTAATACCAAACATTTTGACAAACTCGGGAACACCCGTCTTTGCAATTGTAGAATTCAGAAGGGTTCCTTGGAAAAACCACTTATTACCTTGCTCAGAAAGTTTCGGGTCCTGGGAGACACAGTTCACTAAAGGAATCTCATACTTCGCTACAATCGGAAGCAATCCAGCAGTTGCTGTACTGGCATAGGCACCAATTAGGGCCTGTACCTTATCATTCGCAACCAGTTTCTCAGCTGCGTTCGCGGAAGTAGCAGTCTCTCCCGCTCCGTCTTCGATTTTCAGTTCAATCTGTTTGCCGAGTAACCCGCCCTCTTTGTTCACCTGTTCAGTAATCATCTTAACCGCTTCGAGCATACGCAGCCCGTCATATGACTCAGGCCCAGAGAGCACCTCGATAACACCAATGACAATCTTACCGTTTGTTCCAGATTGACCAGTTCCTGTGGATGTTGAAGTTGTTGAAGTGGAACTGCCACAACCAACTAGGAGCAAGAGAATAATGCTAATTGCCAAAGGCAGAACCGCTAACTTTCTTATCATTACGTGTCCTCCTTCTAGAGTCCTCTCTTCACTAAGCGAGCCAATCGCCATCTCTACTTAAGACATGTCCAGTTACCATTCATTTGGCCTTAGAAGTAGGAGCAAGACTCATCCCTTAATTCCTCTAGATACCCAATGCTACAAGCCGGTGTGCGGTCATGTATTTTTGCTTAAAGTCTGGGTTTGCGTAATTCTCCTTCCGACATTGCATTTGTCCGCCCATTCCACCGCGAGTTGACTGGTCAGAGGTTCACAACTCCTCCCTGACCGCCCAACCCCCAACGGAATTGCAGAGCTGGCACCGATTACTGCTCGTGCTCCCGCTTCCGTCGAACCTTCGGTAACCGTTTGCCCAACCACCGAGTGGGAGCGCGATCCCGCGGAAGTCTGGTGAGAGGATGCTGCAGGCGTCAGGCAGCCCGCCGAGCGCAGAGCCCGTTCAGCGTCGACGAAGGAGAAGGGGCCGAAGTGGACTTGGCCGCCATCACCGACATGCCGGTTTCGCGAAGCATCCATTCCCCATGCTCCTTCTCGTGGTCCAGCCTCACCTGCCCAGACCCCTCCGACTCCGAGTCTGGCCGACGCGTTGCGCCTCCGCGTGTAAGCACGTAGTATACGTAGGCAAGTCTGCAAAATACAAGATACCACATTCTGGAGAGCGCAACATGCATCCGGAGAGGGCGATATGCCACTTGACCGCCGACCGCTAAGGGACTTCATCGTCTCGGAAATCCTTGAACGCCTTCAGGCGGGCCGGCTTCCGGTGGGTACCCGGGTCGATGAACGTGTGCTTGCGGACGAGTTGCCCGTCAGCCGCACACCCGTGCGTGAGGCCTTGTCGCTGCTCGCGTACGAAGGAATCCTCGAAGCACGCATGGGTAATGGGTTCTGGGTCGCCCCAATCACCCCGAAGGACATAGAAGACGCCTACTTCGTCATCCTTGCTCTCGAGAGCTACGCGGTGAACTCGATTCCGCCGGACGATCTGAAGGAGGTGGCCGCCAGACTTCGTGCCGCGGCCGACGAAATGGAGAAGGTCGCAGACAGCCCTGCCGAAGCGCAGAAGGCCGACGAGGCGTGGCACCTCTTGCTCGTTGCGCCTTGCGGAAACGAGAAGTTGGCGCAGGTGCTGTCACGAGTGAAGCAGTCTGTTCGCCGTGCCGAGTATGCACTCATGCAGAGTCCGGAAGTGGTCGCGAAGTCGGTCGCGCAGCATCGAATGATCGCGGATGCTCTCGAAGCTGGCGACATGCAGACTGCCGCAGACCTCCTCGACCACAACTGGCGCGACGGCATGCGCCGTATGCTGTACTATTTTGAGTCGCCCGGGAGTGACGAACCAGTAGCGTGAACCGGGTGCGCAACCCCCGACTTACGCTGTTGGTGCCCTGGCTTGACGCGGATGTGACGCGCCGATGACTTGGCTGGAGAGCGCGTAGAGGGCAGCAGAGAGCGGGGTCGTGACGTGGCGAGCTCAGTCCATGGGTCTGGTCGTCGGAGATGTCGGCAGAAGGGCGGGGCGAGAATGCGGTCGATCGCTGGATCTGTCTCTTCTCACCATTGTCTCGCGGTTGTGGGAGGCGTCGCGTTTCTTGGGAGGTGTCGACGTGCAGGCCTTTGATTCACTGAAGCCTTCAAGTCTGGATGAGGCGCTAGGAATGATGAGCGCCGGTAGGGTCAGGCCGCTGGCTGGTGGCACCGACTTCATGATCGCCATGAGCCCCGACTTCTCGTCAAGACCTACCTGTTGCGAGCGAGCCCGCACCCAGCGGTGGTGGAAACCGAGGAAGTCGAAGCCCTCGCCACCCTCCTTCAGGTGCACGATCCGGGTCTTGGACGCCTTG
>Ga0209840_1000371_pt1 | contig 10021 bp, 11 predicted proteins | sample PersoiDNA2013190_FD_185802 | JGI IMG/M metagenome (GOLD analysis project Ga0209840, IMG submission 185802) | Permafrost soil microbial communities from the Arctic, to analyse light accelerated degradation of dissolved organic matter (DOM) -... | ecosystem: Environmental > Terrestrial > Soil >... | reverse complement strand
GCAGCCCTACCGCCACCCCCGAACAAGCCCTCGACTGCGCCCTCGGCCTCTACCTCGCCTCCCCGACCGCTTGGATCAGCCCCCCGACGGATTAACGCGGTGCTGCACTAGCGTGGGGTGGCCGGGTTGGTGGTCAGCTGGCGTAGCGCGTCCGATGAGGGGAGCGGGCGCTTCGAGGTGGGTGGCGACGTCGATGGCCGGCAGCGCGAGGGGTGTCGTGATGGCGGACACACAGCGCGGTCAGGTGCGCATCCAGCCGGCCGTGGAAGGCGGGATGGTGCGCGGCCCGCGCGTAGGTGGTGAGCAGCCGCCCGGCCTGGGCGGGGCTCGCGCCGGGGACAAGACGCTCAGCGAGGTCGGGCTCGGCGGCCAGCCGGGCGCCCGCGAAATTTTCTCACCAAAGTTGGGCCGGCGCAGCCAACGCCACGCCGGGTCGGAGCGCCCGCCGACGGGTCGAGGCCAGGTTGGATGGTCTTGAGCTTCGGGAAGGCCATCGTGTCGCGCGCGACAGGTGCCTTCTCGGCGTCGCGCCGGCGATCCAAGTGCGGGCGAACCGCGTCCACGGAGGTCGCCCCCCTATCACCAGGGCTGATCTTCATGGGCTCTTCATAGTGGCGCTGGTCATCGCTTCACGGCCGCCGCCGAGCCTGGGATCTGTGGGCGCTGTCCGCGCCGACGGGCGCTGGTCGTCGGGCCTGATGGCCTGGCCCGCAGGCGCCGGCGCGCGGTAATGGTCGTGATGGAGGCGATAGCGATGATGGGCTGGTACGGCGGCTGGGGTTGGGGCGGCTGGCTCGCGATGAGCCTGGTGATGTTGGTGTTTTGGGGCCTGCTGGCGGTCGGGGTGGTGGCGCTGGTGCGCACGCTGCGCCGCCAGGACCGGGAGGGGCCAGCCCAGCCGGTCGCGCTGCCCGCCGGTCAGAGTGCACGGGAGATTTTGGACGGGCGGTTGGCTCGCGGTGAGATCGACGCCGACGAGTACGAGCACCGGCGCAACCTGCTGTCGGGCCGATGAGCAGGACCTGGGACTCCGACCGGCGTCTGATCGTCGGGGCGGCCGTTGCCGCGCTCGTCGCCGCGGCGGGTTCGACCGTTGGCGTGGCGGCCGCCTCCGGCACGTTCGCCGCGACACCGACACCGATACCGACGGCGACGGCGACGGGCCCCACGTCGGACTGCTCGGTGCCGTCGCTGCCCGGCACCGTGGTCGACGTGACGCTGACCGACATGGGCGGCTGGATGACCGGCACCGACGGATCGTGGGGCGGCCGGATGCCCGGCGGGATGATGAGCGGCCGGATGCCCGGCGGGATGATGGGTGGCCCGATGATGTCCGGGCACGGCGCCGCCGGCGCGATGATGCGGGTGCTCGTCACGCCGGACGCGGCTGCGGTCGGCACGGTGTCGCTGCGGGTGCGCAACACCGGGTGGATGACCCATGAGCTGGTCATCTTGCCGCTGTCAGACGGGGCGGCGGTCGGGCAGCGCGGGGTGGGCGGCGACGGACGGGTGGACGAGACGGGCAGCGTGGGCGAGGTTTCGCGCAGCTGCGGCGCCCGGGCCGGGGACGGGTTGGCGGCTGGCTCGACCGGCTGGACGACCCTGCAACTGCCAGCCGGACGCTACGAGCTGGTGTGCAACCTTCCGGGCCACTATGCGGCGGGCATGCGCGCGCTGCTGATCGTCCGGTAGGCACCGCCGTAGCGTGGCCCGTGCTGCTGCCGAGCGACAGGACTACTACGGGCTGGCCGTCGACACGATGTGCAAGACCGGGCGGCATGTGCCCGACGAGGTCTTGGCCCACATCTCCCCGGCGCACAGCGACAACGTCAACTACTTCGGATCGATCACCGTCGACATCGACCGGGAGCTGGCCCAGCTCGGGGGTACCGGCCCTTACGCGGGGCGCTGAGCAGCTGAACCGTTCCGGACGACAGGCAGGACGACAGGTAATAGGGCGTTGGCGATGGTTGCGGCGAGAGTGAGGGCGGCGTGCGCGCCGTTGGCGTGGCCCTTCTCGAAGTCCTCGCCGGTGGCGGCCATGGTGTTGGTGACGTGGGCCAGGCAGATCAGGGCGCGGCGGCGGGCGGTGGCGTAGGCGTACAGGGCGGCGGCTTCCATCTCCACGCAGACCGCACCGGCGGCCCGGGCTGCCTCGAGCGCGGTGGGGGTCTCCCGGTAGGGGGCGTCGGTGGTCCAGGACCGCCCGGCCAGGACCGGCTCGAGCAGCCTCGGCAGTGCCGCCGTGATCGGCTGGTGCAGATGCTCCGGGAGGCTGGCCCAGTGTGCTGGGGGCAGGTAGTGGGTGCTGGTGCCCTCGTCGCGCAGGGCGGCCTGGAGGAGCACGAAGTAGGGCGGGTCGGCCAGCGGCACGAGCTGGCCCGCGGAGGTGATGCTGATGATCAGGTCGGCGCCGCTGGCGTGTAGCTGTTCGGCGACCAGGACGGCGAACGGGGCTCCGACGGCGTTGCCGACGACGCCCACCTCCAGGCGTGGCAGGGCGTCGCCCTGCGGGGTGGGGACGGTGGTGACCCACATGTCCGTGTGGTAGCAGGCCCATCCCGGGTGGCGGCGTCCGGTGCCGGTGGCGGCCAGGTGCCGGACGATGTCGCCGTCCGGGTCGAGCAGGCACACCTTCGGGACGGGCAGGTCGGGCAGCTGTTTCTGGCGGCGGGCTTCGCGTAGCAGGTTCTCCGGCCGGAACACCGACGGCTCGGTATAGGCCTTGCCGACCAGCAGCGGGGATCCGTGTCCGGCGTGCGGGGTGCTGGTCACCGGGGTCGGTCCTCCTTCGCGGCGGTGGCGTGCTGTCGGCGGGACAGGGTCTCGTGCATGCGGGCGGCGACCAGCAGGCCGGAGGCGGCGGTGAGGGCGGCGACGACCCAGATCGCGGCCCGGATGCCGAAGGCGTCCGCGATGACGCCGGACAGCAGGGCACCGACGGCGAACCCGCCGTCGCGCCAGAGCCGGTAGACCCCGACGGATCGAGCCCGCCAGGCCGGGTGGGCGACGTCGCCGATGGTGGCCAGCAGGGTCGGGTACACCAGCGCGGTCCCCGCGCCCAGGACGATCGCTGCGGTGGCCCACCAGCCGAACGTGTCGGCCAGGGCGAACCCGGCCAGGGCGGCGGCCTGCAGGAGCATCCCGGCCACGATCAGGGGTTTGCGGCCGTACCGGTCGGAGGCGGCGCCGGTGACCAGCTGTCCCAGTCCCCACACGGCCGGGTAGAGCGCGGCGAGGACGCCGATCCGCCCGATCGACAGGCCGGCGGCGGCGAACAGCAGCGGGAAGAGTCCCCACGCCAGGCCGTCGTTGAGGTTGTTGACCATTCCGGCCTGGCTGGCAGAGGACAGGGCGGGGTCGGTGAACGAGGTGCGGGTGAAGATGGCCCTACTGGTCAGGTCGGCGCCGATGGGGTGGTCGCGGTGGTGGTGGCGGGCCTCGGCGTGGGCGTGCTGGTGGGTCTCGCGGACCAGCAGGACCGAGGCGAGCAGGCCCAGCACGGCGTAGCCGATGCCGAGGTAGAACGGGGCCGGGCGCAGCCCGTACCGGGCGGCGAGGTAGCCGGTGGCCAGGGCGGTGACCGCGACGGCGCCGTACCCGGCGGCCTCGTTCAGGCCCATCGCCAGGCCCCGGCGGGCGGGCCCGACGAGGTCGATCTTCATGATGACGGTGACCGACCAGGTCAGGCCCTGGTTGACGCCGAGCAGGACGTTGGCGGCGATCACCCACCCCCAGGATGGGGCCCAGATCAGCAGCACCGGGACCGGTAGCCCGATCAGCCACCCGGCGACCAGGACGGGTTTGCGACCGTACCGGTCGCTCAAGGTGCCGGCGACGTAGTTGGTGGCCGCCTTGGTCGCGCCGAACGCGGCGATGTACACCAGCGCCGCGGTGTACGCGGGCACGTGGAAGGTCTGGTCGGCAAGTAGGGGCAGGACGGTGCGTTCCTGCCCGAGCATGCCCCCGACCAGGGCGTTGACCGCGACCAGCAGGGTGAACTGGGCTGCGTTGACCCGCAGACCTAGCCGGGGGCCGCTGTCGGTGGAGCCCGCCTGGGAGCCGGTCACCGGCTCGCTCCGGAAACGAGTCGGAGGCCGATTGCGGCAGCCCAGTCGCCGGGGCCGCCGTCCAGGACGGCGAGGTCCGTGCGGCCGGTGCGGGCGAGCAGGCTGGCTGCGGTCATCGCCCGTTCCCCGTGCCCGCACATGGTCACCAGTGGCCCGCCCGGGATCCGCGCGGCGGCGCCCGGGATGGTCAGGTCGCCCAGCTCGAGGTGGACGGCGCCCGGGACGTGCCCGGCGGTGTACTCGCCGTCCTGGCGGATGTCGAGCAGGTGCCGGTCACCGACCTGGTCGGGGTCCAGCAGCGGGATCGTCGCCACAGGCCGCCCGGCAGCGGTCCAGGCGGGCATGCCGCCGGCCAGTTCGCCGGCGAGGTGGTCGTAGCCGACCTTGAGGGCCTGCCAGAGGATCTCGTCCGGGTCCTGGTCGAGGTCGCGGACCACGACGATCGGCTGGCCGGGGTCGAGCAGCCAGCCCAGCCAGGTCGCGAACACCGGCCGCAGGGTGATCGACACCGCGCCGGGGACGTGCCCGGCGGCGAACGCGGCCGGGGTGCGCACGTCGAGTGCCTGGGCCCCCGCGGCCAGGTGCGCGGCGAACGCTGTGACGTCCAGGGCCGGCAGGGCGGCCGGTTCGGTGACCGGGGCGGGGCCGCGCCGGTTGACCTCCCCGAGCCGGGCGAAGTAGGCCGGGTAGCTGCCCAGCCCGCCCAGCAGCCTGGTGACGAAGGTGGCCTCGTCCACGATCCCGACCCCTCCGGCAGCAGCGCCGGTCAGCAGGGGGTTGCCGGCCCGTTCGCGGCCGATCGTGGTGGTGCGGTCGGCGCCGGGCGGGGCGGAGCAGAACGACCCGGCGCCGTGGGTGGGCCAGACCGCTGTCGCGTCGGGCAGGGTGAGCAATCGGGTCAGCGAGGCGTACTGGGCCCGGGCCAGCTCCTGGGTCCGGTCGGCGCCGGCCAGGTCGGTCCGGGCCGCCGACCCGACCAGCAGGGAACCGCCGGTGAACACCCCCACCGGCACCTCCCCGCCGACGTCGGAGTCCAGCAGCAGGAACGCCACGTGCTCCGGGGTGTGCCCCGGGGTGGCCATCGCCCGCAGCCGCAGCCCGCCCAGGTCGACCTCGTCCCCGTCGGCCAGGCCGGTGTGCGGGAACTGGCGGCCACCGGTCGCCGAGGCCAGCACCACCGCGCCGTCGGTGGCGGCCAGCTGCACGGCGCCGGACAGGAAATCGGCGTGCAGGTGGGTGTCCGCCGCATACGCGATCCGCAGCCCCGCCCGCTCGGCCGCGGCGCGGACGGCGCGCAGGTCACGGGCGGCGTCCACCACCAGGCCCCGCCCGTCGCCCAGGTCCACCAGGTAGGCCGAGTTACCCAGCCCCTCGTCCACCACCAGGATCACTGTCGGTGCCGTCATCTGCCGATCTCCTGACTGACTGCTGGCCGGACGTGCGGTGACCGCACACACCAGCAGGACTATAGTCCACTCTTCCATGGAGGATTAGATATACTGTCTGGCGGCATGAAGATCCTGGTGCTGCTGAACGACCCCCCGTACGGGACGGAACGGACCTGGAACGGGCTACGGCTGGCGCAGTCGCTGGCCCGGCGGGAGGAGGTGCGGGTGTTCCTGTTCGGCGACGCGGTCGGCGCGGCCGTCGCGGGGCAGAAAACTGCCCGACGGCTACTACCACCTGGACCGGATGATGGCCGACGTCCTGCGCCGCGGCGGGCAGTGTGGGCTGCTGCGGCACCTGCCTGGACGCCCGCGGGCTGGGTGAGGCCGGGCTGGTCGAAGGCGCGCACCGAGGCTCGATGGACGAAGTCACCGGCTGGACCCTCTGGGCCGACAAGGTCATCAGCTTCTGACGGCCACAGCTTGGACGGTCACTGATCACACGGGGAGATGCGATGGGGCGGCGTGAACGCAAGGACGAGGTGTTCGAGCAGTTCGCCCGGGTGGGCAAGGCGCTGGCCAGCCCGAAGCGGCTGGAGCTGATCGACCTGCTGGCCCAGGGCGAACGCAGCGTCGAGGCCCTGGCCCGGGCGGCGAACCTGGGGGTGACCAGCTGCTCGGCGCACCTGCAGACCCTCAAGGCCGCGCACCTCGTCGAGACCCGCAAGGACGGGGTGAAGGTCTACTACCGCCTCGCCGGACCGGACGTCGCGGCCCTGTACGGGCACCTACAGCAGGTCGCCGCCGCTCACCTGGCCGACCTGGCGCCCGCTGCGGCGGCCTACCTCGGACCGGACGACACCGAGGTCGTCGACCGCGAGGAGCTGCTGCGGCGGGCCAGGGCCGGGCAGGTCACCGTGCTGGATGTGCGGCCCGCGGAGGAGTACGCCGCCGGGCACATCCCCGGCGCGGTCTCGGTCCCCCTGGCCGACCTGCCCGACCGGCTGGCCGACCTGCCCGCCGATACCGAGATCGTCGCCTACTGCCGCGGCGCCTACTGCGTGCTGTCCTACGACGCGGTCCGGCTGCTGACCAGCCACGGGCGCACCGCCCGCCGCCTGGCCGACGGCGTGCTGGAGTGGACCCTGGCCGACCTGCCCCTGATCAGCACCCCCGACACCAGCACGCCGGCCACCGGCAGTCAGGACGTCGCATGACCACGGCCCGCTCGATCACCCACCCGCCAGCCGGACTGCAGCCCTTGGTCCCGCCGCATCCGGCGTTCGACGGCGGGCCGGTCTACCTGGACTACAACGCCACCACCCCGATCGACCCCCGCGTCGCCGAGGCTATGCGCCCCGCCCTGGCCGAGGCCTTCGGCAACCCCTCCAGCGCCCACGCCTACGGTCCGCCGGCCAGGGCCGGTCTGGACCGCGCCCGGGCCCAGGTCGCCGCCCTGCTCGGCGCCGGCGAGCCCACCGTCGCAGGCAACGATGGGCGGATCGTGTTCACCAGCAGCGGGTCGGAGGCCGACGCGCTGGCGATCCGCGGCAGCGTGCCGGCCGCCCTGGACGCCGACCCCGCCCGGTGGGCCGGCCATCGGCCGCAGGTGATCACCCAGGCCACCGAGCATCCCGCCGTCCTTGCCGCCTGCCGCTACCTGCAGCGGTGGCACGACGCCGAGGTCACCGTGCTCGACGTCGACGGCGACGGCCAGCTCGACCCCGCCGACCTGGCCACGGCCCTGACCGACCGGACCGTGCTGGTCACCGTCATGCACGCCAACAACGAGACCGGCACTGTCCAACCGATCGCCGCCCTCTCCCGGATCACCCACCAGGCGGGGGCGCTATTCCACACCGACGCCGCCCAGACCGCCGGGAAGATCCCCCTCGACGTGGCCGACCTGGACGTGGACCTGCCCACCCTGGTCGGGCACAAGATGTACGCCCCCAAGGGCATCGCCGCCCTGTACGTCCGCGCCGGCATCCAGCTCGAGCGGCGGCTGGCGGAGCTCCCCGCCGGGGTGGACGTGGTCGCCTACTGCCGGGGCGCGTACTGCGTCCTGGCGTACGACGCTGTCCGGCTGCTGACCAGCCACGGCTGGTCAGCGCGACGCCTACGTGAGGGCATGCTCGAGTGGCGGCTGGCCGGCATGCCGGTGCAGTCCGGCGCGGCCTGACCTGGCTCGAACAGCGTGACCATGGAGACCTCCACCCACGCGGACATCGGCGCGGCGCGCCGGTACGACTCCTGGTTCGACTCACCGTGGGGTTCGCACGCCTGGCTGGTCGAGACCCGGGCGGTCCTTGCCGCGCTCGGCCCCGCCAAGGGGGGCAGGGTCGTCGACATCGGCTGTGGAACCGGCCGGCTGACCGCCCTTCTCGAGGCCGGCGGTGCCCACGTGATCGGTGTTGACCTGGACTCGGCGAGGCTCGCCGTCGCCGCCGATCGGGTGCCCGGGCGGCTGGCCCTGGCGGACGCGGCTCGCCTCCCGATCACCGACGGCTGGGCCGATGCCGTGGTGACCGTCGCCACCCTCGAGTTCACGTCCGCTGTGGCCGCGGTGCTGGCCGAGATGGTTCGCATCACGCGCCCCGGCGGCCGCGTCGTCGCCGCGGTGCTCAACCCGAGAAGCGTGTGGGGGCTGCTTGACCGACCGGCCCGGCGCGACCCTTACGCCAAGGGCTGCTTTGTCACCCGCGCCGAGCTGGCCCACCTCGGTGCGCAGCACGGCCGAGTCCACCTCGACGGTGCGCTGTTCACCGCCGAGCGGCTGCCGTTGCGTGACACGCTCGGCCCGCCGGTCGAGCGGATCGGGCTCCTCGCGCCGCGGCTCGGTGCGGTCCAAGTCCTCACCATCACGACCGGTGACCGGTGACCGGTAACCGCGTGCCGAGACCTCCCGCGCGGGCGCCCAGTCCTGGCTGTCGTGGCCGACCCCGACGACGAGGCCTTCGGGCTCGGAGCGGCGCTCGCCTCGCCAACGGCAGAGCGGCCGTTGCAGTGCTCTGTTATACGCACGGAGACGCATCCACCCTGCACGACGCCGAGGGTGACCTCGCGAGCATCCGCGTCGGCGAACTCGCCCTTGCCGGTCAGATGCCGGGCGCCGACCCGGTGCGGCTGCTGGTGAATGGCTACCGGGACTTGCGGGCGTTGGCGGAGTCACGTATCGGTGCGGTGCGCGAGCTGGCGCCGGCGTTCTTCGGCGATGTCGATGGCGCCGAACCGGTCACCATCACCGAAACGATCGCCCGCGACGACCGCGGCGACGTCGTGGTCGCCGATGTGCGGCCGCGGTTGGAGTTCGAGGCGGGGCATCTGCCCGGTGCGGTGAACATACCGTTGGACGAACTGTCCGACCGCCTCGGCGAACTCGACCCGGACACCCCGGTGGTGGCGTACTGCCGCGGACCGTACTGCCTGCTGTCCGCCCAGGCCGTCGCGCAACTGCGCGACTCCGGCCGGCAGGCCCGGCGCCTGGATGCCGGCCCCATCGATTGGCACGCGGCCGGGCTGCCGCTAGCCGCCGGCGCCTGACCAAAGCCCCAGGGCACGAACCAGTCGGGGAACAACACCGACGATAAGGGATGGATGGCGTGAAGATTCTGGTGATCCTCAACGACCCGCCGTACGGCACGGAGCGGGTTTACAACGGGCTGCGGCTGACGATCAACCTGTTGGCCAAGCAGCCCGACCCCGGCGCGACCGAGGTTGACGTGTTCCTGATGGGCGACGCGGCCAGTGCCGCCAAGGCCGGGCAGTCCACCCCCAACGGCTACTACAACACCGAGAAGATGCTCGGCAGCGTCCTGCGCAAAGGCGGATCGATCAAGGTGTGCGGTACCTGCATGGACGCCCGCGGCCTGACCGCCGAGGAACTTACCGACGGCGCCGCCCGCAGCACCATGGACGAGCTCACCGCGCTGACGGTCGCCGCGGACAAGGTGCTGGTCTTCTGATGAGCGACCGTGGTCGGGGGCAGACCGTGCTGGTGCTGGGCGGCGGCGTCGGAGGGGTCGCGACCGCCAACCGACTGCGCCGCCGACTGGACCGCCGCCACCGGGTGGTTCTGGTCAACCGGGAGGCCGACTTCAGCTTCGCGTCCTCCTACCTGTGGGTCATGTCCGGGCAGCGCCGCCCCGACCAGGTCACGCGGCCACTGCAACGGCTTCAGCGGCGCGGCATCGAGGTGGTCATCGCAGAGGTCCGACACATCGACCCCAACAAACGAACTGTCACAGTCGACGGCCGCGACCTGGCCGCCGACCACCTTGTTGTCACGCTTGGCGCAGACTGGGTCACCGACCGGGTCCCCGGCCTTGCCGACCACGGCCACACTTTCGCCACCCTGCCCGGCGCCCAGAAACTCGCGGGCGAACTGGACGGGATCGAGCGCGGGCGCATCGTCGTGGTCACCGCCGCCCCGCTGTACAAGTGCCCGGGCGCGCCGTACGAGGCCGCGCTACTGATCGACGCCGGGCTGCGCGCCCGCGGCGTGCGGGACCGGGTGGCCCTCGCGGTCCGCAGCGCCGAACCGGCCCGGCTGCCAGTCGCCGGACC
>Ga0209840_1000369_pt1 | contig 10029 bp, 5 predicted proteins | sample PersoiDNA2013190_FD_185802 | JGI IMG/M metagenome (GOLD analysis project Ga0209840, IMG submission 185802) | Permafrost soil microbial communities from the Arctic, to analyse light accelerated degradation of dissolved organic matter (DOM) -... | ecosystem: Environmental > Terrestrial > Soil >... | reverse complement strand
CTGGTGGCGCAGCATCAGTCGCGCGGCGAGGAACGGCACGACCGCCGCGCTCAGCTCGGCCACCGGCCGGACGCTGGGGCTGACGTCGCCGAAGGCGAAGGCGACCAGGCCGAACACGCCGACGAACAGCAGCAGCACGCCCAGGTATGCCAGCCCGTGCACGGCCAGCTCGGACCCGATCGCCTCGCGGGTCCGGTCCCAGGACCGACGGCGAGCCTCCCGTCGTGCGGCGGCCCGCAGATCCTCGGGTGAGTGGGCCGGGAGCCTGGCCGGGGGCGGCATCTGGCCGGGGAACCCCGCAGGTGCGACGACCGGCCCGGTCCCGAACACAGGTGCCGGCACCGCCGGGCGCGCGATGGCCGGCCGGCCGGCCCATGCCGGTCCCCAGGACATCGGACCCCGACGTGCCTCGGCGGCGAGGTCGTCCAGGAGCGCACGGACGTCGTCGGGCGCGGGCAGGACCAGGTCGCGCGCCCTCGCCTCGGGGATGAGGACCTCGTTGACGAACTGGAGCGCGGCCAGATCAGGTGGCGTCAGGTGTCGGCGGACCGGACGAGGGTCGAACCACACCTCCCGACCGTCGGACAGCCACGGACCCCACCCGGTGGGTGTCATCTGACGCAGCAGGGCCCGCTGGGTCGGGTCGGGATACCACTCGGGCGGCGGCGCCTGCCGCTCGGGGCGCTGGGCGTCCGTCCCGCTCTCGTCCATGTCGCGCTCCCCCGCCCGCACCGGAGGCACGTCTGCAGGGTCCCCGGTCGCTGAGGCACCGGGATCCTCGTCCTGCCCCCGGTCGCCGCTCGGACGGTACCGCGCGGCTGATCAGCCTCGAGCCTGATCCACAGGGGATCGCGGGTGATTCTGCAGCGGCGACGTGATGCGCCCTGGTGAGGGTCACCACGAGCTGCGGTACCTGCCGGGCCGGTGTGGCGACCGGCACCGCCCCGGCCGGTGCCGGGAACCGCGTACGGCCCGGTAGACTGGGCAACGAACCCCCTGGAGTGCGTCGCGCCTCCCTGTGTGTCACCACGAGCGTCAGCGCCCGTCGGTGCGTGTGAGCCGGTCCGCCGGCCGAGGTATCGGGACTGCGACGTCGGCCGCCGGCCGTGCTTCTCCCGACTCGACGATCGACTGGACACACATGCCCGCCCCCATGCCTGACCGCGCCCTGCCCACGTCCGAGGCCGAGGTCGACCTCGTCGACCTGGGCCTGCCCGAGCCGCTGCTGCGCGCCGTGCTGGACCTGGGCTTCACGCGTCCCACCCCCATCCAGGCCGCAGCGATCCCTGCCCTGCTCGCCGGTCGGGACATCACCGGCGTGGCGCAGACCGGCACCGGCAAGACGGCGGCCTTCGGGCTTCCCCTGCTCGCCGCTGTCGACCCCGGTCTTGGGGCGGTGCAGGCCCTCGTGCTCACCCCCACCCGCGAGCTGGCGATGCAGGTGGCCGAGGCACTGGAGTCCTTCGCCAAGCACCTGTCCGGCGTCGAGGTGATTGCCGTGTACGGCGGCGCGCCCTTCCTGCCCCAGCAGCGGGCACTGGCCCGCGGTGCCCAGGTGGTGGTCGGCACGCCCGGTCGGGTGATCGACCACCTCGACCGGCACACCCTCCGCCTGGACGCCGTGCGCTTCATGGTCCTGGACGAGGGCGACGAGATGCTCAGGATGGGCTTCGCCGAGGACGTCGACAAGATCCTGTCGATGGCCCCGGCCAAGCGCCAGGTGGCCCTGTTCTCCGCGACGATGCCGCCGCCGATCGTGCGCGTGGCCGCTGCGCACCTGACCGACCCGGTCCAGATCGCGGTGACCCGCCAGGCCTCGACGGTCACGAGCGTGCGGCAGACCTACGCCGTCGTGCCCTTCCGGCACAAGATCGGGGCGCTGGCCCGCGTCCTGGCCACCACCGACGCCGACGCCGCCATCGTGTTCACCCGCACCAGGGGTGCCGCGGAGGAGGTGGGCAACGCCATGATCGCCCGAGGCCTGTCCGCCGCCACCATCTCCGGCGACGTCGCGCAGAAGGACCGCGAGAAGATCGTTGAGCGCCTGCGCGGCGGGACGCTGGACGTGCTGGTGGCCACCGACGTCGCCGCCCGTGGTCTTGACCTGGAGCGGGTGGGTCTGGTGGTCAACTTCGACGTGCCGACCGAGCCGGAGGCCTACGTGCACCGGATCGGGCGGACCGCCCGCGCCGGACGCACCGGCGAGGCCCTGACCTTCGTGACCCCCGCCGAGCAGGGTCGGCTGCGCGCGATCGAGCGGATCACCCGCCAGCGGCTCGAGGAGATCACCGTCCCCTCCCCGGCCGACGTCTCGGCGCACAGGGTGCGCGCCCTGCTGGGCAAGGTCGCCGAACGTCAGCAGGCCGACCGGCTGGACATGTACCGCGCAGCTGTCGCGACCTTCCTCACCGAGACCGGGACGGACGCTGCCGAGCTGGCCGCCGTGCTGGCCGCGCTCGCGGTGGGCGATGCCGGACCGGGTGCGGCCACCGAGGAGATCGAGCAGACCCCGCTGCAGACCGCTCGCGGTGCCGACCGCACCGCAGACGGCCGGGTGACCTTCACCGCCGACGACCGCCCGGCGGGGCGCGCGCCTCGGCGCGCTTCCGGCACTCGCTACCGGGTCGCCGTCGGGCACACCCACGGGGCACGCCCGGAGGCCATCGTCGGCGCGATCACCGGCGAGGGCGGTCTGACCGGCAAGGACCTCGGCAAGATCGACATCTTCCCCTCGTTCAGCCTGATCGAGATCTCCGCGGACCTGTCCCCCGAGGCGTTCCGGCGGATCGGTAGCGCCCGCGTGGCCGGGCGACCGTTGCGGATCACCGTCGACACGGGCCCCCGCGGGGCCGGCGCTCGACCCGGACGCCCGTCGCCGGCTCACGACCCGAGTCGACGACCCGCAGCTCACCGGTAGGGCGCACGCCCGGACGGACGTCAAGTCCCGCAGGCGCCGGGTGATAAGCACCGCCTGGGCGGGTTCTGGCCTCATGTAGCCGCGCGGAAGCGCCGATTGCTGGAAGGGACCATGCGTGGCGCGGCCGCGCCATGCGGGCGGTGTCCGAGGGAGCTGCTGTGGGACAGGAGAGGACCATCGGGGTCCTGATCCCACTCGTCTCCGGGCCCTACTTCGGCACGGTGCTCACCGGCATCATGCGGGAGGCGACGGCGTCCGGCTACCGGTCCATCGTCGTCCAGACCCTCGACGCCGCGCTCGGCGACGCGCACCCCGGCGTGCCGGAGCATGTGGAGCGGGTCGCGTGGGAGCGGGTGGCCGGCGTCATCGTTGTCACCGCCGCGGTGACCCACGAGTACCTCGCGGAGCTGCACGCGACGGGGATGCCGATCGTGCTGGCCAGCCACCAGTCCCCCGGACTCGACGTTCCGGCCGTCGCACCGGACAACCGCGCGGGCGTGCAGCAGGCAGTCGCCCACCTGTACGCGCACGGGCACCGTCGGATCGGGTTCGCCGGCCACCCGGCGCAGGCCGACCTGGCGGAGCGGTACCAGGCGTACCAGGACGCTCTCCGGGAGCTGGGCATCGAGCCCGACCCCGACCTGTTCTACGACACCGGGTCCAGCACCCTGGACGGCGGTGAGCTGGCCGGACGCCTGATGGTGCAGGCCGGTCTGCCGTCGACAGCCGTGGTGGCGGGCAACGACCTCAACGCCATCGGGCTGATGTCCACCCTCAGGGAAGCCGGCTACCGCATCCCGGAGGACCAGGCCCTGATCGGCTTCGACGACGCCCCGGAGGGTGAGCAGCAGGACCCGCCGCTGTCGAGCGTGAACCAGCACGTCGAGGTGGTCGGCGTCGAGGCGGTCCGGCTCCTGGTGCGCCTGCTCGCCGGCGACGCCGTCGCGCCCGGGCATCACCCAGTCCCCACGTCGCTGGTCGCCCGCGGCTCGTGCGGCTGCACACCCGATGCGCCGATCCCGGTCGGTCCGGCCCTTGGCCGGGCGCCCGCCGTCCCGACGGACCTGCCGCCGCGGGAGTGGTTGACCCGCACCCTCGCCGAGACCCTGATGGGCATCGTTGCCGTCACCCAGCAGAGCGACGTCCTGACGGCCGCCTGCGTCACCGTCGCCGACGCGGTCGTCGACCCCGATCGGGGCCCGCGAACCGCAACGGAGCTGTACTCCGCGATCGAGACGATCTACCGCTACTACCCCCGTGGCGAGACCATCACCACCGTCGTGTCCGCGGTCCAGGAAGCGGCCAGGCGGCTGGTGGCACAGGCGTCCGACCCCGACCAGGCCCGTGCCCGGGTCGACGAGCGGGTACGCGAGGTCGCGCTCGCCTTCGGCACCATCCGCACCCGCGACCAGACCCTGACCACCAGCCATCTCCAGGTGGCTCTGCGCCACGAGTACGACATCAGCATGGAGCTGTTGCACGGGCAACGGCACGACCCCGCCTCGCTGGAGTGGCTGCGGCACGCGCCGGTCCAGGCCGGCTGCCTCGCTGTCTGGGCCGCCGGCACCGACCCGCGAGAGCTCAAGATCGTGAGCACGTTCGGACCGGGCGTCGGGTCACCGGAGCTGCGGCAGGTACGCCCCGAGGAGTTCCCTCCGCCGGAGCTCATGCAGGTGACCGACTCACGCCCCGGCACCCAGGTGGTCGTCCTGCCGATCAAGACCGATCAGGTGGACTGGGGCATGCTGGCCGTCGTCGGGGCACCGGAGGCCCAGAGCCCCACCGGGCGCGAGACGTACTTCCAGTGGGCCGCGATGCTCGGCGCGGCGCTGGACTACGGCGTCATGCTCGACTCCCTGCGCCAGCAGCGGGAGGACCTGACCGAGGCCTACCGGCGCGAGCGCGGCCTCGCGGAGAGCATCCGGTCCAGCGAGGAGCGGTACGCCCTGGCGGCGTCCGCGGCCAACGACGGGCTGTGGGACTGGAACCTTGAGCTCGACCGGATCTACTTCTCGTCCCGCTGGAAGGCCATGCTCGGCCACGACGACGACTCGATCGGCCGGGACCCGCAGGAGTGGCTGGGCCGCGTCCACCCCGAGGACCTTGCGGCGTTGACCGAAGCGATCGACCGGTGCCGGACCGGCGCTGCGGACGGTGTCGAGCACGAGCACCGGATCCGAGCGCACGACGGCAGCTACCGATGGGCGCTGTGCCGAGCCCTTGCCGTGCCTGGCCACGGGCAGCCCGCCAGCCGGCTCGTCGGGTCGATGACCGACATCACCGAACAGCACACCCTTGAGGAACAGCTGCGCCACCAGGCGCTGTACGACACCCTGTCCGGGCTGCCGAACCGGACGCTCTTCCTTGACCGGTTGGGTTACGCCATCGCCCGCACCGCGCGCCATCCCGACGAGCACTTCGCCGCGGTATTCCTGGACCTGGACGGGTTCAAGGTCGTCAACGACAGCCTGGGCCACACCACGGGCGACCTGCTGCTGCGCGAGGTGGCCAGCCGCATCCGGTCGGTGCTGCGGACCTCCGACACGGCCGCCCGACTCGGCGGCGACGAGTTCACCGTTCTCCTGCAGGACCTCACCGACCTGTCGGTGGTTCCGGCGATCGTGCGCAAGATCCAGGAGCGCATCTCGGAGCCATACGAGCTCGACGGGAACACCCTCGTGGTGACCGCCTCCGCGGGCGTCGCGACCAGCGCCCTCGGCTACACCCGCCCCGAGGACGTGCTGCGTGACGCCGACATCGCGATGTACCGGGCCAAGTCCCGCGTGCGCGGCTCGTGCACGGTCTTCGACCCCTCGATGCACCGGATGGTGATGAACCGGCTGCGGACCGAGTCCGACCTGCGCCGGGCCATCGAGGCCGGCGACCTGAGGCTGCGGTACCAGCCCATCGTCCGCCTCGACACCGAGGAGGTCGTGGCCCTCGAGGCGCTGGTCCGTTGGCCGCACGCGGACGGCCGGGAGTCTCAGCCCGGCGACTTCCTGCCGATCGCTGAGGAGACCGGCCTGATCGTGCCGATGGGCCGCTCCCTGATCACCCAGGCCGGCATCCAGATCCGTGACTGGCGAGCCGACGGGGTCCTGCCCGCGGTGATCCCGGTCAGCCTGAACGTCTCCCACCGCGAGTTCTGGCAGGCGGACCTGCTCGGGCTCCTCGAGCGGACCCTCGAGGCCTGCGAGCTGGGTCCCGAGTGGCTCACGATCGAGATCACTGAGGGCGTCCTGATGGACAACGTCAACGCGGCGCGCGTGCGGTTGGAGGAGCTGCGCACGATGGGGGTCCGGGTGCACGTCGACGACTTCGGGACCGGCTACTCCTCGCTGGAGGCGCTGCACCGCTTCCCCATCGACGCGCTCAAGATCGACCGCAGCTTCGTGGCCCGTCTGGACACCGACCCCCGGAGCCGGGAGCTGGTGAGCACCATCATCATGATGGCGCACGGGCTGGACATCGACGTGATCGCGGAGGGCATCGAGACCCGGGAGCAGCAGCAGATGCTGATGGACCTCGGCTGCCAGCGCGCGCAGGGATACCTCTTCGCGCGGCCGCTGACCCCGGACCAGCTCGCGGAGTTCATTCCGCTGCACCTGGGGACCCCGCCGTCCGTCGGGGTGTCGCCCGGATAGGTCGAGACAGCCTGCTCGGTCAGCCCTCGGACGCCGACCGGGACGCGGCTGCCAGGTCCGCGAACACCTCGCGCAGCTGCGGGTACAGCCGCCGGTACACGGCGAACAGCGCGCCGTAGGTCGCTGCAGCCCCGCGGTCCGGCACGACGTCGTGCCCGTCCGGTTTCGGCGTCGGTCCGCTGCCTGCCAGGCGCCCGTCGAGGTAGCCGAGGGCCAGGACCGCCGCACCCTGCGCGCTCACCTCGCCCGCCGAGCAGACCCGGACCGGCCGCTGCGTGATGTCGCTGACGATCTGCACCCAGAGCTCGCTGCGCGCCCCGCCACCCACCGCACGGATCTGCTCGATCCGCTGCCCGGTGACCTCCTCGAGCCGCTCCAGGTGCAGCCTCAGCTCGAAACCGACGCCCTCCAGCACGGATCGGTACAGGTGCGCCGGGGTGTGCCGTCCGTGCCAGCCGACGATGGCGCCCCGCGCCAGCGGATCCCAGTACGGCGTCTGCGCGGCGTTCCAGTACGGCAGGGTGAGCAGACCCTCGGACCCGATCGGCACGGCTGCGGCGGCCGCGTCGATGTCGCCGAACGACCCGCAGAACTGCTCCCGGCACCAGGTGGCGACGTAAGCGGCGGCATTGAGCACCGTCTCCAGCGTGTACTCCCCCGGCCGGAGGCCGGCGAGCGTGCGGAAGGCCGGATCCCACAGGTACTCGTGGGACTGCACCCCCAGCACCATCGAGGTGCCGAGGTTGAGGTAGGCGATCCCCGGCTGGGTGGCACCCAGCGCCAGCCCTGCGGCCTGTCCGTCCCCGATGCCGGCGACGAGCGGGATGGGGCCGGGCAGGCCGAGCTCCTCGGCCGCCGCCGGGGTGAGCATCCCGATCAGCGTCCCGGCGGGCACCACCTCGGGCAGCTGGTCCTGGCGTACTCCCGCGAGCTGCACGAGCTCCGGGGACCAGGTGGCGCGCTGGAGGTCGAACAGCCCGAGGGTGTCAGCGGACGCCTCGCTGGTCGCCCATCGCCCGGTGAGCCGGAACGCCAGGTACGCCTGGACATCGGACACCCGGGCGGCGTCGCGCAGGACGTCGGGCTCGTGACGGGCCAGCCAGGCGAGCTTGTAGACGGCCGGAGTGGTGTCCGGGGGCTTGCCGGACAGCTCGTGGACGCGCCGACTGCCCAGCTCGGCGATCTCCTCGTGCGCCCGGCCGTCCAGCCAGAGGATCGCCGGGCGCAGCGGGAGCCCGGCGTCGTCGGTGCAGACGAAGGTCTCCCGCTGGTGGGACAGGCACAGGGCGCGCACCGGCTCGCCGACCTGCGCCACCGCGGCCGAGATCGCATCCCGCGTGGCGGTCCACCACTCCTGGGCGTCCTGCTCGTGCCAGGTGGGGTGCGGCTGCCGCGTCGTGATCGGGGAGGTGGCCTGAGCCAGGACCGTACCCGCGGCGTCGTGCACCACCGCCTTGGCAGCGGTGGTCGAGAGGTCGACGGCGACGACCAGGGTGCTCATGCGCCCGGCTCGACGATCACTTTGAGGCCGGCGCGACGTTCGGCGGTGGCGAACGCCTCGGCGACCCGCGCGAGCGGGAAGGTGTCGCTGACGACGGACTCGACGTCGACGGCGCCGCGCTCGACCAGGGAGATGGTGCGCGGGTAGGTGTCGTTCATCCGGCGGACGAGGCTGAGCGTGAGCCCCTTGCGGCGCGCCACCGAGGCGGGGAACGTCGTCGAGTCCGAAGCCGGGATGCCCGCGAGGACCACGCGGGCGCCCGGGCGGGCTGCCTCGACGGCCAGGGTCACCGCGTCGTCGGTGCCGGCCACCTCCAGCACGACGTCAGCGCCCCGTCCGCCGGTCGCCGCGTCCAGGCGCGCGACCAGGTCGTCCGCCCCAGGATCCAGCACGACGCCGGCGCCCATGGCGGCCGCGGCCGCACGCCGGTGGGCCAGAGGCTCCACGGCCACCACGTGGGCCGCCCCACCGAGCCGGGCCAGCTGCACGACACACAGCCCGATCGGCCCGCACCCGACGACGACCACCGTCGCCCCGATCCGGAGCCGGGCCAGATCCATCGCATGCAGGGCAACCCCGAGCGGCTCGAGCATGGCCGCGCCGGCGTCGGAGACGGCGTCGGGAACCGGGTGCAGCAACGCGGTGGGCCACGCGACGTACTCGCGCAGCCCGCCGTCGTTGCGCCCATGACCGGCGAACCGGACGGTCGGGCAGAGGTTGCGGTAGCCCTTGCGGCACTGCTCGCAGGCGCCGCACGAATCGGCCGGGTCGACCGCAACGCGACGCCCGTCCAGCGGCCCGCCCTGCACGACGCCGGCCATCTCGTGGCCGAGCACCAGCGGAGCGGCCAGCTGGGCGTCGCCGATGCCGCCCTCGGCGAACCAGTGCAGGTCCGAGCCGCACAGCCCGACGGCGGTCATCCGGACCAGGCTCTCGCCGTCGGTCGGCAGGGGGACGTCCTCCTGCTCGACCCGGACGTCACCGATGGCGTGCAGGCGTGCGGATCGCATGATCACCCCCTGGTCCTCCGGCGCGCGGAATCGCAGCAGCGCAGCGTTCCGGTCGGACCCCGAGCCTACGGGGGTCCGACCGGGACTTCGTCCGTCAGGCCGTGCCCACCTCACCCAGGCGTCCGGAGGCGACGTCGAAGACGAAGCCACGCACGGCGCCCCGGTGCGGGACGAACGGGCTGGCAACGATCCGGGCGATCGACTGGCGGACGTCGTCGGCCGGGTCAGGGAAGGCCTCGGCGGCCCACGGTGGCCGGATGCCGGTCTCCGCCTGGATCGCGGTCCGGAACTCGTCGTCGGAGAAGGTGAGCATCCCGCAGTCGGTGTGGTGGATGAGCACGATCTCCCGGGTGCCGAGCAGCCGTTGGGAGATGGCCAGCGACCGGATGACGTCGTCGGTCGCCACGCCGCCGGCGTTGCGGATGACGTGCGCCTCGCCCTCGGCGATCCCGAGCACGCGGTAGACGTCCAGGCGGGCATCCATGCAGGCCACGACGGCGATGTTGCGCGACGGCGGCATCGGCAGCGGGCCGGAGAAGGTCTGCGAGTAGCGGGCGTTGTTGGTCAGGTACTCCTGGGTCACGGACATGGCTGGGCTCCTCGGGGTGCGGTGGATCAAGGGTGGGTGTTGTTCAGCGGCGGGTCGCGAGCGCGAGTGCCCCGGCCAGGCTCGAACCGTGCTCGGCGTCAGCCCTGGCGACAGCAGCCGTCGAACAGGTGCAGGCGTCGGCTGCGCCAGAAGGCATCCAGCAGCGGGCGCGTGCGCATGGCTCACCCTCACCCGGCGGCGTCCCGGCCGCAAGGACCGGTCCGCGATGCGGGCGCCCGGGAATGCTTTGCTCCGCCTCGGCACCGTCACAATGGGGTCGTGAGCACACCGACAGGCACGGCCCCGATGCGGGCGCTGGTCGTCGACGACGAGGTGGCGCTGGCCAACGTCGTGGCCAGCTACCTGCG
>Ga0209840_1000367_pt1 | contig 10118 bp, 13 predicted proteins | sample PersoiDNA2013190_FD_185802 | JGI IMG/M metagenome (GOLD analysis project Ga0209840, IMG submission 185802) | Permafrost soil microbial communities from the Arctic, to analyse light accelerated degradation of dissolved organic matter (DOM) -... | ecosystem: Environmental > Terrestrial > Soil >... | reverse complement strand
GCTCATCTTCCTGGGGATCCCGCTGGTCGCCGGTTACCTCACCCGCCGCATCGGGATCCGCTCCAAGGGACACGACTGGTACGAGCAGCGGTTCCTGCCCCGGGTCGGGCCGTTCGCGCTCTACGGGCTGCTGTTCACCATCGTGGTCATGTTCGCCCTCCAGGGCGATGCCATCACCTCCGACCCGGCGTCGGTGGTCCGCATCGCGGTCCCGCTGCTGGTCTACTTCGCCGCCATGTGGGGGGTCTCCTTCGCCATCGGTGTGCGTGCTCGCCTCGGCTATCCCAAGACCGCGACGGTGGCCTTCACCGCCGCCGGCAACAACTTCGAACTCGCCATCGCGGTCAGCATCGGCGTGTGGGGCGTGACCTCCGGCCAGGCCCTCGCCGGGGTCATCGGCCCCCTCATCGAAGTCCCCGCCCTCGTCGCCCTGGTCTACGTTTCCCTCTGGCTCCGCCACCGCATCCCCGCCGCCCTGACACCCGCGGACCCGGATCGGCTGACCGCTGACCGACCCGCCGGCGCAGGACCCATCGGCTGACGATCCGGGCCGGGGTAGCCGCGGTCGTGCCGTCCCGCTCAATGTGGATCTCGACGTCACCCTGTCCGTGCTCGCCCACACCGTCTGCGCGGCGCTGCGCCGCCGCCTCCCCGGCTATCAGGCCGCGACGCCCGACACCCTGCAGCGCCGGTTCCTGTCCATCGGTTGAACCATCTACACCAACGGCGACCGGATCTCCGTCCGACTCGACCGCCGCACCTATTCACCGGTCCTGCGCTCCGCCGATCTCCCCGACACCGCCATCCCGTGGTGGGGTGGCCGCACGCTGCATCTGGACTACGCCTGATCCCGGAACCAGGGCCGAATGAGCTGCGCGAGAATCGGCGCTAACGCCGCCACCTTGCGGCCTGGGCCACGTTCGGGAGAACTGGGGCTGTTACGTCTGCGACCCGGCCAGGCCTTGCTGTCGGTCGACCCCAGTGCGGTTCTCGGTGTCGGGCCAGGTGAGGCGGCGCCGCAGCCATAGGGCGCCGTAGACCAGGCTGAGCAGCACCGGCACCTCGATCAACGGCACCTCGATCAACGGCACCGATACGGCGCCGACCCGGGTGTTGACGCCCGTGGCCGACGAGCTACAGTTCAGCTGTGATTGATATAAAAGTGATTGAACTAAGTCGCGCGGCGCAACACTCGGCACCCCTACTGGGCATGGAGGACGCGGTGTCGCTGCTGCAGGTGGCGGCCGACCCGATCCGCTGGACGGTGTTACAGCGGCTGGCTGGCAGTCCCTCCTGCGTGTGCGACCTGCAGGAGCACGTCCCGATCGCGGCGAACCTGCTCAGCTACCACCTCAAAGTGCTGCGCGAGGCCGGCCTCGTGACCACGAGCCGCAGGGGCCGCTGGATCGACTACGCCCTGGCCGAGAACGCGCTGGACCGACTACACGCGGCCCTCCCTGCGACCGCCGAGGAGGCGAGGTGGTGAGCATCGCCGAACGGTTGCCGACCTCCACGCGTCGCCAGTGGCTCACCCTGGCTGCCGGCGCGGTCGCGTGGGTGACCGCGTACTGGGTCAACGGCTGGTTGTGGGACCGGTTCCTCTACGACGCGCTGGGGATGGCCCCGACCGACCGGCTCACCGAGACGATCCATTTCTTCCTCTACGACACCATCAAGATCGCACTGCTGCTGGTCGGGATCATCTTCCTCGTCACGGTGCTGCGCTCCTACATGAGCATCGAGCGCACTCGGGCCCTGCTCGGAGGCAAGCGCGAGGGCATCGGCAACGTGATGGCCGCCGGTCTCGGGGTGATCACCCCGTTCTGCTCGTGCAGCGCGGTGCCCGCGTTCATCGGGTTCGTCGCCGCCGGGGTGCCGATCGGGGTGACGTTGAGCTTCCTGATCGCCAGCCCGCTGGTCAACGAGATCGCCATCGGCATGCTGTTCAGCCTGTTCGGCTGGCAGGTCACCGCCGTCTACATCGCGGCCGGCCTGGTGATCGCGATTGTCGCCGGCTGGGTGCTCGGCCGGATGGGTGTGCAGCGGTGGGTGGAGCCGTTCGTGTTCGAGACCAAGCTCGGCGGGCAGGTCATCGACTCCACCGCCGGGCTGACCTTCGACCAGCGCATCCAGATGGGCCTGGAGGAGGTCGCCACCATCTTGCGCAAGATCTGGCCGTACCTGCTGGTCGGCATCGGCCTGGGCGCGGTCATCCACGGCTGGGTCCCCGCCGCCTTCTTCACCACCTACGCCGGCCCCGGCAACGCCTTCGGCGTCCTGGTCGCCGTGGCCATTGGGGTGCCGCTGTACTCCAACGCCGCCGGGATCATGCCGATGGTGCAGGCCTTGTACGAGAAGGGCCTGCCGATGGGGACCCTCCTCGCGTTCATGATGGCCGTCGTCGCGCTGAGCCTGCCGGAGATGATCCTGCTACGCCGCGTCCTCAAGCCCCAGCTTCTCGCCGCGTTCGTCGGCGTCGTCGCTACCGGCATCGTCGCCGTCGGCTACCTGTTCAACCTCATCCTCGCCTGACCCCAGCCTCGAACTGAAGGGAACAATCATGATCATCAAGGTGCTCGGCACCGGCTGCACCAACTGCAAGAACCTCGAACGCGTCACCCGCGAGGCCGTCGACGCCCTCGGCCTGGACGCGACCATCGAGAAGGTCGAGGACTACGCCGCGATCATAGGATACGGGGTCATGTCCACCCCGGCCCTCGTCGTCGACGAGCAGGTCCTCGTCTCGGGCCGCGTGCCGAAGGCTGCCGAGGTCCGCGAGCTGCTGGCCCCTGCGTCCGCGTAGTCCTCGCGCCATGCCCGGGCCCCGTGATGAAGTCGCGGCAGTCGATATCCGCCGCCAGGCGGAGTCGCCGGTGGGCCACGAGTTCGAACACGGCGCAGATGCTTGGTCGACACGGTCAGCGTCGGGCCCTGGGCTGGGCGCTAGGGCTCAACGGCGCCCTCCTGGTGGTGGAGATCGCCGGCGGGATCGTGTTCGGGTCGTTGGCGCTGCTCGCCGACGCCGTGCACCTAGTCTTCGATGGCACCGGCCTCGCCATCGCCCTGGGCGCCCTGATCCTGACGGCCCGCCCGGTCAGCATCCGTCACAGCTTCGGATTCGCCCGCGCCGAGGTGCTGGCCGCGCAGGTCAAGCGCGCTGCTGCTGGTGGCCGCCGGCGGGTGGATCCTCTTCGAGAGCGTCAACCGGCTCCGGGACCCGTGCCCGTAGATGGTGCTGGTCTGGCTGCGGTCGCGACCGTGGGCCTGGCCGTCAACCTCGGCAGCGCGCTGCTGGTCCACCGGGCACAAGGGGAGAGCCTGAACATGCGGGCCTCCTTCGTGCACCTGGCCACCGATGCCGCCGGGTCCCTCGGCGCGGTCGTCGCGGGCCTGCTAATCCTGGGTTGGGGTTGGCTGCGCGCGGACTCCGTGGTCTCGATGGCCACCGCGGTGCTGGTCCTGTGGGCGGGCTGGGGCCTGCTGAGCGACACCACCCATGTGCTGATGGAAGGCACCCCCCGCGGCATGAACGCCGAGCGGGTGCGTGCAGCCATGCTCGAGGTCGGCGGCGCGTCGCCGACGTCCACCACCTGCACTTGTGGAACCTGGCCTCCGACGTCCCCACCCTGTCCGCTCACGTCGTGGTCACCGGCGACCCCAGCCTGCGGGACGCGCAGCAGACCGTCGACCAGGTACGTGCCGCCCTCACCGACCAGTTCACCCTCATCCACATGACCCTTGAGCTGGAGTGCACCCCCTTCGCCGACATCCCGACGGACGACCGGTCCGTCGAGCCGGGAAACCCGCCGGGTCAGGTGCGTGGGCCAACGGGGCGGGGAGAGTCACCGTGACGACCGGCGGCACCGTTGCCGCCCGATCGAGAAGGCCCTCGGTCCGGCCCGGGTGGAATCGGTGGTCGGTCGAGTCGTGCGGGTTGCCCGGACCGGTGCTGTCGACGGTCCCGCGACGCCCAGCTTCTGGTCGTCGGCAGCCACGGCCATAGCGAAATCGCCCAGCTGCTCGGCTCGGTGAGCCACCACTGCGTCGCCCACGCCGCCTGCCCCGTGGTGGTCGTGCGGCACCGAGCCTCGTGATCCGTCGGCATCATCAATGGCAATCTCGTGGGCGTGCAGACGCTCAGCGGAACACGGCGGCGATCTCGGCCAGGCGGTCGGGGACGACGGTGAACCAGGCCCAGGTGCCGCGGCGTTCCCGGCGACGAGGCCGTCCTTTGCGAGATGTCTCCTTATGTCTCCTTGTCACGGTTCGGAGGTCGCGGCTGACTCCTCGATGGGTAGGCAGGAAAGTAGCCGCCGGGTCATCACCGCCGCACCAGCCGCCGGCCTGCGCCCCACGCCGCGACGCCGCGATGCCGCGCCACTGGCCGACCTCGGCCGAGTGTTGGCGCTGGTGGCGTTCGCCGTGTTGAGCTGGACCCCGCGCTGCGCCAGATGCCCCCAGCGCCGCATCGACCGACTACTCCCCGGGGTTGGTGCCGGCGAGGTCGGCGTCGTCGTCAGCCAGGATCAGGTACAGCGAGCGCCGAGCTTCGCGCAGCACAGTGCGGGCCGCCTCCTGCTGGCGGGCCCTGCCCGAGCGGGCCAGCTGCCGTGCCGCACTGGCTAGCTCCTCCACCGGCTCGCGCAGGTCGACCCGGTTGCCGAACTCTGCCCTCAGGGCGGCGAACGGGTCGCCCAGCTCCTCGGCGTGCTCGGCCACGTACGCACGGCCCTCGTCGGTGAGGGTGGCCAGTTTGCGGCCCTGCTCGCGAGTGACCTCGACCATGCCCTCGTCCTCCAGCTGCGCGAGCACCGGATAGACGGTGCCGGGGCTAGGTCGCCAGGCGCCTTCACTGCGCTCGGTGATCCGCTGCATCAGCTGGTAGCCGTGCATCGGCTCCTCCCCCAGCAGCTGCAGCACGGCGGCGCGCACATCGCCGCGCTGGGCCCGCATGCCGCGACGCCGGCCGCGTCCGCGTCCGCGTCCGCCGCCGTTGCACCCGGGGCCGCCGTGGTGACCCGGACCCGGGTCGAAGCCGGGGGCCGACGGGTCGTGGTGGCGCCGCCGCCTCAAGCGGTTGTCACCCTGGTTCATCTGTCTGCTCGGTGCGTCTCTCATGACGCCTCCTTTATCGATACGCTCACGTTATATCGTTAGTGTATCGCTGTCAATCTCACCGCAAGGTCCCCCACCGCGGCAGGCCAGTTGGAGGCGACGCCGCCACGGGGCAAGTGATCGCGCCACTGACGACGACACGCAACCTCATGTTGTCGAGCGGTCCGCCATAGAGGGGCGAGTGCCCCGAAGCCCCCTCGGCGAGCGAACCGACCGGCTTCCTTCGACGCGTCAAGTACCCGCCGCGCCGTTGGTGACGGGTGTGTGAGTGACCCGGTCGGCTGCGGTCGCGGGTGGCCGACACTTGGTCCGCCGCGAGCCGTGTGCAACCGCGCGATCCATCGTCAGGGCGCTGTTGGTGTGGGGCGGCCTGGAGTCGGGGGGTCTAGCCGACCCCACCGCCCCCCAAACTCTGTGGTGAGCCGCCTCCCGGGCGACTCACGCCGCAGCTACGTCGGCTGCACCGTGTAGCGCACCGTCTGCACGCGGATCCGGCCGTCGCTGAAGATGAAGGTGTCGATGCCGTCGTCGACCCGGCGGCCGACAGCCTTCGCGTTGGCGGACCACTCCAGGTAGAGCACGTCCTCGGCGAAAACTGTGGACAGGTTCCATTCGGCCTCGGGGACGTCAGCCAGCAGCTGAGTGAACACCTGCCGCGCGCCGTCTTTGCCGCGATAGACCTGGCTCTGCACGATCAAGACGGCGTCATCGCTGTAGTCCTCGGGTCGAATACCGACATCTGGCGGACTACCGGCCACACCCCGTCATGCTCCCTCCGGTCACCCCACCACAGCAACTTGGCTCTTGTCGCCGTACGCCGGCCAGGACGAGAGTCGGGGGCGCAGCCGCTCAGACACCGATTTTGCAGCCGACCATCGGTGACGCCTGACAGATGATCGTTTCGGGCTGGCGGCACGCCCGGTCGGGCGCTGCGGCGTTCGATTGGCGGTAATCCTGCGGGTCGGCGACCGCGATCATCGCGGTGATCGTGCGCCGTCCCGGGGCGCACACCCAACCGGTGAGCAACTCGGTGAACAGGGCGAAGCTCGGCGGGCGGAACGCCGTGCGGGTGCATTCCAGCAGCGCCGTCCACGCGGTCACCGTCCCTGGTCGTGGGCCGCCACCCGGCGGGACAACAGCGCGGCCAGCCCAGCGTTGCCGGTGTCCTCCAGCCGGGCCCGCGCGGCCCGGTAACGAGCCACCGCCGCCCGCACCGCCGCCGCCTCGCCGGTGGCCAGCATCACCGTGCGGTTGCGGCCGGCCTCGGAGTAGCTCAGCACGGTGGCCTCGTGCCGGTACTCGCCGTGCGCGCACCGGCAGTTCGCCTTGCCGCAACGGCGACGCTGCACCACCACGGACCCGCGGACCATCCGCAGAGTGCCGCCCGACCCTTGACCGGCCATCACCCACATCCTCCATCTGCCGCCTGTCGCGTGCAGAGAGACGATCTCGCGGGAAGGTCGTTGAGCTGGACAACCAGTGCGACGCGTCCTCAGAAAGGCCAGCAGAGACGAGCAGGCGATCTACGTCATGACCTGCTCAATGTGCGAAAGTCCGCACTGTTCACTGTGGTAGAGCGCAGAAATCGGAGTGCGAATATGACCCAGCTGAACATCCCCGGCCGCTACAACGGACCCGCCGGATCGGCCAACGGCGGCTGGGCCGCCGGCCGTCTCGCCGCTCTGCTGCCGGCCACCCGTGCTGCGGCGGGAGCGGGCGGGGCCGCGGTGGTGACCCTGCGCCGGCCGCCGCCCCTGGACAGGGCTATGGACGTGCGCCCGGTTGAGGGCGGTCTGGAGCTGTGGGCCGGTGCGGTGCTGGTGGCACAGGCCGCGCCGACGGTACTGGGCGATGCACCACTGGCGCCGGTATCGCCAGCGGTCGCCGACGAGGCGGCGACCCGGTACGCCGGGCTCGTCGACCACCCGTTCCCGACCTGCTAAGTCTGCGGCACCGACCGGCCGGCCGAGGACGGCCTGCACCTGCGCCCCGGGCCGGTCGGCGACGGCCGGGTGGCCACCCCCTGGCAGGCCTCGGCGGAGCTGTCTCCCGTGCTGGTCTGGGCGGCGCTGGACTGCCCGGGCGGCTGGGCGGTCAACCTACCCGGCCGGCCGATGGTGCTCGGCCGGATGACCGCGCGGATCGACGCCCTGCCGGCTGCCGGTGAACGCTGCGTCGTCGTGGGCGGTGTCCACAGCCGGGCCGGGCGTAAGACGTTCACCGCCACCGCCGCCTATGGCAGTGGCGATCGACTGCTCGGCCAGGCGGTGGCCACCTGGATCGCGGTCGACCCGCAGGCGGTCACCGCCGGCTGAGCCCCTCCAAAACCACTCCGGCGGTGCCGGTCGGGAACGGGCGAAGACGGGCGAAGACGGGCGGTCTCGGTCGGAGACCTGGACACGGAAGCCCAGGTCAGGGCTAGTTCTCGGCGGGCGGCCTTCGGCCAATGCAACAGCGCCACCTGCCGCCAGGGCGCCCAAGGGCAGACGATCCGGTCGAACGCCTCTTGCGGGTCGATCGTCAGGCTCCAGGACAGGGCGGTCAATGCCCGCGACGAGGCTGACCGCCGCAGAGTAGGCCGACAGCGGGCGTGCAGACTCGGCCCGCGACCGCCGCCACTTTCGAGGCAACGACCGGCTAGGAGGAACGGATGCTGCGCGAGCGCCCCCCGAACTGCGCCGCCTACGGGTGCACCGACAGCGCGCGTGTTGCCCCACCCCGTCTCGCCAGGCGCCTCCGGTGACCGCCGCGGCCCGGTGGGGCGAAGCGTTGGCCGCCTGGGCGATCCCCGACGCGATCCTCGCGGCGGCACCGGAGTCGCCGTGGGGGTTCCCGTCGGGGGTGTTCGTGGAGGTGGCCCGGGCCGCGCTCGACGGACCGCCAACGCCGACGCATCGACGGGCCGCGGCGGCGTTGCCACCGGGCGGCGTGGTGTTGGATGTCGGGTCCGGCGCCGGCGCGGCCAGCCTGCCGCTGGCTCCGCCGGCCGGCCGGATCGTCGCGGTCGACCAGGACGCCGAAATGCTGCGCGCCCTGGCCGACCTCGGCGCCGGTCGGGCCGACATCGAGCTGGTGGAGGGACGCTGGCCGGATGCCGCCGACCGGGTCGGGCCGGTCGACGTCGTGGTGTGCGCCAACGTCGCCTACAACGTGGCCGACCTCGGCGGGTTCGTCGCCGCGCTCGCGGCCGTGGCACGCCACCGCGTCGTCCTGGAGCTCAGCGCCCGCCACCCGCAAGAACCGCTCGGACCACTGTGGCGGCACTTCTGGGGCATCGCCCGCCCGGAGGGACCGACGGCTGACGATGCCCTCGCCGTGGTGCGGGAGGCGATCGGTGCGCCGGTGAGCACCGAGCGGTGGGAGAGGTCACGGTCGTTCATGGGTGACCGCAGGCCGGAGACGGTCGCCTGGGTGCGGCGGCGACTGTGCCTGCCGGCTGAGGCCGACGTCGAGGTGGCCGAGCAGCTCGACCGCTTGGCCGAGCTGGCGCCCTCGGCGATGGTCACGCTGTGGTGGCCCGACCAGGCGGAGTGACGTGGGAGGTCGCCCGCCACGCCTCCCTGCCAGACAACCCCTGTGCTGTACGACCCAGCAGCCTTAGCACCAGCCGGACCGGCCACGGGATCTCGTCCTTGCCCAGCCGCGCCGCCCACCCCATGTAGACGTCCTGTCCGGTCTGTGCGGGGCAGCCGAGCAGGACGATCGGCTACAGCGAGGGCGCGCTGCACGCCGCATGGCTCGGAGCGCACGCCGGCGCCCCATGGCGCCCACCTCGGGCCGGGCCGCCAGTGCGCGCAGCACCGCGGCGACGTCCTGGCGATGCTGGAAGAACCCTGTCGCCCGCCAGTCCCCCGGCGTGTCACCGACGCCGCGGCGGTCGAAGCGGAAGGACGCCACCCCCTTGCGGCGAGCGCTGTGGCCAGCGCCCGGCCGAGACCGATCCGCGCCTTGCCCACGTCGCCGTCCCGGTCCAACCGCCCCGGACAGAGCAGCACCACGGCGGCGGGCGGCCCATTGCCGGCGGGCAGGGCCAGGGTGCCGGCCATGACCAGCCCGTCGTCCGAACTGGTGCCGCTTGGGGATCCCCGCGGTGGCTGCGAATGCAGTTGCCGTCCTACAAGTGGGGGGCCGACAGTGTGGGTGGTCATCGTCCCCCCCGCTGCCGCCGCGCCACCTCATCCGGTGCGCGGCTTCACGAGACCTTCACGGTTGCAACGGTCGACGCATCATCGCTGCGGAGCACGCTCGAGGCATCCGGTCAGACCGGCCGGTGGCATCGCGAGAGGTGATCGTGATGATGGTGAAGAGAGCGCTGCTAGTGGGCGGTCTGGTTGCCGCGCTGGCCGTTCCGGCCGGGGTGGCGGTGGCCGCGACGGCGACGCCGTCACCGGGTCCGAGTGGCCCGGCGACGACGCCGCCGAACGCCCGCGGCCCGGGCCGTGGGCCCGGACAGATGATGGGCGGCCACGGTGATCCGGAGGACTGCCCCAACTACAACTCGCCGCAGATGCAGCAGTGGCGCGACCAGCGTGCCGAGCGGCAGAACCTGTCTCCGGCTCAGCGGCAGCAGCTGATGCAGCAGCACCGCGAGCAGATGTCGGCGCAGCCCACCGGGGCGACCACATCGTCGTGAGCGGCCTCCGGCCGTAACCTGGCGATGAGGTGATCATGCGCCGGGTACTCGTCGTCGATGACGAACCGCATATCCGCACCGTGCTGCGCGGCTACCTCGAGGCGGATGGGTTCGCGGTCGTCGAGGCCGCAGACGGCGAGACCGCACTGCAGGCCGTGCATGCCGGGCAGCCGGATCTCGTCTTGCTCGACGTGATGCTGCCCGGCATCGACGGGCTGGAGGTGCTGCGGCGGCTGCGCGCGGTCAGCGACGTGTACGTCGTCCTGCTCACCGCGCGGACCGAGGAGGTCGACAAGCTCGTCGGCCTCGGCGTCGGCGCGGACGACTACGTCACCAAGCCGTTCAGCCCGCGCGAGGTCGCCGCCCGAGT
>Ga0209840_1000366_pt1 | contig 10142 bp, 6 predicted proteins | sample PersoiDNA2013190_FD_185802 | JGI IMG/M metagenome (GOLD analysis project Ga0209840, IMG submission 185802) | Permafrost soil microbial communities from the Arctic, to analyse light accelerated degradation of dissolved organic matter (DOM) -... | ecosystem: Environmental > Terrestrial > Soil >... | reverse complement strand
GGAGGTCCCAGTGGAAGGTCTGGCCGACAAGGTCGTTCTGGTCACCGGCGGTTCGTCGGGGATCGGTGAAGCGTGCGCGCGGCGCCTGGCCGCGGAGGGCTGCGCCGTCATGGTCGCGGGCCGCGACGAGGTCAAGACGCGCACCGTCGCCGAGAGCCTGCTGCCCCAAGGCAAGCATGGATGGGTCACGGGCGACGTGCGCGAGGTCGGCGACTGCCGGGCGCTCGTCACCGCCACCATGGAGCGGTACGGGCAGCTCGACGTGCTCGTCCACTGCGCCGGCGTGTGGGACGAGCGCCCCACGCTCGATGTGAGCGAGGAGGACTGGGACGCGGTCCTCGACACCTGCCTCAAGGGCGCCTTCTTCACGATGCAGGCCGCTCTGGCGCCGATGGTCGAGGCAGGCGGCGGCGTGATCGTCGTCATCGCCAGCGACTCCGGGCACCACGGCGAGCCCGGCGCTGCGGCGTATGCCGCCGCGAAGGCCGGGCTCATCAACGTGGTGCGCACGCTGGCCCACGACCACGGGCCCGGCGGCGTGCGCGTGGTCGCCGCCGTGGTCGCCTTCGTCGCTAGCGACGAGGCGAGCTTCGTCACCGGCGACTCGTGGCTGGTCGACGGCGGGTACTGCGCCGCAGGCTGACGCGCCGTGCCGCAGATCCGAACTGAGTAGACGGAGGTCGTGATGAGGCGATTCGATCTGGGGAGCATCGACGAAGCCCTGAGAGCGCTGCGCGCGATCGGCGTCAGCTCCCAGAAGGTCCGCGCCACCGTGACCGACGTGCTCGAGGATGTGCGCGGCCGGGGAGACGCGGCGCTGCGCGACTACACGGCGCGGTTCGACGGCGTCGAGCCGGCGTCGCCCCTGGCGGTGTCGGGCGTGACCCTGCGACGCGCTCTGGAGTCGAGCCCCCCGGAACTGGTCGACGCGCTCGCCAAGGCCGCCGAGAACCTGCGCGAGTACCACTCGCGCGAGGCGCCCAGGCCCTGGCGGACGCAGCTTGCCCAGGGCCAGATGGTCGGCCAGGAGATCATGCCCCTGGCCGTCGCCGGCCTCTACGTCCCCGGCGGCCTGGCCGACTACCCGTCTTCGGTGCTGATGACGGCCATCCCGGCGCAGGTGGCGGGGGTCGCGAGCATCGTCGTCTGCTCGCCGCCGCGCAAGGACGGCTCGGTCCCTTCGGGCGTCGCCGCCGCCTGCGCGCTGCTCGGCATCGAGCGCGTGTTTCCCGTGGGGGGCGCCCAAGCCGTCGCGGCCATGGCCTACGGCACGGAGTCGGTGCCGCGCTGCGACGTGATCGTCGGCCCCGGCAACGCTTACGTCACCGAGGCCAAGCGCCAGGTCATGGGGGAGGTGGCCATCGACGGGCTGGCCGGCCCGAGCGAGGTGCTGATCGTAGCCGACGCCGACGCCGAGCCGGAATGGCTGGCCGCGGATGCCCTGGCGCAGGCCGAGCACGGTGCCGGCGCGATGGGCGCCGTGCTCTCCCTGGACGGTGAGCTGAGCGACAGGCTGGAGAGCGAGATCCTGCGCCTCTCGGAGCGGCTGCAGATCGGCATCGACAACGTCACCATCATCGATTGCGGCTCGATGGAGGCCGCGATGGAGCTCGTGAACGCCTTCGGCCCCGAGCACCTCGAGCTGCATGTCGCCGATCCCGGCGAGGCGCTGAAGCAGGTCCGCAGCGCCGGGGCGGTCTTCCTCGGCAGGCACGCCGCGACGGCCTTCGCCGACTACGCGGCGGGCACCAACCACGTGCTGCCCACCGGCGGCTCGGCGCGCTTCAGCCAGGGTCTGTCGGTCGACGCCTTCGTGCGCCGCGTCGGCGTCGTCGAGATCGACGCGCAGAGTGCCCGCGCGCTCGCTCCGTTGGTCTCGATCATCGCGCGCGAAGAGGGACTGCGTGCGCACGCGCTCTCCGCCGAGCTGCGCGGCGGCATCTCGAGCGAGCTGCGCGGCGCCGACTCCGGCGAACCACGGGAGTAGGCCGAGCGGGGCGCTGCCGAAGCGCGTCAGAGGCGCCCTCGCGTGCGCCGCCTTGTTCCCACTCGCGCCGCCCGCGCGCATCTGCGAGGATTGCCGCGATGGCCTCTCCCGCGACGATGACGCACAGCTCGCGCCGTATGGCGATCATCGCCGACATCCTGCTGTTCAGCGTCGCCATCTTCTGGGGCGGCAACTTCGTGTTCATCAAGTCAGCCGTGGAGCGCACGAGCGCGATCGCCGGAGGCAGCATCGTCGCCGGCACGATGCTGTACCTCCTCCTGCGCTACGTGGTCGCCACCGGCATCTTCGCCGCGGCGCAGCCCAAGAGCTGGCTCAAGGCCTCGCGGCGCGACTGGAAGATGGGCGGTCTGCTCGGCTCCTTCTACCTGACCGCCCTCGTCCTCCAGACGATCGGGCTGCAACGCACCTCGCCCGGCGTCTCGGGCTTCATCACCGGGATGAGCGTCGCCATGGTCCCACTCCTGTACTGGTTCGTGGCGCGCCGCTCGCCGGGGCGCTGGCAGATCATCGGCGCGATCGTCGCCACTATCGGCCTGGGGGCGCTCTCGCTCCAGGGTGACTTCTCCATCCGCTGGGGCGACGCCATCACTCTCCTCGCGACCCTCTTCTACGCGTTGCACATCATGACCACGGGGTTCTTCGCGCCGAAAGTGCAGCCGTCCACCCTGGCCGTCACGCAGATGGTGGTCTCGACCGCGGCGCTCGCCGTCCTCACCCCGTTCTTCGTCCACATCACCCTCGACCTGCCCTGGCAGGTGTGGGCCGCCGTCGCGTGGACGGCCTTGAGCGGCACCATCTACGCCTTCTTCATCCAGAGCTGGGCGCAGCGCTACACGACCTCGACGCACGCTGCCATCCTGCTCGGCTTCGAGAGCGTCTTCGCGGCCATCGCCGGCATCGCCTTCGGCATGGACTCCGTGACCTGGCGCCTGCTGGTCGGCGGCTCGCTCATGCTCACCGGCGTGTTCATCGTGGAGCTGCTGCCGTCGTCCAAGGGCGTGGTGGCGGAGATCGAGGCGGAGGAGGGGCCGGCAGCCGCGATCTCGCCCACCCGACCTGTAGACTCGTAGCCGAACCGGGCACGGCCTCGATGCCGCCGCCCGTGGGGCACGCGTGGCGGGGGTCGCATGGGCGCCCCAGATGCCGTACTCGAGCTGGTCGAGCGCTTCGCGCGCAACCGCGCGCAGTACCTGAACTCCGCCTACAACGAGACCCAGGTGCGGCGCGAGTTTCTCGACCCGTTCTTCACGGCGCTGGGCTGGGACGTCGACAACACCGCCGGCTACGCCCAGGCATACAAGGACGTCGTCCACGAGGACGCGATCAAGGTCGGCCTCGAGACCCGCGCCCCCGACTACTCGTTCCGCATCGGCGGCACGCGCAAGTTCTTCGTCGAGGCCAAGAAGCCGGCGGTCAACCTCAAGGACGACCCAGCGCCGGCCTACCAGCTGCGCCGCTACGCCTGGTCGGCCAAGCTGCCGCTCAGCCTCCTCGCGGACTTCCAGGAGTTCGCCGTCTACGACTGCCGGGTGAGGCCGGCGGCCGGCGACAAGCCCTCCGCGGCGCGCACCCTCTACGTCCCCTTCGAGCACTACGACGAGCGCTGGGACGAGATCGCCGGTGTGTTCAGCAAAGAGGCCATCCTCCAGGGCTCCTTCGACCGCTACGCCGAGTCGACGAAGGCCAAGAAGGGCACCGCCGAGGTCGACAAGGCCTTCCTTTCCGAGATCGAGGCCTGGCGCGACGCGCTGGCGCGCACCATCGCCCTGCGCAACCCGTCGCTCAGCCAGCGCGAGCTCAACTACGCCGTGCAGGCGACCATCGACCGCATCATCTTCCTGCGCATCTGCGAAGACCGCGGCATCGAGCCCTACGGGCGTCTGCAGGGCCTCTGCAACGGCGGCAGTACCTACGGGCGCCTCAAGCAGCTCTTCTACGAGGCCGACCAGCGCTACAACTCAGGCCTCTTCCACTTCGAGGATGAGAAGGGCCGCCCCGGCGCCGCCGACCGCCTCACGCTCGAGCTCTCGATCGACGACAAGCCGCTCAAGGACATCCTCAAGCGCCTCTACTACCCCGAGGGCCCCTACGAGTTCAGCGTGCTGCCGGCCGACATCCTCGGGCAGGTCTACGAGCAGTTCCTCGGCAAGGTGATCCGCCTCACGCCCGGGCACCGCGCCGTGGTCGAGGACAAGCCCGAGGTCAAGAAGGCTGGCGGCGTGTACTACACGCCCACCTACATCGTCGACTACATCGTGAAGCACACGGTCGGCCGCCTGCTCGAGGGGCTCACGCCCAAGCAGGCGGCCAACCTGCGCATCTGCGACCTGGCCTGCGGCTCGGGCTCGTTCCTGATCGGCGCCTACCAGTACCTGCTCGACTGGCACCGCGACTGGTACGTCGAAGACGCCAAGCACGGCGCCAAGCGGCCCGCCAAGGCACTCTACCAGGGCCGCGGCGGCGAGTGGCGCCTGACCACCGCCGAGAAGAAGCGCATCCTGCAAAGCTGCATCTACGGCGTCGACATCGACGCCCAGGCGGTCGAGACGACCAAGCTCAGCCTGCTGCTCAAGGTGCTCGAGGGCGAGACCGCCGAGAGCATCGACTCCCAGCTCAGCTTCTTGCGCGAGCGCGCGCTGCCCGACCTCTCGGCCAACATCAAGTGCGGCAACTCGCTGATCGGCCCCGACTTCTACGACGATCAGCAGCTCGGCCTCACCGGCCTCGACGACGAGCAGCGCTATCGCATCAACGTTTTCGACTGGGAGGCGGAGTTCCCTGAGATCCTGGGGAAGGCGGTGCCGAAGGAGAGGCGCGGGTTTGATGCGGTGATTGGGAATCCTCCGTATGTTCGCATCCAGAACCTGAAGGAATTCGCGCCGCTCGAGGTCGAGTTCTACAAGCAGCGGTACGTGGCGGCGAGCAAAGGGAACTACGACATCTACGTGGTGTTCGTGGAGCGTGGGCTGTCACTGCTCAACACGCGCGGCCTGCTCGGCCACATCCTGCCGCACAAGTTCATGAACGCGAAGTACGGCGAGCCGCTGCGCGGGTTGCTGGCCGCGGGCAAGCACCTCACACACGTGGTGCACTTCGGCGACTGCCAGGTCTTCTCAAGCGCGTCGACTTACACAGCTGTCATGGTGCTTTCGCGCCAGTCTGCGCGCAAGGCGACGGTCGTCCAAGTCGGCGACCTCGACGGCTGGCGGCATGCCGGAGCCTCGAGGACCATCGACCTCGAGACGGATGCCCTGAATGCGCAGCCATGGAGCTTCGTCGACAAACGGGCCCGAGCGGTGCTCGACAAGGTCGCAGCGAGCGCTGTACCGCTGGGCGGGGTCGCAACGCGCATCGCCCAGGGGGTGATCACCGGTGCCGACAAGGTCTTTCTCTTCGACATGGTTAAGGCTGTCGGCACCGGCGATGCTCTGGTGACAGTGGTATCCACTCAGCTCGATTCGCCTGTGGAGATCGAGCAAGCGATTCTCAAGCCCGTTGTGAGAAGTGGAAGCGTCGACCGCTTCGATGCAAGGCCCACGGTCTTGGCACTCTTTCCCTACTCCGTCGGGCAAGGGGCAGCACGGCTCTATGAGCCAGGCGAGATGCAGTCGATGTTTCCACGCGCCTGGGAGTACCTGGCTTGCTGCAGGTCGGTGCTGTTGGCGCGGGAGAACGGGCGCTTTCGCGGAGACGAGTGGTATCAGTACTCTCGCTCACAGAACTTGAGCTTCTGGGAGCAGCCGAAGATTCTGGTGCCATACATGGTCAAACGGCTGGCGGCGTACTTGGATGCTGAGGACCATTTCTATTTCGTCAATGTGACTACGGGCGGCTACGGCCTGACGTGCGGCATCGCAGGGGTCAGCCTCGGCTACCTCACCGGGCTGCTCAACTCCCGTCTTCTGGACTGGGTCTTTCGCCAGTCAGCAACAAACTTCCGCGGCGGCTATTTCGCCGCGAACAAGCAGTACATCGAGCACCTGCCCATCCGGCTGTCGACTGGTGACGGCGCCGCGGATGAGCGATTGGCCGGGAAGGTCGAGCAGGTAGTCGAACGGGCACAGCACCTCAGGACGCAGTGCGCCGGCGCGGTTGGTCACGGCCTGACACTGCTCAAACGCGAAATCGCGTCGCTCGATTCTCAGCTGGACCGTCTCGTCTACGACCTCTACGGTCTCACCGACGAAGAGATCGCCCTCGTCGAGGAAAGCGCCCCACCCGCCTGAGACGAGCCAAAGAACCTCGTCAAGATGAGCGCCCACGAGCCGCAGCCGCTCGTGCGCACCGCGTTCAAGCTCGAGCGTGAGATCCAGCGGCGGCTCGAGGCAGACCTCAGCGAGGTGTTTGGCATCCGCATTCCTTTGACCGTGTTTCCCAACGGCGATACGCGCCCCGGGCGCATTGACAGCATGGGGATAGCACTCGCCCAATTGTCTCCCCGCCCGTCCTTGCCGCTCCGCCGCCACGCGCATAGCCTTGGCCAGAACTTGGCCAGGGGGCCGCGGGGCGCGACTCCGCGCGACCAACGCGATGTGCACGACTCCCTGCATGCGGTGAAGCCCGTCAGGCGGCCTGCCGCAGTGCGCGGGGTCAGAGTCACGCAGGAGCATCTCCGTGCCTCATTCCATGTGGATTCGGGTGCGTTTCGGAAAGCGCGGAGTGAGGACGATTCGTGTACGCAGTCTACGTGGACGAGAGCGATGACGTTGGGTTCAAGCCGGGCTCAAGTCGCTACTTCGCATTGAGCGGATTCGTCGTCCACGAGCTTCGGTGGCACGACACCCTGGACAGCATCATCGACTTTCGCAAGCGCGCTCGCCTGAAGTACGGATTGAAGCTACGAGAGGAGATTCACGCGAGTCATTTCGTCCACAAGCCCGGCGACCTAGCCAGGATCGCGAAGTCAATCCGCCTGCGGCTGCTCCGAGATGTCATCGACTTCCAGGCCAGCGTGCCCGACGTCAGCATCCTCAACGTTGTTGTTGACAAGAACGGTATGCCTGCCGACTACGACGTCTTCCAGTTCGCATGGACAGCTCTCATCCAACGCCTCGAGAACGCGATCTCGCATCGGAACTTCCCCGCACCGCAGCATGCGCAGGATTTCGGACTCCTGGTGGTTGACCAAACGGAGGAGCCCAAGCTCAGGAATCTCACTCGGAAGATGCGCGGCTGCCGACAGCTTCCCATCAAGACCATGGTCGAAGACGCTGTTCACAGGAACTCGCTGCACTCGTACTTCATCCAGCTATCGGATGTGAATGCCTACTTTCTGTACCAGAAGCATGCGCCAGCCGGCTACATCCGAAAGAAGGGCGCGCGCCACTACTTCGACCGGCTCGATCCAGTCCTGTGTAGGGTCGCGAGCTTCAATGACACGCAGGGTATCGTCCGCCTGTAGGCATAAGGAAGGGCCCCTTTTTGGGGGCCCCGGTGGATCCTACTGCCGAGTCGAGCTCGGGGTCAGATCCACGATGAGTGTGTTCCCGAATGGCGAAGCTTTCAAGGAACTCACCTCACAGGTGCTTCCTGAGCGATTCGTGCAGGCGGGCTATTCCGCTACTCTTCGCGGTAGACTCTCGCGGGCCCAACTTGCCACCTACCTAGGTTGCAGCCTGCCAGATCTTCCTGCTCGTCTTGCCAGCTACGGCATCGACGAGGCCTTTGCCGAGATGGTGTCTCAGGACATTCCGCTCCAGGTTGGTGCCGACGACCTCGACGTACCGCTGATGGCTTGTGGGCACGAGTGGACCCAGATGCCTCGTACTAGTCGCAGGTCCGGTCATCGGGCTGCACGAGCTGGGCATCTGGGAGGCGTTCGTCACCCGCTATGAAGTCGTCAATCCGCAGACGGTCTACGATGACGAAGCCTCGTTTCACAGCGGAGTCGAGACGACCGCGGAGAGGCTGACAATCGACCTGTCCGCCGACGTCGTCGTCGGGCGAGTCGAAGTTGCGGAGGCGGGGCTGGGTGCGATTGCCGACGTGTCGGCCAGGTTCAGCGGCGCCATTGAGCTGCACGCTGGCGAGCTCGAGGCTCTCGCGCTGTTGACCATGGATGCTGACTACGACGAGCACGTGTTCTGTACCGGTAACGGTGCCGCGCTCCAGGGTGCCTGCCTCCTTGGGCTGGCAGAGCGATGCGAGTCGGTCGAGGGACTCGTCGGCTACGGTGGCATGAGCCGAGAGGTGCCATGGCCTCTGAGCGAAGCGTTCATGGACAAACACAAGCGAGAAGGCAGCGCTCGCGCCATCACCGGCCACGGACTCAAGGACTGATCTCGGCTCCAGCCTGCTATCCTGACGGCAGCTCGCCAATGGGGGAGGTCACATGCCCGATAAGCCATACGAAGACGTCCAGATCGAGGGGCACCTCATCGACTCGCTGATGATGCCGCACATCATGGACCAGATCATGGATCTCGACGGCGAGTTCGAGATGCTCATCTTCGAGGTCGGGCGCATGAAGGACGATCCCTCGCACGCCGTGATGCGCATCTTCGGCCGCGACGCCGCGCACCTCGACGAGCTGCTGCAGGCGATCACCGAGTTCGGCGTCGTGGCCGTCAAGCCGCAGGACGCCGTGCTCAAGGCCTCCAACATGGACGGCGTCTTCCCCGACCGCTTCTACTCGACCACCAACCTGACGACCTTCGTGCGCGTGAGCGGCGAGTGGATGCGTGTCGAGCACCCGGAGATGGACTGCGGCATCAGAGTCGACCTCGAGGCCGGCACTGCGGAGACTGTGGCGATGAACGACGTGCGCGTCGGCGACCTGCTGGTGACCGGCCACCGCGGCATCCGTGTGTTGCCGCTCGAACGCCCGCGCGAGAGCCAGCCGTTCGAGTTCATGGGGTCGGCCGTCAGCTCGGAGAAGCCGAAGGCGCAGATCGTGCACGAGGTCGCGCACATCCTGCGCCACGTGAAGAAAGAGGGTCGGCTGACGATCGCCGTGGTGGGCCCGGCCGTCGTGCACACGGGGGCGGCACCGCACCTGGCCCGCCTCATCGAGGCGGGCTACATCGGCACCCTCTTCGGCGGCAACGCCATCGCCACACATGACATCGAGTCCAACCTGTTCGGCACCTCGCTGGGCATCAGCCTCAAGGAGGGCACGCCGATCCCCGGCGGCCACGAGCATCACCTGCGCGCCATCAACACCATCCGCCAGTGCGGCTCCATCAAGGCCGCCGTCGAGCAGGGCGTCCTCACCGGCGGCCTCATGTTCACGCTCGTCAAGACGGGCACGCCGTTCGTGCTCGCCGGCAGCATCCGCGACGACGGCCCCATGCCCGAGGTGATCACCGACGTCATGCAGGCGCAGAGGATCATGCGCGGCTACGCGCAGCAGGCCGGCGCCTGCCTCATGCTCAGCACCATGCTGCACAGCATCGCCGTCGGCAACATGCTGCCGGCCTCGGTGCGCACCGTCTGTGTGGACATCAACCCGGCGGTGGTGACCAAGCTGGCCGACCGCGGCAGCTTCCAGACGGTCGGCATCGTCACCGACGTAGGGTTGTTCGTGGAGCAGCTCGCCGACGAGCTGGAAGGCTGACCGACGTTGCGCACGCGCCGCTGAGGAACTCGCGGACTCCTTCGAGCGCGACCAAACGCAGCTCAGGTTGCGAATAGTGTCACCAAACGCAACTCGCCCTGACCGACGGCCCTGGCGGGACTGCGGCTGCCGAGGCGCGAGTCCGGCCGGCCTGACGGCCGGCCCTGCCGATGTGTCCAATGCTACCGCGTCGATTCCCCCTTCCGACAGGCTTGGTCGGCACCCTCGCGGGTATAAGCGAGGAAGCCGCATCCGCGGTTCCCGACCTCATCGAGGGGTGTCATGAAGCCACGCGAGATCGTCCCCAACGTCCATCTCATCGGCGCCGTCGATTGGGACCGCCGCCTCTTCGACGCCCTCATCCCGCTGCCCCACGGCACCAGTTACAACGCCTACTTCGTGCAGGGCAGCGAGAAGAACGCCCTCATCGATACCGTCGATCCGGTCCATTGGCAGACGCTGTCGCGCCAGCTGGACGAGCTCCCCGCGCCGGACTACCTCGTGGTTCATCACGTGGAGCAGGACCACTCCGGCTCGACGCCGATGCTTCTCGAGCGGTACCCCGAACTCACGATCGTC
>Ga0209840_1000365_pt1 | contig 10168 bp, 5 predicted proteins | sample PersoiDNA2013190_FD_185802 | JGI IMG/M metagenome (GOLD analysis project Ga0209840, IMG submission 185802) | Permafrost soil microbial communities from the Arctic, to analyse light accelerated degradation of dissolved organic matter (DOM) -... | ecosystem: Environmental > Terrestrial > Soil >... | reverse complement strand
GACCGCGTGCGCCAGGGCAGCGCGGGCCCGGCCGGACTGCTCGTCGTCGTCGCTGACCCCTGGCCCGATCACCCAGGCCTGGACCTGGACCTCGGTGCTCGCGCCCGTGACCACCTCCGGATGAGCCGCTACGACCATCTGCCGGACGGCGTCCGGCCCCACGTAGCGGACCATCCCGCAGCCCGCCCCGAGAGCACCGGCCACCGTGAGCACCGCGGCGCCCGGGTATGCGGCGGCCCCCGCGACGACGCCGACGACGCCCCGGGTGTACTTGTGGTCCGCCGGACCTGGCACCGGCCAGAGCGCCGGCACGTCCGCATCGGTCAGCCGCGCAACGGCCGGCCGCCGTCCGTGCGCCGCCAGCACCCGGCCCAGCCCCAGGTCGACGACGTCCAGCACCCCGGCCAGCTCCGCGGCCGGCGGCAGCAGCAGCCCCGGCTTCGGCGCACCGAAGGTGACGGTCCGGTCGGCGCGCAGGACGGGGCCCGGCACGCTCCCGTCGTCGACCCCGATGCCGCTGGGCACGTCCACCGCCACGATCAGCGGCCGGGCCACCACGGCCCGCGCGGATCGGTCGGACAAGCCGGCGAGCACGCTCACGAGCTCCGCGGCCGCCCCGCGCAGCCCGCCCCGGCCACCGATCCCGAGCAGGCCGTCCAGCACGACGTCGGCCGCGTACGCCTCGGCGGCCGCCTCGCCCAGCCAGACCCGCTCGCCCGGGGCGCCGTCCACCACGCCGAGCACCTGCCCGCCGGCCGAGACCAGGGCGGCCAGGCCGCCGTCGTGCACCGAGCCCGAGGTGGCGACCGCGACCGCCCGCACGCCGTGCCGGGCCAGGCGGGCGAGCGCGTACAGGGTGTCCCCACCGTTGTTGCCCGGCCCGACCAGGCCGACGACCGTCGAGCCGGCCACGCGGCCCGCCCGGCGCAGCTCGCGCCGCACCGTCAGCTCGAGGGCCGTCGCGGCATGGTGCATCAGGCCACCGGAGAAGCCACGCTCGGCCGCGAGCAGCGGCTCCTCGGCGGCACGGACGTCGTCCGCGGTGAAGGCCTCGATCACGGTGTCCATCCTGCCCCTCCGGCCGCCTCGCCGCGTGGCGCAGGTCGCCTGCGCCGGGCACGCCGGTCGTGGACCAGCCAGATCCCGTACCCTGGGACGACCGGGAGCGCGACCCCCGCCGCCCGCCGATCAGCGCGGCGGTACACCCGAGCCGGCGGCAGCGGCACCAGCAGCGGTTCCACCACCATGGGCGATGCCCGCCCCCGGCAGGACGAGGTGACAGGGTGAGTCGGACGGACATCAGCGACTGTGCCCGCGAACGGATCCTGATCCTCGACGGCGCATGGGGCACCATGCTGCAGCGCGCCGGCCTGACCGAGGACGACTTCCGGTTCGACGGCGCGGAGGCCGACCGCTCGTACCAGGGCAACTTCGACCTGCTGCAGCTGACCCGGCCGGACGTCATCACCGACGTGCACCGCGCCTACTTCGACGCCGGCGCCGACATCGCCAGCACCAACACCTTCAACAGCAACGCCATCTCCCAGGCCGACTACGGCACGCAGCGCCTGGTCCCGGCGATGAACGAAGCGGCAGCCCGGTTGGCCCGCGCCGCCGCCGACGAGGCGGAGGGCCGCGACGGCCGCCGACGGTGGGTCGCCGGGTCGGTCGGACCCACCAACCGGACGGCGTCGCTGTCACCGGACGTCGACCGCCCGGGCTTCCGCGCGGTGACGTTCGCCGAGCTCGTCGACGCCTACACCGAGCAGATGGTCGCCCTGATCGCCGGCGGCGTCGACCTGGTGCTGATCGAGACCGTGTTCGACACCCTGAACGCCAAGGCAGCCCTCTTCGCCTGCGAGGAGGCGTTCGCCGCCTCGGGGCGACGGGTGCCGATCATGCTCTCCGGCACCATCACCGACGCCAGCGGTCGCACCCTGTCCGGGCAGACCCCCGAGGCGTTCGCGATCTCCACCGAGCACGCCGACCTGCTCTCCCTCGGGCTGAACTGCGCCCTGGGCCCGGAGCTGCTCCGCCCGCACCTTCGTGAGCTCGCCGCGAGCACCACCGCGCTGGTCTCGGCCCACCCCAACGCCGGTCTGCCGAACGCCTTCGGGGAGTACGAGGAGACCCCCGAGCAGATGGCGACCGTGCTCGGCGAGTTTGCCGCGGCGGGCCTGGTCAACATCGTCGGCGGCTGCTGCGGGACGACGCCCGAGCACATCCGGGCCATCGCCGACGCCGTCGCCGGCCTGGCCCCGCGGGTTCCCGGTGAGCGTCCGGCACGCCTCCGGCTCTCCGGCCTCGACCCCTTCACGCTCACCGAGGACATCCCGTTCGTCAACGTCGGCGAGCGCACCAACATCACCGGCAGCCCGCGGTTCTCCAAGGCGATCCTGGCCGGCGACGACGCGGCTGCGGTCGCCATCGCGGCGCAGCAGGTCGCCGGTGGCGCCCAGCTGGTCGACGTCAACGTCGACGAGGGCATGCTCGACGTGCCCGAGGTGATGGGGCGGTTCCTCAACCTGCTGGCCGCCGAGCCGGACATCGCCCGGGTGCCGGTGATGGTCGACTCCTCGGACTGGACAGTCCTGGAGACCGGGCTCCAGCGGATCCAGGGCAAGGGCGTGGTGAACTCCCTCTCGCTCAAGGACGGCGAGGAGGCATTCCTGCAGCGGGCGCGGCGGGTCCGCCGGTACGGCGCCGCGGTCGTGGTGATGGCGTTCGACGAGAACGGCCAGGCCGACACCCTCGAGCGGCGGATGGAGGTGTGCACCCGCGCGTACCGGCTGCTCACCGAGCAGGCCGGCTTCCCGCCGTGCGACATCATCTTCGACCCGAACGTGCTCACGGTCGCCACCGGGATGTCCGAGCACGACCTCTACGCCCGCGACTTCATCGAGGCGGTGCGCTGGATCAAGACCAACCTGCCCGGCGCGCTGACCAGCGGCGGCGTCAGCAACGTCTCGTTCTCGTTCCGCGGCAACAACCACGTCCGGGAGGCAATGCACGCGGTGTTCCTGAGCCACGCCATCGCGGCAGGGCTGGACATGGGCATCGTGAACGCCGGGATGCTCACCGTCGACACCGACCTGGACCCGACGCTGCGCGAGGCGGTCGAGGACGTCATCCTGGCCCGGCGGCCGGACGCCACGGAGCGCCTGATCGCCCTCGCCGACAGCTACAAGGACATCGCAAAGGACGCGCCCGCGGTCCTGGCCTGGCGCGAGCTGCCGGTTGCCGCCCGCCTCAGCCACGCACTGGTGCACGGCATCGTCGAACACGTCGCGGACGACGCCGAGGAGGCCTACCGCGAGCTCGGCTCACCGCTGGCGGTGATCGAGGGGCCACTGATGGACGGCATGAACGTGGTCGGTGACCTGTTCGGCGCCGGGAAGATGTTCCTGCCCCAGGTGGTCAAGTCGGCCCGGGTGATGAAGGCCGCCGTCGCGCACCTCACGCCGTACCTGGACGCGGAGAAGGAGGCCTTCGAGGCGGCCGGTGGCCTCTCCCGCGGGAAGGGCACCGTCCTGCTCGCGACCGTCAAGGGCGACGTGCACGACATCGGCAAGAACATCGTGGGCGTCGTGCTGGGGTGCAACGGCTACGTCGTGCACGACCTGGGCGTGATGGTGCCCGCCGAGAAGATCCTGGCGGCCGCGGCCGAGCTGGACGCGGACATCGTCGGGGTCTCCGGCCTGATCACCCCCAGCCTGCACGAGATGGTCGCGCTCGCGGCGGAGATGCAGCGCCGGGGGCTGCGGACACCCTTGTTGATCGGCGGTGCGACCACCAGTCGGGCGCACACGGCGGTCAAGATCGACCCGGCGTACGACGGCGTGGTGGTGCACGTCGTGGACGCCAGCCGCGCCGTCGGCGTCGTGGCGGACCTGCTCGCCAGGCCGGACGAGATCGCGGCCCGGACGGCCGTCGACTACGAGGCGCTGCGGAGCCGGCACCGGGACAAGGACGAGACGCTGGTCCCCCTTGACCAGGCAAGGGCCCGCGCCACCCGGCTGCCCGCGCCGACGCCGCCGGCCCCGCTGCGCCCCGGACGGCACGTCGTCGAGCCCTCGATCGCCGAGCTGGCCGAGGTGATCGACTGGACCCCGCTGTTCTCCGCCTGGGGGCTGCGCGGCACCTACCCGCGGATCCTGGACGACCCGCGCCAGGGCGAGCAGGCCCGTTCCCTGTTCGCCGAGGCAACGGCCCTGCTGGAGCGGGTGATCGCCGAGGGGCTGTTCCGGGCCCGCGGCGTGTGCGCCATCTGGCCGGCCCGCCGGGTGGGCGACGACATCGAGCTGTACGCCGACCGGCTGCCTGACGCGGGCACCGCGGGATCGCCCCTTGCCGTGCTGCACACCCTGCGCCAGCAGCGGGAACGCGCCGGTGACTACACCGCCCTTGCCGACTACGTCGCACGTGCCGGTGACCACGTCGGCGGCTTCGCCGTCGCGATCCACGGTGCGCAGGAGCTGGCCACCGAGATGGAGGCGGCGGGCGACGACTACACAGCCATCCTCGCCAAGGCGGTGTCCGACCGGCTGGCCGAGGCGTTCGCCGAGTGGCTGCACCGCCAGGTGCGGGTGGACTACTGGGGGTACGCCCCCGACGAGCAGCTGGGTGCGGACGACCTGATCGGCGAGCACTACACCGGCATCCGGCCGGCGCCCGGCTACCCGGCACAACCGGACCACACCGAGAAGGGGACGCTGTTCGAGCTGCTCGACGCCGGCGCGGTCGGCCTGGAGCTCACCGAGTCCTTCGCGATGATCCCGGCGTCCGCGGTGTCCGGGATGTACTTCGCCCACCCCGACGCCAGGTACTTCGCCGTCGGGCGGATCGGGCGCGACCAGGTGGCCGACTACGCTGCCCGCAAGGGCTGGGACCTGGCGCACGCCGAGCACTGGCTGGCACCCAACCTGGGCTACGACCCGGAGCGCTGAGCCCGCGCGGCGGCGGCCCCCCGGGAGATCAGCGCGGAAGCTGGGACTTGGCGAAGTACTCGTCGCTCGCGATGATTCCGCCGATCACCAGCTCGGTTCGCGTTCCGTTCTGGATCGCGCTGACCCAGCCCAGCAGCCCGGTCCCGTCGATGCCGCGACCGAGGAGGTCCGTGTAGTAGCCGCCGACCACGGTCGCCAGCCTCTCGGTGGAGATGACGAACCCGGTCGCCACTGCCTGCCTGCTGGACCCCTGAGCCATCACGCCCACCCAGGCCTGGACCTCGGACTCGGCTGCCTCACGGTTCAGGACGTGCTGGTAGAGGCGCCTCACCCAGCCGTCGTTCGTGCTGCCGGACTGGAGGTAGTACTCCGGCGAGGCCAGGAATCCCAGCTCCAGACCCTGGATGGTCAGGCCGCGGCCCATGGCCGCAAGCCAGCCGGCCATTCCCTCCGGGTCCGCCTCCCGCCCGAGGAATTCGCGGTAGACCCCCGAGATGAGCCCGCTCCGGTACTCGGTTGACGACGTGATGGCGTTGGCGACGGCGACGCGCGGCGTGCCCCTGCTGAGGGCAGCGGTCCATCCCTGCAACCCCGCGGGATCGGGGAGGCGGCCGAAGAGGTCCTGGTACACACGCGTCACGTAGCTCCTGAGCGCCGCGTCAGTCGGGACGGCGACCCCCGACCACCAGGAGCTGCTCATGTAGGCGCCCTGCCAGCTGAGCGAGACGTGGACGTGGTCGGTGTGCGGGTTCGAGCCCGTGTAGGCCCGCCATTGGGCTGACGCGCTGGAGTTGCTCCAGATCTGCCCGTTCCAGATCACGTACATCACGCCGAGGCGGCGGGCGTTGTACCCCACCCTGTCGTCCGGGCCGACCGCGGTGAGCCAACCGACGAACGCGTCCCCGGCGGCCTTCTCGGCCGGGTTGGCGATACTGAGTCCCCAGTCCAGCGCTCGCCCTTCCTTGTGCTCGCTCGCGCCCTCGACCGAGCACGCCCGGCTGGTGGACGACCTGCGACCCACCCCGTAGTAGGTCATGACCATGTCGAGGACGTACTGCGTCCCCGGCTTGACCGTCGGGTCGCATGTGCTCTGCGGGTTGTACGGGGCGTAGGCGTCGATCGGGTCAGGGGCGGGTGCCGGGGAGATCGGTCCCGGCGGAAGGGGGTCCGCCGTAGCCGGCGAGACCCCTCCGGCGAGCAGGGCGAGGCAGAGCGCGGCGGCAATGCCCAGCGATCGAGCGGTGGCTCCTCCGGATGCACGCATGACTCTCCGACCGCGTTGACGTGTCGCCGGCAGACCGCTGCCGCGACCGCGGACGCGATGGGCAGGCACCGCCCGCGCCGTCCGACAGTGGTCCATCGGCAGAAGCAGAGCCGGGCTGAAGCGCGCGGGCTCGCCATGACCCGACCGACGGGCGTTGACCCGCCCGCCCGCTGGACACCAGATGTCGAATCGATGCGACCCGACGTAGGCTGAAGCATGCGCTTCGGACTCTTCATTCCTCAGGGCTGGCGGATGGACCTGGTCGGCATCGACCCGGCCGATCAGTGGGCCACCATGAACGGGCTGGTCACGCGGGCGGACGCCGGCGAAACCTTCGAGTCGGTCTGGGTCTACGACCACTTCCACACCGTGCCCGAGCCGACCCAGGAGGCCACCCACGAGGCCTGGACCCTGATGGCCGCCTTCGCAGCGACGACGTCACGGGTGCGCCTGGGCCAGATGTGCACCTGCATGGCGTACCGCAACCCCGCGTACCTCGCGAAGGTCGCCGCGACCATCGACATCATCAGCGGCGGCCGGATCGAGATGGGCATCGGCGCCGGCTGGTACGAGCACGAGTGGCGGGCCTACGGCTACGGCTTCCCCGGCGCGGGGATGCGGATCGGCGCCCTGGACGAGGGCGTGCAGATCATGAAGCAGGCCTGGGAGACCGGCGAGGCCACCCTGGACGGGACGTACTTCCAGGTGGACGGCGCCCGGGTGTACCCCCAGCCGCTGCAGAAGCCGCACATCCCGCTGTGGATCGCCGGCGGCGGGGAGAAGAAGACCCTGCGGATCGTGGCCCGGGTGGGTGACTACGCCAACATCGACGGGTCCGTTGAGGGCTTCGCGCACAAGTCCGCGGTCCTGGCGGGGCACTGCCGCGACATCGGGCGCGACTTCGGCGAGATCACCCGGTCGGCCAACTACAACGTGGTGATCGGGCGCACCGAGGCCGAGGTCGAGGAGCGCCTGGCCTGGATCGGCGAGCACTTCCGCCGGGTGCTTCCGCACCGGGTCGAGGAGACCGTCGAGTCGTTCCGCAGCGGTCCGATGGTCGGGACGCCCGAGCAGATCATCGAGCGGTTCACGCAGATGCGCGGGCTGGGCCTGGAGTACGCGATCACGTACTTCGCCGAGGCGGCCTACGACACGTCGGGCATCGAGCTGTTCGAGCGCGAGGTGGTGCCGGCGCTGCGCTGAGTCAGGACCTGCTCAGCAGGGTGCCCATGCGGTTCAGGAACGCCGCCGCGGGACCTCGGGGGCGGGCCCGCACACGGTAGGATGGGCCGTGCCCACGACGAGCGAAACCCCAGGTCAGAGCCCGGTTCCCGCACCCGGGGAAGGCCGCTCCGTCCAGACCGTCGAGGACGTCCTTGACCTGCTCGACGTCCTCTTCGACGGGGCCGCCGACCGGGGGACGGACCGCAACGGCGCCGCCTGGTGGGACCGGTTCTACGCGGACCGCGAGCGCCCCATCCCGTTCTTCCGGTGGGTGCCGGACGAGAACCTCGTGGCCTGGCAGGTAGACGGCCGCCTCGGGCTCGGGCCCGGCACGCGCGTGCTCGAGCTCGGGTGCGGTCCCGGCCGCAACGCCGTGTGGTTGGCGCGGCAGGGATGCGCCGTCGACGCCCTCGACCTCTCCCCGGCGGCCTTGGCGTGGGGGCGTGAACGCGCCGCCGCCTCCGGCGTCGAGGTGGCGTTCGAGCGCGCCGACATCTTCCGATGGACCCCGCCGCGCGAACCGTACGACGTCGTCTACGACCACGGCTGCTTCCACCACCTGGCCCCGCACCGGCGCGTGAGCTACCGGCGCCTGCTGGAGCAGGTGCTCGCGCCCGGCGGCCGGTTCGGCCTGGCGTGCTTCGCCGACGGCGCCATGGGCTCGCGGGCGCCCGACGTCGAGCTGTACCGCCGGCGCAGCGAGGGCGGCGGCCTGGCCTACGCGGCCGACGACCTGCGCCGCACGTTCGGGTGGCTCACCGAGGTCGAGGTGCGCCGCATGCGCGCCACGGACGCCGACGCCCCGGTGTTCGGCGCGGACTTCCTGTGGGCGGCGCTCTTCCGCCGCTGACGACGGGGCCGCGATCGTCGCGCTCCGTCGAGTGGAACGGTCCGCGTGGCGCGGAGCCCACAGCGGAAAGATCTGCCGGCATCTCGTTCCACTCGATGCGGGGAGGTGAGACCTCACTCGCGCTCAGCGACCACCACGGCCGAGGCGATGCCGGCGTCGTGCGAGATGGAGATGTGGAACCGGGTGACGCCCAGCTCGGCGGCCCGTGCGGCGACCGTGCCACCGATCTCCAGCTCGGGCGGGCCGCTGATCACCCGGTGCACGGTCGCGTCGTGCCAGCGCAGGTTCCCGGGCGCGCCCAGTGCCTTGGCGAGTGCCTCCTTTGCCGCGAACCGGGCAGCCAACGACGCCGGGGGCATCCCGCGCTCAGCAGCCGTGAAGAGCCGCTCCAGTAGGCGTGGCGCACGCTCCAGCGTTGCCAGGAACCGGGCGACGTCGACGACGTCGATCCCCACCCCGACGACGCTCATCCCGCGACCGGCCGACGCAAGTTCACTCGACGGTGACGGACTTGGCCAGGTTGCGAGGCTGGTCCACGTCCAGCCCGCGGGCCGTCGCCAGCTCGCAGGCGAAGATCTGCAGCGGGACGACCGAGACCAGGGGCGCCAGCAGCACCGGCGTCTGCGGCACGAAGAACACCTCGTCGGCGAACGGCAGCACCGCGTCGTCGCCCTCCTCGGCGATCACCAGGGTGCGGGCGCCACGGGCCCGGATCTCCTGGATGTTGGAGATCACCTTGCTGTGCAGGCTGTCCCGTCCGCGCGGCGAGGGCACGATGATGAACACCGGCTGACCGGGCTCGATCAGGGCGATCGGACCGTGCTTGAGCTCGCCGGCCGCGAAGCCCTCGGCGTGGATGTACGCGAGCTCCTTGAGCTTCAGCGCGCCCTCCATCGCCACCGGGTAGCCCACGTGCCGGCCGAGGAACAGCACCGAGGTCGTGTCCGCCATCCAGCGCGCGATCTGTCGCACCCGCTCCGAGCTGTCGAGCACCTTCTGGATCTTCTCCGGCATGGCGCGCAGGTCGGCCAGGATCTCGGCGATCTCGTCCGGGAACTTGGTCCCGCGCAGCTGGGCGAGGTACAGGCCGAGCAGGTAGGCCGCGGCGATCTGCGCCAGGAACGCCTTGGTCGAGGCGACAGCCACCTCCGGACCGGCGTGCGTGTAGAGCACGGCGTCGGACTCACGCGGGATGGTCGACCCGTGGGTGTTCACGATGGCCAGCACCGTCGCACCCTGCTCACGTGCGTGCCGCACGGCCATCAGGGTGTCCATCGTCTCCCCGGACTGGGAGACAGCCACCACGAGGGTCTTGGAGTTGACCACCGGGTCGCGGTAGCGGAACTCGTGCGCCAGCTCCACCTCGACCGGGATCCGGCACCAGTGCTCGATGGCGTACTTGGCCACCTGGCCGGCGTACGCGGCGGTGCCGCACGCGACCACGACGATCTTGTCGACCTGGCGGAGCACCGACTCGTCGACCCGGATCTCGTCGAGGATCAGCCGCCCCCCCGCGCCCGTTCGGCCGAGCAGGGTGTCCGCGACAGCCTTGGGCTGGTCGTGGATCTCCTTGTCCATGAACGACCGGAAGCCGCCCTTCTCCGCTGCGGCGGCGTCCCAGTCGACCGTGTAGCGCCGGGGCTGGGTCGGGTTGCCGTCGAAGTCCACGACGCTCACCGAGGTCGGGGTGATCGTCACGACCTGGTCCTGGCCGAGCTCCATTGCCTCGCGGGTGTACGCGATGAACGCCGCGACGTCGGACCCCAGGAAGTTCTCCCCCTCGCCCAGGCCAACCACCAGGGGTGAGTCGTGCCGGGCACCCACGACGGCGTCGGGCACGTCCGCGTGCACGGCCAGCAGCGTGAAGGTGCCCTGCAGGCGGGC
>Ga0209840_1000364_pt1 | contig 10180 bp, 14 predicted proteins | sample PersoiDNA2013190_FD_185802 | JGI IMG/M metagenome (GOLD analysis project Ga0209840, IMG submission 185802) | Permafrost soil microbial communities from the Arctic, to analyse light accelerated degradation of dissolved organic matter (DOM) -... | ecosystem: Environmental > Terrestrial > Soil >... | reverse complement strand
AGTTACGTGATATACAAAAGGCATGGCATGAACTCGCCAGGCGGTTTAACGGAGAGGGGAAAAAATGACCGATGATACGTCTTAAACTTTTATGGGGAATCCTAGTAAGCTGAACATCGTCATTCTAAAATCGACGCCGTCGCAAATAATGGCGATTTCGTCGTGGCCCGATTCTGAGTCGTAGAGCAAAACGTGTTGGTCGTCTTTGACTGTGTCGTCGACTATCTCGGGGAGACAGTCAATAATTACGCCGTCTTTTTCGACCGACAGCCAATTAAACCGGACCTTCATAGGCTTGTCGATTGATATGCCGCGTTTTGCTTTCTCTCGTGTCGCGATCCATGTTACCAGCAGCTCCTGCCATTTGTCATCGGAAATCCGGTCGCGTAGATGCTCCGGGCAACGTTGGAGCTTTAATTCGATATCTTCGTATGAGGCAATAGGGGGCATAATCACAAAGCCTGTCTTTGGCGTGTGGTAATGCGTTAGCGCCGCTTGCTTGATGTCTGGGACAAGTTCCAGCATTGGACGATATTTCACGGCCGGATGATGTCGCAGGGCATATACCGCCGCAACGTTGGGGATGTCCTCCTCATTCCACGATGCAGCGCGCCCACGTATTCCGCTCCCCTTCCCGTGTTTCGTGGGCACGGGGCTTTGATTACGTGGTCGGAATACGCCCAGTTTTTTAAGACCTGCTCCGGGACGTCGACCCCGCTACAGGGCTATAATCACCGGTGTGCGCTGCGTTGTACCGAAACTGCATCGCATCTGTCTGTGCTGCTGTTGCTGGTGTCGTTGCCAATCCAGCGAATGCGACGGCGACGAGTAATGCAACAGTGATACAAGCGAGTACTTTTGAGAATTTCATAAAAACGTTTTACGGGACGTCTCCGCCGAAGAGTAAACTATACAAATTATTACATAGCTCCTTAATGCGGTCGAAAATTCGCAGAAAAAAGCGAATTAACTCCATAAACTAACGTTAGGTGATGTAAATGACCTTCGTTGATATTAAGCTTGAGAGAATTGATATAGACAATGCAACGTGGTTTCCTTCGAGCCAGACGTCTATTTATGTGCCATATATCCTTTCTGAAGAGCCCCCGAAAGAGTGGAAAGACTATTTCTTGAGAAGGATAAATGGAGAGCCATTCGCGGCTGACGGGCCGGTGAAACACACAATGGCGTTGCCTCATCAGACAACGAAAATCAAGGGAAATACGGTATTGTTTGAATGTGATAAGGATAAGGCAACGGTAAAAGGGATATGTTGGGAGATAATAGCCGCGCACGTTGACGACGCAAACAAATTCTATCATAAGGTTGAAGCGCACCAACGACAACAACAACTTGCAAAGGAAACAGAACAAGAGAAGGAAGAGCAACTGCAAAAAGAGCTTGAGGACTTTAAGCGAGATTTTGACAAGTAGCAAAACCATTTGCCAAAATTGTTGTCATTAAGAAAGGAGCTCTATCGAATATAGTGTTCAACGATTCAACGTGCTCAATAACAGCGGCATCTTCACCCTGATGGCATCACGAGCTTGCGGCCATCCACCCATTCTTCGCTGCCAGGCTGACGCACCATCCTCTTTCGATTTCATCTTCCTCTTCATTTGAAACTGATGCTATCAGCAAGGAGTTGCCTCGTGTCAACGGCTGGTTCGTTGTTCTTGCCATATTCGAAGAGTAGTATCTCGTCGGGTTCTCCGGGTTTTCACTTCTAAAAGCGCACGGTCCAATAACTCCGCATCGCTGCCCGTTATGATGAATCCTCTCTCAATCATTTTTCCCTCCTCCTCGTACTTTTAACCTGGACAGGCTCGACTTTTAGCATGATCGGTTTTTTCTGTTGACGATCTTGGCACATCCTGGCACCCGCTTCACCATCCGTCATACTCCCAGCCGTACTCGCGTCGTTGGTTCAACTGTACCTGTATCTTTTTGATGATTTGTCGCACCTGCTGCCTGGCGCTATCAGGGAGCCAGACATCGTGCACGCGGTTTAGCAGGTAACGGTAAGCGTCCCAACTGGTCGAGCACTTCCGTAAAAGTTTTTCGGCTGCCACGTCTGTGTAATCGTTCTTGTAATCTGCCAGCTGCAATAGGAGCTCATCTACGTGGGTGCAATCCTCACGCATGACAAAGTGTAATAAAACGTGATATGAAGAGGATTAAGGAAGCGCGGCGCGGAAGTAGTTTTGGCACTGACGGCGCCCTCTGGCATAAGGACTACCAGAACGGATGGTCTACGTGGGAATCTCTCGGCGGGCAACTCGCATCCGGCACCGGTCCCGCAGTCTGCTCTTGGAACGCAGGCCGTCTCGACGTCTTTGTAGAAGGTACTGACGGCGCCCTTTGGCATAAAGCGTGGACCGGCACTGCGTGGTCCGGCTGGCAATCCCTCGGCGGGAAGCTGACGGCGTCACCCGGTGCGGTCGCGCCGTATACGTCACCAGCATTTGGTAGTGCGATTGACGTCGTCGTGCGCGGCACCGACGGCGCTGTCTGGTATAAGCACTGGGGTGGCACTGCGTGGTCTACCTGGACCTCTCTCGGCGGGCAACTCGCCCCCAACACGGGACCTGCTATGAGCCAAGACGGCTGGCTCTTTGTACAAGGCACTGACCAAAATCTCTGGCGAATGAGCTTGGGTGGCGTCGGCTGGGGCCGTGCCGGAGAGCCTCCCGAGGCGCTATCTACCGCCTCACCGGCCTCCATTCTCCCCCACCAGGACACCGTGGTGTGCGTCAGCACCACAAGCGGGAATGTCTGGTTTGCCGGGGATAGTCTCGACAACTGGAGCTACTGGTATTCCGCGGGCAGCCCCCCCTAAGTGAACAACGAACCGGACAAGGCGAGACCACAGAGTCGGAGCAATCCGGCTCAGTCTTTTTTATTTTTGAGTATCTTTGAAGGCCCTGCTATTACTTTCAGTCTACTTCTCGGATACAGATAATTGACGTGTTCAACGCTATTATCGTCTATGACGTACTGCGTGCGCTGTGAGTTCTACGTGAAATGCCAAAGACGTGCTGACCAGAATAAAGTCCCGTTTCATTGCAATTTATACCGGCGTCCAAAGTGCGTAGTTGCAGTTTCAGCTGACAAATAGTTAAGTGATGTGACCCCCAGAAATCATATCCCCGGCGTGCCCAGGAACAAATACTGCATTATTTGGGATTTTTCCTTCTCACTTCAGAACTTTTACCATCAAATTATCCTGAACAAAGGGTAAAGAAGTCAGATTGCCCGCAAATTTTTCAAATGCCTGCATTTCATCTGAATGGTAACAATCATACCAACCCTTCTTGGTATCTTCCACGAAATACCACGAATATCCAAGAGCTTCTGCAACCTTCCTGCTGATCTCATAATGGTAAAAATTTTATCTTTGATGTCTAATTGAATAATTACATGGATAATACATTTATTTTGGAATTGCAAGAACCGCAATATTTTAGATCTGTGAGAAAGCACAAAAAACTCTTAAATCTTACAGCGAAGGCAATCAAGCTTTTTAATTCACATAATTTCTATCTTAAATTGAATTTTAAATCTGACGCACTTAATCACTATTATGAAATAAGAAATCCAAAAAAATTAGAATTTAAAGAAAAAAGGTTACAAGGTGGAATGACGAGTATTGAACAGGGTATAAATATTTACCATCTACTATGTCAGACAATTCAAAATAATATTCCTGGGGATATAGTTGAATTAGGATGTTATGAAGGAATAACAGCGATTTTGATTCAAAAAACTCTTGATCAATTCAATTCAGACAAAATAATCCATGTATTTGATTCTTTTGAAGGTTTACCGGATAAATCCGAAAAAGATGGAGATACAATTTTTAAAAAAGGAAGTTGCAGCGCACAGAAGATTAATCTAATCGAAAATTTTGAAAAACACAATGCAAAATTACCAATTATTCATGAAGGGTGGTTTAAAGACAAGTTGCCAAAGGAGTTACCTGGAAAAATTTGTTTTGCTCATTTGGATGGTGATTTTTATTCTTCTATTATGGAAAGCTTAGAATGTGTTTATCCCAGACTATCAAAAGATGCAATTGTAATAATTGATGATTATTGTGATCCTCAGATTCACAATGTAAATAATATTTTACCCGGCGTAAAAAGAGCTACTGATGAATTTTTAATGAATAAACCCGAAAAATTGGTTGTCCTAATTGCTGGAAATGATTGTCATGCATATTTTAGAAAAGAATAGAGATCATCAGTATCTCATTCTCAACTAATGTGCTTCACGAGACAATCCTCTCTGTAAGCGCTTTTTTACTTTTATAGCTTCGGCCTTTCTAGAAACAGCCTGCAGAGGTAGTTCGTATCGATCTTCGTTAATCGTCCAAAGTCCTTTACAAACCTCAATAGGTCGCACTCCGTTCTTAAAGAGTTGCTGGGCCTTTCCCGTTCGCGTTAGTTGAGTTTTAGCCATGTCAATTCACCTCGTCGGATGTTACAACACTCGACATGCTCCTATACGCATAAGTTATATATAACACTTATGCCATATGGTATATGTGGACTAAATAACCAAAAAGGAGGAAATATGAGTAGTGTGATTAATGAAACAGGTGGACAAGTGGCAATAAAATATTCAAAACCAGCCATCAAAGAGGATACTTCAAAACGTCTCTATCGATACATTGGAGAACGTATAGACCAAACGGGCAAACGCGTTACTGCAGACGAAGCAATCAATGAACTCTTGGACTGTGTTGAAAAGAGGGCCGGTAAGAAGTAGGCGGCGAGTTTAGCATGGCTAAACAAATAAGCTGGAAAACCTTACTCCCGCACGCGGCCGATATAGTCAACAGTTATAATACCCAGGTCACACTTCGACAGCTCTTTTACCGCCTCGTGAGTGATGGCTCACTCCCGAATGAGTTTTACAAGTACAAGACGCTCGCGCATGAGACTGCCAAGGCACGGCGAGAGAGGTGGTTTCCAAGTATGGTCAACAATGACGCGCTCGCTTTCCACACTAGATGAAAAGGGGTTGATTAACAGAAAGATGATTGAGGGACACTGTCTTTGGGATACTCAATATTCAGCAGGAAGCTACACGAAATATATTGAACTCACATCAGAAGGTCAAAAGGTAGCTCAAACGCTAACAAATGAGAATGTGAAATGTTAGCATTTAGAGAGGCCCGAAGGGCCGAACGAATCAAAGTCATCGTCTCCTTTGGGAGACACGACAAAACGACATAAAAAAAGAAGGAATAAAAATGGGATATAAAAGAACCGAAAAAACAAGCAAAGCTGAAGATGTCCCAGAAGGGAAGCATCGGGCAGAAATAGTCGACATTGGTGAGAAAACAATTCAGGTCGACGAATATCGATGGGAAAACGTCGATGGAAAACGGACAAAGGTGAAGACGGGTAACAAAGTCCCTCAAACGTTCATGGAATGGGACTTTAGCATACTAGACACTGAAAAGGAAACAGCCCCGCACATAACAGCTCTGTATAGCATAAGCTGGTTCACCGACCCCGTAACGGGCATGCAGTCGAAGCTCCTTAGAACCCTGGAAAAACTCAACTTAGTTCCTGAACTTAATGGAGAGTTTGAACCCAACGATGCAATAGGACGAGAAGTCGAGGTCAGCATCATTCACAAAGAAGGATGGCCACGAGTAGAAGGGCCTATTGTGCGTGCGTTCGATGGTGGCAAGCAAAACACCTTTGAAGACGACGCAAACAACCCGGATTTGTAGAGTATAGCTAGAATAGAACTAGAAGAATTAGAAAACTTGAAAACTTGAAAACTAGAACAAAAAGAACAAAACGAGAGCACTAATCACAAATCATCATAAAATTGTGAGACCCGCCATTTCCCTGGTCGGACAGGCGGGCCACTGCTCCACCTCCTAACTAAGAAAGATAGGGCATGAAGTTGAACATCGAACTTTTTCATATATCTTGCTGTTTACCCTTTGAGGGCACCCTCTCGAGAGGCAAACATGGCACGTGAAACCCGTGAAACCCGCCACACTTTTCATGCCGTAACTCATGACGTTGTGCATTACCCTATAATTCAAGCCCTACACGTAAAGGAAATCGAAAAAAGAAATAATCAGCTAGGAGATAAGGAGAGGTTAAACGGAACACGTTAAGCTGTCGTCAACCATTTGCCTGTAGTTACTATTATGAGGTTATCGAATTGTTGAATTTGGTGAAATTTGTATTCTGAGATATCATACTGATTTCCTTCGTTCCATTCGTATGCTTTGTAAATCTGCGGTGCGTGGCCGGTTACGTTCTGATATATCCCTCCGCTTCCATATGTGGTGCTGGCTAGGCTGTACGCTGTCTTGTTCATAGCGTTGAGGTAGTTTGTCGCGTCTTGTGTCGTTGGAAATACGAGATAGTTAATATCGGTGCTCGCACTCCGGTTTGTCGATTTATTGAGAAACGCTAATTGTAAACGTGCAGATGTGCTGTTAACCCACGTGACTTCCCACGCCTTGAAGCTCTGGTCCGTTCTCGAATGTGTTTCGTTTTTGAACTCCGCAAGGTACTTTTCCAAAAAAGCATCGTGTGTCGCTGTGCTTGCGCTAGGCGTTTGATTAGTTGTGTTATTGGTGCAACCTGCTACGAACAAAGAGGCAACCATAAGCGTTAGAACGGTTATCGCAGTTATTGATTTGAATTGCATTATTCACATTCTTGATAGTATCTCTGCTTTCTTTGTGTTGTATTCGTCTTCAGTGATCAGTCCTGCATCAAGCATCTTTTTAAGTTTAGCAAGCTGCTCCATCGGGTCTTCTTTAAGGGCTGGCTGAGGAACTGCTTGCGGTGCGGTGGGAACATTCATCACTATACCTCCCGCTCCGGCCCTTTTCTCTACAAGCTCCCTTTCCATTCGCGCTTGGTACAATTGCTCTTCCATACCTTGGGCTAGAGTATAGATTCGTCTAGCCTGTGCTTTCGGTAAATCGTCGACTGATATTTTGCTACCGTCCATCGTCTTCATCGTAATGGTGGCGCCTCGCATCCCCTCTTTGATATGAGCATCTTTTAAATCACGCCACATGTGATCTTCAAATGAAACTCAACCCAACCTTTTCGGCTTATATTTGATGAACCTCTTGTTAGTAAGAACAGCGCAATCGGGAGACATATTCAGGCCCAGTTTCTTTTCAACTGCGATGGAGTATCTCTTCACCGGGGGTTAGGATCTGAGATACTCTCGATTGAACCTGTTCTACAACCGCAGGATCCTGTTCTTCATTAGTAAATTTGTTTAACACGCCACGCACGGGCAAGTCTACCATCTTAATCACTCCTTTTACTATAGATTGAAACCAACTCTGCCAAGACAGTTATGCTAGAGATGAGGGGTAGCTTAATAATTCCCATTCTTTTTTCAGTAACTACCAGAATACGTGGTCGGACCTCATACCCCAGTTCTGGCAGGACCACAAAGACAATGCAAGTGCCGTTGCTTCGTCGTCGTGAGCTCCCGTTTTGAAGACGCCAAAAGAATCGCGGCCGGCATCCGATGTGTGCACCTCGTAGTTTTGGAGCTCTTCGACAAGGTCCGATGCATCGGGCGGTAAGTGCAAGGTCCCGCTGTTTAATGTGCCCACCAACGTGCTTACCAGCGCCTGTTTGCCCACGTGCACGTCGTACTCGTTTATCGTCGTGGTCTGCCCGACCGTCATATGAATTGAAAACATCGTTTCATCTGGCATAGCCTGCTCGAGCATCGATACGATGCCGCTACCCACGCCAGTGGCATCAATCGCCCAATATAACGAAACTGGCGTGCCGCCGTACGAACCCTTTAGCTTGTTCCGCATATTCGTTATCTTCTTGACAATATGGCTCCAGGTCAAGCCCAAACGGAACCGATGCAGGTATGTGACAAAGTAGTGCTGTGTGTAGTCCCTGCTCAGTTTAACTTCAGTAACGGCGACTGCGGTGTGATCGCGAACACGCCCAAGGTCCGCACCGATGTGTAAGTCAATAAGTCCGCTGGGTGCTGTTGGTTCCGACGACCGCGTATTATCCGGGACTAGTGCAGTGACTATCTACCCATTGAAGCTTTGCTAACGCTCGCCGCTAGGAATAACGGCCATTTTGACGCTAATATTGCCACGTTTTTTTTACGCGCTTAATACCCTTCGAGTTCACACGCTGGGACAAGTTTAAGGAAACTGTTGGATGCATTCTGCCCCCTGTTCATTTTATTTAAATCCTCAGGATAAATCAGATTCCATTTTGACTGCAAAAAGGCTAGGTCAGTTTCATCGTTTAAAATATAGTAGTGAAGGGGGCTCAGAACGTCTTGTGCAGCAATCGAAAAAAGTGAAAAGATCGCAGTTTTGCTTAAGGATCGGTTAGTCAATCTTGATAATTTGCCCCGTCTTTTCGTAGGTTTGTATTCCCGAAGGCAAGCGTGACGCGAACTCCTCCGATCGTAGTGCTTGAAGAAATCGTGTTAGCGGGGGCTCTTCTAAGCGATCTAAAGGTACCACAAAATCATACTCTTCATCAGCGAGTGGCAGAAACTCTAAATCGTTCAAATCAGCAACAGGCTTGATACCTATGCCGGCGTCAGCTTTCCCGACTTTTACTGCAGAGGCAACAGCACTGTGCGTTCGCGCCTCATAGTCATAGCCTTTGATGGACTGGGTAAATACATCAAACTCTATCCCGCCTGTTGTTGCGATCTGCTGTAACAACGCGTCTGTTAAAACGCGAGTTCCGGATCCTACATTCCGGTTAATGAACTGCGTTTGCGGAAGCTCAGCAAGTGAGATCATTTCCCCTTTTCGAGTGATAATCCCCTGTTGGCGCAAATAGCCTTTGACCAAGGCAACGCCGTGCAATCCGAACTCTTTGATAAACTGAAGGTTGTATTCTCCAGAGGCACTTAGGAGATGAGTGCCAGCAATGTCTGCAACTCCCTTGCGGACCGCAACAAGCCCCCCTTGCGAGCCGACGTTGACGACTTTTACGTGCGGGGCTACGTCTTCAATCATCTGAAAGAGGATGTCTATCCCAACATCGTGGCTCCCAATAAACATCAGATCTGTCTGTTCAAATTCTCCGAAAAGCGTGACCTCAACTTCTGCATTTTCATCAAGAATCTCTGTATGCTCTGGGATTTCTAGGAATCCGTCAGACAGAAGCGCGGTTATCGCGTCAGAGCTCGCTAACACAGGATAAGCTAAGCCGCGAACGAGGTTCACGGGGACTAGCTGATGTCGTGGCTCTGAGTGGACCTCAATTCCAAGTCGCGCACGTACCTTGCGTGACGGCTTTGCCCCCCCTCTTATGAAAGGATCGATAAAGACGTAATAGACCATGAGCGCTGAGACAGGGTACCCCGGTAAGCCGAAGAACGGTTTGTTTTCAAGCTCAGCGATAATAAGTGGCTTTCCCGGTTTGATGCTCACGCCGTGTGCAAGCAGCTTTCCTTTTTCGGCAATGCGATACACAACGTCACCTTGTCCGGCTGACGTGCTTCCAGAGGAGATTACCATATCACATTCGTAAAGTGCGTCGGCTATCACGTGCTCAATCTGATTGATGTCATCTCTAACGATTCCGTAATAAAGTGGTTTCCCACCGCTTGCCTCGACGGCCGCCCCGATTGAATAAGTATTGACGTCATAGATCTTGCCGGGCGTCAGCGCTGATCCAGGAGGCACGACCTCATTGCCGGTCGCCAGGATACCTACCCGTGGCGCTTCGAAGACATTAACCTCGCGACAGCCAATCGTTGCCAAGGCTCCGATCTCTCTTTCAGTGAGAACGGCTCCGCGGCGCAGCACAAGCTCTCCTGCCATCACGTCAGAGCCAGCTGAGATCACGTTTTCGTGGACGGTAACTGGTTTCTTTATGGCGATGCCCGTTGCTTCGACGTCGACGTGTTCGACCATGACTTCAGCGTTGGCGCCCTTGGGCATCATCGCGCCAGTGGCAATTTCAACAGCCTGCCCGGGATGCACCTCGATTGTAGGTAAGATACCAGCCTCTATGGAACCCAAGAGCAGTAGTCGCACAGGGACATCCTCTCGAGCGGAATAGGTATCGCGCGCGATTAGGGCGAATCCATCCATTGCCGCTCTGTCGAAGGACGGAACGTCAACGTTTGACGTGACATCTTCAGCGAGGATTCGTCCCAAAGCACGCTGCAG
>Ga0209840_1000363_pt1 | contig 10183 bp, 13 predicted proteins | sample PersoiDNA2013190_FD_185802 | JGI IMG/M metagenome (GOLD analysis project Ga0209840, IMG submission 185802) | Permafrost soil microbial communities from the Arctic, to analyse light accelerated degradation of dissolved organic matter (DOM) -... | ecosystem: Environmental > Terrestrial > Soil >... | reverse complement strand
TCTTGGCGCCCGCGTCGGCAACGACGCGCAGGTGGGCGCGGCCGAGGCCGCCACCCGGGGTGTGCTCGGCGGCCATGGCGACCAGCGTCCTGCCGGGCTGGCGGCGTCCGCGGCTCTCCGGCCCCGGGCGCTTGCCGCCGATGAAGGCCTCGTCGAGCTCGACGAGGCCGCGCAGCAGGAGCTCGCCCTCGCGGCGCGCCATGGCCTGGATGATCTTGCGACGCATGAGCCAGGCGGTCTTACGCGTCACCCCGAGCTGGCGGGAGAGCTCAGCCGCCGAGGGCGCCTTCTTCGTGGAGGCCAGCAGCCAGATGGCGAGGAACCACTTGCGCAGGTCGGTGCGCGTGCAGGCGAGGATCGTGCCGGCGGTCAGGGAGCTCTGGAAGTGGCAGCTGGCGCACTCATAGAGGCCGCGGCCTTGCAGGTACCAGGCATGCTCGTGCCCGCAGCGGCGACAGGAGAAGCCCTGCGGCCAGCGGTGCTCGAAGATCGCCTGCCGGCAGTCCTCCTCGGTCGGGTACATCTGCATGAAGTCGATGAGCGTCTTGGGATGTCGCACCATCTTCGCCTCCTTGCGGGTCGCTGATCTGGAGGCTACACGGGGCACCGGACGGAAGGGGATGGTCATGTCCCGGCAATCAATCTTCTGCGAGGTAGGCCGCTCCCTCGGCACAACGGCCTAACGCTTCCCGCTGAGAGGGCGTCAGAAGATCCTCTTTCATCAACGGCACGACGCTACTGTAGAGCTGAGACAACCGTTTCCTGTACACCGGCTCGTCGGCTGTTGCAGCCCGCTTCTCGTAGCTCTCAAGCACCCTCCGGATTTCCAGTTTCTCTTGGCTCTCCGGCTCAGCCCACGCATCGATCGAGCACGCCATGCAATCAAGAACGTCCTGGGGAATCCGACCTTCAGAACCGTCAGCCATTGCTCGATACCTCCCGCATATTGTCGGATGAGTCAGCGACGTAGCGGCGCAGGATGTCCAGGTTGCCGCCGTAGCAGAGGTGGTTATGGGGTACGGCCGAAGGCTACCACGCGCCCGCGACGGACGGAAGGCGCGGGCGGGCGGCCTCAACCCTAGGTTGTAGCCGCTGCCGTCCGAAGGGGTCGTTAAACTATAGGGTTTGGCGCGAATCTCAACCCTGCCGGCGGGCGAAAGTACAACCCCGGTATGACGCGCTCGTGGCGCCCAGGTGCTACCGGCGGCTCACCCCCAAGCCCGCCTCTCATGCTTGGAGCAGCCGCGGCGCCCGGGTGCGCTATGCTGCGAACTGGGCTAGGTGGGGACAGGAGGGTGCATGAGAAGGCTACTGGTCGCGGTTATCGTCGTCTCGGCATTGCTCACGGTCGCGTGTAGAGATTCGTGGAGTACGCAGGAATCCTGGCATAACACGGTCCTCGAGGGCGTCGCGTTCAGCGACGCCACCCATGGCTGGGCGGTTGGCCACGACCCGTATTCAGGAGCGGGCACGATCTTCGCCACCACGGACGGCGGAGGGCACTGGACTGCGCGGAGCTCATGGAAGACCGTGAGTCTCAGCGGCATCGCCTTCAGCGACGCCCTTCACGGCTGGGCCGTGGGCTGGGACTCTGAAGAGCTGCAGGGCGCCATCGTCGCCACCACAGACGGCGGTGCGCACTGGAGCGCGCAGAAGTCGGGGAACGCCAACAGCCTCCATGCCGTCGCTTTCTGCGACGCAGCCCACGGGTGGGCAGTGGGCGATTCGGCAACCATCCTGGCTACCAGGGACGGCGGCGCCACTTGGGCCAAGCAGAGCGAGCATATCGCCAAGAAACCATACCGCATCGACGTCTCGCTCTACGGCCTCGCCTTCAACGATGCCGCCCAGGGCTGGGTGGTGGGCGACTTGGGCACCATCCTCGCCACCACGGATGGCGGTGCGCACTGGAGCAAGCAGAGGACTGGGAGCCAAGCAGCGCTTAACGCCGTCGCCTTTAGTGATGCGATCCACGGCTGGACGGTGGGCAACCGCTTCGAGGCGAAGGCGGGCACCATCCTCGCCACCACGGACGGCGGCACCACCTGGGCCAAGCAGAGCTCGCGTAGCACCCCAATTGTCTGGGGCGTCGCCTTCAGCGACGCCACGAACGGCTGGGCGGTGGGCCACGACGGCGCCATCGTCGCCACGACGGACGGCGGCGCCACTTGGAGCACGCAGAGCTCGGGGAGCAGTGCGAACCTCTACGCCGTCGCCTTCAGCGACGCGGCCCACGGCTGTACAGTGGGCGTCAACGTGGACACATGGGAGGGCGTCATCCTCACCACCGACAACGGTGGCGCTCCGCGATAGAGGCAGGACGGGTGAAGCCGCGCACGTTCCAGTGCACGGCTGACAGCGACTTCGGCCCCGAAGTCGGCGAGTGGTCGCTGCGCTGATAGGCCGGGGGCGCGTCTGCCGGCTATTTGCCCCCGAACAGGCGGCCCCAGAACCCCCGCGAGCGTAGGCGCTCGAACTCGGCGGCGGCCTCTTCGGCCTCTCGCTTGGCGGTGTCGCGTTCGCGCTGTAGCTCAGCGATCCGCGCCGTGAGGATGGATTCAACCCGCGTGTCGGCGGCCTCGCTCGCTTCGGTGAGTGCCTTGTACTTGCCCAGCTCGATCAGCGTCGCCTCGAGGCGCCCACGTAGCTCGGCCATGCTTTCGGTGTCGGCCTGCTTACGGGGTGAGCTTTGCGGGGCGGCAGCCGGCAACCCGGCAAGGTCTATCGGGCGGCCGTATCGCGAGCCGACGAAGGCGGCCAGGTCGGCGAGGTCGATCTGCCACGTCGCGCCATGACGGCCCCCCGTCTACCTTTACACCGGCCAGGCGGCCGGCGGCCAGGTGCTTACGCAACGTCACCTGTGAGATGCCACAAGCGGCCGAGGCGGCGGCGAGAGACAGGGGCGCGAGAGTTACGGGGGTGTCAGGACTTGCGGGGGCGGTTTCGGTGTCCATGCCGGGGTGTTCGCTGGTGAAGGGGCGAACCCGCCCGGCGGGCCGCACCGGGCGGCCAGGGCGGCGTGTTCGTGGTGTGCGGCGGGTAAGTTGGTGGCCTGAACCGGTAGCGACGCAGCACGTGCCTCCTGTGCGGCGCTGGCGCAGTCTAGGCTCGGTGCGTTGGCTGCGCTTTGTCGTCCGTTGCCGGCATGACGTTCACCTGCTGCTGGCCGATGTTCAACTGCCGCACGCTGGGCAGGCGCAGGCGTCTGACAGAAGCGAGCGTCTTCGCGGCCCGGGCGAAGTCCGCGCTCGTGCAGGCGACGTGCCCATCCCAGAAGCGCCCCACCTCTGTCGAGCAGCCTTCCCTGAAATGCCCAGCCCGTTGCTCCTCGGCGTCGCTGGCCGCCAGCCAGCTCACGATGAGGCGCTCAATGAGCAACTCCTCCAGGGCTCCGTCGCCCGCTTGACGCAGGCTCTCGCGCAGGTCGAGCGCCTGACGACGCACGGCCTCGCGCCGCAGCACGTTGTCGCCGATGAGCAGATGGAACAGGTGCCCGGTCAAGCCGAGCCCGATCGCCGCGGCTAGCTGGGGTGTGGCCTTGAAGATGGCGGCGAGCTCTTCGGCCCGTGCCTCGGCGGCCTTGCCGGAGGCGTTCGTGGCCTTAAGTAGATCGTGGCGCTTGGCCTGCGCGTCGCGCTTGGCCGGCAGACGCGCGCTCATGGCCTGTGCCGCCGGCGCCGCCAGGCGCCGCGCTGGTGGCGATAGTAGCCGGCGGCGGTGAGCACCTCGGCCACCAGTTCGTCGCTCGCACAGGCAAGATCCCCGAGCGCCGCCTGCACGGCTCGTGCCTCATCCTGTCCCGCACGCTCGCGCTGGCGCTCGGCGCGGGCCTGGCGCTGCTCGGCCTTGTCAATCTCAGCCAGGAGCGCGCCCGCCTCGCCGGCGCCGCGGTACTCGCTGATGACGCGGCCGCCCACGCGGCGGGAGTGGTACCAGTAGCGCTGATCCCGACACCAGGTCATGCACTACACCCGTTCACCTGCACCGCTTCGCGGGCCTCTTCAGAGGCCACCACAGCGACGGGAAGGTGGGCAGCCTTGTGGCGGCGCATGGCCGCTTCCGTGAGCCCATACTGCGCCGCTATGCGACGGTTGGGAACGATGCAGACCCGGGGCACGGCTTACCGCTTCCCGTCCGGCGCCCGCAGGGCGGCCACGAACGGCGCCAGGGCGTCGGCGTCGGGCTCGCTCACAGTCGCCAGGGCTTCGAGCTTCGCCCGGATAGCGGCGGCGGCGGTTCGCGCTTGGTTCAGCCGCAGGCTGGCGGTGTGCGCCTCGGCTACGGCGTTGTTCCGAGCGTTCTCTGCCTTCCGGCGCTCCGCATCCAGCCGGGCGCGCTCCTGCCGGGCCTCGTCATGGCGGCCGGCTCCCAGGGCTTCCCGTGGGGACTCCAGCAGAGCGATAGCCGCGCGCGCCTCACGCTCCGCCTGCATCGCGGCCAGGGCCGGCGAGACGTGGCGCTTGGCTGGACGCTGGACGGCGTCCCGAGAAACACACCACTGGCGCGCGATGGTGCGCTGCGAGACGCCCGACACGATGGCGAGGTCTATGGCCTCACGCTCAGGATGCACGCAGATAGTGCACGTCATGCCCACGTCTCAGCCCTCGCTGTCGGTTTCATGACGACACCACGATGCGCACTGTCGGTTGCTGCGTTCTCAGGCACGGGCTGCCACCGGGTAGACAAAGCGGCGCCCCGCCACCACCAGGAGCCGGCCGCATCGCCCGGGGGTAGCGGGGAGCGGCGGCCGGCCGCCGATGGTGTGGATGGTCACGGGCGCCCCCTCTCTCGTGGGGGAACGAACTGTTCACGATCCCCCCCTAGGGGGTTTTGACAGAACAACAGAAGAGAGACGAGTAGAGAGGGGGCTCATACACGGAGCCTCTCTCGGCTCCATGAGCCCTTGAATAACTGTCAAACTGTCAAAACACTCTAGTGAGACACTTCTGACAGTTCGCGGGTGCTCAGTCATCGTCGCCTCGCAGCCAGAAGCCGTCGGCGCGGGGGTGGCCGGGCACCTCTCCGTGAACACGGCAGACGACACCCTCGTCCACGAGGCGCAGTAGCAGGGTGCGCACGGTCACGCGGGAGGCTCTGTCTTCCATGCGCTCGCGCACATCCTCGATGGTCACCTGTTCGCTGCGAGAGGCCGGCAGCAGGTCCACGATGGCGCGCTCCTGCTCCTGATGGCGTAGCGCGTGCGGGTCGCCGAGACTGACGTACTCGCCGTCCACGTAGTCGATCACGACCTCTTCCGGCGTCGCATCGTGACGGCCCACGGCGCCAAGCTTGCGGCGCGTCGGCTCGCCGGTGACCTTGCGCAGCGAGAGGATCACGTCGAGGTCGCCCGTGAACGCGCTGCTCCCGCGTCCGGCTTCGCCCGTGGCGCCGCCGCTCTTGCGCTCGTGGCGGATCACTCCCACGGCGCAGCTCGTGGCGAGGCGCTGCAGCGGTCCCATCACCTCCATCGCCGAGCCCGAACTCTGCTCCTCTTCACCGACCAGGCCGGCCCACTTGCTGAGCGTGTCGAACGTCACGATGACGACGCCGAGACGCTGGCAGTGCTCGCCTATCACCTCGACCTTCTCCGCCCACTCCATGCCGTGGAACTCGTGAAGGAACATCACGTGGATGTCCGGCAAGTGAAGCCCCCCGCTCGCGCGAAGCCCTCTCGCGACGTTCCGAAGCGCTCTTCGGTGCAGTAGAGGGACGGTCCCTGCTTCACCGCGCGGCCGAGAAACGGCGCCCCCGTCGCGACGTGCACGTGCAGCTTGCGCTCTAGGGTGGTCTTGCCACCCTTGGGCGGCGACTCCAGTGAGAACACGTCGCCCGCCGCGATGTAGTCGTCGAGCACCCAGTCGACCTGCTCAGGCTGCAGGGCGGCGAGCTCCGGCAGGGAGTAGGCGCGCACGTAGCGGCGCGACTTGGGCGCGTCGACGTTCGGCTTGGTCGGCTTCTCCGCCACGTATGCCGCTATCTCGGCGACGTGCTCCGCGGTCCGCGGCGGCGCGCACATCTCGAGGTTCTCTACCTGCAGGGCGGCGGCGATCACGTTCTCGGTGAAGCCGGCGGCGCGCATTGTCCCGGCGCGCGACAGCAGGTAGGCGTGGCGGCCGCCCTCGGCCACCTTGGCGAGTTTCTCGGCCTCTCTGGCGGCCCTACGGCGCTCAGGGCGCGTCGTGGTGTAGGTGAGCCGTGCGGCCACGTCTCGCGGCAGCTCAGGCAGCGGCACGGCGGCCAGCTCGCGGCCGGGTACCCAGTCACGGCCCGGACTCGCGGCGCTCGGCAGGATCACGCTGCCGCCTATGCCCTTCACGTCGATACCGGCGCCGAGCGGCCCCTCGGGGTGTTCCTTCGTGGGGCCGGGGCAGCCGATACGGTTGCCGTTCATGCGGAGGAGGACGTGCCAACCCTCACTCGGCGTCTCGGCCATGGGCGCGGATGCCAGCGCCGGGTGCTCGGCTTCGAGGGCCGCCCAAGCGGGGCGGCCGTCCGTCTCGCCGTGTACATCGGTATCCAGCACGACCACGCCAGAGGCGCCGCAGTTCATTCCGACCTGAGCGGTCGGCTTGCCCTTCCACAGCTCGCGGATCGTCGCCGGGTCGGCACTCGCGTCGTCCTTGCCGTGCGCGCTCCAGGGGTGCTTGCCTGGGTCCTCGCAGTCAGCCTTGCCGCAGGTGCAGGAGCCGTCCTTGCGCAGGTTGTAGAAGGGATGGACGTGGAGCCCTTGCGCCGCGTAGGCCAGGGCGTCGGCGAGTGCGTCGCTCACGACTCCCCCTCTTCCCCACGCCGGCGGAGCTCCGCAACGATGTCCCCTTCGCGGTCCTGCAGGTAGTCGCTCAGGAGGTACGGATACGCGGCCGTGTAGGCGAGGATCGGGTTACGCGCCGAGCCGTCAAACTCCGGCGTACCGTAGGCGCCGCGTCGCTCCGCGGAGGTGAAGGCGGCCAGGGCACGACGGACCCGGCGCAGCTCCCACCCGAGCGCCGGCGTGTCCATGACGGTGAGGTCATCGTCGCTCAGGCGCTCCCAGCCGTTGCCGGGCGGCGGCGGGTAGAGCTCGGCAGGGGTCGGGCGTGGCGGCTTGCGAGGCACACTGCGTAGGTGTCGCTCGCGGTCGGGTTGTGCGTTCGGCATTGTCCTACCCCCTGACGCCGCCCCTACGGGCGCGTCACGTGTCCTTCGGTCGAAAGTGCAGGCCGAGCTCGCAACTCGCGTGCGTGAGGCGGAAACGTGACGACACCACGACGGTAAGTCATGGTGACGGGCCTTCTCAGGCTCGCGCGGCCACGTGCAAGACAAAACCTGCTCACGGTTTCTCGCCTGCCAGGCGACGCAACAGGGAATCCACCGGGACGAGGATCCGGCCGTTCACGGTGTAGGAAGGGATCGCGCCGGTACGGATGCCCTGATACGTGGCATTCTTGCCGAGCTGCAGCAGGTGCCCCGCTTGCTTCGGCGTGATGGCCGCAAGCGTCTTCGCTTCGTCCAGCGTGATGAGGTCGCGCGGCCGGGTCACGCTTCGACCTTGCGGAGCGACGTAAGTAGCTCGGCGTATGCCAGGGCGGACTCGCCAACGGGGCGCCTCTCCCCCGTCTCCCAACGGGACACGGCGCCCGGGGTCACGCCGATACCTCTGGCGATCTCAGACAGCGATATCTCGCGCGCCTCACGGATCCGCCGCGCCTCGCCGCTGCGCAGCAGGCTCCGGGCCTCTGCCAGCTCGAGCACTTGTCTTGCGGTCAAGTGACGCCTCCGGTGGTCCTGATTACACGGCACAACCGTGACACTACTGCGTCACTGTGCCGGGTCAAAGGACAGGACGCGGCACAGCTGCACATCATTGACAGTACTGTGCCGCTGTCGTACCATGGGTCTATGCTCGAGTCATGGCCAGAGAACGAAGTCCGCGAGGTTACCCGCGAGTGGCAGGACCACGACGGGCACACGTGGTTCGTGGTGTTTGAGCTCGCGAACCTGCGGGGGCGAATCGAGTGCGTCGGCGTCGGCGTGCACTCTATGAGCCCGCTGTCGAAACTGGACGACCCGCTCTCACCGTCGTACGACTGGCGCGCCTCTCTCCGGCCGCTAAACGCGACCACGATGCGTCAACTGCCCTTCGACGATGTCTTGATTCGCGCACGCCGCGATCACGCCGGACTCATGCGGGCCGGCTGGGTGCACTCAGAGAATGACGAGGAGACGCAGGCTTGGGGCGAGGCTCTCGCAGCAAGCTACGAGCCGTCAGGCAAGACGGGCAGACGCGGGAGCAAGTACAGCGCCAGTTTCCTAGCCCGTGTCGCCAGCGTGTATCAGGCGGCGTTTGAGGACCGAATGGACCCGCCGGCGAAGCGCGTTGAGCAAGAACTCGGGCTCACCCCCGACGTGGCGCGCAAGCTCGTGCACCTCTGCCGGGATCCTCGGCTGAGACTCCTGCCGCCGGCGGAAGGCCGGAAGGCGCGCGGCTGGCGGCCAGGCGAGAGAGACAACGAAGGACCCTCCCGCTAGAGAGCGGTCGACCAGTCCACCAACGCAAGGGGGTAGCACCGTGGCCACCAACGCCAAGACAAGCTCTGGAAAGATGAAGGGAGGATTGAGACAGAGGGGCGGCCTATGGGCCTTCACGCTGTACCTCGGCCTGCAGCCGGCGCAACGCTGCGTCGACTGTGAGCACCGTGAGTGGCTCGCGGCCTCGCGTCTGGAGGCTTGCCCGAAGTGCGGCGGCCGTCTTCGCGAGGCGAGGGAGGCGCGGCAGTTCACGCGCGGTGGGTTCGCCACACGAGAGGCGGCGGCCGTCGCACGGGCCGCCATGATGACCGAGTACCACGGTCGCGGCAGCGTGCCCGAGATCCTCGCGCCGAAGACGCTCGCCGAGTTCCTGCGGGATGTGTACGTGCCCACCATGCAAGCGTCGGGGCGGCTCAAGCAGACCACGAAGGAAGGCCACCGGCGCCACGTCGAGCGGCACCTAATAGGGCCGGCTTCGCAGCCCTTCGCAATCGGCCTCGTGGAGCTGCGCAGACTCACGACGAAGCAGATCACGGCGCACTATCGCAAGCTCCAAGAGGGCTACGTCACTGAGGGCGTTCTGTACACGAAGTACGGGCGCAAGCTCAAAGACAAGGCCACTGGCGACTACAAACGCGGCCTGCGTGAGCGTCGCGGCCTCTCGCTCGAGTCGATACGCCGCGTTCACGCAACGCTGCACGTGGCGCTCGAGCTGGCCCTCTCTGAGGACTACCACTACCTCAACAGCAACCCGTCAAACAAGGCGACGAAGGAGCTAGGCGACGCCGACGCCGTGCAGCGCGAGCTGCCGGCGTGGAGCGAAGAGGAGTTGCTCGCCTTCCTAGCATCACAGCGGGACACGCCGCTCGGCCCGTTGTGGCACACCTTGGCCTTCACGGGCGCTCGACGCGGTGAGGCGCTCGGCCTGCAGCGTGGCGACGTGGACCTTGAGGGAGCCACGATCACCATAAAGCGGACGCGCGTGCCGGTGAAAGGCGAGGGCCGCGGCAAGCCGGGGCGCTTCATCACGTCCGGGCCGAAGGCGAAGAAGCCGCGCATCATAGACCTAGACCCGCAGACGGTGGAGGTCCTGCGCTCCGTACTCTGGAGCACCGTCTCCCCTGCCGACCTTGACGAAGCCGCGAGCGCGGCCCGGTGGGTGTTCGCTGACGACACCGGCGAGCCGCTCAACTCCAATACCGTGAGCTACCGTTTCCGCAAGGCGGCGATGGCGAGCGCACAGCGAACGATCCCGATGCACGGGCTCAGGCACACGCACGCGACGATCCTGCTCACGCGCGGCGTGCCGGTCCACATCGTAAGCGCACGGCTCGGGCACGCGGATCCGGTCATCACGATGAAGGTCTATGCCCACTGTCTGCCGCGGGCGCAGAAGGCCGCTGTGGACGTGCTGGCGAGCATGGGCGCGGAGCGCTCAGAGTGAAGCGTTTTTGTCAGACTTTGGCAGACCGTCGCCGAGCGTCAGACGCGGCCCTGTCAGAAGTAGCCGTTTTGCGGGACTTTCCTGACCCGCCACCACGGGAGTTACTGACGACAATGTAGCTCCTTCGATTGGTGGCGATGTTGAGCAGGATGCCGAGGCCGGCGAGCACGACCACGAGGCTCGTGCCGCCGAGCGAGACCAGCGGCAGCGGCACGCCGGTGAGCGGGAGCA
>Ga0209840_1000362_pt1 | contig 10185 bp, 7 predicted proteins | sample PersoiDNA2013190_FD_185802 | JGI IMG/M metagenome (GOLD analysis project Ga0209840, IMG submission 185802) | Permafrost soil microbial communities from the Arctic, to analyse light accelerated degradation of dissolved organic matter (DOM) -... | ecosystem: Environmental > Terrestrial > Soil >... | reverse complement strand
CCTTGATAATCTCATGGGGGGCATAATCGCCCCCCATGGCATCGATTGCAACTTTCATACGTTAGGCAGCAGGCTTTCCCTTCTTCTCTTCCTGTTTGACCACGAGCTTGCCATCGTAATACCCACAGTACGGGCAGATGTGATGTGAACGGATAGGCTTGTTGCAGTGCCCACAAGGGACAAGAGGGCTATGATTGTTCCTGAAACGCATCTTGACCTTGCTGTATCTATTGCCCTTCCTGCTGGGGGTTATCTTCTTTTTTGGATTTGCCATTCAACTTCCTCCTGATCGAGAGTCACTGAACTACAATATTAACGATTTTTCCCTTGATTGCAACGACACGCTTGACAATGTGTCCGGCCGTATACTTGACAACGTAATCCTGAGCGAGCGCCAGGCTTCCCAGTTCCTCGTCGGTCGAGTCGGAAGAAACCAGCATCGAGCCACGCACCTTCCCATTGACCTGCACTGCGACCTCTACTTCGTTCTGGACAAGCTTGCTCTCATCCCAGGCGGGCCAAGACTGTCTGTGAATGCTCTCTTCGCAACCGTACTCCTGCCAGAGTTCCTCTGTCATGTGGGGAGCGAAAGGGGCCAGGACGACAAGCAACTGCCGCATCGCGGTTTGCCACTCGACTGTCGACAGCATGGTCTCGTCGTTCCGTACGGTCTCGGACAAGAAGTTGAAGTATTCCATGAACGCGGCCACTGCAGTGTTGAATTTGAACTTCTCGATGTCTTCGGTGATCTTTTTGGTCAGCTTGTTGATCTGCAGTTCGAGCTTCGGGACCGAGGCGTCCGCCAGATCCCCCCGTGATGCCTCGATGGTCCGTTGCGCGAGCTCCCACAGACGCTTTATAAAGCGGTGCGCGCCTGAGATGCCTTCCTTGGACCAGGCGACCTCCTGTTCAAACGGCGCCATGAACAATTCATACAAGCGCAAAGTGTCGGCACCATACTGCTCGACAACCTCGTCGGGAGTAATGACGTTATGCTTGCTCTTGCTCATTTTCTGCCCGTCGTACGAAAGCAGCATTCCCTGGTTCATGAGGCGAGCGAACGGCTCCGTGAACCCGACCAGGCCCTCGTCGTACATGACCTTGGTCCAAAACCTGGAATACAGCAGATGCATAACTGCGTGTTCGGCGCCACCGACGTAAAGGTCGACAGGAAGCCAGTAGTCCACGGTCGCCCTGTCGAAAGCCGCCTTGTCGTTGTGAGGGCTGGTATACCGCAGCTCATACCACGAAGAACAGGCGAAGCCGTCCATGGTATCCGTCTCGCGTCGGGCTGGTCCTCCGCACACAGGGCATGTCGTTTCGACCCATTCCTTGATGTCGGCCAGAGGTGACTCGCCCGTACCACTTGGTTCGTATGCCTGTACATCCGGCAATAGCACTGGAAGCTGATCCTCAGGAACGGGGACTGTTCCGCACTTCGGGCAGTGGATCATGGGTATGGGAGCTCCCCAGTAGCGCTGACGGCTGATGAGCCAGTCACGCATGTGGTAGTTGGTCTGCGCCCTTGCAAACCCCCTTGCTTCACCCTCTGCGACCATCGCCGCGAAGGCGTCCTCCGTCGTCAGACCGTCGAAGCGCCCCGAATTCACCAGCGCGCCGTGCTCGGAGTATGCATCATTCCAAGCTGCCCCCTCATATGCGACGTCCGGCCAGCCGATGACCTGACGGATCGGGATGCCATATCTCGTGGCAAATGCGAAGTCACGGCTGTCATGAGCAGGTACGGCCATGATGGCACCCGTGCCGTAACCCATGAGCACATAGTCGGCGATCCAGACCGGGACCTTCTCACCAGAGAACGGGTTGACCGCATAGGCCCCCGTGAAGACTCCCGTTTTCTCCCTGTCCGTCGTCATACGGTCAATCTCCGTCTTGGTCTTGCTGGCCGCGACATATGTATCGATCTCGGCATGCTGGGTGCTCGCGACGATCTCGTGGATCAGGGGATGCTCAGGAGCCAGCACGAGGAACGTGGCCCCCATGATAGTGTCCAGACGGGTCGTGAAGACCGTCACCGGATGTTTCGAACCGTCGCTGGCCGACACGATGTCGAAGACGACCTCGGCACCAACCGACTTGCCGATCCAGTTGCGCTGCATGATCTTGATGCGCTCGGGCCAGTCCACAGTATCAAGGTCGTCGGCCAGACGATCGGCATAGTCGGTTATCCTGAAGAACCACTGTTTCAGCTTCTTCTTCTCCACAGGAGTCCCACAGCGCCAGCACTTGCCATCCTTTGCCTGCTCGTTGGCCAGGACAGTCTTGCAACTGGGACACCACCACTGCTCCGACTCCTTCTCATAGGCAAGGCCCCGCTTGTACAGAAGCAAGAAGAACCACTGGGTCCACCGGTAGTACTCGGGATCGGATGAGTTGATCTCCCGTTCCCAGTCATACGAGGTCCCGAGAAGTTTGAGCTGCCGCTTGAAGTTGGTCGTGTTCTTAATGGTAATCTCGCGCGGATTCTTTTTCAGCCTGATAGCCTCGTTCTCAGCGGGGAGCCCGAATGCGTCCCAGCCCATGGGGTGCAGGACATTGAAGCCCTTCATCCGGTAGAAGCGGCTGATGACGTCGGTGGGAATATAGTTACGGCAATGGCCGACGTGCAGACCGTCTCCAGATGGATAGGGGAAATAGTCCAGACAGTAAAGCTTCGGTTTGACAGAGTTCTCTTCTGTCCGGTAAGCCTTCCCGGCCTCCCAGAGGTCCTGCCACTTCGGTTCGATGCTATGAAAGTCGTATTCTCTCATTGGTCGCTCCAATTGTGAATGCCCTTGGTGCCTGACACCATGACGTTCACATTTTACGGGTCAGGACTGCTCTTGCGCTACCAGCACTCCCGCGCAAGAAGATATCTGCTCGTACGATACAGTTATCCCCACCCCCGCAAGCTTAGGAATTGCCTCTCCTGCTACTGTGTAATGTTCACCGTCATCCCACTCGTTTCCGGAACGCAAGCGGCAATCCTGCCAGTCCTTCACTGTTTCAAAGGAAATGTCGGCCACCACAAGAACACCGCCCGGAGCAAGGCGTCTGAAAGCTTCCCGCATGAGTTCGTTCTTCCGGTCTTCCTCCAGGTGGTGAAGGGCATACCCTGAAACAATGGCGTCAAACGACATATCCTTCAACTCGTTCGGCAGTCCTTCCGCAAGATCAGCGCAAACAAATCTCCCTCCTGGCATCCTGCTCCGCGCGACATCCAGCATGCGTGGCGAAAAATCAACTCCAACCACCATCGCCCCCTACCGAAACAGCTCCAGTGACAACAAGCCGGTTCCCACGCCGAGATCAAGGATGGTCTTGCCACGGCAGTCGCCAACCAGCTCACATGCTCTGTTCAGGACGTCAAAGTAGCCTTCGAACGGATACCCTTTGGAATGCTCCCGCACGGAAGTATCATAGTTGTCGGCCCAGCTGTCGAACCCCTTACCGTCCATCAGCCGCATACGATCTCCCTATTATGGTTGCAGACGTTCCATGTCGCGTGGAAAAAGCGCGGCCTCGCGCAGGTTCGTCAGACCCGTCAGCTGCATGATGAAACGCTCCAGCCCGATGGCAAACCCACCATGCGGCGGCATGCCAAAGCGGAATGTCTCCAGGTAGCCCGCCACAGCTTCCTGTGTCATGCCACGAGATTCCAGAGCCCTGACATAGTCTTGGAACTTGTTGAGACGCTGTCCACCCGTGACCAGCTCAGTTCCCCGGAACAGAAGGTCGAATGAGTTGGAGTACCTGGGGTCGTCCAGGTTCGGCGCCGTGTAGAAGGGGCGCTTCACCATTGGGTATCCGGTGACGAACAGGAAATCGGACTGGAAGGTCTCCTTTGCCCACTCGCCCAGCCACTTCTCGTGCTGAGGGGCAAGATCCGGCTCTGCGCGGCAATCCTCGCCGTGATGCTCGAAGATCCACTGTTGAGCGTCCGGGAAGTAGACGCGTGGAAAGGTCTCGGGCGCCAGCGGCATCTCGACCTTGAGAAGCTCCAGCTCCTTAGTGCAGTGCATCATCAGATAAGAGAGGATCCCCCTGATGACGTCGGTCAGAAGGGCCATGATAGTCGTATGGTCCTTGATGAACCCCATCTCGGCGTCCATGCTGACGTACTCGTTGAGGTGACGAATGGTCTGATGAGGCTCGGCCCTGAAGACAGGAGCCACTTCGTACACACGTTCAAAGACACCGACCATCATCTGCTTGTAAAACTGGGGGCTCTGTGCCAGAAAGGCCTGCTTCCCAAAGTAATCGATCGCGAAAACGTTGGCACCTGACTCAGAAGCCGTGCCTATGATTTTGGGCGTCGCCACTTCGGTGAAACCCTTGCCGTCAAGGACCTCCCGGAATCCATGGGCGGCCGCGGCGCTCAGTTTGAAGACGGCCTGTTTGGAAGGTGCCCTGAGACCGACCACGGCATTGTCGAGGAACGTATCCAGATGCGCATTGATGACCGGCTTGTTGATCGGAAACGGCAGGGCTTCGGTCACTGGCGACAGGACCGTGAATGATGGATCGTGGAGCTCGTATCCGCCGGCAGCCTGCGGTTCTGCAACCACTGTGCCCTCGACTTGGATGACGCTCTCGACAAGCAGTCCATCGATGGCGGCCACTGCCTCGGGAACCTCAACGACGATCTGACAGATGCCAGAGCGATCGCGCAGGTGGACAAATACCATCCCACTTCCCAGCCTGCGAATGCGGTGCATCCACCCCGCCATCATGATGCGTTCACCTGTATGAAAGGACAGTTCGCTACTCAGCACACGTTCCATGTCAACCTCCATATATGACAATGGCCGCTCTCAGGACAACCGCCCGTGACCGGCCCTCGACAACCCCTATTAGGTTACTTCCTGACTGTCTTCCTGTCAACAGGGAACTGCTGATGAATCGACATGGACAGGTTAGAGTGCACCCAGATGCGACCAAATCTGATCATCGTGAACGAGAGCAAACGGACGGCCAGTGCCACGTTCCAGTCCGGAGATCCGCAACCCCAGGCGGGACACTTGACCGGCTCTGGGCCACGAGTATTCTGAAAGTAGTATTGTGTGAGTTTCCCACTTTTCGCGCGTGTGGCAAGCAAGGTGCCATTCGATGAAGTCAAGGAGAGTTCAGGAGCTGCGAATGCAGAGAACATGCACAAAACAGTCGCTGGCAGTGCGGGGTGTCGCCAACATGGCCAAACGTGGCCTGAAAACAGGCAAAAGGGGAGACCATGACTGACAAAGAAATCCGTTCAGGCGAGGCTGACATAGTGCAGAAGCAGACGGATGATGCTCTAAGGGAGAGCGAGCACCGGTATCGCATGCTCTTCGAGGACATGACTACTGGTGTTGCGCTGCACGAAATGGTATACGACGAGCAAGGGAATCCGGTAGAGTATCGTTTTCTCGATGCTAACCAGGCCTTTGAACAGCTGACTGGATTGTCGGTTGGGTCAATACTCGGCCGAACGGTCCTGGAGGTCTTGCCGGGAATGGAACAACGCCGGATCGAGACCTATGCCGAGGTCGTCCGGACCGGGACTCCAGCGCTCTTTGAGGAATATTCGAGCGCCCTTGGTAAGTGGTTTGAGACGCGGGCGTTCCGCACCGCCAGGAATCAGTTCGCGACGATCTTCACCGACATCACTGACCGCAAGCAGATGGAGACTAACCTGCAAGAAGCCAGAAAGATGGCCGAGAGGTACCTGAACGTAGCTGCCGAGGTCATCCTTGGTCTGGATGCGCAAGGGATCATCACGCTGCTCAACGACAGCGGGCACAGGTTGCTCGGCTATGCGCCGGGAGAACTCATCGGGAAGAACTGGTTCGACACCTGCCTGCCCGAAGAAGCGAGGACGGAAGTACATGGAGTCTTTGCCAAGCTCATGGACGGCCAGTACGCCGACGTTCAGATATATGAAAACTCGGTCATCACAAGGAACGGCAACAGATTGGATCTCCTCTGGCACAACACCCTGCTCCGAGACACGGATGGCCGTATCGTTGGAGCATTGAGTTCTGCCCAGGACATCACCGAGCGCAAGCGGGCCGAGGACAAGCTACGGGTCGCACAGCTGCAGTGGAGTCAGTTCTTGGAGGTTTCGCCGGACCCAATGTGGATCAAGGACGCGTCAGGACGGTATGTCGCGGCTAGCAAGTCGTACTTTCACTTTGACCCCAGTGCTGAAGGCAACATCATCGGAAAGACGGATGCCGAGTGCTTTCCGCCCGAAAAAGTAGCAGTGTATGTGGCCGATGACCGTATTGCCATCGAGACAGGTGCGAGCGAGGGCGAGTTCACTGCTGTGGGTGATGATGGCAAGCTCCGCACTTTTCTGACCAAGAAGGTCGTCCTGCGCGCGCCGGACGGTTCGGTAGTAGGAACGCTGGGCGTCAGCAGAGATATCACGGACCGCAAGCAGGCGGAGGCGGCGCTCCTGCAGGCAAGAGACGACTGGGAAAGCACCTTCGACAGCCTGACAGACATGGTGACCATTCATGACAAGAATTTTGACATTATCCGTGCGAACAGCAGTGCGCGTCAGATGCTGGGGCTGCCTCTCCTGGGCAATCTCATCACGAACGCAAAATGCTTCATGTGTTACCACGGCACGGAAAAACCGCCCGAAGGATGCCCCAGTTGCAGAAGTCTCGTGACCGAGCAGCCGGGCTCCTTTGAACTCTTTGAACCTCACCTTAACAGGTATCTGGAAATCCGGGCCATACCAAGGTTTGACACTCACCACCAGTGCATCGGGTTGGTCCATGTCGTCAGGGACATCACCGAGCGCAAGCAGGCGGAAGAAGAGATTCAGCGGGAACGAGCGTTTTTCGACCAACTGGTGGAGACAGCCCCGGAAGGCATTGCGATCGCCGATACCCAAGGCAGGATCATGCGGGTGAACGCTGAGTTCCTGCGCATGTTTGGCTATGGGGTTGATGAGGTCGTCGGGCAATGTCTCGACGACCTGGTGGCCCCTCCCGCGCGCCAGGAAGAAGCCAGGGCGCTAACAAGGTCTACCATTCAAGGCGGGAAAAACCTTCTGGAAACGGTACGGTGCAGGAAGGATGGCACTCTCGTTGATGTGTCCCTCATCGGCGCATCTATTCTGGTCGCAGGGAAGCAGGAGGCCCTTTTCGCCATCTACCGCGACATCACCGAGCGCAAGCAGGCCGAGGCTCAACTCCGTCAGTCCCAGAAGATGGAGGCCATTGGGACACTGGCAGGAGGGGTGGCGCATGACTTCAACAACCTGCTGACCGGCATCCTGGGCAACATCGCTCTCATGCGCAGCAGCCTGCCCCCGGCAGACCCATTGCTGGAGAACCTGGACGCAGCCGAGACCGCCGCCCGTCAGGCTGCCGACTTGACCAAGGGTCTGCTCGCCTTCAGTCGCAGGGCCATGGTCCTGCCGGTGCCCATGAGTCTTACGGCCGCACTCGACGCGACCCTGGTGCTGCTGAAACAATCCCTGCCAGCCACCATGGAGATCGTCCGTGACTACGAGCAGACGGCGTGGAACGTCCTGGTGGACCAGTCACAGATCACACAGATCATGCTCAACCTCGCAGTGAACGCACGCGACGCCATGAAGGGCAAGGGGACGCTGGCGATACGTACCAGGAATGTGACCGTCGACACGAATTATGTCCACAAACACTCCTATGCACGCACGGGTGAGTTCGTCCACCTGAGCGTCACGGACACGGGGCCTGGGATGTCTTCGGAGGTCATGCAGCATCTCTTCGAGCCCTTTCATACGACCAAGCCAACAGGGTCCGGGACGGGGCTGGGACTCTCCATCGTCTACGGTGCCGTCAAGCAGGCCGATGGGTGGATCACAGCAGTATCCACGGAGGGTGTCGGGAGAACCGTCCCTCAGAAGCACCCCTCGGAAGCACCCCTCAGAAGCACCCCTCAGATTGGAAGAACATCCTCGGGGGGATTGGAAGAACATCCTCGGGGGGATTGGAAGAACATCCGAGGGGGCATTGGACAAACATGTTCGGGGGCGACCTTCGACATCTACCTCCCTCGATGCCTGGAGGAACCCATCCAGTCCGTCACTCCCAGTCCCCTCTCTGTGAACGCAGGCAGCGGAACGGTCCTGGTGGTCGAAGACGAGCCAATCGTGTGTGCGGTCGCTCAGGCGTTCCTCAGCAGGAGCGGATATACGGTCCTGACAGCGCCGGACGGAGCATCGGCCTTGAACGTCCTACGGGATCACTTGGCAGGCATTGGGCTCATCCTGCTGGACATGACCATGCCGGGCATGACCACCGGCGAAGCCGTACAGGCCATCCGGGTCCTGGACCCTACAGTCCCCATCCTGCTGAACTCCGGATATACCTCCAACGACACCGTCAAGCGCATGCTCGACGAGGGGACCGTGCAGGGATTCCTGCCCAAACCCTACGAGCTGCATGAACTGCTGGAAAAGGTGCAAGAGCTGCTCCACAGAAATTGAGCGGGCTGTCGGCCTTGAGATGGCAACTCCGACTATATTTAACAGCTGACCCCAAAGGCAACGATGGATTCCCGCCTGCGCGGGAATGACGGAGTGGGATGCGCAACCGATGGTTCACACAGACTATGTTCGCCGTATAACAGTTGATTGGCTATCGCTTCATGGTAAACTCAAGATTTGGAGATTTGCAGACACATCTCCGAGCCGAGTGAGGCGCAGATGGCATTGACTGATCAGACAATCAAGCTCGCGGATGGGCGCGCCTTGGGGTATGCGGAGTTCGGTAACCCATCAGGGGTGCCAGTGTTCTTTTTCCATGGGTTCCCGGCGTCACGCCTCGAGGGCATCGTCCTGGACGCTCCTGCACGGGCAGTCGGTGCTCGACTCATCGCGCCCGACAGGCCTGGGTTCGGTCTTTCAGACCCCAAACGTGGACGCTCATTCTCGGGCTGGCCGGACGACGTCGTCCAGCTTGCTGTGCACCTTGGTATCTACGATTTCGCAGTTCTCGGCACCTCGGGAGGCAGTCCCTACGTCGTCGCATGCGCGGACCGCATCCCTGAGAGACTGACCGCTGCCGGGATCGTCTCAGGCATTTCTCCCCTTCGCAACCAGGCTGTTCGCCTGACAATGAATCCTGATCAGCGACGGATGTTCGTCTCAGTAGCGCGCTTCCCCTGGCTTGCTCGCCGCATGTTCGCTCGAAGCATGCAGGAGGTACAGGCCGACTTCCCCTCACTATTGATCCGTATGGCAGAGGAACGACCCGACGTCGACAAGTCCGTACTCGAGCGACCGGACATCAAGGATATGCTCCGTACGAATCTGACCGAAGCGTTCAGGCAGGGTGTCGCCAGTGCCGCACAGGAACTGGCTCTCTACCGTGGCTCCTGGCACCTCGCGCTGAAAAAAATCGCATACCCGATTCAGATATGGCAGGGGCGCAAAGATATCATCACTCCCCCATCCATGGCGGAGGAACTTGCATCTCTCCTGCCTCATACCCTGACACGATGGTATGCCAACGAAGGTCACTCCTTACTGTTCGCCCGTTCAGAGGAAATCCTGAGACAGCTCGTGTCCTGACGCGCGAGTCCACCATGCCGTTGCGACAGACATGGTTGAACCAGGCGGTCAGTGAGGGATAGGCTCTCCAACCGGTGCTCCGTCCGGGACTCTGTCCACAAAGGCAATCCGTTCCAGCAGAAGGCGAGGCGGTCGCTCACTTTCATCGTGTAACTGCTTATCGGAGAGAATGGGGTTGGGGACCGTTGTGTGCTTCCCCACAATGACCAGAGTCAGCAGCATCATGTCCTCCGGTATTCCCAGCATCGGCTTCACCTCATCTGGACGAAAACCAGCAATCGGGTGCGCAACCAGGCCAAGCTCAGTCGCCCGCAGAATAAGCAGGGCCGTCGCCATGCCCGTGTCGAACCAGTTGTACTCGCGCTCCTTGATGATGCAGTCGAGCTCGGGCCGACTGAAGACGGCGATGATCATCGAAGCTCGTTCCGTCCATTGGTTACCCTTGGTCATGGCGGTGAACACTCTCGCCAGCACTTCGGAATCGCGAACGAACACATATCGCCACGGCTGGTTGTTGAAACATGACGCCGAGAGACTTGCAGCTCGGGCCAGGTCCCAGATCAGGTCGTCAGTGACCGCCACAGGATCCAGAGAACGGTATGCCCTGCGGGCTTCGATAGCATTTTTTACAT
>Ga0209840_1000357_pt1 | contig 10230 bp, 12 predicted proteins | sample PersoiDNA2013190_FD_185802 | JGI IMG/M metagenome (GOLD analysis project Ga0209840, IMG submission 185802) | Permafrost soil microbial communities from the Arctic, to analyse light accelerated degradation of dissolved organic matter (DOM) -... | ecosystem: Environmental > Terrestrial > Soil >... | reverse complement strand
GGGCAGGAAGCGATTGCCCTCCACCGTCTTGAGGAGGACGATCGGCTGCTTGCCGATGACGTCGAAGCTGACGCCGTAGATGACCATTTCCTGGACGTCCATCACGCTTTCAGTATACGGCAAGGCCCACCGACCTCACACCGTGGGCGGCGGAGAGGAAGCCGGGCAAGCTGCGCCCGCCGGCCGGCGGGGCCGGGCGGCTGCGCCGCCTACACCCGCCTACTCGAGCTGAGCGCCGAGCGTGGCGAAGCCTTCGCGCTCGGCGGCCTCGAGCAGTCGGCGGTCGAACGCCATGAAGTGGAAGTCGGCACCCGGTGTGTCCGCGAGCACACGCGAGCAGAGTTCGGAGGCCGAAGCGAGTTGCACGGCGTCCATACCGCGCAACGAATGCGTCACGGCCAGCTGCGCGGCGGACCGCTCGAAGACCGGCACGTGGACGCATCGCCGCCAGCTCGTCTCCAGCGTTTCGAGCCAGGCTCCCAACCGCCCTTTGACCACCCCGCGTTCTCGGTCTTGCCTGCAGAGCGCAGAGGTCGCCTCGGGGTAGGTGATGACGCTAGAACAGGCCTGTTCTGCCCGCGCGAACCATGCACGGGTCTCTTCTGCGCCAGACTCATCGAGGACCAGCTTCACGAACGCGCTCGTGTCGAGATAGAGGATCACGAAGCCTCATGGTCCGCTTCTGGCAGGTATGGCCCGCGGTCCTCCAGGACCAGGTCCGACACGGGTCGTCCGGGGTTGGGGTGGAACCCATCCGGCAGTCTCGGCGTCTCCCCGCTCCATTCGACCTCGCCCCTTGCGGCCATGCGCAGAAGTGTCGCACGCACCGGGTCCGGCGGACCGAGCTCAGCGACTTCCACGCCACGGTAGGTGACGTAGAACCGCTCGCCGTTCTGAGTGCGGCGCAGGTACTCGCTCAGGTGCGCTTTGAGTTCGGTGATGCCCACGGAGGTCATGGAAGTCCCTTCGGGAGAGCTGAACCAGTCTTTTCAGTCAATGTAAACCGGTCAGTTCACGATCGCAAGAGGTAGGCCGTTGGCGGCGATCTCACGCCGCCCGCCAAGGTCTGGGGCAGCGTTCGGCGACGTCACCGCGCGCGGTTGACCTCCCGCCGCCGCCCTCTTAGACTCCAAACCCCTGTGGGCGCATAGCTCAGTCGGTTAGAGCGCTTCTCTGATAAGGAAGAGGTCCCTGGTTCGAATCCAGGTGCGCCCACCAGTGATTTGCAGGGATTTCTCCCGACTCACCCTCCGCCCGGACCTCCGTCTGCAATCCTTTTGCAACCCAAATGCTCGGTCTTCGTTGGCACGGAACGGGTTTCTCTGGCTCTCGCTTTGGAGTTCGGGCCGGCCGGCCGGCGTCGGCGCGCTTCCCTTGGGGTCAAGTCCCGGTAGGCCGACGCCGATAGTAGGCGTAGTATGTGCGCCGGCACAAACCACTTCGATCGGGGGACTATGATGCGTCGTCGACTGTTGCTCCTGCTAGTCGCCATACCGCTACTTCTGGGGCTGGCTCTGCCGGCGGCGGCGATCGCGAGTCAGACCTACAAGGTCAAGGACCGTTCGGGGCACGTCGTCGGCGCCCTGGTGAGCGCGGACTGGGTCAAGGTCACGGTCAAGAGTAGGAGCGGCAAGCGGATCGGTGTGCTCTTGCAGGGCGCGCATCCGTCCTGTGGCGTCTACAGGGGCTATCTCTCGGCCAAGCAGATCGCGTGGGCGTACCTGAGAGTCCTTCACCCCGCATCGTCCCAGCGAGTGATCGGGAGAGCGACGCGCGTCGGCGACAATTGGGTGATCACGAAGCGCGTCAACGGCGGGTTCCGGAAGGTCGGTACAGTCCCTGCGGACTGCTACAATTACTTCGCCCTCGGCGCGGCCAGACTCCTGCTCTGGTAGACCTTCGCCGGCACCGACCTCAGCGCCACCAAGGGCACTCCCGGCGAAGCCTTTGCCGACACGAAGACCAAGGTCGTCATCACTGGCGCCGACGTTGAAGCTGAGCGCAGGATCATGGCCTTGCCGCGCTCCTGCAGCTGCAGTAGGGTCTGTCGCGCCAATCACGATTCAGGAGGGGGCATGCGTCGTCCGATTGCTCTGCTTATCACTGCGCTTCTGATGCTACTGCTGGCATCGCCTGCGACCGCCCTAGCGGGAGGGCCTTGGGTCGTCAAGAACGCAGCCGGAAAGGGAATCGGGACCGCGAAGTCAATCTACTTGGCCAAGTACCCGGCGGATCCGTTTTACCCCTCCAACTGGAGAGGCAGGGTGTACGGCGGTCACCGATTCAAGACGGCCGGAGTGACATATAATCGCATGTTCACTTGGTTCACTTGGTGCAAGGGTGACGGGGGCAAGGTGCCGCCCGCGACCGTGGGAAATGACGGGAGCGGTCCGCCCGTTCACTGGGGCATCTATCGGCAGGGGACCGATCCTTGGTATTGGGACCATAGAGGTCGAATCGTGAAGCGCCATGGGCGCTGGGTGGTAGAGCAGCGAATCGCCGCTGGGGCTTGGCAAAAGCGCGGGTCGGTGAACGACGCTTGTCCGGCTTGGCTGGCAGGCGGAGCCGTCTACCTTCTTGTGGGGCCGAAATGGCTCTGAGCCCTGTGCGGGCGTGGCACGCCCCGGGTTCCGCGGCGGCTCGGCTACGTGGAAGCCATGCTATCGGCTGCGGTCTGCTGGTTGTAGAGCTCGAGCATCTGCTGCGGTGCCAGCCATCTCGTCCGTCGCTCTCCGTCGTGCTTGAGCGAGCGGTGCCGGCGGCGCCAAGATGACAGTGAGATGACGCGAGCGCAAGGGGGGACATGGGGACTCAGTCCGATATCGACGTCAACAGGTCAAGCCGCCGCCGCTTTGGGCTGGCGCTGGCGCTAGCCCTGGGTTCGCAGCGCTCATGCGCCGGCAAGCGCCTCCGCCCTGATCGCGAGCGGCGACAGCGTCCGATGTGCGGGCAAGGGTGCCGCTCGCGCAAGACCGCATCAACAGCGTGACGCCAGGCGTCACGCCTTCAGAGTGGGGGCAGGACATGTCGTTGTCCAAGACAAGCGCCGGTGAGTCGGCCTTGCGTGCGCGCGTCTTCGTGCCGCTGATCGCGACACTCGTCTTGCTCGGTCTTGGCCTCGCGCTCCCTGTCAGCGCTCTGGCGCTTCGCGCCTCTGGCGCCGCTGGCTGGCAGGCCCAGAACGCCAGCAGTGCGGGCAGCCAGGCGGGACTCAACGACGTCACCTTCGTCGATGCCAGCCACGGTTGGGCGGTGGGTCAGTCTATCCCTGCTCCGGGCGACTGGGCGCCTCTCATCCTCGCCACCGGCGACGGTGGAGCCACTTGGCACGCTCAAGACGCAAGCAGTGCGGGCAGCAATGCGGCCCTCATCTCGGTCAGCTTCGTCGACGTCAATCACGGCTGGGCGCTGGGCAACAATCCTGGGAGCGACAACTCTCCCATCCTCGCCACCACGGACGGCGGCGCCATCTGGAATGCCGTGAACACGGGCGATGCAGGGAGCACTGCCCGCCTCAGCTCGATCAGTTTCGTCGACGCCGAGCACGGCTGGGCCGTGGGTAGCTCCTACGACGATGTGTCCGGTACCCTCTCGCCCCTCGTCCTCGCCACCAGCGACGGCGGAGCCACTTGGCACGCGCAGAACGCGGACGCCGCAGGCGGCGGTGATGCGGAACTCTCCTCGATCACCTTCGCCGATGCCGACCACGGGTGGGCGGTGGGTCAATCTTCGAGTGCATCTGGCGCCCAATCTGTGATCATCCTCGCCACCACGAATGGCGGCGTCATCTGGAAGGCCGAGAACGCGGGCAGCGCGGGCAGCAATGCGGGGCTCAGCGATGTTGCCTTCAGCGATGCCACGCACGGCTGGGCGGTGGGTTCCTCCTACAATCCTTCTCAATCTGGCGATTCTGCGTTCCTCATCCTCGCCACAAGCGACGGCGGCGCCACGTGGAACGTCCAGAGTGCAGACAGCGCTGGGCAATTCCCAGGCCGATTCTCGCGCCTCGGCTCGGTCAGCTTCGTCGATGCCGTTCACGGCTGGGCAGTGGGCAGCTCTGAAGATGCTCCTAGCGACTTCATCGTCGGTACGCTCGTCATCCTCGCCACCACGGACGGCGGCGTCACGTGGAACGCTCAGAACGCGAGCAGCGGTGGCAGGGCGGGCTACCTCGGCTCGGTCAGCTTCATCGATGCCAATCGCGGCTGGGTGGCGGGCGGCAATTTCAATCCTGCGACCTCGAGGCATTCGCCTGTCATCCTGGCCACCAGCAACGGCGGTCAGCCGACGCCCAAGCTCACTCCCACGGTGACCCTCAAGCTGAGCGGCCTCAGGAGCGGCGCCATGAGGCTCGGCAGGCGCGTGACGGCGAAGGGCCAAGTGACGCCCACCAGCCTCGCCGGTAGCCAGGTCAAGCTCACCGTGCAGAAGAAGCGGAGCGCCAGGTGGCTCAAGGTCAAGAGCACGGGGCGGACGATCAGCGCCAGCGGCGCCTACATCTGGAAGTACAAGCCCGCCAGGCGGGGCGCCTACCGCATGCGGGCCACGATCGCCAAGACCGCCACGCACACGGCCGCCACGACGAAGTGGCGCTCGTTCAAGGTGAAGTAACCCGCACCAGAAGAGCTGAGCACGCTCGTGACGAGGACCCCCGTCAGCAAGAGGCTGACGGGGGTCCTCGCTTTGTCGCCACGTCATGTGGCGTCCTCCGGCGTACTACTGGGAGTCGAGGCACGTCCACCGCGTTCCCGGGCCGTCCTCGGCGGGTGTTGGACTTCGACTAGCCACAGCGAGAACCCCCTTAGGCATCCTGGAGATGGATTCCTAAGGGGGGTCCTGCAAGGCGCCGGTCTGACCGGGTTGCCTACCTTACCGTCACGGTCTTGACCCTGCTATGGGAGGTCACGTAGGTCGTGTCGCCGACCGTGTTCGTCTGGTACTTCGCGACCAGGCGCCACTTGCCCCTATATGCCGGCTTGAAGCTGTAGGCGAACGTGCCGCCGACTACCGCGACCGTGGCTGACCCGGCGTTCTTCCACTTGCTGCCGACCAGGCGCTTTCTAGTGATGATTACGCTGCCGGGTGATTCGGCGGGAGAGACCGTGCCCGAAAGCGCGAGTTTCCGCTTGACCTTCACTGTGGAAGCGCCGGAAAGGGCTGTGGTGGTGGCCAGCGGCATGGTCTCATCACCGAGAACCGTGACCGTATAGCCCTGTCCATGGTTGTCGGTATAGGTCTCCAGGTAGTAGACACCATCCACCGCGGGCAGGTAGGAGATCACGTGGCCGTGGTACCCCGACACGGCGTGCACGAGCCAGGAGGCGTCGTCGATCGTCGCTATCCTCGGCCCCTAGAGAGCGAGGCCGTTGCCCCAGTAACCAGGGCTCGCCCAGGCAGCGTCGAAGGTCACCTGCTGACCGGCGAACAGGTAGACGGCGTAGACGTCACGCGGTCTGGTAGTGGTATCTACCACGCCGCTGGCGCCGCCCGGCCCCATGGGGGTACCCGGAACATCGTCAGCGACCCCCGCCGCGTAGCTTGGGGCTGTTGAGACCAGCAGGGCCGCAAGAAGTAGCGCGGCAATCATCGCAGAGAAGCCGAAGATCCGCGTGCTCCAGCCAGGTGCCTTCATCGAGAACACCTCCAATCGTTGACGTACGAGTGCCGTCGCGATACTACACTACTTGGGTGTTCCGCTTGGTGCGCAGCGGTCCTTCGCAATCTCGTTGCCTGACGCAGCGGGTACGAGCCCTTTCGTCGCTACCCCCAAGCGAAGACCGGTCGACCCGTTCACACACTGCCATCGACCACAGAGATGGCGGACTGAGTCGGCGACTATCGACCGCGGGCGCTCTATCCTGCCAGCGCCTTCCTCAGTCCCGCGTCGATCTTCACTGCGGCGACCAAAGCAATCAAGTCGTCCAAATACGCTTCGGTCGCTGAGGTCTCGTGCGTCAGCTGTGGCGTGACGGTGTCAGCCAGCCAGTGCCGCCCGCAGCCCCGCGTCGATCTTCTCGGCGGCCTCCTCCTGCATGACGGGCACAGTCCCCAAACGCTTGCATTTCTCGTCACAAGGGCGTATGCCGCCACCATACGAGACTCCTGATGCGTGCAGCAGTGCACACGGGAGGCTGAGATCCGCCGAAGGTACCACTGCGGCAACCGCGGTCCGACGGGGAGCCACCGGTGAGACCGGGCCGCGCGGCCGGTCTTTGTGGCTCACGGGACCGGCCGCTCGGGAGCCTGGGACCACGGGACGATTGGAGGCGGTGGATGTAATACGCCACACGTACAAGTCACACGTCCATCGCCGTTCCCCTCTGCCTGAGCGACACGAGCCGTCGGTCGATTGGCGGAGCCGGGCGGCGGACTACGAGTAACGCACTCACGAAGGAGGCAGACCGTGGTCGCACCGCCCGAGTCCTACGCAGCGCGCCTGGATATCGACTACCCCGAGAAGCTCGATCGGCTCACGACGTTCTTCCGGCTGGTCTGGATCATCCCGATCTACATCATTCTGTACCTGCTCTCCGCAGTCGCGAGCTCGACCGTGGTCACGGAGACCGGCCAAGCGATCACGAGGACCAGCGGGGGGATCACCGGCGGGCTCTCTCTCGCGACGATGCTGATGATCGTCTTCCGGCAGCGGTACCCACGCTGGTGGTTCGATTTTGCACGAGAATTCACGCGCTTCGGGGCGCGGGTCTTTGCCTACCTCGTCTTGCTCACTGATCGGTATCCCTCGACCGTTGACGAGCAGTCGGTGCACCTCGAGATCGACTACCCCGACGTCGAGCGGGGCCTCAATCGCTGGCTGCCGTTGGTGAAGTGGCTGCTTGCGATCCCGCACTACATCGTGCTCGCCGTGCTTGGGCTCATCGCGGTCGTTGCGGTCGTCATTGCCTGGTTCGCCATCCTCTTCACCGGGCGATATCCGCGCGGACTCTTCGATTACGTGGTAGGGGTCAGCAGATGGTCACTTCGAGTAGAGGCCTACGCGTTCTTGCTGGTCACGGATCGATACCCGCCGTTCAGTCTTCGATGAACTGAAGAACGGGAGGCTGTCGGCAACGGCCAGCCTCTGGAAAGCGCTGGCAGTATCAGATGTCCGCAGGGGGGCATCTGCGGCGGCTGGGGAAGGTTGGGAGGATCAGATGAATGCTCTTCAGAAGTGGGGCGGCATTGCCGCACTGTACGAGGCGGCAGCATACGTGGCGGGCATGGTGGGCTTTCTCCTCGTAGTGGACGTTTCCAGTGTTGACGACCCTGTCGAGCAGGTGACCTTGCTCGTGGACAACCAAGCCTTCCTGTCCATACTGCACCTAATCGTCTATGTGGCTTGGGGCGCCTTCATGGTTGTCCTGGCGCTGGCGCTCTACGATCGGCTGAAGGCCGGCTCGCCTGCAATGGCGCAGACGGCGACGGTCTTCGCGCTTATCTGGGCTGGCCTGGTCATTGCCAGCGGTACCCTCTTCATCGTGGGCATGGGCACAGTCGTCGATCTCTTTGGCGAAGACCCGGCTCAGGCTGCCACGGCCTGGTTGGCGATCAACGCTGTGTTCGAAGGATTGAGCGGGATTGAGATTGTGGGCGGCATTTGGATGCTGCTGGTAAGTTGGGCAGCCTTGCGAGCAGAAGTGCTCCCCAAGGCACTGAACTACCTTGGTGCGGTAATCGGTATGGCGGGCCTCCTCACGGTTGTCCCGGTTCTCTCCGACGCACTAACCGCGGCTTTTGGGCTGGGTCAGATCGTGTGGTTCATATGGCTGGGATTCGTCATGTTGCGCGGCAGCAGAAGCGCGGGCTCCGAGAACGTCGTATCGTCATGAAAGGCTTGGCCGTACAACTATGAGTCGTTGCGGCTCCCCGGCGCGCCAGTTCTGAGTTCGCGGGTTTCGGCCTTCAGCCAGCCAGTGCCGCCCGCAGCCCCGCGTCGATCTTCTCGGCGGCCTCCTCCGTCCACGGCCTGCCGTGGCTGATACCCGCGTCTGCAAGCATTCTGCAACCCAAATGCGCGGTCCGCGATTGGCTTCGTTGGGACGTGTTGGGAAACGGGGCTCTGATTCTCGCTGCAAATGGCCACAGTTCTTGTGACTGCCTGTGACCCAACGCACCTCTCTGGTCCCATCGCGGCATGCCCTCGGGACGCCCTCTCACGGCGGTAACACGGGTTCGAATCCCGTATGCGCTACCACCCATTTGCAGGGATTTCTTCCGCTCACTCCGTCGCGCGACTCGCCGTCTGCAACCATTCTGCAACCCAAATGCTCGGGTGTGGATTGCACGGGGAGGGTCCAGCTGTGTCTCGTCGTGGCACATGGAGTTGGGAGTCATGCAGCAGCAAGATTCACGCTCCGGACCCCACGTGCCGATGGCAGTATCGTCGCCGCCTACCCCTGGAGGGATCATGAAGAGAGCCACCTTGCTGTTCGCCCTTGCCTGCACGTCTTTCGTCCTGCTGCCAACATCGGTGGTGATGCTGAGCGGCTGCGGGACTACTGACACCAAACACGGCGCTGACACTGCAGCCGCAGCGAAGCCGGGTCAGAGTCTCGGCATCGAATCCCTACCGAACCTGCGCGACCTGGGCGGCTACAAGACCAGCGATGGAGCGACGGTAGCCGGCAAGCTCGTCTACCGATCCAGCCAGCTCAGCGATATTTCTGAGGGGGACATGGAGAAGCTGGCCAACCTTAACCTCAAGACTGACTTCGACCTGCGTACCGCCGAGGAACGCAACGCCAACCCGGACGAACTTCCGCCCGGCGTCAACTACGTCTGGAGGAACGTGCTGGCCGACGCGGATCAGGCGAGACTCGCCCAGCTGAATAATTTGATGAAAGATCCGAAGGCGGCCAACGCCGCTCTGGGCGGTGGCAAAGCGGAGGCGATATTCAAGGAGACGTACCGACAGTTCATCTCCTTGTCGAGCGCGAAGAAGTCGTACCGTAAGCTCTTCCTTACGCTGGGCGATCAGGAGCAGCTGCCCGCGCTCTTCCACTGCACGGGCGGCAAGGACCGAACCGGATGGGCCGCGGCCGCCTTCCTGACCCTCCTCGGCGTACCGAAGGAATCGGTCATGGATGACTACCTGCGGAGCAACGACTATATCCTCCCCATGGATCAGAAAGTCATGGATGCCTTCGTCGAAGCCGGTGGCGACCCATCGATTCCTCCGGCCATCTTCGGCGTGAAGAAGGAGTACCTCGAAGCCGCCTTCGACGAGATGACGACGAAGTACGGCACGATCGAGCAGTATTTCTCCGAAGGGTTGGGCATCGATGCCAGCCAGCAGAAAGCCCTGCGGGATCTCTGCCTTGGGCAGCGATAGACGGGGGGCTGGCGGCTTTGAGGCTTTCTCTTCCGGCATGCCCGCCGACACCGATCCGGGCATGGCCTTTGTCCTGGTACAGCACCAGGCCCATGCGATCTGCCCACGAGGCAGCAGCGAGGGTGCTGCTACTGTCTTCGTGGCATGAGTTTGCCGAGCGGCGATGATCGCTCGGATGATCTGAATCCAGGAGGAGTCATGCGCAGTCGTCCATCGCCCCTGACGTGGGTAGTTCTCGTGTTGATCTTGACCATGGTCCCGGTGGGGTTGACCGGCTGCGGGAGCGGCGCCGGTCAGAAACCGTGACCGGCGCGTCCGCAACGACCAGTGCCCCCGCCCCCGACTACGCACAGGCGTCCAATTGGCTGTCGCAGCCGTCGTCGAGCGACGCCTCTAAGCCGGTGGACGTCTTCTACCTCTATCCGACCGCGTACATGCCGTCCAGCCCTAGCGCCCCAGTCGTCTGCTCGGCGGACAATCCGCAGATGCGCAGCGGCGCCAAGGCCGCGTTCTCCAGGACCGCGACGGCGTTCGCGCCACTTGCGAACATCTACGCGCCGTACTACCGGCAGGTGACGATCCAGATTGTCGTAATGCCGTACGCGAAGCAGGACCAGCTAGTCGGAGGCGAGCCGACGACGGATGCGCTCTCAGCATTCGACTACTTCATCAAGCACCTGAACCACGGGCGGCCGTTCATCCTTGCGGGTCACTCGCAAGGCTCCGAGATCATGAACAACCTGATGGCCGACTATATGAAGAAGAACCCCGAGGTCTACAAGCGCATGATCGTGGCATACCTGCCGGGGTACTCCATAACGCCGCAGTACCTGCAGCAGAACAGCGAGCTCAAGTTCGCCGAGAACGCCGACGACACGCAGGTGATCGTCTCCTACAAC
>Ga0209840_1000356_pt1 | contig 10230 bp, 10 predicted proteins | sample PersoiDNA2013190_FD_185802 | JGI IMG/M metagenome (GOLD analysis project Ga0209840, IMG submission 185802) | Permafrost soil microbial communities from the Arctic, to analyse light accelerated degradation of dissolved organic matter (DOM) -... | ecosystem: Environmental > Terrestrial > Soil >... | reverse complement strand
GCCCAAGAAACGAGGCCACCAGGCGCCTAATTCCGAAGAGACCCCCGTCGTCGACGTGCGGGAGGAGCCCCAACAAGCTCCATCGCCGGAGCCCCCGGCTGCGTCAGCAGTGGCTACGGCAAGGCCAGCCAGCCAAGGTTCTGCGGCCAAGCAAAGGCCTGCCACAGCAGCCTTCGATAAGGGGCCGGCCAAGACAATCTACAGCGACACGCAGATCGACAACTTCCTGCACCAGGTACGGGTGGGGGCGACAGTCGCCCGTCTCGACCTCACGCACAGCGCCGTCTGGCGTCTAGCCATGCACGAGTTCATGGAGCGCCACCCGCCCGCCGACGTAGTCCAGCACTTCACCCAGGACGCCTCCAAAACGGGCCAGATCGGCCGTCCAAAGCGCTGAGCCAGGGTCTCCGGAGGGAGGGCCGGGGGTGCGGTGGGCGGAGCCCCCGCGGCTTGTGGGCTCGGGCTCCCGCCAGGGCGATCTGCGCTGGCGCTTGGCTGGCCGCAGCCGGCGGCGCTGTCGGGGCTCTCCTTCGGAGTGGCGTCCTCCGCGGTCGACCGGGCCGGGCCGGCGCTGGGGGCCGTCCACCGGCTCTGAGGCAACGCCGGTCGGTCAGCTATGTCCGCGCAAGCGGCGTGGCCTCATGCGCTGCGCCGGCGAGCGGCCAGGGTGACCCGGATGGCAGCCAGGTGCGCCTGCCGCTGCGCCGGGCTGGCGGCAAACGCGGCGGCAGCATCGGCCACGGCCCGCTGGGCGGCCAGCCGGCGGCGGTGATCGGCCGCGGTGGCGGCCAGCTCGGCGGAGTGCGCCGGCCGGGGGTGGCCCTCGCCATCTAGCCAGGGCGCCAACCGGGCGCGCAGCCAGCCGGCGGGGGAGCGCACCGGCTCGGTGTACCAGCGCTGGACCCCGTCCGGGCCGTGGTCGAGGGCATAGACCAGGTCCCCGGTGGTCCAGCCGGCAGCCAGGAAGGCCCGGATCAGGGCCGCGACCTGCGCCGCCGAGCACCGCCGCGCCGCCGGGCAGACCCGCTGCAGCGCCCCGGCGGCCTCCAGCCGGCCCGACCGGGCCGTGCCGGCCCGCACCGGCCGCCGGGATGTCCCTGTTGGTGCTGGTTTTGCCCCCGGTGAGCGAAGCGAGCCGATCTCCGCGCCCGCGCGCGCGTGCAGGGGTTGATCAAGCTCCCTACGGGAGCTAGGAGGGGTCCAATTTTCCTCCACAGAGAGGACGTCGGTGATCATCTCGGGCTCGGCCGGAGGGTCCGCCGGCCCCGCGGAGGCCGGCTCGACCGGTGGGGCCGGGGTGCAGAGCAGGTAGACGGCCGCCCGGTTGCCGGCCAGGCCGGCCAGCGGCAGCGGCCGGGTGGCCGGGGTGGAGCCGTGCTCGACCACGCCGAGCAGGCCGCGCTCGCGCAGCCAGCCCAGCCGGCCGGCCAGCCAGCTGCGCCGCCGGTTGGTGCCGGCCATCAGCACCGCCCAGGTCGGCCTACTCAGCAGCGGTCGGGTCCAGTCCGCCCAGCGGGCCAGGCACCACACCAGGGCGCGCAGCGCGGCGTCGGCGTCGGTGCGCAGGTCGGCGTCGTCGATGGCGGCGGTCGCGGCCCGCAGCCAGCCGGCCTGCGACCGGGCGGGCACGCTGCCGGTCGGCACGGCGGTCCACCAGGCGGGCAGACCCGACCCGGCCCGGTGGGGGAGTGGGCGCGTCGAGGAGACGCGGCGGCGGCGCGGCGCGGGCGGTTCCGGGCGGCGGTCGGGCGCGACCGCCGGGACGGTCACCGCCTCAGGCGGCGCCGGCCACGCGCGAAGAAGGTGGGCAGGTCAGGCGGGCACGCCAAATAGGCGGCGGGTCCAACGTGACCGCCCGGCTCGGGCGGGGTAATCTGTCCTCCGAAGCGATCGATTGAAGCCCTGCACCCAAATTCGGCGGCCAAACCAGACTTCGGGTGTGGGGCTTCGTCGTGTCCGGAGCCGGTCGGCTGACCGGCCCGGTGGTGCCGTCTAGGCGCTCAGCTCCATCGGTAGCTGATTGACGCGTTGGACCTCGGGCGCCCACACGGGGCACCCGTCCGGGTCGACCTCGTCGCGGTGCAGGAGCGTGACCAGGTAGTCGGTCATGGTGAGACCGGCTTTTTCCGCTCGCGTTTGGGCGAGCTTGCGGTCGTCCTCAGTCCACTTGAGGTTGAACCCCCGGCGGGGCCCCTTGTAGTGCGCCATGTTCTGATCCAACACCGCCATGTACGAAGTACCAAGCTTCAACTCGCCGGCGTGTCGCCCCACCGGTGCTGGCCGCCGTCCGGGCGGATGCGTCGAACGAGCCGCCGGGGGCTCGACGAAGCGGCCGGTCGTTGCTCGCGGCGGCATCGGTGTTGGGCGAGTCGTGTTGAGGCGCCCAGTCGGCGTCCATCCCGATCAGGGCAGTGACCGCGTCGTGCCAGTCGGCCTCGGTAGCACCAGCGGATCGCGTTCGTCCCTTTACGGCTAACCCGCTCGACGTCGACCCGCCCGGTAAGCGCCGCGGTGGCCCGATGACCTTCGTCTGGGCGACGTGATCCCGTCGAGGGCTCCGCGGTGCTCATTCTCCCCGGCCTAACGGGGAAGCTTGCTGGACGCAGGCGGCGACGGCGGCGACGGCGTAGCGCTGCCGGGCGGCCGGGTCGCCGGCGGTGGCCGCCTGGCCCACCGACCGGAACTCGGCCCAGGTCATCGTGCGCTCCAGCTGGGACAGGGTGCAGTTACAGAAGGCGCGCCGCTGGGGGGGTGGTGCCGACGCAGCTGTCGACGTAGGCCTGGCGGGCGGCCGGGGGATAGCTCGTGAGGGTGGTGGGTGCAATGGTCGGGGCCGACCGGCCCGGCTGGATAGCGCGGGAGGTGCCGCCGCAGCGGCTCAGTAGCACCACCATCAGCACGACGAGGACGACAGCGCCAGTCGCGATGGCGATGACGCGGGGCCTGAGCCACGGTGGCCGGTGATCGAACGCGGCCGAAGCGCGCCGGCCGGCAGGCTCGGCACCGGTGGCACCGGTGGTGGGACCTTCAGTGGCTGGGTGGTCGAGGACGAGCTGCCCGACCGGGGGGCGCTCGCCGGCACCGTCAGGGAGCTCGGCTTCGCTGGGCAACGGTGGGACAGCTGGCTCGCTCGGTGGTGCCTGGCTGCGGGCGGCGGGTTTGGCGCCCCCGACCGCGGTGGTGGGACGGTTGGTGGCCCGGTCGGGCACGAAGTGCGCAACTGAGGGACGCTCGCCGGAGGTGCCGTTGTCGCCGCCGTCAGCAAGCCCGGGGCCGCCGGGCAGCGACGGCGAGATGCGGGCCTCGCTCAATGCCGGCGCAGGGCCGTCTTCCGAGGGTGGTGGGCTGCTCGGCGCTCGTCGTTGCCACCGGTCGATGGTCGGCTCCCAAATCCAGGCGCCGTCGTTGCTGATCCAGCGGCCGGCCTGGTCGGTGTGCATGGTCAGCTGCTGGTACGCAAGACAGCGCCGATGCCGTCCAGCAGCGCACGCACCAAGTCGGTAAGCGCGTCGAGGGGAATCGGTTGCAGCGCCGGAGAGCTGCTTGGGCTCGACGAGACGGTGGCCGGTGGCGTCGGTGAGGCGCCAGCCGGCGTGGCCGAGGTCGGCGCCGGGTTGCTGGTGGGAGACTGTCGACGTTGGCAGGGCTGCGGCGGGGCTGGTGGCGACACCAGCCGGACCGGAGGAGCAGGTCGCGGTCGGCGTGCCGGTGGTGTCCGGCGCCGCCAGTGCCCGCCCGAACCGGCTGAACAGCTACCATTCAACGTCCTCTCACTTGTCGGTCGCGCTCGCAAGCCTGAGGGGCGTCGAGGACGGAGCCGGCTTGCATTGGTTGCTTTTCCCGACCACGATCTGCCGCGGACCCTTCCCCCGTCGGCTGGCGCGACGTCGGCAAACCACTTGCCGAACGGCAAGGTGCCGAAGGGTTGTGGGCGGGATCACGGCATTAGCCCATCCTGTCTACCGTTTTTGTGACTGTTCTCAACAGCAAGTCTGGCTTTCTGAGACTTCTGACAGAGGTGGGTCACTATGGCGGTCATAGTCGATGAGGAACCAGCGGTCGCGAGGCAGTGCCGCCCTTATTGGCCGGGCGGTCCCCTTGCGGGCGCGCTATTCGGCTCCGGACTAGCCCTCTTCGACCTGATGGTCTTGGCCAACGTTCATTCCCATACGCGCGCCGCGATCGGTATCCCTCTCATGCTCTTGGCGCCCGGTCTCCTGCTTCTGAACTTGATTGGCCCGCGTACTCGAATGACTGATGTCGAGTACGTAACCGCCAGTGTCGGTCTTAGCATTGCACTTCTGATGTTTGGTACACTAGCTCTCAGCGAGCTATTGCCTTCCCTCGGTATTTCGCGGCCTCTCGGCGTGATTCCGTTACTCGTCTTGGTGAATTGCCTTAATCTGCCCCCACTCTTTTGGCCTATTCTCAGACAGGGTATAGGCGGGCCTAGACTCGGTCGGATTGCCATCAGCCGGGTACCAACCAGCCTGATGTCCCTATCTTTCGGTCTTTCATTGTGGACCGTGATCCGGCAACGGTGGCGCCTACAGTCTCCGCTTGAGAAGGCGTTGGTCTTTCCCTGCTTGCTCCTCCCGACCCTCGCCCTCCTCGGCGCAACCTCACTGAACAACAACGGGAGCAGAGCCCCAACCGCTAGCATGCTCGTCCTGGTGGTCGCACTTATCGTGATCGTGAGCGCCAGCGCTGGCAGGCCAAAAGACTGTGCGCTTGCTTGGCTGGTGTTCAGCATCTCTCTCTCCCTGCTGTTAATGAACTCAATGCGAAGCTGGCACGTGCTGGGTGGGGATATCAATGGCGAGTACTTCGTATTCATGAACACCCTCCGGCTCGCCCGGTGGTCCCCTAATCTGGCGGCGTCACCCGAATACAACGCCTGTCTCAGCATCACTGTCCTCCCGACGGCACTGAGCGCTCTACTTGGCGTTAGCCCAGAGTATATCTTTAAGTTTGTCATGCAGTTACCGTTTGCTATAACTCCGGTCATTGTATTCGCAATCGCGAGAAGGTTCTCGGACCGCGCCCCTGCTTTTATGGCCGCGATGCTCTACGCAGGGCAGACTTGGTTCTCTGAGCAGATGACCGCCTTAATCCGCCAAGAGATTGCCGCCATCTTTCTCGGCCTGGCGATAATGGTGCTCTTGGACTCGAAGCTCACGACGCGGGACCGACGTTGGCTGTTTGCAACTTGGAGCGCTGGGATCGTAGTTTCACACTACTCGACTGCGTACTACTGGTTGTCGGTTCTCCTTCTGGGCTCGCTGTTCACGCGGGCTATGCGGGCTATGCAGTGGCGACGATTGTCCCAGTCTGACGGCGCCGGAGACAGCCGCACTCAGACGACCCCGATCTCAAGCGAAGGTCCGGACCTACAAGGCGTCGAGAACTTTGGAGCCCTGGGTCCTGTTCATCGCCTTCTTCAATCGTCCGCGGCTGGTGCCAGCCATCTGTTCGGCCGTCGATCATTGCGTTTGACAACGCATTTGACATTGGGCAAGCTACTTCTAGTGGCCTCGCTTATTGTCTTTTGGGACGCAGGGGTAACGACAACCTATCATTCGTTTTCACGCCTCGTGTCGCAGTTGCATAGCCACGCTGCGGATGCGCTCTCACCCGGTTCCCTCAAGGATTCAGCCGTTCAGCTGGCCTTCTCGACTCCCAATCAGGACTATAGCGGGCAGCTTCGAGCGGCCTTCGCTGCGCGCGAAACGCAGTTCAAGGACAAGCCCGATTTCCACGGTTACCCACTCGGTTCCCCTTCTGACTCGGCCGTTCCGCCCACGGAGAACGACGAGCAAGTTATTCTTGGCCCCCGCCCACTTGTCGTTGCTGTTCAAGGGGCCTCTAAGGTGACCAAGTTCGCGGTCGTTTACCTGTTCCCCTTGCTCGGCTTGGGGTTCGTATTTGCCAAGGCCATTAGGTTCGCCGACCAGGGGCGGGCGGTTCTTCACCGTGACCTTGCTTCAATGGGAGCCGCAAATCTGCCGTTGCTGGCAGTGGCCCTCTCAGTTCCGGTCATGCGGGAGAGCTTTAACCTAACTCGGCTCTTTCAGTCGGCCATGTTCCTACTAGCTCTCCCTGCGGTCTGGGGAGGCCTCGGGCTCTTCGGGCATTTGGCACGAAGAGGTTCTCGGCTTCCGTTGGCACTGGTAATCTCAGCCTTCGTTTGCTACTCGATTGGTTTAACGAGCCAGGTCGTCGGTGGAGTCGCCCATTCCAGTCTCAATGCACCGGGGCCGGCGTTCAATGCTTATTACATCACGGACGGGGAGGTCGCCGCGGCAGCGTGGCTGCGAGCTTATCGAGATCCAGCGGTGCCCGTATACGCGGATCCCTTAACCGGTGTTCGCCTTCGTTCTTTCGGCGACCTGCCTGACCCGGTTGATACGTTGTTTCAACCGGCGATCGACTCAAGGGCTTACGTTTACGCTGGCTATACCAACCTCAAACGCGGTATTGCCTATGTCGACTACTCCGGACAGATGATACCCTTCCGATTCCCCGAGTACTTTCTCGCGGCGCGAAAGAGCGTCGTGTTTCAGAGTGGGGAAGCTAAGGTGTTTAGGTAATGAGTCGTGGTGTTGTCGACGCCAGGCACTGACTGGTCCAGGCGCCGTCCGTGTCCGTCGGCGCGCTACTTCGGCAGAGCCGAAGCGGGCATTGCCGCTTTCACGTCATGGTTTCGCTGCAGTCGAAGACGGGGGCAGCTGCCTGCCGCGCCCGCCTTGGGGGCAACGGGTGTCTGAGCCGGCCACCGACACGTTCACAACGCGGGCGGTCTTACTGCTGTCGCTTGTGTCCGCCTTAATCGCGACAATCGCTATACTGCCTAATTGGCGAGTGTCGACGGGGCGACTCGGACCGGCTACTCCAATAGAGCTTTACTTCGACCCTCTTGTACCCCTCCCGGACCACTACACACCGGGCGCCGCCTTGGGATTCGCCTTTGTTGTCCGCGCTCCGGCCAATCGCGCCGTCTCGTACCCCTATGAGGTAACCCTTAATGATTCTAAGGCGCCTCGGGTGGTCACCGGGGGAACGGTATCGGTCAGCTCGGGGGGAGAGACCACATCCCGAGTCCGGGTCGTCCTTGCGGACGACGGGCAACGGGTGAAGCTCGTGGTCAGTCTGGGAGGTGCTGATGAATCTATTTACTGTTGGCTCGACCGACGGAGCGCATGACTTCCGAAGGTGGTGCCTGTCATATCACGTCTAAACGCTTTGACAACGCGCCGGGATTCCTGTCTGAGTCCAACCGTGGGCCCTGGAGTCGCTATAGCATCGCCGGTCGGCGCAGGCGTAGCGGTTTGCCCACTCAGACTCTTCATTGCACTAACTCGACTCCTGTGATGCGGGGCTGTCTGCTGTCCAGATTGAGAAGTAGCCGTTACGGAGATGCACTTATCGGACTCACGGTTATAGTCGCTCTAATCATCGCCGGAGTCACGGTCAAGATTGGCTCTGCCGCTATAGGCCGGGTCACCTCGAACCATTCGCCACGAGGCTGGGGTTTCGCAGACGGTTCGTTGCCTTGGGACGATGACCGCGACGAGCGACTTGCTGATATGCGAAGCTTAGGCGCGACTTGGGTGCGAATGGACGTCGGGTGGCCCGATCTTCAGCCGCGAGATGCCGCATCATTCGACTGGCATCGGTTCGATGTCGCTGTCAACTCCGTCTTGAGGGCGGGAATGCAGCTTGACATTCTGTTGACCTACACGCCGGCTTGGGCTCGACCCAGAGACTGTCTGGACAGCGACAAGTGCCACCCTTCAGCCACCGGTGACTTTGCACATTACGCCAAGAGTGTCGTCCAGCGATACTCGCGGAGAGGCGTGCACACTTATGAGATCTGGAATGAGCCGAACGTATTCGCCTCCTGGCGCCCGGTGCCCGTAGCTGCGGACTACGCTTCACTGGTTCGCGCCACCTATCCGGAGATCAAATTGGTGGACAAGCGCGCCATCGTCGTCGCGGGCGGGCTTTCGCCGGCGTCCTCGGACAACGGAGACGTGTCTCCGATTGACTTTGTGACTGGTCTCTACAGCAGTGGCGGCGGCCGTTACTTCGACGCTCTAGCCTTTCACCCGTATTGCTTTCCAGCCGAACCTTCGGCGGATTCGGCTGACAACGCTTGGCATTTGCTTGCCAGTGGAGAGACGAGTATCCGCTCGATCATGAAGGCGAGTGGCGACAACGGTAAGCAGGTCTGGCTGACGGAGTTTGGTGCTCCGACGCAAGGACCTAGTGTCAATCGACTTGTAGGAGAGGGCGCCCAAGCGCGTGCAGTAACGAAGGCGTTAGGCATGCGTAATGGTCTTAGTTGGGCCGGCCCGATCTTTATCTATTCGTACAAGGATAGTGGCACGAGCGCGTCGAGCGTTGAGGACCACTTTGGTTTAGTGAGGAGCGATGGTAGCCACAAGCCTGCGTATGACGCAGTGATGAGACTGCATTGAGCAATCTGCCAACCAGACCTTCGCGTGGGCGCGTGGGAGGGTGCTGTCGAGGCCCCCGCGCCGCCACTGGGCCGACGACATGAGGAGCAATACAGCCCTCGGGGGTATTCAGCTGACCGAACTAGAAAGCGTCCCAGTCCCACTCCCGGCCGCACGTGAGCAATGACACCCCTACTCCGAGGCCCAGTTCAAGACGAGCCGTCGTGCCGCCCCCGGCGTGTCGCACAGGTTTGGCCACCCACCTCCGTCATCCGATCTACCGACCGGCACTCAATCTCAACACGGGAGGTGGGCCCGGGCCTCCACGGGCCTCCACCGTTGTCTTGGTCGACTACGGATCTTCGAGGCCCCAGGCCTTTCTCCTACGTCAGGCTTGAGTTCGTGTCGCGAGCACGGCCACCACGCTCAGTCTCAATGGTGCCTGATCGTGGCTGCGCCGCTTGAGGCAGTGGCAAGCTTTCTGAAGGCGTCGTATGCCGGTTTCTTTCTCCACGAGCTATCGATCAGCCCATAGTTGCACTCGGGGTCGATCGCATCCTGACAGCCGTCCGTCCACTCGTAGTAGTACAGCCGATCGACCTGCGGAATTGCATGGGCCGCTGCGTACGCTCGGGTTAGGAACTGACCCTGTGCTTTCTCCGAAACCCCATTTCGGCCAGTGTTAAAGCCATGCTCGGTAATCCAGACCCTCTTCATGGCGTCTCCATTGTCGCGCATGATCGGGATAATGTTGGTCTGAAAGCTGGACAATATTTCCTCGGGCGTCCCATTGCCATGGGCCGGCGGGTCGGTGTACACGTGTGCAGACAGCACGTCGAAGTAGCGGCCGGCGCCATTTGCGTACATAGCCCGCAGATATGTCTGCGAGTCCGCCCAGACGTTGGAGAGAGAACCTGCAAGTATCGTGACGTTGGGATTCAAGGACTTGGCGTAGGTGTAGCTCTTCTTTAGAAGAGCCGTGTAACGGGCAGGATCCGGTTGATGCCACTCCCATTCTCCATCAGGCTCATTCCAGATTTCGTAGGCATTAACACTCGAACCGTATCGTCGCATCAGAAACCCGAGGAAACTTACATAGTCATCGTCTCTCAAAGGAGGGTACTGGCTGCTATCTGACCCATTTGCCCAATGCGGAGCCCCTACGACGACTAGTAGTGGTTGGATATTCCGTGAGGCAAGGCCTCTCACTGAGTAGTCTATATTGGCTAGGAAGCCCGGCTCCATTACGCCCTTCACGGGCTCCACAACATCCCAAGGGACGTCAATCCTCGCTGTCTGCACTCCTGCGCTCTTCATCGCAGACATTGCCGGATCCTGCCTATCAGCGCCGACCCATATTGGATGGGAGTTAACGCCATAAGACACAGCGCGACTCGAGCTGGCGGCTTGGGTAATCTCCCTGGCGGCGCCGTATGGAGACAGATAGGACACCAGTAACAGTAAGCCAACTAGGCCCGGCAGATGCGATCTAGGCTGACGCATACTTTGTCAGTCGGCTCGTTGCCCCCACACTTGACCGGATCTTCGAAGTTGAGGGGAGGGGCCACCGGTGTTGAACGTCATCGAGGATGAGGAGCTCGGCGTCACGCTGGCTGCGGCTGTGAGGTGATGGAGAAGGCCCCGCCCGGGGGGTTCGGGCGGGGCCTTCGTGGTCGGGCTGGCGTGCTGATGTTCAGGGTGGCGTCATGATCGCGTGCTAGTCGGCGGTGACTTCGGCGACGGCGGCGCGGGCGGCGGACTCGTCGACGAT
>Ga0209840_1000353_pt1 | contig 10251 bp, 22 predicted proteins | sample PersoiDNA2013190_FD_185802 | JGI IMG/M metagenome (GOLD analysis project Ga0209840, IMG submission 185802) | Permafrost soil microbial communities from the Arctic, to analyse light accelerated degradation of dissolved organic matter (DOM) -... | ecosystem: Environmental > Terrestrial > Soil >... | reverse complement strand
TCATTGATGGGAATATCAACTGACATGCCTTCAGCCACTCTGAAACCATCAAGTGCAGAATCTGTACTTCCGATCAGGAATCCATTTGTCCGGGCCTTGGCCGTGATCCAGACGACTCTTGATGCTCCCAGGCCTTTAGCTATCGCTTCCATGGAGTCTTTCAACGTCAGAACGTTGGTGAAAAGCCTTAGAACCATTATCAAAACACCTGTTTCTTTTTGTTTGAAATTGTAAGGACGAACAGGCCGCCGTCATCCATTCCCATATCATCAAAGATATCGAAATTGATGATAGGTTTCGGGCCACCGAAAAATCCTTTTACCGGTTTTAATTGCATAACTTTTACCTCGAAAAAGAAAAGGAGAAACTCCTCTTCAATTGATTGATCTTATGTGCTGTTCAAAGCCATGTATATTCGGCTGTTGACTGCATTCGTATGCCCGAGCCTGAGACGCTCCTGAGCATTGACTGTATATTTCCAGAATTGCGTCCAGGTCCCTACGACCGGGGTTGTATCATTCGTGGTTGTCATTCCGCCATCTGTTGACGTGAGGAATGTTTCCCTGGTTACGCCGGTTTTCTTGTTTTGAATTCTTACCGGGATTCTGAATACTGATACGGAATCAAATGCTGTTGCTGCATCTGCAAGTATATCCATTGTCAGAGTGTCATCCTCTTCAAGAGTTTCATTTCTTGCCGGGACATACTGTGAAAGTCTTGGATCCGCTGCTCCCAAAGCTAACAATTCTGTTCTTGTGCCACCATAGATGACGTCTCTTCGAGTGCCTGATGCATCTGATGCCACAATTCTTATTGATCCTGCTGGTCCTGCTGCCATGATTTACCACGCGTCCTGATTTGATCCGCCGCTGCCCTGGCCCATTTTGCCAAGCAGTGAAACGGCTACATCTTCAGCAGCGTCTATGATTAGACCGCTTGCTATGACGTTTCCGATTCTTCCGCCGTGTCCGTATGCGATTCCGCCTACAACGCCTTTGATGAGTCCGCTTGTCATTGAGCCGTTCCCGATATAAGGCGCTGAAATTCTCTCAGTCACCTGTTTGGAAAGGCCGATTGCGAAGACGTCAACAATGCCGTGCGCTTCTATTTTTGGATTGAGTATGTCTGTCATAATTATCCGACCTTGAAAAATCAGGTCTGGTGTATCATAGAATGATTCTAGTAGATATATATAACCAAATCAATATAAAAAAAGCAAGTACAATACTGTTACCATATTGAAATCAGTAATGTCGCTCAAAAGTTGTTTTACATGAAACACATTGATAAATTGTTTTTCCATCCTTCACAGCTTCCGGATCATTAAGCTTGATAAACTCCTTACGCTTGCACTTCGGGCAGCGTACATATTTATTTCGCTTCATCAAACCAGCTTTGCCAATACTGCGAGGCATCGCTTCACAAGTGCAACAAATTCTTCTTTCGAGATTGAATCATCCTCTATCGATTCATCAATGAGCTGAATGAATGCATGAATTGTATGCACGGTATCTTTGAGGTCCCAGAATCGTTTCGAGTATGTATGAATGATATAAATCGCTATCCCCACAACCGAAAAAGTAAACAAGATCAAGAACCATGATTGAGGATCGGCAGATATCATGCTGTTTCGTTTCCTCTGAAATCAAGAGAGTACCCTTCCAGGAAGCTCTTTGTCTGAAGACCCGCAAGGATCTGGGGAACATCCACTCCTGGCATATTTTGTATGAGCTCCTTTGCAGCGTTGAGATCATGAGTCCAGGTTGTTCGATACAATATGAGATAGTCTGTAAGTGCCAGGACATTCTTTTTGACCAGGGCAGGCCTTTGTGATGTGAAGATGAACCCTACATCTTCATTTCTCCAATGCCGCACAGCCCTTTCTATTTCAGGAGCATATTTGCCACCCACGCCACCTTCCGGAATGAATTCATGGACTTCATCCATGGCAACAAGGCAACTTTTCGGCTTCCAGTTAGAAAAAAAAGCGTTTGCAAACTGAGAGAGCTCTTCCTGGAGCATATCCCTGAATGAAAATATCATGTTTCTGGGTTTCATCTTAGAGAACATCTTCCCGGCTTCAGCGCCCTTTTCCCAGGATGTTTTCGGAAATATCACACGGTCAAAGTTCTTGATCCGGATCACATTGAGAGGATCGAAGATGTAGACTGGGACCGGTGAGACTGCGGCTAACATTTTGAGCGTTGAAGTTTTCCCGGATCCTGTTCCTCCAAGGATCGAGATCTTACGTTGAGTCAGATTACGTATTTCCAGTGGGCCCAGGGTCAGGTTTTGTTTTTGCATTCTGCTCCTTCATTGCTTTTGAGGCTGCCTCGAACTGCTTTTTGAGTTCCTGTTCAGGAATCTTGTTGAGCTCCATGAGAACTTGTGAATGATACTCAGAAGCGGGTATGATGATTTTTGAGTCGTCATTCCGGGTTTTCAACGGTGATTCAACATCCACTTCATATTTTTTCCCCAGGGCCCTGACAATTCCAGGAAGGGCGCCAGCCCGATCGGCAACATTTACGACCTTTTCAACGAGCTTGATCACGCCTTCCGCTTCTTTGAGCATCCCTGAGAAGCTGTCTGCATTAGCTCCTACTTTCGGATCCGAAGCGAGTGATAGGAGTTTTTCGAAATCAATATCGCCGCCGCTCATAGGATCAGTACCTCATTGAGCCACTGCTTGAATTTACTAGCTTCCTTGGTTTTCATGAAAATGACGTTTTTTCCCTGGCTAATCGAGAGTGATCCGTCCCCGCCTGTATGAGCTGATATCCCATCTGCGATTTCAAGAGGCATATTATCACTCAAATTCCCTTCCGCAATGAGGACAGCGCTTATGCCGCTCATCGAATGTTCCCCCGCATGCTCCGCATTTATATTTCGGTTCCTTGTTCTCTTCCTTTTTGGGATTGATAGTTTCTGCCATTTTCGTGAATTCTCCTGATAAGTTAATTTCCTTTAAAAAACTGGGAATTTTTTCCTTGGAATTTTCCATGGAAATTTCCTGGACTTTTCCCGGAATTTTCCCGGAATTTTCCCTGGACAAATGCACCCGCTTTATGTGTTTTTTGAGAAATTTCACTTTTTTTCCACATTGAGGGCATTTTTCCTTGGAATTTTCCATGGAAATTTCCATGGATTTTCCACTTAAAAAGGAGATGTTTTTCAATATTTTTCAATATTGTTTTTTTCCATTGCCGTTACGGAAAAACCGGGTTCAAATATAAGTCGGAGCACACTTAGCAAAATGATAGCAAATAATTCTTATTTGCTATTATCACGAATAGGTCATTTTTGTTATAATCGCGCTGGAATTCAAATAAATCATTAATGAAAATTGCCTCTTCAAATAAGTCAGCAATTTGCTTCTCGATATCCTTCTCTGTCACGCTTGTATCAATATCACGAGTGGCTGCCTTTATCACATTACATCCAGCTAAAAGCCTCTCAAGTTCTATATGTTCACCAGGAGTTAATTTCGTACTATATATGACAAATATTGGAAATCCACGTTGCTTTGCAGTCTCCAATTCATGTCTTACATTTCTGACATATTTTTTCATTTGCACCATTCCTCCAGCGTTCCTCTCCTTCCCGGACCTGTCCCCAGGTTCGGAATGCATGTCAGATACGTTCTCCTGAGCTCTTCAACCTCGATATGATCGTATATATCGACAGCGTCCTTGCGCCGGTCACCCCTGAGCTCCTGGATGAACTCTCTGGGCATCTTTGCTCTCCGGAGATGAGTAGTAAAGAAATGTCTGAAACAGTGAGGAGTAAATTTCTTGTTCAGAGGACCTCTGCGATCATGGAGACCAAGTTGGCTTGCAAGTTTCGTTACAGTGTTGTACACGTAATTCTTGGATATCCTTGTCCCATCATACGAAATCCAGAGGGCGTCGTCTTTTGCTCTCAGCTCACGCCAGTCCAGGTATTCCCGGAGCACTGCGGTTAACTCCGGGTCCAGAAATCCAAGCCTATTCGATCGCTTTGCTTTTGGCTTGACTCTGAACTCCATTTTTTCAAGATCAAGATCATACACGTCCATAGAGATAAGTTCCCCGCGCCTTAATCCTGTCTTGGCAAAGAATAACATCATTGTCCTGGGAAGGATCATCCGTGCCAGGGAGATGAGTTCACTCATGTCCTCAGTGCTGATCAATTGCCTTGTATTCTCACCGTTATGCTGCGACTTGATACGCAGATATCTTTTCCGGAAGGATGGGATAGGATTGTATCCCATGGCGCCGGAGAAAATCATGAATTCATAATATGCATTGATTGCTGAAAAATAACCTTTCAACGTGGATCCTTGCAGACCTTTGTCTCTGAGCTCCCCAAGAAAAGCCTTGAGATCATCCAGTGTACAGTTTTGTTTACATCGATAAAAAAAAAATTGTACATTACTCCTATAGGTCTCGACTGTGTGTGGTGTCAAGCCTCTTGCCTTGCAATCATTGACGAATTCTTTGATCAAAAAATATCACCTCTTTTTGTATGTTCCTTTGTCAATATCTTCCAGCACATCATGGAGAAGTTTGTCAATGTCATACTTTCCTTTTGCAGACATGATAATCATCGCCCAGAAAAGTTCCATCAAAATTCTGAGTTTCTGATCATTGAAACTTTGATCTTTTTTTCCGTATGCCAGAACCATCTGTTTTTCTACTTTGACATATTCCTTCTGAATGATATCTTCGGATTCTGGCAGATCCAGATACTTTTCAAACACCTCATCGAATGTGATCTTCTCAATATACTTGATTCGATCCAATTTTTCAATAAGGTTCTTATTTGAAAGGAAGATGTGTTTTCGTTTATCTGCCATTATTTTGTTACAATGTGAGCAACTTGCTCACAACCTTTTCTTTTTGCTCACAGTCAGTTGATAATTGTTTTTATAATTGTTTTTGCTATCATACTCACAACTAATTTGATTCAACTTATCCGTTTTTTTTTAATCGTAAACTAAAATTTCACTGCTACAATCTAAATTCCCCCATATAGTTCATGAAAAATTGCCTAAAAAATGTAAAAAAATACCCCATCAGTCTAAATTTGTGAGCAACTTGCTCACCGTTACGGGATTCAAAATTCACAAAAAAAGATGGGTTCATTTCAGATCTTGAATTTTCAATGTAACTTCATATTCAATCTTGAAAAGAAATGCATGCAACATCCCTATAGCTTCGATTTTTGAAATATCATTTTCTTCAAAGACATTTCCGATGTGGTTATACAGTTCAACCATGATTTGCGCTTTTTCTTCATCGGTTTTCATACGATCACCGCCGTACCCGGAGACGGTGCTGCTTGCATGCGCACAGAATCTCTGAGTGATTCGTGAAGGAAGGAATGGTATAAGCCCCCTTCTGCGCGATTCATGGCAGCATCGTCCCTGGCAGCAAGGATCATGGCTCCTCGCTATATTGAGCATCCAGGCCAGCTCTTCTATAATTCTCAAGAATGTGATGCAGCCTTTCCGGTCTGCTCAGATTACTTTTTGTCTGGTCTATCCACTCTCGATCTTCAAGATAGAGCGATATCCAATATTTTTTCGGCTCAGCGGTTGCTCCGCTATCTGGTTTATTTTCACTCATATTCTGTTCATCCTTTTCTCAATTATCGGCGCTAACCGAAAAAATTGTCAATCGAAAGATATTCTTTTTCATATAAATAAGTTCTGATAAGGCTTATATTCCTTGAAATCCAATAGAATAATTGAGGTCTCCTCGGGCGCGCTAACGCTTACAATACCCGGCTCTCAAATTTTCTGTACATCCGGCCGGGAATTTTCAAGGGACCACTGTTTCGAGATGGGTTGGAGACGGAGGTAATAGACCGTGCTCCAATCCCGATCGGAGCATTGGTCTCATTATAATTTCACTCACAACAAGTTATATATTTATGTTGAAATAATGATTATTGGGGATGTCCCTTCTACAATATTTTCGTAACCTTCGATTTCAAGGTCATCCCCCTCCTCCAATTTTTCAGAGATTGGAGGATATCCCCATTACTAGGCAACTTAGACACTTTTCTATGCAATATCTCAAATATAGCCCCAAAACCGCGATAAAAGGCCGTGGTTTAATTTTTAGGGGTTATTCATATCTTAATATGGTAGGGCTCAGGATAAAAAGATACACAAAATATCGATAGCAACAGAAATAATATATTATTTCCTTATATTGATATCATATAAATATGATTAGTTCTTAATGTAATCTCTTTAGAATGTGCAGACTCAAGGATTGGAAGATATCCCCATAATTCTTCGAAGATTCTTCAATATTATGCGAAGATTCTTCAATATTATGCGAAGATTCTTCAATACGATTTTTCAGGGATTCGAGGATATCCCCATTATTCGAGGATTCTTCGGCCTTCCCAAATGCTTCCCTCTTGCACGTGCTGCAGCAATCCCTCTTTTCTGACGGTCCTTGAGAAGTAGCAGTTCAAATTTTGCCATCCCTATCTGTAGCCACCATGTTAAAAATTGCATAGGTCCCATATTCCAGTCGCTCAACCATGGCTCAGTCAAGGATCGGAAATGAACATGCTTTCTTTCAAGCAGATCAAAAAATCTGATCAATTCCACAGGATCCCTTCCGAGTCGATCAAGTCGATAGACTAGTACCTCAGAGATATCCCCCTTCTCAATCTCCATACAGAGCTCCATATAATCTAATCTTTCATTGATTGACCCACTTTCCTTATCGGAATATATCCGACCAGGATTTTGAGCTAGAATCAAATTTTCCTGAAGGCCTAAATTCTGCTCTTCAGTTGATACCCGGAGATATGCTGCAGATCCTCTCATCTGTTCATTCTAAGAAAAATATCCCCTGGGATTGGACGATTGATTTCATCCACAATAGCAAAACCGATGTCGGCTTTCTTTTTCCAACCTTTTCCCAGCACAATATCCTTTGGGACCGTAATGATGAAATGGCCGTCCGGAAGTTCTTGTAATTTTGGCATTCTTTAGTACCTCATAACGATATTGACTTCACAACTAAATAATATATAGTGTGCAATATTATTCTATATTGAAATCGATATTTTTCTGAGATCTCTAAAAGGTCTACCTTTTTTTGAAATGAATCACGTTTTCATAATATACGCCAAAGCGTAGTAGGGAGGTCTATTTTCATGCGCTGCCCCGCCACCAGTAGAACCAGTAGTAGTTCCATACATACTTGCTGCTTGACTTCCCGAACCACCCTGCCCGGTATTGTTGGCGGTTGTGGCGGAATGCGTATGCGCTGGCATCTCATCTATAGACAATGTATGAGTAGCTTCACCACCAATCGCACCAACTGCCAAATTTCCAGCACCAGTGACAAATCTATCTCTGAGATCCGGAGTACCATTATTGCCGTCACAGAGAGACCATCCAAGAGGAATATCCACTATCGCTCCCGCCCATAATATGATTCCAAATTTCGGGATAAGCGTGCCGTAGCCTAAAATCGATGTGATTCCGGTTTCTGTCGGCATTTATCTGATGGTCTCCAGCTCTATAAAGACTCCCGAAGCGGGAATTGATATTATAGCATCAGTGTTCTTGACCGAGAATGAACGGATTGGCTGATTGCGTAAGGCTTTTGTGCCCCCCGCTAACACTATCAATTTGCGGTCAGGATTGTAGTCTAATATCAATTCGATTGCGGCGGTGCTTGTATTTACGACTTGGATATTGGAGAAGGGAGAGAATTTCCTGAACGGCCTTAATGCCGTCTCTGCATCATACAAAACCATCTGCCCCGGAGTTAGTCCTGGTACCAATATTGTTTGAAAGAAGAATATCCCTGGTTTTGGGAAAAGAAGAGATGAGAGGCTCATCCCCATCCGCCAAATCCACTGTTGGAGTACGTACCGCCGCCCTGGCTGCTGTAATTCTGTGATTTTGAGCTTGAACTGGAACTTGAAGATGAGCTTTCTTTCTTTGTTGGATTAATACCCGTTGGCCCTCCAATTTCAACATAATAATCAATCATTCGTGAATCATTTTTTTGAGGGGAAGTATAGACGATAGCATCTTGTTTTTTCGAAGAACTCAATATTGAAGATACGCTATTGTTGCTACTCCATAAAGAGTCCCTCTGTGAGCTAGACAAGGGAGATAATATTGTTCCACCAAGATTAATTGGCAGCCTCGGATAGTCAGGCTGTTGATATGAAGGCTGCTGATATGAAGGCTCTTGAGATCCCGTTGGTTGAGGAACTTGAGGAACTAGAAATCCCGTTTCTACTGTTCCTTTGCTGCCTCCGCCTCCTGATGCTCCCCCGCCTAACAAATCCTTTCCTCCAAGAACGAAATATGCAGCTACTGCCGCTGCTATTAAGAGAATGTTTTTATTTCCCATGTTTTTTGCCTCCGGATGTCATTCCATAAGCGATAAGCGCAACCCCGGCAATGGCCGCTATGGTTGCCCAATCTGTTCCTGAGGATTGGCTTTGTCCTTGTTCACCAGATGTCTCCTGTGTCGGAATTGATGAGAAGCTAAAGGGAGTTGAGATCGATGGTGTCGCCGTCGCTGATGCTGCTATGGAGTCTTTTTTTGTCATAGATGCGTTCGGAGAGTCGATTATGTTCATCCATGAACGATTATCCAGATTTGTTGTATTCTGAATATCTTGCCGAGCATCATAGGTATAATTCAAATTAGTTGTAGTCTGCTGAACTGGCTTTTGATCAAATGCTTGTGTTTGTGGGGCCATGGGTTGTTTTTTGCCACCAAATAACCAATCATATGCCGCATATCCTGTTGCACCGGCTCCAGCTCCAACCAGGACTTTCCCTGTTGTGCCTAAACCAGACCATATTGATTTTGCAGCACCTACTCCTACAATTTGACCGCCTATGATGTTCTTCTTTGTAACATCGATATAACCGCCCGAGTCGGCTTTTTCGCGTCCGCTTAATGCGGTTACATAAGGCAATTTTAATCCGAAATAATCCTGATATTTGATATCAAAAAATCCCATGATTTAATTCACCGCCATATAATGTAAAGCAGCAGTAGATGGCAAGTCAAACTCTATCCTGAAATTCTTAACTCTTGTAGTGCCATATCCAGCGACTTCATCCAAGTATCCATACAATTGAATTTTATCTCCGCTTGTTATGTTTATAGATGTGAAATCTTCTGATCTTGATGAATAATCGCCACCAGGGCTTTCCTGTAATGTGCCATATGCTGTTCCATTTTTATATATTTGCACCCATGCACTTCCATCGATTTCATAGTTTATCATTTCAAAATAAATTCTCCATGACCCAGTATATAAATCGGTGACGGTTAATTCTGATAATTTCACAGGGACTGCATATGAAGCAGTTTGATATTCAGTATCATCTGAATACTGAACTGAATTTGATGCTACAATTACTGTCATTATGGCCTCGTGAAATTCACTTGAATTCCAAGTTGTGTTACTGTTCCAGCTGTCGATACAACCATTAATTCTAATTTATCTCCTGCTGCATAGGCTGTGTTCTGTACCGCTCCACCATCCATCCAAGTATTTTCACTTGATAAGGATAGTGCTGATGCCATATGATTTGATGCCCCATTTAGTCTTGCATTTACTGTTGCACCTGTCCCACCAACTCTATAACCCTTTACTGCGGTTACAGTACAAGAGAAAGGGGCTATCCAAGTGATTAGATTTAATGCTGCGTTTGGTATACCAGCAGATGCATAGACATTTCCGCCTTTTGTAAAGGTTTCAACATCAGTAAAGACACCAGCTATATTTGGAATCGTGGATATATCTACACCATCTATTGTGTGTCCTGCATCAACTGTAACATCCCCAGTTAATGTTCCGCCAGCTAATGGTAAATAACTAGTAGGAATCGTGGATATATCTACACCATCAATGGTTTTACCAGAAGATATTGTTACATCATCAGTTAGTGCTCCACCAGTTAATTCTAGATATCTCAAATCTGCTTCTGCTTGCGTAAGTCCCGAAGATGTTGCATTATATCTTGACATTAAATATCCCGCATTCCTATGATTTCTACAACTGCATTGCTTCCCGCAACTGTATTTTTCCAATACAATCCATCAAGGCCGAAAATGCCAACCTTCCCTACAAGCTCATTGATGGGAATATCAACTGACATGCCTTCAGCCACTCTGAAACCATCAAGTGCAGAATCTGTACTTCCGATCAGGAATCCATTTGTCCGGGCCTTGGCCGTGATCCAGACGACTCTTGATGCTC
>Ga0209840_1000351_pt1 | contig 10279 bp, 4 predicted proteins | sample PersoiDNA2013190_FD_185802 | JGI IMG/M metagenome (GOLD analysis project Ga0209840, IMG submission 185802) | Permafrost soil microbial communities from the Arctic, to analyse light accelerated degradation of dissolved organic matter (DOM) -... | ecosystem: Environmental > Terrestrial > Soil >... | reverse complement strand
GGCCCCAAGGTCACCAGATCGTAGAAGTCGCCGCCCACACGGGCCGTGTCGGTCGCCGCCCGGTAGCGCACCCCGACGTCGATGCCCGGGATGGCCGGCGGCTCCATGAGCAGCGCCTGCTGAAAGGTCTCGGCGATGGCGTGCTCGCGCTGGTAGGCCGTGGCGTTGTGGAGACTGGCGCTGAGCTGCGCGCCGAGTGTCGCCACGAGCAGGCGGTCCTCGTCGTCGAACTCCCCCTCCTGCTTGTCGGCCACCACGAGCGTCGACGCTTGCTGCGGAGCCTCGCTCTCGAGGGGCGCGAGCAGGAGGCCGTCGCTCTGCACCACGGCGAAGGTGACGAGCTCGTCGCCGGCCATGTTCTCGTCGGCCGGCGCCGCGAGGGCCTCCCGGCAGCGATCCAGGAGCTCGCTCTCGGCGGCGGCGAGGCGGGCCGGCGAAGCCCCGCCCGCCAGGGCCAGCGACCGGGCGGCGAGATAGTCGCCGGACCCGCTGAGGACGGCCGCCGTGCGCACGTGCAGCAGGTCGAGCGCCGCGCGGGCGACCTCGTCCAGCACGTCCTGGAGATCGGCGCGGTCGAGGCGCCGGTTGAGGTCGACGGCGAAGGACTGCAGACGCTGCAGCCGCCGCGCCAGCCGGTCGCTCCGCTCGGCGGTGACGCGCTGCCGGTCGTACAGACTCGCCTTGTCCACGGCGAGAGCCGCGAACCGGCAGATCGTACGCGCCAGATCGATCTCCTCGTCGCTGAGGTCGCGCGCTTCCTTGTCGAAGAGCTCCACCAGCGCGATCACGCGGTCGCGGATGCGCAGCGGGATGCTGAGCTGGGTCTGGTGGCCGAGCTTCTCCAGAAGCTCCCGCTCGACGTCGTTGAGACGCGGATCGTCCAGCGACGTGACGAGCACGGGCCGGCGGCTGGCGACGGCGAGGGCGCTGGCGGCGAAGTGGTCCAGCGGCACTTCGCGCCCCGTCCGTTCGTCGACATCGAACTCCAGGTCGTCAAAACTGACGAGGATCCGCAGCACCCCGGCGTCCTGGTCCACCTCGTACACGTCGCAGGCGTGCATGTCGAGGGCGTCGAGGAGCCGCGTGACGACGGCTTCGAGCACTTCGGTCATGTCCAGACTCTGGGCGAAGTCGAGGCTCGAGTCGCGCACCAGCTCGAGGTCGCGGCGTTTGGCGCCGAGCTCGAGCATGAGGCGTACGTTGTCCACGGCGACGCCCAGATAGCGGGCGACCGACTCCGCCAGGTTCACCTGCTCGCGATCGAAATCGCCGCTCGCCTGGGCGCGGTTGTACACGAGCACGCCGACCTCGCGATCGAGGGCCCGCATGGGCACGACCAGCACGCGCTCGAGGCGCAGGCGCGCGGCGAGCGGGCCCGGCGTGGGGTCGCCGCTGGTCAGGTCGCGCGCCACGGTCGTCTCCGTGCGCATGGCCTCCGCGGAGAGTGCCATGTCGCCGTACTCCGCCGCGATCTCACGGGCATCGACGCCGAGGCCGAACCCAGCGCGTCCCTGCCAGTAGCCATCCTCGAGGAAAAGGAGCACGCCGGCGGTGGCGTCGAGCTGCTCGCCGAGACGCTCGAGAGCGTACTGGAGCAGCTCGTCGAGGTCGTCGCGCGTGCCGCCACTGGTGAGGATGTCCGCGCCGGCCTCGGAGAGATGGGCGCGCAGGGTGGCGTAGTCGCTGATCGTGGACAGGCGGCGGATGAGATAGGCGAGGATGATGAGGCCCACGCCGGCGAGGCCGCCGTAGAGCAGGTTGAAGAGGTTGCTTGCCGTCAGCGTGCTCTGCCAGACCATGACGAGCACGGTGAGCAGGCCGCAGACGACGCCGGCCGCGGCCACAAGCCGCTCACGCGCCGAAAGGGCCAGCAGGGTGAGCGGCACGAGGTAGAACCCGGCCATGGTCACGGGATGCACGCGGGCGTCGAAAAAGAAGACGGCGGCGATGAGGAGGACGGCCGCCACCCCGACCGCGACGGAATGACGCCGCAGCCAGGCCGTGCGCCGTACAAGACGCGGGTGCCGTCGTTCCCCCGAGCCGTAGGCGCCTGTAGTCAACGAGGCCGTCACGTGACCCCCCTGCCGGTGAGTGCAGGCCGAGCCTGCGCAGACCATCTATGTTACTACCGGACTGAAAGACTGGGCTAGTCCGGCCCGCGACGGCGCCCTTCGGGCTCGCGGGCCGCTCATACCACCGGCCCGAGGCGCCGACCAGATAGGCAATCCTCGCGAGCTCGAGGCGGCGCTCTTGCGCGAACTTCGCGCCGCGCGCGGCGGCGGCGCGCGTCGCCGCCGGCCTGACGCGGGCCGCGCCGTCTGGTACCTTTACTTCATGCAGACGGCAGACCCCGGCGCCGCGCGGCGCCCCCTCGTTATCGCAAACCCCTCCGCAGGTCGCGGCCGCACCGGCCGCGACCTTTCGCATCTTCTCAGCGCCTTGCGCGACGCCCTCGGCGAGATCGACGTCGTCACGACCGCCGGAGCCCGCCAGGCGACGGATCTGGCCGCCGCCGCCGCAGGCGAGCGGCGGCCTCTCGTGGTCAGCCTGGGCGGCGACGGCACGCTGCACGAAGTCGTGAATGGGCTGATGCAGGCCCGTGGAGAGCGCCCCGGCGCGCGTGGCGAGACCGCCGTTCTTCCCTCGCTCAGTCTCATCGCCACCGGCACCGGCGGCGACTTCGGGCGCGCGCTCGGTATCACACACCGCGTGGACGACTACCTCGCCGCCGTGGTAAGCGGTCACGAGCGCGCCGTCGACGTCGGGCTGGCGCGCTTCACCGGCGCTGACGGCAAGCCGGTCGAGCGGTACTGGATCAACGTGCTTTCCGCCGGCATCGGCGGGCTGGTGGACCGCTACGCCGCCACCGCCCCCGCCGTCGTGGGCGGCCGCATCGCCTACGCCCAGGCCGCCCTGCGCGGCATCGTCATGTGCCGCCGCGTGCGGCTGCGCTGCCGCATCGTGCTGCCGGACGGAGGCCACGGCGAACGCCTGCTCGACAGCCATGCCGTAGCGATCTGCAACGGCACGACGTTCGGCGGCGGCATGCGCATCGCCCCGATGGCGCGGCCCGACGATGGCCTGTTGGAGGTGATCGCCTTGGAGACGCGAACGCGCTGGCGACTCGTGGGGAAGTTCTTCACCGTATACGCGGGGACCCACACGAGCGAGCCGGGCGTGCACCACTTCACGTGTCGCGCCCTGCGGCTGGAACCACTCGACCCCCCTTCACAGCCGCCCCGCAGCGGCGTGTTTCCCCTCGATGTGGACGGCGAGGCACTGGGCGACGTGCCGCTCGACGTAAGCCTGATCGAACACGCTCTGCGCGTCCGCGCGCCGAAGCGCTGACTGCGGCCACAAGCGCCGGCCTGCCCCGCGGGTCAACCGCCGGCGCCCCCGCCGTGCCCCCTTCGCCCAGGCGCACCTCACTCCACGAAGCTGAAGCCCTCCTCGCGGAACAGGCGCAGGCAGATGTCGCAGACCTCGGCGTCGAAGCGCACCCCGCGGCCGCTCGCGATCTCTTCCAGCGCCGGCTCCACGCCGAGCGCCGCCCGGTACGGTCTGTGCGAGGACATGGCCTCCGTGACATCCGCCACCGCAAGGATGCGAGCGAAGCGACCGATGGCGTCGCCCTCGAGACCGTCGGGGTAGCCGCTGCCGTCCAACCGCTCGTGGTGCTGAAGGACCGCGGCCACGACCCGTTCGGGTAGCTCGGCCGGCTCGAGCAGCTCCTGCCCCGCCTGGCTGTGCACCTTGATGATGGCGAACTCGGCTTCGCTCAGCCGTGTGGGCTTGCTGAGGATCTCCGCCGGCACGGCGATCTTGCCGATGTCGTGCACGGTCGCGGCCAGGCGCAGCAGCCTCAGATCGGCATCGTCCATGCCCATCGCGCCGCCGATGGCCACGGCCAGCTGCGCCACGCGGCGCTCGTGGCCCGCGGTGTAGGGGTCACGCGTGCTCATGGCGCCCGACAGCGTGGCCACCGTGCGCTCCATCGCCTGCTCGAGCTGGGCGAGTCCGAGCAGACGGTCTTCGTCGGCGAGCCGCCGCGCCTCTTCGACGGCGGCGGCTCGCCCCAGGACCCGGAACAGCTCGAGCTGGCTCGAGCGCAACGCGACGTCGGTGTCGAACAGGGCGCACAGCGAAGCGACCGCGCGCCCCTCGGCTTTGACCGGATAGCCGCAGTAGGTCCGCAGGCGGGACTTCTTCACGATCGCACTCGTGTGCGCATACACGGTGTCCTGCAGATCGGCGATCACGAGCACGTCGTCGCCCTCCCGTGCGATGACGTCGGCGCAGGCTCGACCGGACGCGGCCGTGACCACGGGCAGGTCAGCGGGAGCGTTCCACGACGTCACCGTGTGCAGATCCTCGCCCCGGCGCCGGTTGTACAGGACGAAGGAGGCGCCGCTCACCCGGCCGAGCGCGGCGCAGATCGCCTCGAGGTTGCTTTCGTAGTCCGGGCCGAAGCTCAAGAAGCAGTCGCTCACCGCCGCGAGGTTCACCTCGTCCCAACACGAGAGCAGCTCGCTCGTGACCTGGTCGGCGAGGGCGCGCAGCAGGTGGAGGTCCTTCTCGTCCCACGTGCGCGGCATCTCGGTAGTGCTGAGGGCCAGGATGCCGACGAGAGCGCCATCGAACACGAGGGGTGCGACGATGAGGGAGCGCAGGCCGAGGCTGCCCCACAGACGGCGCTCGGCCTCAGCCTCGGATGGCAGCTCGCCGACATCACCGACGGTCACGATCTCCCGCGCCTCCAGGCGCGGACGCAGCCAGTCGAGGTCGGCGAGCGTCGCGAGCGCCTCGCTCGCCTCGACCCGGCCGCCGCTGCGACGCCACACCCGCCCGCGAACGACCGTCACGCGGTCGGGGGCAAGCTCGTGCATGCTCACGGTGTCGACGCCTGTGCTCAGGCCGACCTCGGCCAGCGCGTAGTCGAAGACCTCGCGCACGTCCGCGGCCCGGGCGCTCATGAGACGCGAGGAGATGGCTGCCAGCATCGCATCCAGGTCGAACTGTCGCCGCAGGGCATCCTCGGCGCGGCGGCGCTCGCTAACATCCTGGCCGACGCCGAAGTACTCGGTGCCGCCGTCCGCGCCGGCGAGCGGCACCGCCCGCGAGGCCATCCAGCGATACTCGCCGTCCGCGCCCCGTAGGCGATACTCGCACTCATAGACGCCGCCCGCGGACGTAGCGTCCCGCCAGGTGGCCGCCACCCGATCGCGGTCGTCGGGGTGCACGACCTGCAGCCATCCTTCGCCGAGCATCTCCTCCGCGGACTGCCCCGTGAAGGCCATCCAGTCAGCGGCGGGGCTGTCGATGGCGCCGTCGGGCCCGGTGACCCAGGTCATCCGGTTCGTCTCGTTCACCAGCGTGCGCAGGCGCAGCTCGCTGCGCTCCAGCGCGCGCTCGGCCCGGCGTCGCTCGCTGACGTCGCGGCCGAGGCCGAAGACACCGCGCACGACGCCACGGTCCTCGATGAGGGCTTCGAACGTCCACGCGACGGCGAGCTCTCCGTCGGGCGTCTGCAGCGCCATCTCTCGCTGGAGGCTGAACGGCGCCCGGGCGAGCTCCTCCCACACCCCGGCCAGTTGAGCCCGGTACGCCGCCGCGAAGCTGTGGTCATCGTCGAGCGGCCGCCCGTAGAGAGTCTCAGCCGCGCACCCGAGAGCGGCGCAGAGCGACGGCGACACGAACTCCACGCGGCCGTCCGCATCCAGCGAGACGACGAACTCCCCGGGGCTCTCCAAGAGGAGTTCGAGGATCTCGCGCCGCCGACGCTCTACCTCGTCGGGGAGCCTGAGGCTGCAGTCGCTGAGGAACAGCGTCCAAGCGGCGAGGGCAGGGTCTGCGTCTGTGACTCCGCGCTCGCCGCCCTCCGCGCCCTCGGTCACCACCGGCGTCGCCACCACGTGTGCCCAGACCTCCCGGCCGCCGGCGCCCACCACGAGGTCCTCGAAGGCATGCGTGCGCGGCTCCTCGACGCCCCCCTCGTCCCAGCCGCGCACGCGCTCCTCCCAGCCGGGCATGACGTCGGCCCAGTCGGCGCCGAGCAGCTCGTCGCCCCCCGCCCCAAGGAGGTCGAGCAGGGGCTGGTTGGCGGCGAGCAGGACGGCGTCGGCCGTCACCACGCCGAGCGGCTGCAGGTGCGGCAGATAGCCGAGCACCTCGACGAGCCGGCGGATCTGCGCGCGGACTTCGTCCGGCACCCGCCCGGTGAGCCAGTCGCTGTGCTGGAGTTGCGGTCCCATCCCCCCGTGTATCGGCCGGAGGGCGTCGAGACATGACCCTGACCGTACAAGCGGGCACGGGTCGTTCGTCCAGAGAGCCGGCGTCGCGGGCGGCCCGCGAGAGTCCACCGCGCATCTGCTACCCTGATGTCGTGAGCGACCACCCCCATATCGACAACGACGCGGCGGGCGATCTGGACGCTTCCTGCGACCTCGCCGAGTTCGAGGTGAGAGAAGTCTCGCCGCAGCGCACGGCGACCCGGCTCCTGCGCGAGTCGAGCCGCGTCGAAGCGTTCAGCGACGGCGTCTTCGCCATCGCCATCACGCTGCTCGTCCTCACCCTGGCCGTACCCACCTACGAGAAGGCGGCGAGCGCGCCGGAGCTTCGTCGCGCGCTGCTCGAACAGTGGCCCACCTACGTGGCGTTCGTGATGTCGTTCCTGAGCATCCTCATCATGTGGGCCAGCCACCACAACATCTTCAGCCTCATCCGGCGTGTGGACCACGTCTTCCTGCTCCTCAACGGGCTGGTGCTGATGGGCGTGACGCTGATCCCCTTCCCCACGCAGCTGCTGGCGAGCCACCTGGGGCACCCGGGCGAAGGGGTGGCCGCGGAGGTCTACTGCGTCATCGCGCTCTTCATCTCCTTCGCCTACAACGCCCTGTGGTACTGGGCGCGGCGCGGCGGGCACCTGCTCGAGCCCGACGCCTCGCCGCAGACGCTGCGCGCCGTGACCAGGCACTACGCGGTGGCGCCGGTCGTCTACGTCGTGGCCCTCGGATCGGCGCTGGTGAACGTGTGGGCGAGCATCGCGATCGTCATCGGCGTGAGCGTGTACTTCGCCATCCCCACGCGCGCGACGGTTCCCCTGGGGGAGGAAGCCGCGAAGGACGACCCGGCCGACCTGGCGGGGTAGGGGCGGGCGGCGCAGCCGCTCCCGCTCCGCAGCCGCGCCCGCCGGGCAGCCTACGTGCCGAAGACGCTGACCCGGTCCTTGCCCTGGTGCTTGGCCAGGTACAGCGCCTTGTCCGCGCTGCTCAGCAGCTCCCCGTGCGTGTAGCCGCCGAGGCCGAGGCCGGCGACGCCGATGCTCACCGTCATGGCCACGTCCCGGCTGCCCTTGACGCTCTCGAAGCGGTGCGCACGGACGGCCGCCGCGATGCGCTCCGCCACGTTGCGCGCCGCCGTGGGCTCCGGGCCGCTCGCCGTGGCCTGCGGCAGGATGACCATGAACTCGTCGCCGCCGTAGAACGCGAGGATATCCACATCGTTGCGGGTGCCGTGACGGAAGATCTCCGCCAGCTCGACCAGCACCCTGTCGCCCTGCGGGTGACCGAAGCGGTCGTTGAACGCTTTGAAGTCGTCCACGCCGATCATCACCAGAGAAAGTTCCTGACCGTAGCGGCGCGCCGTCGCCACCTCGTGGCGCAGGTGCTCGTTGAAGTGACGGTGGTTGAACAGCCCGGTGAGCTCATCGGTGATGGCCTGTTCCGCCAGGCGCGTGTACGCGTGTGCATTGACGATGGCGATGGCCGCCTGGTCGGCGATGGCCTGCAGGACGCGCTGGTCGTCCTCGGTCCAGCGCCGCATCGTGCGGCTCTCGCCGACGTCGATGAGGCCGATGACCTCGTCCTTGTAGATGAGCGGCAGGCTGATGCTGGAGAGCTCACCCCAGTGGTCCATGTCGGCGAGGTCCTCCGCCGTCAGGGACGCATCGTCGCGATACCAGATCGACGGACGCCTGTCCCTCACGCAGGCCGCGATGTCCCGCCAGTTCTGCGCGTCGTAGCGCGTGCCCACCCATTCCGAAGAGTCGATCTCGAGCTCGGGCAGCTGATAGAAGGCGATCACCACGAACTCGTCGCCGGCAGCCTCGTAGTCATAGAGGTCACACCAGGCCACGTCCAGACGTTCGGTGACGAGGCGCGTGATGAGCCTCAGAGTCTCCTCGAGGTCGGTGCCGGCGGTGATGGCGGCGCTCGTCTCGAGGAGGACCTTGTACTGCTCCACGACTTTTTCGAGCGCCGCGATGCGGCCCGCCGCCGCATGGGCCGCGCCGCGGCCGCGGTTGGCTCCGCGGCCTCTCCGGTCTGCTGTATCGCTCATTCGCCACCCCCTGACCCTATGGGTCTCATGTGTATCGCACTCGGGAGAAGAACGCCAGAGAACGGGCGGCGGCGGGCAGATCGCCGTCGCCGGTTGCGGCGACGCCCGTGCGGACGCCGCCTGGCCGGCGCAATGTCAACCTTCGTCACCCTCGTCGTGAGGCGCGAAGCCTGCTAGCGTCGGTGGCCGGCGGGGCCCGCAGGAGCGGGCCCCGCCGGCCACACCATGATCACACGACGCACCCGAGAACGACTCGACGCCGAGGCCGGCGACCACCCGGCCGGCGGCGGCGTGGGCGCTCTGGCAGGCGACGCGTGCTCACAAGCCGACGGCGACGGGGCGGCCGCCGCTCCCAGGATCGTCTTCTGCGACGTGACGGGCCGCCGGGACCTCGCGCAGCGAGCTGCGGCGGCCTTCCCCGGCTCGCGCTTCGTCTGGCGCCGCTCGTGGCTCGAAGACCCCGGCGAACGACGCGCCCGCGCGGGGCACGGGTCGGCGCGCCGCGTACCGGTGGGCATGTGGCTGTGGAGCGGCACCGAAGAGGAGCTGCTCGCCCGCGCCAACGACGTGCTCCTGCGCTTCGTCCACCCACTGGTGGCTCGCGGTCTCCCCTACTGCATCGGGTTCCCGTTCGCCGCCGAAGTGTTCACGCGTCGCCCCCTCGGCCCCGCCGACACCGCCCGGCTGGACCTCGAAGACGTCGGCGCACTTCTGGGCGTACGCAGCGCCTCGCGCGAGGCTGACCAGACGGGCGTGCGACGCCCGGCGCGCCGACGCCGGGGAGCGCACGCCGTCGCTTCGGAGCGCGCAGAAGCGACCGCCGTCGCGCCCGCCCCCGGCGAAGTGCGGCTCGACGCCGCACAACGCGCCGCCGTAGAGCACGGGCGCGGCCCGGCGCGCATCCTCGCGCCCGCCGGCTCGGGCAAGACCAAGACGCTCGTGAGCCGGGTCGCCGCGCTGGTGGCGCGCGGCGTGGATCCCGGCGGCATCCTGCTGCTCGCCTTCAACCGCAAGGCGGCCGAGCAGCTCGAGGAGCGCCTCGCCGCGCAGGGCATCGCCACGACGCGGCGCATCCGCGGTGAGCGCGGGCTGCGCCCCGCCGCCGTGCACTGCGCCACGTTCAACGCGTTCGGCTACCGCTACCAGCGCGAGATCGTCGCCGCACGCTTCACCCTCGACACACGCGGCGCCGGGCAGCGCGCCCTGATGAAGCAGGCCATGGAGGTCGCCGGTGCGTCGCCGGCCATGCTCAAGCCTGCGCGCGGCAGCGACCCCGTGGGCGCGTTCCTCGCCGCCATGACGCGCGTGCGCGCCGGTCTCGAAGCGCCCGCGGACGTGGAGGTCCGCATCGAGTCGGCCGGCGACCACCCCGTGGTCATGGTTCCATTCGCCGAGGTCCACGCCCGTTACACGCGCGCCCAGGCGGTGACGGGCTGTCAATCGTTCGACGACCAGATCTACCTCGCCGTGGCCGACATGCTCGCCGACCCGGAGCATCGCGATTACATCGAGGGCCGGTTCGACCACGTCCTCGTCGACGAGTTCCAGGACCTCAACGGCGCCCAGCTCGCGCTGGTCGACGTGCTCTCACGGCCCCAGCGCGACCTCTTCGTGGTGGGTGACGACGACCAGCTCATCTACGGGTGGCGGTTCGCCGACCCGCGCGGCATCCTCCAGTTCCACGAGCGCATGCCGCCGCGACCCTGGTCGGCGACGTACACCCTGTGCACCAACTACCGCTGCTCGCGCACGGTGGTCGAGTCGGCGGCCAGGCTCGTGGCCAACAACACGGTGCGGGAGGACAAGGACGTGAAGCCGCGCGAGGGGGCCGCGGAGGGCGCAATGCGCTTCGCCGGCGCGCCCACGTGGCCCGCACGCGCTACAACGCTGTGCGCCTTCCTGCGCGCCGAGAGGTCGCGTCTGGGCTGCGCCTGGCGCGAGC
>Ga0209840_1000348_pt1 | contig 10299 bp, 10 predicted proteins | sample PersoiDNA2013190_FD_185802 | JGI IMG/M metagenome (GOLD analysis project Ga0209840, IMG submission 185802) | Permafrost soil microbial communities from the Arctic, to analyse light accelerated degradation of dissolved organic matter (DOM) -... | ecosystem: Environmental > Terrestrial > Soil >... | reverse complement strand
GCCGCAAGTGCCCCGGCTGCGGCGCCGTGGTGGAGAACCCGCGGTTCGACAACGGCTGCGCCGCGTGGTGCGCGGCCGCCGAGAACTGCTCGATCATGCGTGGGGTGCTGGCCGAGGACAGCGGGGACTAATCGGCGAAGCGCTATTGAATGCCATGAAGAGAGGCCTCCGTGGTGGCATGCTCTGTGTGTCACCGCAGAACCGCCGACCAGGAGGCCTCACTCATGTTGTACGCCGGATTGGATCTGTCAAGGAAGCGCTTGGACGTGTGCCTGTTGGATGAGCAGGGAGCGAGAGTGGCCGTCACCGCCGCGCCGCCCGACGCCGACGGTCTGCGCGGCCTCGCCGAGCGGCTCGCCGGCCACGGCGAGCCGATCTACGCCGCTCTCGAGTCGATGAACGGCGCGCGTTTCGTCCGCGACGAGCTCGCGCAGCTCGGCTGGGAGGTGGCGCTCGCCGACGCCCAGAAGGTCAAGGGCCTGGCGCCGCTCGCCGCCAAGACCGACCGCATCGACGCCTACGTGCTCGCCGAGCTCGCGCGCCGCGACCTGGTGCCGGCCATCTGGCTGCCCAGCCCCGGCGTGCGCGCCGAACGCGAGCGCGCCCGTTTCCGCCTCCACCTCGTGCGTCACCGCGCTGCCCTCAAGGCGCGCATCCACGCGAGCCTCATCGCCCACGGCCACCCCTGCCCGGTGGCCGACCTCTTCGGCACGCGTGGACGCGCCCTGCTCGACTCGTTCGCGCTGCCCGAGGCCTGGCGGGCGAGCACCGCCGCCAGCCTGCGCCTGATCGAGCACCTCGACGATGAGATCGGCGCCTGCGAGGCCGAGCTGCGGCGCCTCGGCGCCGACCACCGCTACGTGCCGCTGCTCATGAGCACGCCCGGCATCGCTTGGATACTGGCCTACACGATCGCCTCCGAGATCGGTGAGATCGAGCGCTTCGCGACGCCCAAGAAGCTGGTCGGCTACACCGGCCTCTGCCCCAGGGTCTACCAGTCGGGCGCCTCCGACCGCCGCGGGCCGCTCGCCAAGAACGGCCCCGAGTACCTGCGCTGGGCCTTGATCGAGGCCGCCATGCACGCCGCCCGCCACCCCGCCTACGCCGCGCACTACGAGGCCACCAAGCGCCGCCTCGGCCGCCAGCGCGGCGCCAAGGTGGCGCGCGTCGAGGTGGCGCGCAAGCTTGCCGAGGCGATCTGGTACATGCTCACCCGCTCCGAGACGTTTGCTCCGGCAGGTCCCAGGCCCGCTCTGGTCGCGTAGACGACCCTCTATTGAGATGGACCGCCGGAGCAAGCTCCCATCCGACCTGATCCTCCCAAAGAGGAGGCCATAGACCGGACTTCCGGAGTTCGTAGGCATTTGAGGCTCTCTGCGATGACGTTTTCCCTGCTCAGAGGGTTTCCGCAGGCCCTGAAGTGCCAAAACGTGTAGGCACACGATTACTTGACATGAGCAGGTACTTCTGGCTATCTTGTAGGCGTGTACTTACGTGAGACAAAGCGGCGCAACAAAGACGGCTCGGTGGTCAGCTACCTGCAGCTCGCCCACAACGAGCGCCACCCCGAGAGCGGCAGCCCCGTGGCCAAGATCATCCACAACTTCGGCCGCGCGGACCAGGTCGATCGCGAGGCGCTGCGGCGGCTCGTAGCTTCGATATCACGCCACCTCGACCCGGCGGACGCTGTCGCGACCGGCTCGGGTCTTGACGTCGAGATCGTCGATGCGCGTAGGTACGGCGGCGCCTTCGTGCTCGATGCGCTGTTCGCACGCCTCGGCATCGGCAAAGCTCTGCGCCAGGCCGCAGAAGGTCGCCGCCTCGACGCTGACGTAGTGGAACGCATCTGCTTCGCGCTTGTCGCGCAGCGCGCCCTGGAGCCGGGCTCGAAGCTCGTCGCCACGCGCTGGGTGGCCGAGCGCGTCGCCATCGAGCACTGCCCGCGCTGCGACGAGGGCGCCGCCTCTGCGGCCATGGACTTCCTTTCCGGCGCCCTCCCCGAGATCGCCGAGGGAGTCTTCGCGAGCACGGCCAACCTCCTCAACCTGGCCTGCGACGTGATCTTCGTGGACACCAGCTCGACCTACTTCGAGATCGACCTCGCCGACGAGGAGGTCGAGCTGGCCGGCGCCGCCGACGAGGCCGAGGGCAGGGCCGCGGCGGCGGCGGGCGCGCACGGCGGCGGGCCGCGCGAGCAGGCCGCCCGGCGCTTCTCCAAGCACTCCAAGGACAAGCGCCCCGACCTGCCCCAGGTGGTGATCGGCATGGCGGTGACCAGAGAGGGCATCCCGGTGCGCTGCTGGACCTTCCCCGGCAATGCCTCCGACCAGCTGATCATGCGCACGATCCGTGATGATCTCGCCGGCTGGAAGCTGAACCGCGTGGTGTGGGTCGCCGACAGCGGCTTCAACTCGGTCGCCAACCGCGCCTACCTGCAGAGAGGCGGCGGCCACTACGTGCTCGCCGAGCGCCTGCGCTCCGGCTCGGCGGAGGCGCGCGCCGCGCTGGCGCGCGCCGGTCGTTACCAGCGCGTGGCCGGCAACCTTGAGGTCAAAGAGGTGCGCCTCGGGGCCGGCGCCCGGGCGCAGCGCTTCGTCCTCTGCCACAACCCGGAGGCGGCGGCGCGCGACCGGCAGGTGCGCGAGAACCTCAGCGCCTACCTGGGGGGCCAGATCGCCGGCTCCGACACCTGGCCGCCCTCACGCCGCGACGAACTCGTCGGGGCGCTGCGCACGCACCCCGCGCTCTACCGCCTGCTGCGGCGCACGGGGGAGGGCAAGCTGCGCCTCGACCGCGCCGCCGTCGCCCGTGATGCCCGCCTCGACGGCAAGTGGCTGCTGCGCACCTCCGATGAGACGCTCTCGGCCGCCGACCTGGCCGCCGCCTACAAGCAGCTCTACCAGGTCGAGCGCGGCTGGCGCGACATGAAGGGGGCGCTGCGCCTGCGCCCGGTGTTCCACTTCCGTGAGGACCGCATCCGCGCCCACGCGGGGCTCTGCTGGCTGGCGCTGCTCTTGATCCGCGTCGTCGAGAACGCCACCGGGGAGTCCTGGCGATGCGTCCGCGACGAGCTTGAGCGCCTGCACCTCGTCACCTTGGAGACCAGCGAAGGCCGGGTCGCCAAGCGTTCGCTGACCAGCACCCGCCAGCGCCAGATCTTCGCCGCCCTGGAGCTTCCCGAGCCGCCGGCGTTCAGCGACTTTCTGGTGACGGCGACGCCGGCATAGACAGCCGCCGCTTCAGGCTCGCTGTAGTAACACGACCCCTCGCGCCTCAAACGCACCTTTCCCCTGCTCGCAACCACTTTCTTGGCGTTTCGTGTGCCTCTTATCTCCGGAAGTCCGGATAGAGAGATGAGCATGACTCCACCACGGGCGCGCGGGCCTACTGAAGCATGTCTTGACCTGCGGCCTCTCTTCATAGAGAGCGGCCCGCGAGCCCCCGGCCGTCAGGGCTGCGCCACGAAATCGGGCGTGATCTGGGCCGCGAGTTCGGCCCGGCGACCCACTTCGATCACCGTCACCGCCTTGCGCGCGACGAGACTGCCGCCGGCGTAGCTGAGGGCGCCGGTGACGCCGGCGAAGGCTTGCGTCTCGACGAGCGCCTTGCGCACGGCCTCGGGGTCGGCGGATTTGGCCCGCGTGATCGCATTGGCGATGGTGTCTATTCGGTGCCGTACTATCGCTGGCTGTGTGCGATAGTGCTGCACGGTGCCGGTTCTTGCAGGGGCCTTCCTGGGCTCTGGTGCTGGGCTGTGCCGAGCCGTGACGATGCGTCTCGTCCACAGTACGTCGGCAGGGGGCTTCGGCGCCCTGGGCCCCGACTGGAGCGCCCCGGGTTCCGCGGAGGCTTGATTATTTGGGCACCAAGCTTCCTGCGACCTCCCGATTGTACTGCGCGAGTACCTGCGTTGGCGCCAGCCGTCTGGTCTGCCCGCCGCTCATGCGTTTGGGAGAGCGGTGCCGGCGCCGCGAGTTGTACCAGCCGATGTAGGTCATCAGGGCGAGCTCCAAGTCGAGCCGCGTCCTCCAGGTGTAGCGGGAGACGAGCTCGCGCTTGATGGTCGAGATCACGCTCTCGGCCATGGCGTTGTCGAGCGCCGTGCCCGTGCATCCCCGGCTCGGAGCGATGCCGGCCCTCTTGAGGCGCTCGGTGTATTCGTAGGAGGTGTAACTGCGAACCGTTGTCGGAGTGCGCCACCAGGCCGCCGTCGTGCTCCTGGCGGGCGGCCAGCGCCATGTCGAACGCGTCGCTGACCAGGCTTTGGCGCATGTGGCTGGCAAGCTGCCAACCGACGATGCGCCGGGTGTAGACGTCGAGTGTGACGGCGAGGTAGCTCCATCCCTCCCAGGTGCGGATGTAGGTGAAGTCGGCGAGCCGGAGCTCATCGGGGCGCGAGGCAGTGAAGTTGCACCCCACGAGATCGGGCGCGGCCACCGGCCTTGCCCCCGGCAGCGTCGTTTTGGTGCTCTTGCCGGCAGAGACGCCCGCGATGCCGCCTGCGCGCATGAGCCGCTCGACAGTGCAGCGCGCCACGCAGATGCCCTCGTCGCGCAGATCGTCCCAGACCGTGAGCTGGCCGTAGATGCCGTGGCTTGCGAGGTGCAGGCGGCGTATCTGGGCAAGCAGCCAGGCGTCACGGGTGGCGCGACGTGAGGGCGGCCTGGTCCGGCGGGCGCGGTAGGCGCTCGCCGAGACCACGATCTCCCGGCAGATCGGCTCGACCCCGAAGCGGGCACGCTGGGCATCGATGAAGGCGCTCACCTCGGCCGGGGCTGGTCGAGCTCGCGGGCGAAAAACACGCTCGCCGCCTTTAAGATCTCGTTGGCCCGGCGTAGGTCGCGCACCTCGCGGCGCAGGGCGCTGAGCTCCTCGCGCTCGGCGCTGGCGAGCCGGTCGGCGCGGGTGCCGGCGTTGGCCTCGTCCTGGCGCACCCAGAACCTCAAGGTCTCGGGGTTGACCCCGAGGTCTCGGGCGACATGGGTGATCGGCCTGCCGGAATCACGACCCAGGCGCACGGCGCGCTCGCGCAACTCGGGCGGATGCTTCGACTGCTGTCCCATGGTGAACGGTCTCCTTTTCTTCGGATGGCAATCATCCAAGAAACGGAGCCTCCGTCAAACCCGGGGCGCTCCAGTCCCAATCCTGTCGAGCCCGCGCCTCGGGATGCTCCGGGTCGCAGAGCTACTGTCGCAGCTGCCGGCAGAGCGGGTGCGCGTTCAACGCTGACGGAGCTCCGCCATATCCTCGGCGCTCAGTCGGCGCGTCGGCAGCCCTTTGAGCAAGAGGACGAGCTTCGCGGTCTCCTCGATCTCCTCGATCGCGCTTGCAGCGTCCTGGAGTGAGTCACCGGCCACGATCGGGCCGTGGTTGGCAAGCAAGAGAGCGTGGCTCGCACCCGCTCTCAGCCGCACAGTTTCTGCCAGCGCGGGGTCACCGGGTCGGCCGTAGGGTACGAGCGGGAGCCGACCGACGCGCATCACGTAGTACGGAGTCAGCGGTGGCAGAACGTCATCGGGGTCAGCGTCCTCGAGGCAGGCGACGGCGACGGCGTGGGTTGAATGCAAGTGCACGATCGCCTGCGCCTCAGGGCGTTCCGCGTACATCGCGAGGTGAAGCCAGATCTCCTTCGTCGGTGCGTCGCCATCGACGTGGCGTCCGTCGCTATCCAGTCGCGTGAGACGTGCAGGGTCGAGCGTCCCGAGGGACGAACCCGTCGGCGTCATAAGCCAGCCACCGTCGGTGCGCACACTGATGTTCCCGGACGTGCCGGGCGAAAGGCCTTGAGCGAACAGCGACCGCCCATGAGCGACGACCGCGTCCCGCAACTCCCGTTCGTTCATTGCGCCATCTCCAACGCCTGCAGGAAGAAATCAGGCCCGCCGAAGTTCCCGGACTTGAGCGCGACGGCGAGCGGCGGATCTCCGAGCGACATCATCCACGGAACGCCAGGCGCAATCTCTCTCCCGACGGCAAGCGTGCGGATCCCAAGTGCCCTCACGATGGCCGCAGACGTCTCGCCGCCCGCCAAAACGAGTCGTCGGGCGCCGCTTGCCACGAGACGCCGGGTAAGCTCTCCCAGCGCGGACTCGATCAGGGAGTTCGCGCGGTCGACGCCGACGCGTTCCTGAACGTCCGCCACCTCGTCAGGCGGCGCCGTCGTGTAGACGAGGACAGGCCCCTCGGCGAGGTGTGCAATGGCCGATGCGGCGAGCGATTCGACATCGCCCTGACCGCGGTAGACGTCGAGGACGTTCACCTTGATCGCCGGGTAATGAGCAGCCATCCGCCGCACCTGCTCTTGCGTCGCTGCCGAGCAACTGCCGACGACGACGACTGGCGGCCCTTCGAGCGGCGGCAGGTCGACGCGGTTGGCGCGCTCCGGCAGTAGACTTCTCCTGCGGAAGTTCTCCGGCAGTCCGAGCGCGACGCCGGACGCGCCCGTGACGAGCACGAGATTCGCGCAGGCCGCGCCGATCGCTCGCAGGTGAGCATCCTCGAGGGCGTCGGTCACGGCGTACGAGATTCCGGCTCGCCGGAGCTCCTCGAGCCGGCGCTCGATCGCCTCGGGCCCGTCGCGAACGATGCCATACGGAACGAGACCGACGGATCGCGAGGTTTGGTTGCCGATGAACCGAGCGATGTCCGGATCGGTCATCGGTGTCAGCGGATGTCGGGCCATCGATGACTCGGACAGCAACCTGTCGCCGACAAAGAGGTGCCCCTGGTAGACAGTTCGGCTGTTTGTGGGGTATGCAGGGCAGACAACGGTGATGTCTGCTCCGACTGCCTCGAGGAGCGCGTCGCCCACCGGTCCGATGTTCCCTTCCGGGGTCGAGTCGAATGTCGAGCAGTACTTGAAGAAGAACTGCTTCGCTCCAAGGTCCCGGAGCCAGGCCAGAGCCTCGGAGGCATCGCCAACGGCCTCGGCGACCGGTGCCGTCCGTGACTTCAGTGCGACGACGAGCGCATCGACCGCGGGCAGGTCGAGGTCGCGGACGACGCCGATGGTCAGGACGGTGCGCATTCCTTCTCTCACGAGCGTGCTGCAGAGGTCGGCAGCGCCCGTCACGTCGTCGGCGATCGCGCCGAGTAGTGGTGCGCTCCCTGACACTCAGGCCTCGCCACCCAGGAGGTGCTCGGCGGCCGGCAGATCGACCGTCGCTGACTCGTGGAGGAATGCTTGGGCGTCGACCGCCTCCACTGGGATGCCGTAGGGGCCGTCGGACAGGTAGGCGATGCTCGGTCTTCTTCCCAGGGCAAGGGTCGCTTGCTGACGGGCTTGCTCGATGAAGGCGGCGACTATCTCCGACACGTCGGTGGTAGCGCCCTCCGCGGGAGGATCGGCGCAGGGTAAGATGGCGTAGTCCGACAGCCTCGTCTGGGGGCTATAGTAGAACAGGTGGTCTTCTGGCACGCGGTCGAGGACCTTTGCCCACATCTGGACTTCCCACTGGTCGGGGACCAAAGTCCAGTCGCTGGATCCGATCAATTGCCTGAAAGCCGTGGGTCCCACCTTCTTCATGAGCTCCAGCATCTCTCTGTAGGTTCCGTTGCCAATGGGGTCCGGATCGGTCGTATCTGCTACAACGACGAGGAAGCCATCCTTCGTGACCGCCTGTGCCCCTGTGGTTGCCGCTTTGGCCGCTTGGTAGTGGTTGATCGCCCCCCGCCCTGCGTGGGTGACAACGATGTCGAACCGATGGGGAATGGGCAGGAGTACGAAGCTCTTGAGCTGTTCGAAAGCAGTCTCGAGGACCTCATCCATGTCTCCAGCGAAGACGTCCACCGGTTTGCCGTCGTCTCGGATGGTAACGTTCACCACGAAGTCGGGAGGGGCCATCCGGGCTACCTGGGTGGCGTACTCATGGCAGAGGTTGTCGGTAATGTTCATGTTGCACGTACCCGGATGCTCCATCATGGCCGCCCCATGGAACTCTTCCACACTCTGGACCCCAAGAAGCCCCGGGCAGATGCTTTTGCGACCTCCGGAGACTCCGGCCATGAAGTGGGGCTCCACCAGCCCGGTGAGGATCTTGAGGTCGGCGGCCACGTATTCCCGGTTCATGAGTATGGTCGTGCCCTGGGCGGAGCAGCCGACGGCGACGAGCACGGAAGGATCGTGCGCATTATGGCAGGTGACGCCGACTCCGGCCGCTATCACCCGGTCATCAATGAGGCTGCTGATCTCGGAAACGGTCATCACGCGGTGCGTGCCGGAGGCCGCCAAGATGCGGATGCGTTCGGGGCGAAAGCCCGATTGCAGCAGGGATTCGACGATGGGCCACAGGATGCCGTCGGGGCCCTTGTAGGGCACGGGGCGGGTGTTGTCGGAGATCACCACCACGGCTGAAGCCGATTGATTTCGGTCCAGGACCTGCCGCCCCATCTCGCAGAGCGGAGGGCGACCGAGAGGGGCGCCGAGAGCGGTCGCCAGAGCGGCGGGCACGCTGGCAAGAGCCGTGGGCTGGCGGGTGCCGAGGACCACGGTCTTCGGCGGCAAGAGAAGCTCAGTCTGGATCGTCCTCAACGAAAGCGGCACCGATATCGGTTTGTTACCATCCATGCGTTGAACCTGCTTTCTGCTTGCCCTGCGGGACGGAAGGCTGCGGGACGGAAGGCTACTCTTTTCTAATTATGCACCGGCGTTCGTGGCGTCTGGGCGTGGTCTTCCCTGGCCTCGATCCTTCACGAACGGTCTCGCGGCCTCTTCTGAGGACCGCATCCGGCCCCTCCCACGATAGCGCATCCGCGTGGGCGCAGGCTAGGACCGCACTGGAGCGGCCGCGGCGCCCCGAGGCGTCGTCGGGAGTGATCCCCGCCCCTTTCAAGGCGTGCTGAAGCCGGCCCCGTGATCGCCCTGCGTCTTGTGGAGCGGCGGACTGCTCGTCAACCTGACGGTAAGGCTTGCAGGCGCGCGAAGGCCGCGGCGAGGGTCTGCGCCCAGGGCCAGGAGCGCGGCAGGCGCAGCCTCACGCCGCGGGCGTGACGCACGATCCTGCCGGCGACGTGCAGCAGGCGATACCTCAGGCGCTTGGGCTCGCAGGTGGCTAGATCGGTGCCGGTGAGCAGCAGCCTCCTTGTCCAGGACAGCAGGTCGATGCCCATGAGCACGAGCTCGAGCCAGGCGTCGTTCATGGCGTAGGAGCGGAAGGGCCGGTTGCGCAGCCCTGAGGCCTTGGCGCAGCGGACCCCAGTCCTCAATGGCGGCGCGCCGGCGATGCACCTGTTCGAGGCAGGCGATGCGGCTCCCCTTCTGGTTGGTGAGCATCACCTGGAAGCGGTGGCCTTCGGCGTCGCTGAAGGAGAGCTGCGCGCCGGGGTGCGGGCGCTCACGACGGCAGATCGCCCGCGTGCCCTCGGGCCAGGCCGAGAGCTCCACATCGAGCTCGGCCACCCAGGCGCCCTCGCGCGGGCCACCCTCACTGTCGAGCGCCGGGAGCCAGGCGTCCTGCGGCACGGCCAGGCACGCCGCGCACACGCGTTCGGACAGCTCGAACCCCACCGTCTGGGCGATGAAACGAGAAACGCCCCGGGAGGTGTGGGCCGGGCCGCCCCGCCGGCGGGCACGCAGGACCTCGCCTGTGCCTGCGGCCACGGCGAGCAGGGGTGGTAAGCCCCGTACGTGCGTGTAGCAGAAGCTGCTCCCCCCGGCTTTCTTCAGGCCGTAGATTTCGTAGATGGTGGAATCCAAGTCGATGGTGAGGGGTTGAGCGCCCGGTCCGGCGCCGGCGCCCCACGCGCGGGCGAGCAGATGCAGCGAGACGGCGTCGAGCTGCAGGGCGTGGCCCCAGGCAAAGGACCGCAGGAAGGTGCCCACGGTGGAGGGCCGCGCACCTCGCAGCCGAGCACGGCCTCGGCCGAACCCGCCCGCAGCATGTTCACATCGTCGCTCGAGTCTCCCCCGGCAAGCGCGGAGAAGATGAGGGTCATTCCCTTCACGCCCACGTTATCCTCGCCGGGAGCGTCCCCAAGGTCGACGTGCTCGTCGCAGAGGGCCCGCCGCAGCCCGAACTTCTCGGCGAGGGTGGCCGGCAAGAGGAGACCAGCGTCAGCCACCGCGTGGCGGTCAGAGAAGGCTACTGACAGGCGGGAGAGACTCTGGGAAGATTGCATCTGACAGGCGCCTTTCTGTCTGGGATTCTGTGGTGTGTCCCAACTCACATTCTCCCAAGAAAGGGGGCACTGGTCTTCTATCTGCCACCTCTGCCACCTGATCTTCGCGCGGGTGGTCCGTGGATTCGGTCATAAACAGGACGTTTAGCGTTAGAGCGCCGCCCAGGATGCCAAGGCGACGTG
>Ga0209840_1000346_pt1 | contig 10308 bp, 10 predicted proteins | sample PersoiDNA2013190_FD_185802 | JGI IMG/M metagenome (GOLD analysis project Ga0209840, IMG submission 185802) | Permafrost soil microbial communities from the Arctic, to analyse light accelerated degradation of dissolved organic matter (DOM) -... | ecosystem: Environmental > Terrestrial > Soil >... | reverse complement strand
TAGACCGTCGTCGCGGGAACTCATTGCCCGTCAGGCTAGCCGGACAGGCAACCATGCCGGTCCGCTCCATGAGGCAGGGAGGGTGTCGAAGGCCGCCATTCTGGGCATGCGATGCCTGCGCTGGCTGTCCACCTCGATTGCCCACGTTCGGGTCGAACGATGACCAGCCGGACCGGCCGTAACCCAAGGGTCCGAACAACCCGAACAACCCATAGAACTGAACGTCCTTGGATTCATCCCCCGAAGGACCTTCACCATGCCCGACGATCGGACCGGCCCCTACAGACGATCATGCATGACCCGCTAATGGACTTTGCCGGAGCCCTGGGTCACGCGACGCTGTCGCGAGCGTCGGCGGGGGCGGGGGCGGGGGCGGGTCGACCGTAGTAGAAGCCCTGTGCCTTGGGGCAGTGGCGTCGGACGAGCCACTCGGCTTGGTCCCGGGTTTCCACCCCTTCGGCGACGACGTCGAGACCGAGGGTGCGTCCGAGGACGATGAGGGCTTCGATGATCCGTTCCGCGCCCGTGCCGAGCCCGATCCGCCCGGTGAAACTACGGTCGATCTTCAATTCGGCGACGGGGAGGTCGTGAAGGTAGGACAGCGCCGAGTACCCGGTCCCGAAGTCGTCGACCGCGAACCGGACGCCGATGTCGTGCAAGCCGCGAAGAGTCGCCAGCGCCGCGCCGCCGGGGCCGATGAGGGCACTCTCGACCAGTTCGAGATGCAGCCGGTCGGGGCGCAGGTCGTGCCGGGCAAGTACTCCTTGAACGTGTTCGATCAGCTGGGGGTGGTACAGCTGACGCACCGACAGGTTGACGCTGACGAAGGCGTCGGGATGAGCGGCCGCGAACGCCGCGGCCCGGTCGAGCACCCAGTCACCGATCGGGATGATGAGGCCGGTCTCTTCGGCGACGTGGAGAAACTTGTCCGGTGTCCACGTCGTGTCGGCTCCGCGCGGCCAGCGCAGCAACGCTTCGTACCCGGTGACGCGGCCGGCGTCCAGATCGATGATCGGCTGGTAGTGCAGCGCGAGCGCGTCGGCGGCCACGGCCGCGCGGAGCTCGGACTCTACCTCGAAGCATTCGACCGCCCGCAGACGCAGCGCCTCCTCGAACATCTCGACGCTGTCGCGACCGCGCTCTTTGGCCCGGTACAGCGCGTAGTCCGCGTCCCGCAATAGATCCCCCGCGCCGATCCCCCGCGTCCCTTCGCCCAACGCGACGCCGACGCTGACCGTCGGCAGCAGCTGACGATGGTTGACGTCGAGCGGTTGCCGAACGCCGAGGCGGATGCGGTTGGCGAGCGCGGCGGCGTACGCCAGGTCGATGTCTTCGGCGAGGACGACGAACTCGTCGCCGCCGACCCGCGCGACCGTGTCGCTGGTCCGCACCGCCGAGGTCATCCGGTCGGCGACGGTGAGTAGGACGCGATCGCCCGCCTCGTGCCCCAGGCTATCGTTGATGACCTTGAAGTGATCGAGGTCGCAAAACATCAGCGCGACCGAGTAACCGGTGCGCGCCGACCGGGCCACCGCCTGGTGGAGCCGGTCGAGCAGCAGAACGCGGTTGGGCAGCCCGGTCAGTTGATCATGTGACGCCTGGTGGGCGAGCCGGTCCTGGATTCGCTTGGCGTCGGTGATGTCCTGCGCTTGGGAAATGACGTAGGCCGCGGCGTCGCTGTCGTCACGGACAAGCGCCCGGGCGACCAACAGCCAGCAAATGTCGCCGTCAGCGCGGACGTACCGCTCTTCCGTCACGGTCGTCGCGGTCTCGCCGCGGACGAGCCGTGCGAACCGCTCCCGGTCCGCGGCCACGTCGTCCGGGTGGGACACATCCCAGCTGGTCATGGTCGCGAGCGTCGCGGCATCGATACCGAAGATCTGGCACATCGCATCGTTGACCTCGACGAACCGCCCGTCCAGGTCGAGGATCGCCGCGCCGATCGGGGTCGTCTGCAGCGCCAGCCGCAGCGGCGCCTCGGCGGCAGCGCGGGCCGCGTCCGCGCGTTCGAGACCCAGCGCGGTCCCCAATGTCAGCAAGGTCAACAGCGCGACCGTCGTCAGCGAGCCGAGCGCGGTCTGTAAGGCCGGGTCCGCCCAGCCCCGCTGACCTGCTACGTGCAGCAGCCAGCCGGCCCCGAGCGGGATCACGACGATCAGCGGCAGCAGTCGCCGGGCCAGCATCCCGCCGGGGCGCTGGGACGTCAGCAGCGAGATCGGCGGACCTCGGGCCGCGACGACGACGGCGGCGGCCAGCAGCAGGAGCGCGATACCTGCCGGTATCGCGGCCGACGTCGAGCGCCGCCACTGGTAGAGCAGCGATGACCCGTAGCCATAGCCCACAAGCGCAAGCGCGGCGAGCATTCCGACCAAGCCAGCCAGACACTGCGCGGCGGCTGTGCGACGTCGGCCGCGGCCCGTCAGCACGACCGCGGCGCCGAGGAGGACCAGGGACATGGCTACCGAGGCGGCCATCCGGTTCGGGCTGGACGTGCGCACTGCCGTCAGCGACTCGGAGAACAGCTGCTCGCCGATCCCGGGCTGCCACCCCGTGACGTACTCGGCCAGCGTGGCCAGGCCCAGCACGACGCACACGAGCCCCAGACCGTCACCGACCAGGCGGCGCCGACGCGAGAGGTCGCCGACCTTGAGCAGCACCGCGACACCAGCCATCACGACGCCGACGGCAGCGTTCGTCTTCATGTCGACCGCGCCGGGCAAGAAACGCTTCAACGAGTCGGCGTCAATCAGCCATCCCAGCAGCACGACCGCCGCGACCGCGATGGCGGCGGCGGCCGTTATCCGCGCGAAGGTAGCCGGCCAGCCGGGCGGTTCATGGGCTCTAAATGGCACGGTTGATGACGGGATGTCCTTCACCCCAAGTCTTTCGGGCATGACGGCCTTCGCCACTCCGAGCACCTTGCGAAGCCATGCTCTTCCCGGTGACTCACAGCGTATATAGCCGCCCACGCACCGCGCTGGCCGAAGGTCCTCACATGCGTTCACCCCGCGGCTGGTGAGTCGCGCCCCGGGCACCTGCACCGACATCCGATAGCAGGTGAGGCGGGAATCAGACTGACGAACCAGGGGTGCCGGTAAGGAGCTCGTCACCAGGGGCGAAGTGACCGGCGAGTAACTTGGGCTGTCGTTCTCCCGCCCCACCGTAGGTGATCACCGATAACGTCCGGGCCGGGTCTTGGCGTGATCACCCGCCGGAGGGGCTGCTTGGCGCGTCGGTTGGAGCTGGACGAGCTCGTCGAGCACTTCACGCTTCTGCCGGACGAGGTGGCGCGGCTGCGCAACAAGTCGGGCCCGACCCGGCTGGGTTTCGCGCTGTTGCTGAAGTTCTTCACCCACAGGGGTCGGTTCCCGGCTGGTCGTGGGGAGCTGGCGGATGAAGTCGTCGAGTTCGTCGCCAAACAGGTGGGAGTGGCGGGGGCTGAGCTCGGTTTCTATGACTGGTCGGGCCGGCAGATCAAGGCACACCGGTCGGAGATCCGTGGGTCGCTGGGTTTCCGGGAATGCTCCGTCGCGGATGCGGAGAAGCTGACCGCGTGGCTGGCCGAGCACGTCGCGCAGGCCGAGCGGCGCCCGGATCAGGTCCGCGTAGAGCTGTTGGCCCACTGCTGGGAAGAGCGGATCGAGCCGCCGGGCCGGACCCGGGTCGAGCGGATCCTGGCCTCGGCGCTGTACCAAGGCGAGGAGACGCTGTTCGCGGGGGTGACCAGCCGGCTGCCGCCAGAGGTGGCGACTCGGCTGGTAACGCTGATCGTCGCCGGCGGCGACGGCGAGGACGACGAGGGCCGGGCCGGGATCGGTGGAGGTCGAGGAGGTGCGACGCGGTATCCAGTACGACCCAGCGCCACCTGTCTGACGTCGCCATGCGCGTCCCACAAGCCGACGATGACTGGGACATCCCGAAAGCCGACGCGCGCCCAATCCCTTACGGGCCAGGCGGCGCCTCGATACGTAGCCCGAGGTTAAGCCCGGTGAAGGTGCGCTAACCCAGACTTGTTCAGAAAAATGAACGCTCTAACGGTGCTGGTGGTTCGGTTGCTACTGACACCCCGATCAGGCTGTGGCGGAGGGGAGGGTCTTCAACGTCACGTAGCTGGTGACTGCGGCAACGCTGGGCAGGTTTGCCAATTGATTGGCGTGGAAGTTCTCGTAGGCCGGCAAGTCGGCGACCTCGACCTGGAGGATGTAGTCGTAGTTGCCGGCCACGTGGTACACGTAGCGCACTTCGGGCAGATTGATGACGGCGCGTTCGAACGCGACCACGTCCGTCCGGGCGTGACGCACGATGCGGACGCCCACCAAGACGCGCAGGCTCCGGCCGATCGCAGCGGGATCAATCACCGCCCGGTAACCGCGGATCACCCCGGTCCTTTCCAGTCGCCGCACGCGGCGAAGGCATGGCGAGGGCGAGAGGCCAACGCGCTCAGCGAGCTCTGCGTTGCTGATCCGTCCGTCCTTGTCGAGGACAGCCAGGATCGACCGGTCCACGTCATCCATATTGGCAGGATATTGCTCTCAGGCGGCCAGTACCACAATGTGGCGCTCACTCGTCGGGCTATTTGCTGCCGAAGTTGCCGACACTGGCAGACCTGTGCTCTCTTGGCCAGCACCATGGGACAACACAGACCGGCTAACACGGGAAGGCAAACTATGACGGGTATCAGCACGGCGGTCATTCACGCCGATCGGGACGTCTATCCCAGCCGTTCCGTCGCGCGGCCGATCTACCAGACGGCCGCCTTTTGGGCCGAGGACTCGGAGTCGTTTGCGCGGGCGGCCGTCGAGCCACGGGGCAAGGACTTCTACACCCGCTTCGGCAACCCGAACCACGCGCAGGTCGCCGCCGTGATCGCGCAACTCGAGAACACCGAGGCGGCGATGGTCACGGCGTCGGGGATGGCCGCCCTGACCACGACGGTGCTGGCCTTGGTGTCCGCGGGCGACCACGTCATCGGACAGAAGTCCACCTACGGAGGCACGGCCTCGGTGCTGTTGAACCTCTTGCCGCGTCTCGGCGTATCGACCACTCAGGTGGACCAGACCGACCCGGATGCATTCGAGAAGGCAATGACCCCGCAGACCCGGCTCATCCTGGTGGAGTCGCCGAGCAATCCTTCGCTACAGATCACCGACCTTCGCGCCGTCGCCGACCTGGCCCGCGCACATGACGTGCTGACCCTGGCGGACAACACCTTCGCGACACCGCTCAATCAGCGACCGACCGACTACGGCATCGATCTGGTCTGGCACAGCGCCACCAAATACCTCAACGGCCACTCCGACGTATCCGCCGGAGTGGTGGCCGGCTCGGCTAAGCTCCTGGACCGGATCTGGGACGTCGGCCTGCTCACCGGCGCCGTACTGGGACCCTTCGATGCCTGGCTGCTCCTGCGTGGTCTGCGCACACTGCCGATGCGCGTGGCCCGGCACAACGACAACGGCCAAGCCCTCGCTGAAGCGCTGGAGCGCCATCCCGCCGTGACCCGGGTGCACTACCCCGGTTTGCCTACCCATCCACAGCACACGCTGGCCGCGCGTCAGATGAGCGGCTTCGGCGGCGTGCTCGCCCTCGAACTCGCCGGCGGCTTCCAGGCCGCCGACGCCTTCGTCGGCCAACTGCGGTACGCCCGCCGGTCGGCAAGCCTCGGAGGTGTGGAGTCGCTGGCCGTGCATCCGGCGTCCATGTGGCGAGGGATGCTCAGCGAAGAACAGCTCGTCGCCTCAGGCCTTCCCATGGGCCTGGTCCGAGTGGCCGCGGGCATCGAGGACACCGCTGACCTCGTCGCCGACGTGCTCGCGGCCGCTGACGCGGTCGCCGAATCTACGGCCACGTTCGTGGCAGGAGGTACCCGATGAGGACTCTCATCACTGGCGGCACCGTGATCAGCAGGACCCGGCAACCGGCGACCTCGACCGCGGTGACGTTCTGCTCGAGGACGAATCGTCGAGGTCGCCGAACACATCGACGCGCCGGTGAGCGTCCACGAAGCCCAGTACCTCGTGGCGTTTACATAGGACTTTGAAGCCCCACTAACACCGACTCGCACTGACCGAAGGGCCACCCGCATGCGACGCCAACGCCCGTTCGCCCAGGTCGACGTGTTCTCGCAAACCGCCTACCTCGGCAACCCGGTGGCCGTGATCCTCGACGCCGAGGATCTCGAAGACGCGGACATGCAGCGCATTGCTCGGTGGACGAATCTGTCAGAGACGACGTTCGTCCTGCCGCCGACCACGCGTGAGGCGGACTACCGGTTGCGGATATTCACCCCAGGCGGCGAGCTGTCCTTCGCCGGCCACCCGACGCTCGGCTCTGCGCACGCCTGGCTGGAACGGGGAGGCACGCCAAAGGTGTCGGAGCGTCTCGTCCAGGAGTGCGATGCAGGTCTGGTCGAGGTACGACGCCGCGCCGGGTTGTTGTCGTTCGCGGCTCCGCCCACCCGTCGCAGCGGGGACATCGAGGAGGACTACCTGGGCCAGATCGTCGATGCGTTCGGCATCGATCACGACCAAGTGCTCGCCCACCAATGGGTGGACAACGGGCCCGGCTGGGCCGTCGTCCGGCTCGCGACGGCGCACGAGGTGCTGGAGCTGCAGCCGGACCTGTCGCGGATCCCTACCGCGATGGTCGGGGCGATCGGCGCCCACCCGGACGGAAACGAGCACGCGTTCGAGCTGCGCACCTTCGCACCTGGCGTCGGCGTCGCCGAGGATCCTGTCTGCGGCAGCATGAACGCCGCCGTGGCGCAATGGCTCCTGCGAACCGGCGCGGTGTCGGGCAGCTACCGCGTCTCCCAGGGCCGACGGCTGGGCCGCGCCGGAGACGTCACGATCACCGCCGACCCTGACGGGACAATCTGGGTCGGCGGGAACACGAACACCCTGTTCCACGGCGCCGCGTTAGCGCACTAAGACAGTGGATCGTTCGGACCAGAACGCCGTGACGGCCAATCACGGGTTACCGCGCCCTTGGGCACGCACACCGCCGCATTGGCGGCCACACGCGACCGTGATCCGGTCGCTGACACAACGCTCTCGGAGTGCCCATCCGCATGCTGGCGCGTGCTGCTGGTAGCACAGAGGATATGAATGGTCTTGCGACAGGCTGACCCGGGTGCACCGGGGCTGGCCCGAAGGTCTGGCCGGACGGATCGAGGCGGTGACGGACAGGGCTGCTGCGGCTCCACGCAGCGAGCGGTTGATCCGTCGTGCCGCCGCGTTGGTCAGGCTCGAGGAGTCCACTTTCTTGCGGTCGCCGCTCAGGGGTTGGCTTCGACGAACATTCGCTATGCCGCGATCCGAGTCGTGCGTCATTCCGCCGCGTAATGGAACGAACCACGATTGCGGGCTGGGCCATGCGGTCACGTCTGCGGGCATGAGACCCTCCTCAGCCTCAGCACAACGAACTCCGACTTGGGCCCGTGGCTACTCGATTGCGCCCGGGTCCTGGATCGAAGCCGCCCGCGTCACCTTCTCTGCAGTTGCCCCGGGCTCGGGGTCCACGGTGAGCAGCGCGTCGGCCTCAATGTGGGCAATCGCCAGGTACTTAGCGAAGACGGACTGGCAGGCGCGGCTTTCGTCGGGGGATCGGCCTTCAACCCCCCCCAGCGGCTGGCGAAGGCGTAGCGGGTCCAGTTTCGGGCCTCGTCAGGCCGGAAGCCGAGGACGGCACAGGCCCACATTTACGTCCTCCGCTACGTGCCCGAGGGGTCGGCCGGCGCGTTGTGCGAAACTCGAGGAGATGCAGACACGCTCGGGTGATTTCGAGTTGACGATGGACGAGCTGCGGGCGATTGCCGGGTATGCCGTGGCGTGCGCCGAACCTGCACTCGTCCTCTTCCAGAAAGCCTGTCCCGATGACCCTCGCCCGGCGGCGGCTCTCCAAGCCGCGCGAGTCTTCGCCGAGGGGGCGCCCCATTCGCGCCTCCAACGGACCGCCGCGACCGACGCCCACCGCGCAGCCAGGGACGCTACGACCGAAGCCGCCCGGCATGCAGCGAGCGCTGCAGGAGATGCCGCCGCGGCGGCATACCTCCATCCGCTGGCGAAGGCGACGCAGGTGCGCCACATCCTCGGGTCGGCCGCCCATGCCGCCCGGGCGGCCGAGCTCGCACGGGGCGATGACCCGGTGGTCGCGGAGTATGTGATCACCGCCGCCGCCAAGCGAGCCATGCCGGTCGTCCTTGACGTGCTGACCCGCTATCCGCGTGCGCCGAAGGGGCGCAGCCGGGTCGCGGTCCTCATGGAACGGCTCGACAGCCTGCTTCGGGATCCACCACCGACGCCGCGCGTGGTCGACGACCCCGGGCCGTTCTTTCACGGGACCAAAGCCGACCTGCGTCCGGGTGACCTGCTCACACCGGGCTGGCGCTCGAACTACGGATCGGGGCGTCAGGCCAAACACATCTACCTGACGGCCACACGCGAGGGCGCGCCACTGGCTGCCGAGCTCGCTCGCGGCGAGGGGCCCGGACGGGTCTTCCGGGTCGAGCCACTCGGCACGATCGAAGACGACCCGAACGTCACCGACAAGCGCTTCCCCGGGAACCCGACCCGGTCCTACCGAACCACCGAGCCACTGCGGGTCATTGAAGAGATCACGGGCTGGAAGCGTCCTCCGCCGGAGATGATCCAGCACATGCGCGAGCGCATGGCCGAACTGGCTGAGCTCGGGATCGAAGCGATGGACGACTGACGGCGGCGGCTCCACCACTTGTCCGCCCGGGGCGATTCCCCACTCGCATGGATAACAGCGTCATTCCGCGGCGTGGTCTGGAGCGTCGATCCCGTCGGGCACATCGTGGGTTCTGGTGACTGGGACTGCGGTGTCAGTCCGACTCATCGCGGTCCCGCCTGTACCGCTCGTAGATCACACGCGAGCCGAACGTCCTGGTCTCGACCAGGGCTAGCCGCATGTGCTTCGTGACCGGCGGCAGGAAGGGCGTGCCGCCACCGACGACGACCGGGTTGCGGAACAGGCGCAGCTCGTCGACGAGGCCGAGCTCTACCGCTGTCGCGGCCAGGCCGGCGCCGCCGATCGAGACGTCCTTTTCGGTCGCGTCGAGCGCCGCGGCGGCCTCCTCAGCCAGCGATGCCTCGGCGAGCCGAGCGTTGCCCTGAACGGTGTCGAGCGTGCGGCTGAAGACAACCTTCGGGATAGCGCACCAAACGTCGGCGAACGCGGCCCCCAACTCGTTATTGCGCATCGACGGATCCGTCTCCCACGGCAGCATGGTCTCGTAAAGCCTGCGGCCGCACAGATAACCGCCGAGGTCGCGCGTCTGCGCGATGTGGAAACGAAACTGCTCCTCGTTAGGGACCGTCCACTCGAACCCGCCCTCGCGGTCGGCGATGAAGCCGTCAACCGAGACGCCCATCGAGTAGATCAGCATGGTTTCAATCTCATCGCACCGGAGCGACGGACGATGATCCCGATGAAGGTCACCGTAGAGCTAGACATCGGGCTCTCCCTCCTTCTGCAGGGTGCTCTTTCACAGCTAGTGTCCGCCATGCCGTGATGCACGTCTTTCCGCCGCGTGTGACGTATTTGGGAGGCAAGGCTCCGACGCCCTTCCGACTCTCGCGGGCCTCCTCATCAAGGTCATGCAGCAAACCTGTCCCCGGATTCTTGCGGACTATTTGCGGACCGCGGAGCCCCAAACACCCTCTGACCTGCGCAAACGCGCGGATTCAGACGTTGAAGCGGGGAACTCGTGGCTAGCTAGCCGGTCCCCGGCGGAACAGGAAGTCGGCCAGGTTCAGTTCAGTAACTCCGTGACGTTGACCAGTTTCCCGTCGCGGACCTGGCCGACGCCGGCGCCGAACAGCCGGAAGCTTCGGCCGGTGGCGGGCAGGCCAGGCATGTCGCCGGTATGTAGTAATAGTACCGACCAGGGACGTATTCGCGGTTTTCACTGCTCACTTCGGGCAGCGCCAGGTAGCGGGTGCCGGGCTGGCGGATTTGGGTGAACAGGGCGGGGGTGGCGGCCTGCCGGCGGACGCTTTCGGTGGGGCTGGCGGCCCGAGCGGCGGCGACCCGGTGGAGCCGTAGCCGCAACGCGGGGGTGCGCAGGTCGCTGGGGGTCGCGTCGACGAGCCAGAGGCACCAACGGGCGGAAAGCCCAATCCGGCGGTGACGGCGGTGATTTTCAGGGTGCGCCATTCGGAGAGCGGGACAATCTGGGGGAGCTACGCGGCCGCGGCATGGCGGTCGGGCGTTCTGGTGAACGCTGGGTGCCACCGGTGGAAGTCGTCGGCGAGCTGGTCGTTGAGGACCCGGACACGGACCTGC
>Ga0209840_1000344_pt1 | contig 10326 bp, 4 predicted proteins | sample PersoiDNA2013190_FD_185802 | JGI IMG/M metagenome (GOLD analysis project Ga0209840, IMG submission 185802) | Permafrost soil microbial communities from the Arctic, to analyse light accelerated degradation of dissolved organic matter (DOM) -... | ecosystem: Environmental > Terrestrial > Soil >... | reverse complement strand
GCCGCTGGCGTCCCAATCGCGCCCGCCCCGTCGCCGTCACCCCAGGCAGCGCCAGCATCCGATCGATCGCGCTCCGCAGGATGCGGTTCTCGGGAATGTCCGTGGTGAAGTCGTCGTAGCGCACCTCGACCGGGAGCGCGCTGCCGAACCGACGCCGAAGCTGGTCGGCCTCCCGAATCCGCCCCCGGAGCAGCAGCGCCGCGTCCTCCACCGTGACGTAGCCCTGCAGCAACCCACCCGCCAGCGCCCGATCCGTCTGCCGCCACAGCGCCTCGGCCAGCGCCGGCAGCAGCTCGACATCGGGCAGCATGCCGAGGTCCTCGTCCCGCCAGCCACGGGCATCCCGCGCGTAGCCAAGCAGGAACAACAACCGGCGGACCGGCACTTTGGGCGAGATCCGCACCTCGATCCCGGCGATTCGAGCCGCCCCCACCCAGCCCGCCGGCCGCACCTCGTATCCCCCGGCCCCCGGGACGCCGCGTACGTCCACCACGCCGGAGTCCGCCAGCGCCAGCGCCTGATCCACCCGCAGTTCAGCCGCCACCCAACCGCCCAGCTCGGCGAGGACCAGCTCGGTCACGACTCGGTCGGCTCGCCATCCGCGTCATCCTCCGGCTCAGGCGGCTCGGGACCCTCAGCTGCAGCGACGGTGGCCACCGCCTTGCGCAGAGCCGCCAAGCCATATCTCGCCCGCACGTCGATGCCGTCACCGGCGTGGTGCTCGACCAACAGCGGCAGCAGGTCGGTCTCCCACACCTCCGCCAGGCCGTCCGGGTCCTCGTACACCCAGGGGCGCATGAGGTAGGACGGCCCGATCCGGAAGTCGGGGTCGACGATGCGCCGGTTCAGCTCGGCAAGCAGCCGCACCGTCATGTCGTCGCCGGGCCGGTGCTTGGCCAACCAGCCCGGCAGCACCCCGCGCACGTGCGGGTCGTCGGGATGCAGCGAGACGAAGCCGAACCGCCGCCGCATGGCCGCGTCCACCAGCGCGATCGAGCGGTCGGCGGTGTTCATGGTGCCGATCAGAAACAGGTTGGCCGGCAGCGAGAAGTCCTCGGTGGTCTCGTCCCCATAGAGCAGCTGCACGCTCTGGTCGCGGTACTCCAGCAGGAAGTACAGCTCGCCGAACACCTTGGCGAGGTTCGCCCGGTTGATCTCGTCCACGATCAGCACGAACGGCGTCGCCGGGGCGTCGGCCGCATCCTCCGCCAGTCGGCGCAGCGGACCGGCCTTCACCTCGAAGACGACGTGCCCGTCCCGAGTCACCGGGCGGTAGCCCTCGAAGAAGTCCTCATAGGCGTACGACGGGTGGAACTGCACCAGCCGGACGTTGCCGGAGTCGGTGAGGGCTCGGGCCAGCTTCTGGGCGATGAAGGTCTTGCCGGTGCCGGGCGGCCCGTAGAGGATCAGCTGCTTGCGCCGCCACAGCAGCCGGACCAACCGCTCCAGCCAGGCGCGGTCGAGGAACAGCTCCTCGGCCAGCTCGGTGGTCACCTCGGGTAGGCGCAGGTCGCTCGGCTTGGGCGCGACCTCACCGTCGTCCGACTCGCCTTCGTCGGCCTCGTCCTCATCGCCGGCGTCGAGCAGCGACTCCACCACCGCCAGGTCGGTGCTGAGATCGACGATGTCACCGCTGGCCGCGAGTCGACCGGGCAGCGGCTCCGGCAGCTCGGCGAACGGCGTGGGCGCCGCCTCGTTCAGCCACTCCACCGGCCGGCGCAGCCGGGCCGGCAGCGGGTCGTCGGCGGCAGCCCAGTACGGCTCACCGGTCACCCGACCCAGGTAGACCTCACCCTCGGCGGTGGTCAGCACCAGGTCGTCTATCGCCATCAGCCGCAAAAAGCGTTCATACTCCGTGGTCTTGCGCCGGCGGTAGGCCACCCCTCGGCTGGCGTACGCCGTGTCCACCGCGGCGACGACCTCGGACCAGTCCGCGGCCGTTGCGGTCGGCGGCAACCGCTGGGCTCGCAGCGAGACGAAGCCGTCTTCCAGCCAGTTCGGTACGACGTTGATTCCGCCGACGCTCGAGCCGCGCACCAACCACGCCCGGCGTGTAGCTGGCTGCAGGACCTTCGTCTTCGCCCGGTACAGCTGGCCTAAGACTCGGTCGAGATTGGCGTCGGGATGCTTGACGAGAAACTCCCGGCCAGCGTCGGTCAGGCTGAAACCAGCGGTTGTGCGAGCAACCAAGCCGACCCGACCTAGTCCACTGAGCCGAAAGCCGAGAAGCAGGTCACCGCGTGGGTTCCCCGAGGCGTTCAGCGACTTCTCCCGCTCGGTAAAGGAGACGCGGTCGCGCACGCGGGCGTACACCTCCTTGCGCGGAAGTGGCGTCTCCGCGTCCCGCAGCACTTCCAGCAGGGCTCGTAGCAGCAGGCCGCGCCGGACCTTGTCGGGTGGGTGCGTCGGTTCGGTCACGAGCCGCCTCTGTTCTCGTGCCGGCAGCCGGCGCCGGGCGGCGGATCGAGCGCGGTCCGCCACGCCGTCCCGGTCGCGGCCGCTGTCGCCATCGCGTCGTAGCAGTCGAGCACCAGCCGCTTGGTGCGGAACTCGCCGTGGTCCCGCTCCTCGTACTTGCGCACCACCGGAAACGAGTCCAGCACGTGCTCCACCTCGTCCCGGCCGAGGCCGTAGACGTGCATCATCGCCGCGTCGAGCTCGGCCCGGATGGCGGTACGCCGCTCGGGGTTCCACCGGAACGGCGCACCGTTGTCCCCCAGATCGCGGGCGTACGGCGCGATGCGATAACTGGTGTACGTCAGCTCCAACACCCGCGGCAGCACAACGTCGCGCAACTGAGTACCGGCCCACGGGGGCACCTCTTCAAAGACCGCCGGCGGAGGGCAGGCAACTTGCTTGAGGATGAAGTAGGTCATGCCTGTGCCGCTGAGCTTCTGCCGAGCGACGTAGTCAAAGGCGATCGACGACCACACGGACTGGAGCAGCGGGGCGTGGCTTGGCTGTAACGGGAGTGCCAGAGGGAACTTGTTGCCGACGGCAGAGCGGGGTAGCACGCACGGCACCATCGTGCGTTCATTGCTGGGATTAGTGATGTCGCGCCATCCGAATAGCCAGTCTCGCTCCCAGCGTCCGGCCAGCGCCTTGTCGACGTCGCGATCAGCTACCCAATAGCGCACTAGCGCCTCCGCGTCTGGATCGCTGTGCTGCGACTCGCTGAGCCGAGGCAACGTGCCTTTGTTCAGCTGTTCCTGCGTCGCGCCGGCGTATGTGGAAAACCGGTGGTCGTAGTGGCCCAGCAACTTCGCCTCATACAAAGGCAACCAGCGGTCCTCGTTTCGGGTCCACGCCCAACCGTCAAATGTCGCGCCGAGCGACTCCATATCACTTTGGGTGCGGAACGCACCTGAATCAGAAGCCATGTTGAATAACCCTTGACGAAAGGTCAGTAACCACGGGTTACTGCCTTCGGCGCCGTCCCGAACGAGAACCGGCAGGCGACGGTACACGCCCAGCGTGACGTCGGCATCCAGCCGACTCCGGAATAGCGGCAGGGTGCCAGTGTTCGGGTTGAGGAGTAGCACTTCTTCCGGAGCTAGAAGGAACCGCCTGGTCGACACATCTGCGACGAACCGCGTATAGAAGGCGAATGACACCTCGCGGACGCCGGCTCCACGGCCGGTTATGGAGGTTAGTCCAAAACGGAACTGATTGTGCACGCCGGCGAATATTTTGGCTTCGTTCTCGAAATCGTAGAACGCGGCCAAGCGCTTGGTTGCCACGGTGTCGGCGAAGAATGGCGCCGTGGTGGCGTCAGTGGCGAGACCCGTTGGCGTGATGACGCCTGCCCGGCCCGCGTCGCTAACGATCGCACGCATCGTCTCGGCGAAGATGCTGTAGGTGTTGATCTTGCCGCGCGCCGTCAATGGGAAGCGGCCACTTTCCCGCACCAAGTGGTTATCCCCCTCAAGCCGCCTCGCCTCGTCGCTGAACGACCGGAACAGGTTGGGATTGGTGTCAGGGAGCCTAGCGATCAGCTTCTTGCGGGCCGCGGCATTCGGAGCAGTAGCGATATCAGGATCGCGCTCGGCGAAATACTCCTTCTCCGACATCTGCACTGCATCCCACGGCGGATTGCCCACCACGCAGGCGAAGCCACCCCAGCCGGTGTCGGTACCGGCGGGCCCGTCGGCGGGCACCCTAAAGATGTGCGGAAACTCTAGGTGCCAGTGGAAGAACCGGTAGCGCCGCGCGGCGGCTCGCACCAGTTCCACCGTCCCATTCGGCGCGCCGACCGGATCGGCGGCGAGCCGGCGCAGCACCGCGTCGGTGACCGCCGACGCCACCGTCTCCGCCGACTTCTCCTGCACGAACGCCGTACACCAGGCGTCGGCGACCATTTGTGCCTGCCGGCGGGCGGGGGACTCCGCCAGCTCCCGGTAGCGCCGGCGGGCGACATGCACGTCGGCGAGCGAGCCGGCCGGCGTATCTCGAATCGCGCCGATGGCGCTTGCCAGATCGGTGTTGCCGACCGGGATGCCGGCATCGGTGAACAGATCGTCGGCGCCGATGCGCTCGTTGCGGTTACGTCTGGCCAGCAGGGCAGCCACCTTGCGGTCGTCTCCGGCCAACGGCTTGAGCGCCGCCTCCGGCACGCCGGCCGCGAGCAGGGCCGGCGTCGTCCCCAGCAGCGCATTGCCGGGGCGCAGGTTCGCGTCCAGAAACGCCAGCGGCCGGCCCGGCTCCAGCCCTTCCAGCCACAGCGACACCTTGGCCAGCTCGACAGCCATCGGGTTGAGATCCACACCGTGGATGCACCGCGCGACCACGTCCCGCAGCGCGGCCTGCACCACCGGCGGCGGTGGCTCGGGGTCACCGGCGCGGACCTCGGCCAACCGGCGCGATCCGCCGGGCGGCGGCGACCAGAAACGCCCCTGAGCCCATGGCCGGGTCGCAGACCGTCATTGCCAGCAGGCCCGCCTCGGCGGCGGGGCCGTCGGCCGCCTTCATCGCGTCGTCAAGCAGCGGGTCCAACGCGGTGTCGAGCAGGCAGTCGATCAGACTGCTCGGCGTGTAGTACGAGCCGGAGGACTTGCGTTCGTTGCCCGCCGCGGCGGCCAAGGTGTAGGTCCGAGCGGAGACGTCGTACCGAGGGTGCAGCTCCAGCAGCGACTCGTAGATGCTGCCGAGCTCGTCGGCGCCCAGATGCCGGAAGTCCACGGTACGCAATACCACCGAGCCGCGGGTGGTGATCGTCGAGAGTAAGCGGACGACGGTGGAGACTGTCTCGTTGGTCAGCGCCGCGCCGTCGACCACGTCCAGCGGTCCACTTTCGAACAACCCACCGAGCCCGGGCAGGCCGAGTTCCGGCCGGCCACCCTCCCGACCAAGACCATCGAGCACCAGGCGAACCCGCGCCCAGCCGTCGACATGCCGGGTGCCGAGGCGGCGCCGGGCGGTGCGGCGCAGCCGGTCGGCGGAGAAATAGCGCCGATAGCGGTCGACGGCGACCGGATCGGCGGCCGGGTCCAGCAGGGCGCCGCGGTCCTCGGCGACGAACCAGAACAACAGCCGGTAGACCACCCGCAGCAGCGCCCGGTTGTAGTCGGCCAGCCTGAGCTCGTCGGCGGCGAGCCGGTCGCGCAGCTCGGCGTTTGCCGGATGGGCGAGGAAACCAGTGCCCAGCACCTCCAGCGCCGCGGTGACCTGACCGCGTAGGGCAGTCAGCGCCCGGGTGCCGGTGTCGATCGCGTTGGTGCGCCAGCGCTCCAGCCATCGGTCCGCGACGCCGCCCGGCTGCCCGTCCGATCCTGGCAACCGCTCCAGCCGGGACTGGTGGCAGAGCAGGAACAGCAGGACGAAGTCGCTGAACAGGTCCCCGTCGAAGATCGTCTCCAGGTCGAACTCGACGTAGGACTGCCCGACCAGGGCGGAGGAGTCCCGCAGCAGCCGCAGGGTGCGCCCGTTGGACAGCACCGCCCAAAGATGGTCTGGGCTGCGGTTGAGCAGCTCCTGGACCATCGACTGCGGCGCCCGGGCGGCACCGGCGACCCGGCCGGTGCGGGCGTCCAGGTCGACTCCCCAACCCAACAGGTGCACCGGCACGTCGGCCCACAGATGGCTGATCGGGTAGTCCCGGCCGTCGACGTTCAGATGACCGCCCGGCGTTGCCGGCACCCGGCCGTAATACAGCGCGCCCAACAGCGGCTGCAGCCACCGCTCCCGGGTCAACCCGGTCCCGGCGTCCCCGCCGGGTCGCCTGGCCAACTCGTCGCGGAAGCGGGCGTAGACGCCGCGCGAGTACTCGAAAGCGCGGGAGGCGGCCTGCCGCACCGGCTCGCCGGCCAGGTGGTAGTTATCGGGACTCAGCCCCGGCAGATCGGTTCCGGCTACCACCCGGGCCAGCAGGTCGGCCGGCAGCAGCGCGCCGACACTGCGGACGGTCGGATACCCACCGGTTGCGGCAGCCGCGGTCACGCCGGCACCGCCGGAAGGTAGACATAGAGGCCCAGCACGTCGGCCGGCCGGATCGGCTCCACGGCCAACCCGCGGCGCGGCATTCCGCCGGCGGTCTCACGCACCCGCCGGTGGTCACCCAGCAGCCGTTCGGCCAGCGCGTCGCCGCGGGCGTCCAGCGCCGGCGCCAGCACAGTCAACTGGTTTCGAGCTCGATCCAACGCGTCGCCCGCCAGCCGGTCCGCGCCGGTAGCCGCGGCCGGAGCGGCCAACAACTCCTCAACCGCCGCCGACGGCAACCAGGCCGGCTCCTCCGGCCGGCCGGTGTAGGCCACGATCTCCGCGTCCTCGGCAACCAACGATCGGACCTGCTCCCGCCCCGGCAGGGTCAGGTGCACCCGGTGGCGGAGCAGCAGCACTGTCGTCCGCACGCTAACGGCCGGCGAGCGGAAGACGCCGGCCCGACGAGCCAGGCGGCGGCCCAGGTCGCCGGGTAGCGCGGTGGGGTCAAGGGCGGCGTCGAGCACGAAGGCGGCGATCGACTCGATGTCGGGATCGGTGCGGGCCAACAGCACCTGCGACCGGGTCACCGGTGGCGTCCGGCGAAACACCAGCGGGTCGGGGCGCGCCCCGGTCAGGACATGGCGCAGCGCCGGGGGCAGGGTCGCGGTCGGGGCGGCGAAGCCGTCCGGGACGTCGGTCAGCGGAGCTCCGAGCGCGCCGAGTGTCGCGCGGACGAAGGCCTCCACGTCGGCACCGGCACCCAGGGCGGCCCGGGTCCGGGTGATTTCCTGCGCCACCTCGTCGGGGCGGATACCGCTTTGGGCGTACTTCGTCCGGGACGCCTTCTCCTTTGCCGCGGCTGACTCCCAGGCTACGTTCAGGTCGCGCCGGGCGGTGTCGGCGATCCCTTCGAGCTCCAGCTGGCCAGCATCGGATCCGCTGCCGCGCAGCAGCAGTCCTTCCAGCATCGCCTCCACGACCGCGTCGCTCCCCTCGGGGACCGGCACGGACACCCCGGTGGCGGCCCGGATGGCCAGGTGCTTGCGCAGCAGCACATCGAGCACCACTCCGTCGATGCGGTTGTCCCGGCCGTAGATGGTGACGGCGCGTACCACGTCCGCGATCTGGCCGAACCGGTCGACTCGGCCCTCCCGCTGCTCGTGCCGGGTCGGGTTCCAGGCCAGGTCGTAGTGCACCACCGCCTGGAACCGCTCCTGCAGGTTAACGCCTTCGGACAGGCAGTCGGTCGCCACCAGCACGCTGCGGGCACCGGCCGCCGTCAGCTCGGCGATCCGGGTGACCCGATCGGTGGGCGATATCTGGCCGGTGACGTACCCGACGTGGGCCGACTTTCTCAGCGCGGCCGTCAGGTGCTGGGCGACGTACTCGGCGGTGTCGATGAACCGGCAGAACACGATGGGGTCGAAACCGTCGGCCAGCAACCCGGTGACCACCTTGGTGACCTCGACCAGCTTGGCGTCGTTGACTGGTCCGGCCAACCGGTCCGCGTCGCGGGCAAAGGCCAGCAGCCGACGGTGTTCCGCGCTGTCGGTCGCTGTGGCCTCCGGATCGGCGCCCGGGGTGGCGTCGGCCATCTCCAGGGCCTCGTCGGTGCCGAGGTCGAGTACGGCGGCCCGCCCCAGCGAGTCCGCCTCCTCCGGGGTGGCCGCCGCGACGCCGGCGGCCCGGGCCCGCAGCGTCGCCGCGGCGGCCCGGGGGGAGGAGGCCAACGCACGGAGCAGGGCCAGTGCCGACCACCAGCGCACCCGGCGCTGCAACGGGCCGCCGGCCTCGTCCCGGACCGACTCGCGGGTGTAGTCGAGCACCCGGTCCAGCAGGCTGGCGTAGGCGGGGGTCAGGCCGTACGGGCGCTCCTGGGTCACCCGGTCGCTGGGAAACGGGGTGTCCTGATCCAGGTAGCGTCGGATGTCCCCGCGCCGGCGCTGGACGAAGTGTCGGGCGAGCCGATCGCGGCCGGCCGGCGAGTCCAGGTCGATGGCGAGCAGGGCCGGGTCGAGCAGTTCGAGCAGGTTGCGGAACCCCTCCTCGGCACCACTGTGCGGCGTGGCGGTCACCAGCAGCAGATGGCGCCGACCGTCGGCAGCCAGCCGACGGAGCAGCTCGTGTCGTTGCGTTCGGGACCGCCCACCCGCTCCCCCGCTGCCCGACACGCAGGTGTGCGCCTCGTCCACGATCACCAGATCCGGAGCCGTGCGGATGAACTCGTCCCGGCGGGCCGGCGACTTGATGAAGTCGGTGGAGACCACGGTGTGCGGGTAGCGGTCGAACAGCGACTCGTCCATGCCCAGGCCCCGTTGCAGCCGGGTGACCGTCGCCGGCAGCACCAGCTCGGCGTCGATGCCGAACTTGCTCGCAAGTTCACCCCGCCACTGCTCGGCCAGCGCGGGTGAGCACAGCACGGGCGTCGCCCTGGGCGAGCAGCTCGACGGCGATCAGGCCGGCTTCCACGGTCTTGCCGATGCCCACGTCGTCAGCGATCAACAGCCGGACGACGTCGCTGCGCAGGGCCAGCAGCAGCGGGACCAGTTGGTAGGACCGCGGTTCCACCGCGAGGGATGCCAGCGAGCGGAACGGCCCGGCCGACGCCCGGAACCCGATGCGCAGTGCCTGGCGCAGCAAGGTGGCCGAGGCGGCATCGCCGAGATCAGCACTGGTCGGCGGCGCGAACTGCGCGCCCGTAACGGGTTCCAGGGCCGGGAAGACGGCGGTGACGTCGTCTTCGTCACCGCCGAGCGGGCGCAACACGAGGAAGTCCGGCTCGCTGGCCGGCAGGACTACCCACTCCCGGTCCCGAGCCCGGACCAGTGTGCCCGGTGCGTACCCGCCCACTGGCTACCGGCCCGGGCCGAAGACGCTCGGATAGGCGGCCACCTGGTCGGACCAGTCCGCTTCGTCTTGGTCGAGCCGGAGTCGGAGGACGAACCAGCCGAGATCGGCCAACCGTTCCTCGGCCACCGCGTCCCGCTCCGCCTGGCGGGCCGCTTGGTGGTGAGGGCCGTCCACGAAAACCGCGACCTGACCCTGCGCGGCCCGGTAGATGAAGTCCGGGCGGGCCTCGGCCGCGGCCACCAGGGTCTGCGCCTCGTCGGGCAGCCGGTGATCGTGGGAAACCAGCCAGTCGAGGAAGGACCGCTCCAGCTCGGAGTCGCAGCGCTGGGCCAGCTCGGCAGCGCCGGTCGCCGGATCGCTCGTTGCCGACGTACGCCGCACCGTGGCGCCAGCCAACGCAAGCAGCAGGTCGCGGACCGAAAGCCGGTCGATCACCGGATGCCAGAGCTGGTTGGCGTAGGTGAGCAGGCAGTCGTAGCAGGCCTTCTCACAGCGCTCCCCTCCGTCCCGGCCGGACAGATCCGCACCGGTGTCGGGGTCGAAATGGGCCAGCTCCAACGCGGTGCGAGCGGCAGTGGCCAGCGCGGTGGGCTCGTCCACCAACCGGCGCAGCACACCTGCGCCACCCTCGGCGGACTCGGTGAACAGCGTGCGGCCCCGTCGGTCGTCGTCGGGCAGCTCTTGGCTGGCCAGCTCGGAGTCCTCGAGCTGGAAGGCGGCCTCGATGCCGCGCTCCAGGGCGAACTGCAGGCTGACCCGCATCCCGTCGTCGGTCGGCGCGCGCAACCGGGTCAGCAGGACGTTCCGGGTGTCCTCGACAAAGGGGACGACCTTGGCCTTGGACTGGACCCGACCGGCATCGTCGAGCTCACCGTCGGCCGCCGCGTTGTCGGCGGCCTGGGAGTCGGTGAGCCACCGCCCGGTCACGGTGTCCAGCCAGAACCCCCGATCGTTGACGTTCTTGCGTCGTCGGTGTCCCACGTTGGCCACCCGGATGGTGGCCGCGTCGCCGTACCCGACTTCGAGCACTTCCCCGCCATCGGCGTCCACGGCGACGGC
>Ga0209840_1000336_pt1 | contig 10515 bp, 10 predicted proteins | sample PersoiDNA2013190_FD_185802 | JGI IMG/M metagenome (GOLD analysis project Ga0209840, IMG submission 185802) | Permafrost soil microbial communities from the Arctic, to analyse light accelerated degradation of dissolved organic matter (DOM) -... | ecosystem: Environmental > Terrestrial > Soil >... | reverse complement strand
CTGCAGACGGTCGCGCGGGCCATGCAGGACGCCCTGCGCACCAGCGACATCTGCGCCCGGCACGGCGGCGAGGAGTTCGCCGTCCTGCTGCCGAGCACGCCGGGCGAGAACGCCTACTACGTGGCCGAGCGCGTGCGGCGCACGCTGAGCGGCACGCGCTACACCGGCCTCGGACTGCCGGCGGAAGCCAACATCACGATCAGCGCCGGCGTGGCCACCTGCCCGCGTGACGCCACCGAGCTCGACGCCCTCATGGAGCTGGCCGACAAGGCGCTGTATCGCGCCAAAGCGGCGGGGCGCGACCAGGTGGTGCTCCACGGCGCGGAGCAGCGCGAGCGGGTCAGGAACTGACGCGCGCCGCCGGAGGCGGCGGCGCGAGACCCATCCCCCAGGCGATGACCGCCGGCGGCAGGCAGCCCCACCCCAGCAGTCCATCGTGGAAGTCCCGCAGGGAGCTGCCCCGCTGCCGTCGGTACACGGCCGCCAGACGCTGCACCTCGCGCTTGCCGAGCAGATAGCTCATGGCCTGACCCGGCTCGCCCGCGTACCGCCGGCACTCGAGCTCGGCCTCGTAGCGGTTCATGTGCGCCTCGGCGGAGAGATAGTCGACGGCTGCCGGCAGGTCCATGACCCCCAGATGCAGCTCGATGTCGATGACCACCCGGCAGGCGCGCCACACCTGGTCGTTGAGGCGCATGAGGCGCACGGCGGGATCGGCCAGAAGTCCTTGCCGCTCCATAAGCTCTTCGCAGTAGAAGGCCCAGCCCTCGACGAGGATGTTGCCGCCGCTCGGAATGTGGGCGACACGGCGCGCGAGGGTCGTCGCGCGATTGGAGCTCACCAGCTGCAGGTGATGGCCGGGGTACGCTTCGTGCACGCCGGTCGTGGCCAGGGAGGCGCAGGGATGACTCCGCAGCGCCGCCTCGAGCTCCGGCCCGTCCAGACCGTCGCGCGGCGGCGTCACGTAGTAGAAACCCAGCTGGCGCGCGTCGTAGGGGCCGGGCGGATCATAGGCGGCGAAGGGCAGCATGCTGCGCAGAAAGGTCGGAGTCGCCATGACGGTGAGCTCCTCGCCCGGCGGCATGGTGGCGATGCCGCGGTCGACGACGTGCGCCCGCGCGGCCTCCACGGCGCGCCGGTAGGCGGCCACCAGGTCGCCCGGCGCCGGGTGGTCTGACTGCAGCGCGGCCACGGCCGACGCAGCGTCGCCGCGGCCGAGCTCGGCCGCGACCTCCTCCATGCCGTCTTTGGTCTCGGCCAGCACCTCGCGCCCGTAGCACGCCAGCTCCTCGGGCGTGTCGTCGAGCACATGCTCCCAACGCAGGATGTCCTCGAGCACGGGACGGCCGGCGCCGCACTCCGCTGCGGCCCCCGGCAGCAGACCGTCGTGCAGATGCTCGCGGAAGGCCGCCAGCGCCGTGCAGGCCGTCTGCGAAGCCCGATCGAGAGCGCCCTCCTGACCGGCGCTGGCCGCGAAGGCGCGGACCGTAGGCCCGGCCAGCTCGAGGAGGCCGTCGACCTGGTCCAGGCCCGCTCTGACCAGGGCGGCCGGCAGCCCCGGCTCCAGGTTGTCGCGCGCCTCCTCCAGCAGGCCCGGTGTGGCGCTCAGCCTCCCGACGAGCGCCTCGACACGCGCGGCGGGCGACCCGAGCTCGCGCATGAGCAGCGGGAGGAGACCGAAGAGGACGTCGAGGTACGCAGCCGGACGGCGGTGCTGGACGCGGCACAACTCAAGATCGCGCAGCTGCCGGCGCGCTATCTGCAGGCCGGCGAAGGCGTCGACCGCCGTCGCCACCTCGTGATCGTCGAGCAGGGGCAGGAGCGTGCGCTCGTGGCGGTGGAGCATGCCGATGCGCCGCGCGACCGCCTCCGCCGACCACGAGGGCAGCCGGTCGGCGCCGGCAGTCAGGCCGAGCCCGGTAGCCAGGACCGGGTTGTCGGCCAGGAGATCATCGAGGAACGCCTGGATGACCGGCTCCGCGGCGTTCACACGCGCGTCAGTCGGCCGGGCGCTGCAGGTAGGCGATCAGAGGCTCGCGCCGGCCCCCCATGATCTTGTCGACGAGGGTGTCGAGGATGCCGCGGGCGACCTCCTCGTCGGTGACCTTGGGCCGGTACACGTAGGCGGCCTGCGACTTGTCCTGCTCGAGCAGGCCCTTGACGGCCAGGTTGCGCAGCACGCTCATGACCGTTGTGTAGGCGATGCGCCGGTTCTCGCGAAGGCGTTCGTACACGTCGCGCACCGTGACGTCGCCGTTGTCCCAGACAACGCGCAGCACATCGGCCTCGAGCCAGCCGAGGCCGGTGAGGTCGCGGCTGCGCTCGCGGCGACGCCACGCGGATGGTTTGGTGTCAGACATGGTGGACCTCCGTCCGACTTCGGGAGCGGGTCGATACGTTGAGAGTTCCCCGAGCCGACTGTGAGGCAACGCGCGACGCACTGGCGCCGCTCGCCAAGCCATCAGGAGTCACGCGACGGGGCCGTTCAAGCGCAGGACTCTACTTGCGGCCGCGGAGCCTTTGCAAGACGGGGCGAAGGCGATTCGCGGATGGGTATACTGCGCTTGACCGATCAAGGAAGTGAGACGCGTGGCACCGACGCACGAGACCGCTGTGGACCTCGGACCAGCCGAACTGGCGGCGTGGCGCGGCATGCTGCGCGCGCACGCTTCGCTGTTTCACGACATGGACGCGGAGCTCACGGCCACCCACGGCCTGGCATTGCGGTCTTACGAGGTCCTTCTCCACCTCGAGGATGCTCCCCGGCGCCGCCTGCGCATGAGCGACCTCTCCCACTCGGTGCTGCTCAGCGCCAGCGGCGTAAGCCGGCTGGTCGACCGCCTGGAGCGAGACGGCCTCGTGCGCCGCGAGCGCTGCTCCGAAGACGGGCGCGGCTACTGGGCGGTGCTCACGACCCGCGGCGAGAGGACGTTCAGAGAAGCGCGGGCCACCCATCTGGCCGGCGTGCGACGCCTGTTCCTCCGGCACTTCGCCGGCGACGACCTGACCCGGCTCGCGGACTACTGGGAGCGCGTGGCGCCGGGCGCCACGAAGCCCGTCGAGCCGACCGGCGGCGACAGCGACTGCGCGTGAGCGACGTCATCGTCGTCGGCGCCGGACTAGCCGGGCTGTGCTGCGCCCGCGAGCTGGCGAGCCACGGTGTGGACGTCCTGGTACTCGAGAGAAGCGACGCGGCCGGCGGTCGCCTGCGCACCGACGAGGTGGACGGCTTCCTGCTCGACCGCGGCTTCCAGGTGCTGCTGACCGCGTACCCCGAGGCGCGCCGCGCGCTCGACTACGAGCGTCTGGGCCTGCGGCCCTTCTACGCCGGCGCGCTGGTCCGTCAGCGCGGCGGCTTTGCGCGCGTGGCCGACCCGCTGCGGCATCCGCTCGACGCCGCGCGCAACCTGCGGACCGGTCCCGGCAGCCTCGTCGACAAGCTGCGCGTCGCGCGCCTGCGCCGGCGCCTGTCGCGCGCCTCTTTGAACGAGGTGCTGGAGGCGCCGCAGGTGACCACGGCGGAGGCGCTGCGCCTCGAGGGGTTCTCGCGGGAGATCGTGGACGGCTTCTTCCGGCCCTACCTCGGCGGCCTCTTCCTCGACCCCGGGCTGGAGACCTCGAGCCGGCTCTTCGCCTACATGTTCAAGCTCTTCGCGCAGGGCGAAGCGGCGTTGCCGGCCGCCGGCATGCAGGCGATCCCTCGCCAGTTGGCCGAGAGCCTGCCGGAGGCGGCCGTTCGTCTGTCCGCCACCGTCGAATCGGTCGACCGCGGCGGCGTGACGCTCGCCGGCGGCGAGCGCCTCGAGGCCGGCGCGGTGGTCGTTGCGGCCGACGGGCCGGAGGCGGCCCGGCTCACCGGCGCCGTGGAGGCGCCGGCCGCCCGGGCGACGACCTGCATCTACTTCGCGGCGGAGCGGTCGCCGCTCGGCGAGCCGATCCTGGTCCTCGACGGCGAGGGTCGCGGCCCGGTGAACGACCTGTGCGTGCCGAGCGACGTGGCGCCGAGCTACGCGCCGCCCGGGACGGCGCTGGTCTCGGCAACGATCGTCGGCATCGCGCCCCTGGACGACGACGGCGTCGACACCGCGGTCCGCGAGCAGCTGCGCGGCTGGTTCGGCGCCCAGGTCGACGGCTGGCGGCGGCTGGCCGTGTACCGCATCCCGTTCGCGCTGCCGGCGCAGCCGCCCGAGGTCCTGGCTACGCCCCAGCGCCCCGTGCGCCTGCGCGACGGGCTCTTTGTGTGCGGCGACCATCGCGACACGGCCTCGATCCAGGGGGCCATGGTGTCCGGGCGCAGGGCCGCCGCCGCGGTGCGCGGCAGCGACAGCGGCCCGTCTTGCGCCCTCTAGAGTCGACGCGGGAGCCGCGCGCCCTGCTCAGACCTTGCCGAGCAGCACGCCGAGGCACATGACGAGGAGCACGATCGCAGTCACCAGCACGTAGCGCCCGTCGCGCTCTCTCACGAACATCACCAGCGACCCCGCGACGCGCACGAACGGCGTGCCGATGAGCACGATGAGACCCAGCGAGAGGTAGGCCGCAGGCCGGAAGGCGGCCAGCGCGCGAGGGATCTCCGCGAGCGGCACGACGCCGCGAGGAAGGCCGGCCCCCCGGGCGACGCCGATGACGAGGCCTGCCGCCAGGAGCGCGACGCTGACCGCGATGCCGCACAGCAGGATCCAGCGGATGACGCGCTCGACCGGCTCCATGACGTGCGCGCGCGCCGGCGATCCCTGCTCCGGAAAGTCGCTCACAGCCCGAGCCCCAGGCCCCTGAGGATCATCAGCACCGCGAAGACCAGGAGAACGACCTGGAAGATGATGCCGAGCGCCCGCGCCGATAGGCGCACGGCGAGGCGTGGTCCGAGGCGGGCGCCGGCGAGGATGCCGAGCGCTGCCGGCACCGCATAATACGGGTCCATGTAGCCGCGCCCGTAGAAGATGGCCGCGCCGGTGGCCGCGGTGACCCCGATCATCAGGTTGCTGGTGGCGATGGTCGCCTTGAGAGGGACCCCCATCAGCAGGTTCATGATCGGCACCTTGAAGGCGCCGCCCCCGACCCCCAGAAGACCCGAGACGTTGCCGGCCCCGAGACTGAGCACGAACCCGAGGCGCGTGCGCCGCACGTCGTACTCGACGTCGTGGCCGGTGGCCGCGTCGTAGTAGCGGGCTTCGAGCACGCCTGTCCGGGCCGGCGCAACGTCGCCGCCACGGCGGTTCATCTGCCAGGCGATGTACACGAGGACGGCCACGAAGCAGAACTGCAGCACGCGACCGTCGATGAGCACCGCTGTAATGCCGCCGGCCACGGCTCCAACCGACGTCGCGACCTCGAGCAGCATCCCCAAGCGAACGTTGGTCATGCCCCGGCTCACGAACGTGGTCTGCGCCATGGACGAGGTGGCGATCACGCAGACGATGCTCGTGGCGATAGCGACCTTGATGGGCACGCCGAAGGCCAGACTGAGCATGGGCACCATGATGATGCCGCCGCCCACGCCGAGCATGCTGCCGAAGACCCCGGCCACGAAGGCCACGGCCAGAAGTGCTGCGAGGACGCCCGTGACCGGCGCCTCAGTCGTCGCTGGCCGGGGGCCGTCGCAGACGCTTGACGACGGCGCGGCCTTTCTTGGCGGCGAGGCGCCGCTCCACCGCCGCGCGCGAGGGCCTTGTGGCCCTGCGCGGCGGCGGCGGCGGCGCGTTCAGCTTGACGAGCTTGAGCCGCAGGCGCCGCAGCGCGTCCATCTTGTTGAGGTACTGGCTGCGCTGCGCCCGGCACGTCACCGTGAGGCCCGTGGGCCTGTGGCGCAGCCGCACCGCGCTGTCGGTGACGTTCTGGTGCTGGCCGCCGGGGCCCCCGGCGCGAAAGGTCTCCACCTCGCACTCGGCGAGGAGGGCGGCGTCGCTCTCCGGGATGTCGACGGGCGGGCACATGCGTTCGGCGGCGGCGGCGCGGCAGGCGCCGCCGCCGCCGCCAAAGCCTACCACCCCTCGTGATAGCCTCAGGGCATGCTCGCCATCGCCCTCGCCCTTGGTGCGTCGATCTGCTGGGGCTCCGGCGACTTCCTCGGGGGCCTCACCACCCGGCGCGCCAGCCTCTGGGCGGTGATCGTCGGCAGCCAGGCGGTCGGCCTCGTGGGCGCCACGCTCGTGATCGTCCTCCCCGGCCACGGATGGCCGGGGCTGCACGCGGTGTGGCCGGTCCTGTTGGGCGGGCTCGCGAGCGTGGTCGCGATCTCCTGTTTCTACAAGGCTCTCGCCATCGGTTCGATGAGCATCGTGGCGCCGATCAGCGCCACCAACGCGCTGATCCCCTTCCTCGTCGGGCTGGCGGCGGGCGAGCGTCCGAGCGCCGCGCAGCTCGCCGGCGTGGCCCTCGCCGCCGCCGGCGTCCTGCTGGTGGCCAGCGAGCGCGCCCGCGCGGGCGACACCATCGGCGTCGCGGCGCTGCCCAACGAGCCGGCAGTGGAGCCGACGGCCGTCATGGCGGCCGGGTCCGCGACGCACGTGCCTCGCCGCAACCAGCGCAGGGCCATCGTCCTGGCCCTCACGGCGGCCGTGGCGATGGGCCTGGTGCTGGTGGGCTACGACGCCACGGCGCGCTACGACGCGCTGTGGGCGATGCTCGGCGGGCGCATCTCCTCGGTCGCCGTGTTCACGGTGGTCTTCCTCGTGCTGCGCCCGCACCTGGAGATGCGCCGCTCCGCCCTGCCGTTCATCGTCGCCGTCGGCCTGCTCGACACGGGAGCCAACGGCCTCTTCGCGCTGGCCACGACGCAAGGCTACCTGAGCCTCGTCAGCGTGCTCGGCGCCGTGTACCCCGTCGTGACCGTCCTGCTGGCCTACGGTCTGCTGCGCGAACGCATCGCCCCGCACCAGATGGTGGGCGCCGTCGGGACGCTGGCCGGCATCGCCCTCATCGCCGCCGGATGAGGCCCTTCGCCGAGCTCCAGCTACGCGGCCCCGCCGGCGAGCCGGTGGACCTGAGCCGCACCCTGCTGTCGCACGGCGTCGCCTCGCTGCCTCCGGCGACCCTCGACGAGGCGGCGTGCGAGCTGTCGGTGACCGTGGCGGGTGCGAGCGGCCCGCGGACGGTCAGGATCTCGGCCGGGCCGGCGCCGTCCGGCGGGCCGCCGCCGCGCGGCGCAGCGCGCCGCGGACGCGGCGGCCCGGGCGTGGCGCTGCTGTCCCTCGCCGACACCGGCCCGCCGCCCAGCGCCTCCGAGGCGGCGGCGCTCACGATGACGGCGCGGCGCCTGCTCTGCCTCGACGACGATCTCAGCGGCTTCTATGCGCGGGCCGCCGCCCACCCCGACCTCGCCTGGGCCTGCGCCGGCGCCGGGCGGATGATGCGCAGCGCCACGGTGTTCGAAGATGTCGTCAAGACGGTGTGCACCACGAACTGCGCCTGGTCGGCGACGGAGCGCATGGTAGGCGCCCTGGTCGAGCACCTCGGCGAGCCGGCCCCCGGCGCGCCGCCCGGAAGCTCGGCGGGCCGCGCCTTTCCGACCGCGGAGCGCATGGCTGAGGCGGAGGAGGGGTTCTACCGCGAGGTGGCCAGGGCAGGCTACCGCGGCCCTCGCCTCCGCGCCCTCGCGGTCGCGGTCGCCGCGGGCGAGCTCGATCTGGAAGAGCTACTCGTGAGCCCGCCGGCAGAGCTGCCCGACGACGAGGCGGAACGCCGGCTCCTCGAGCTGCCCGGGGTGGGGCCGTACGCGGCCGCGCACGTGATGATGCTGGTGGGCCGCCACTCGCGGCTCATCCTGGACTCGTGGACACGGCCCAAGTACGCGCGCCTGGTCGGCAAGCCGCCGGGGAAGCTCGTCGCCGATCGCACGATCGGCCGGCGCTTCGGCGCCTACGGCGCCCACGCCGGCCTCGCCTTCTGGCTGTTCATCACCCGGGACTGGGTGGACGAGCCGAGCGGAGAGCGGCCGCCCGCCTGACACTCCCGTCCGGCGGCCTCACGGCTGCAGCGGTATGCCCCAGTCCTTCTCGACGACGTCGAGCGGGGCCTGCGCCATGCGGTCGCCGCCGGCCCGCGAGAGATGGATGCCGTCGGGAGCGCGCATGAGCACGGGATCGCCGTTCGCGTCCGGCAGATACTCCGAGTAGGAGCCTTTCTCATTGGCGAACAGCGCCCACGTGGGGATGTAGAAGACGCCCGGGTGTTTCTTGGCCTCGGCCTCGTAGATGTGGTCCATCATCGAGATGCGCTCGCGGTAAGCGGGGTCGCGCATCATCGGGTTGCCGACCCAGTACGCGCGGCGTCCGCCCTTGGTCAGGATGTCCATGGCCTGGCCCACGCGCCTCGCGTAGACCTCCTGCCAGGCCTTGCTGCCCACATCCAGCAGCTTGCCCTTGTAGAGCACGTTCTGGCCGTCGTTGGCGCCGAAGAGCACGGCGGTGGCGTCGGGATCGAATTCCACGATCTGGTCGATCATCCGCTGCGGCCAGTCGAAGAAGTCGGGGCGGCTCAGACCGCTCGACACCTTGTAGTCGAGCTTGGCCTTGATGAGGTGGGTCTCTTCGGCGAGATTCTCCAGCGACGACCCGAAGACCTGGGCCATCGAATCACCGATGATGTAGAGACGCAGCGGATCCTTGCGGGTAATCTTGCGCGGCCACTTCGGCTTGACCTTGTCCTTGACCTCGGCGATGGAGTGGTGTGCGGCTTCGCCGCGCCCGAGCATGGCGTTGAGCGCTTCCGCCGGCCGGTCGAGCTGCAGGGCGCCGCTGAGAACGACCATGGGCTTGAGCAGGGCGAGCTGGACGCTGCGCGCGGCGCCCAGCGGCTTGCCCTTCACTTCGGTCTCGATGGCCTTGACGTCGAGCAGCCCGGCGACGAAGAAGCCGATGAGCATGGCCGCGAGGACGGCGCCGGCGGAGAGCCGGCGGCGGCGCGGCCGGCGGCGCTCGGGCACGTGCCCGAGCGCGTCCGGGCCGAACGGGCCGCCGGGTCCGTCCCCGGCGGCAGGCGCGCCGCGTTGCGCGCCCTCGCCGGGGTCGAGCCAGTCCTCCCACTCGTCGTCGGCGCCGCGAGACGGCGTGGCGCGGCGCGGACCAACGGAGCCCTCGTCGCCCGCCGCGGCGTACCTGTCGCGGCGGCGTGGCAGCGGGGCGCCTTCGTGCCACGACGGCCGAGACTCGTCCGGGACGCGCGACCTCCGCGGCTCCTCGGGGACGCGCCCCGGCGGAAGGTCGGCCGGGCGGCTCGGCGGCCGCAGGCCGTCCCACACGAGGAGGTCGTCGTCGGCGCCGTCGTCGAACGGCAGCCTCCCCGAGCCTTCGTCGTGTCGGTCGTCGTCGGTCATGCTCAGTCGCCTCGTGCCGGTGGCCGCATCAGAACTTGAAGTAGAGGAACTCGGCCGCGCCCTGCGGGCCGAGCGTGTCGATGAGGAACAGGGCGAGCGCGAGGACAGCGCCCTGCCCCGCCCAGCCGATGCCCGCCAGGCCGTCTTCGAGACGCTCGATCAGGCGGCGCGGGACGTACTGGATGCCGATGCCGAGCACGACGAGGCCGACGACGGGCCAGGTGACCGCCGAGCCGATGCTGCCCAGGCCGGCGACGAGCCGCCAGAGCACCCCGAAGGCCCCGCCGATCGAGTCGGCGCGGAAGAACACCCAGGCCACGCTGACGAAGGCGAACACGGCGAGACGCTGGAGCGCCCGCGTCCCGGCCGTCGCGCCCGGCTCGGGTAGACCCCGAGCCTGGCGCGCGTCGGCGCGGGCGCGCTCGAGGGCCAGGCCGACGCCGTGCATGCCTCCCCAGAACACGAACGTCCAGCCGGCGCCGTGCCAGAGCCCGGCGAGGAGGAACGTGACGATGAGGTTCACGTACGTGCGGCCGCGGCCCTTGCGGTTGCCGCCCAGCGGGATGTAGAGGTAGTCCCGCAGCCAGCTGGACAGCGTGATGTGCCAGCGACGCCAGAAGTCCTGGATGGTACGCGCGGTGTACGACGCGTTGAAGTTCTCGGGCAGCTCGAAGCCGAGAAGCAGCGAGATGCCGATGGCGATGTCGCTGTAGGCGCTGAAGTCGCAGTAGATCTGCACCGAGTAGGCGATGATCCCCCACAGGGTCTCCCAGGACGAGAACGACTGCGGCGAGGCGAAGACGCCGTTGACGATGTGCGTCGACAGGTAGTCGGCGATCAGTATCTTCTTGGCCAGGCCGCCGAGGATGAGGATGAAGGCGCGGCCGGCGTCGACGCTGTGCGGGTCGCGCGGCGAGCTCAGCTGCGGCAGGAAGTCGCGGGCACGGGCGATAGGACCCGCGAGCAGGTACGGGAAGAACGCCACGTAGACGCCGAAGTCCAGCGTCGAGGCAGGGGCCAGCTCCCCGCGGTAGATGTCGATGGTGTAGGTGAGCACGCGGAAGACGAGGAACGAGATGCCCACCGGCAGAAGGATGCGCAGGAGAGGCAGCGGAGCGCCGAGGCCGACGCTGCTGAGCAGGTGGTCGAGGTTGACGGCGAAGAAGTCGACGTACTTGAAGTAGCCCAGCGCCGCGAGGTTG
>Ga0209840_1000333_pt1 | contig 10544 bp, 7 predicted proteins | sample PersoiDNA2013190_FD_185802 | JGI IMG/M metagenome (GOLD analysis project Ga0209840, IMG submission 185802) | Permafrost soil microbial communities from the Arctic, to analyse light accelerated degradation of dissolved organic matter (DOM) -... | ecosystem: Environmental > Terrestrial > Soil >... | reverse complement strand
CCGCCTCTCCGGCGGCATGCGCCAGAAACTGGCCTTCGCCCTCGCGATGCTGCACCGGCCGGAGCTGCTGATCCTCGACGAACCCACGACCGGCGTCGACCCGGTGAGCCGGGTGGAGCTGTGGCGCCTGATCGCCCGCTCCGCCGCCGGCGGCGCCGGCGTGGTCGTCTCCACCACTTACCTCGACGAGGCCGAACGCGCCGCCTCGGTGCTGCTTCTGGACGCCGGCCGGGTGATCGCCGCCGGACCGCCGGAGGCGGTCGCCGCGGCGCTGCCCCCGGCCGAGCCGCACCAGCGTGGGGCCGGCCCGGACTCACGCGGCCCCGCGGCTGGCGCGGCCCCCCTCCCCCAGGCCTCAGCTCACGATGTCGTGTGCCGCTTCGGCCGGCTCACGGCCGTCGCCGGCATCGACCTCGAGGTGCGCGCCGGCGAGGTCGTCGGCCTGCTCGGCGCCAACGGCGCCGGCAAGACGACCCTCATCCGGCTGCTGCTCGGCCTACTCCACCCGACGTCGGGCGCGGTGCGGCTCTTCGGCCGCGCGCCCTCGCGCGCCGGCCGTTTGCGCCTCGGCTACCTCCCACAGGGCCTCGGCCTCTGGGAGGACCTCAGCGTGGAGGAGAACCTGGCCTTCTCGGCGCGGGCCTTCGGCAGCGCCGTGCCGCGGCTGGACGCGGACCTCGAGGCGCTGCGCGACACGCTGGTGCGCGACCTGCCGCATGGACTGCGTCGCCGGCTCGCGTTCGCGGCGGCCCTCGCGCACGCGCCCGAGCTGCTCGTCCTCGACGAGCCCACCTCGGGCGTCGACCCTGCCGCGAGAGCGCGGCTCTGGGAGTCGGTCCACGACGCGGCTTGGGACGGCGCCGGCGTGCTCGTCACGACGCATCATCTCGACGAGGCGGGCTTCTGCGACCGCCTCGTCGTGATGGCCGCCGGGCGCGTCGTCGCGCACGGTACCCTGGCCGGCATCGTCGGCCAGCGCAAGGCCGTGGCCGTCGAGGCGCCGCGCTGGGAGGCCGCCTCCGCGGCTCTCGACAGGGGCGGCCTCCCCGCGGCCCTGGTCGGACGCACGCTGCGCGTGCCGGGCGGCGACGCCGCCCGCGTCCAGGCTGCGCTCGACGCGGGCGGCGTCGCCGCCGCGCTCAGCGTCGTCCCCGCCACATTCGAAGAGACGTTCGTCGCGCTCGCCCGCGCGAACGCAAGACCACCAGCGTCGACATCAGAGAGCTCCCCGATCGGAAGGACCGCACAGTGATCGACCCGACCCTCGACCCGACCCTCGATCAGGGCCACCCGCGCAAGTGGTGGATCCTCGTCGCCGTCTCGATCGGCATGTTCATGGGGCTGCTCGACGTGACCATCGTCAACATCGCGATGCCGGCGATCATCGTCGACCTCCACACCACGGTGACGCACGCCTCGTGGGTGCTCAACGCCTACAGCCTGGTGCTCGCCGTCTGCTTCCTCTCCATGGGGCGCATCGCCGACCGGTACGGCCAGAAGCGCGTCTTCATGTTCGGCCTCGTGGCCTTCACGCTGTTCTCGATGCTCTGCGGCTTCGCCCCGACTATCAACTGGCTGATCGCCTTCCGCGCCGGCCAGGGCGTCGGCGGCGCCGCGCTGCTCACCATCTCGCTGGCGATCGTGCTCGGCGCCTTCCCGCGGCGCCAGCAAGGCATGGCCGTGGGCCTCTGGGGGGCGCTCGGTACGGCGGCGGCGGCCGTCGGGCCCGTCCTCGGTGGCGTGCTCGTGACCTACGGTCACTGGTCGTGGATCTTCTTCGTCAATATCCCGGTGGGGATCTTCGCCGTGGTCGTCTGCAGCATCGTCATCCCCGCGCACGTCAGGAAAGCACGGTCCGAGGGCGGCCTCGACATCCCTGGCATCGTCATCTCGGGCCTCGGGCTCTTCATGCTCACCCTTGGGCTCGTGCAGGGCAACTCCTGGGGCTGGAGCTCGCCGGCGATCGTCGGACTGCTCGTGGCCGCCGCCGCCACCTTCCCGCTGTTCATGTGGTGGGAGCTGCGCATCCCCTCGCCGATGTTCCCGGTGAAGCTGCTGCGGATCCGCTCGTTCACGGCCGCCAACACCTCGATCATGTTCATCGGCATGGCCATGGGCGGCACCTTCCTCATGGTCGTCATCTTCCTGGTCTCGGTGCTGGGGTACACCGAGCTGCGCGCCGCCGTGGCCTTGACGGTGATCCCCGTGATCGCGCTGGTCATCGCCCCCAACGCCGGGCGCCTCAACGACCGCATCGGGCCGCGGCTGCCGGGGTCGGTCGGCGCCGCGTGCTTCGCCGTCAGCCTCATCCTGCTGGCTCAGCTCGGCGGCAGCACAACGCTGTGGGACGTCATGTGGCGGATGACCTTCATCGGCGTCGGCATCGGCCTCGCGATGCCGACTCTGTCGGCGGCCTCCATGGCTTCGCTGCCGCCCGAGGTTCGCGGGGTCGGCTCAGGATCGCTCAACACCATGCGGCAGGTGGGCTTCACGATCGGCGTCGCCCTGCTGGTCGCCATCTTCACGCACATGGTGGCCCAGAACGCTCAACACGCCACCAGGCAAGCCATGGGGTTCGTCGCCGCGCAACAGCAGCTCGGCCCAGCCGAGAAGGGCGTGTACTCGGCGGCGATCCTCAAGAACGCCAAGGCGGCGGCCGGCAGCGGCGGCGGCGCAGCCGTGCTCACCACCGAGCCGCTCAAGGGCGCCCCGCGGCCCCCGGCCGGCACGCCGCAGGCGCAAACATGGGAGAAGGTGAACGCGGGCGCCGCGACGATCTACAAGGACGATATCGCCAAGTCGTTCACCTGGCCCTTCTACGCAGCCGCGCTGGCGGCCCTGCTGGCCATCCCCTCGGCGCTGTTCACCGGACGCCGTCTGGGCGCCGACGCCGGCCACCACGAGATGACGCGCGAGGAGCGCGCCGCCGACCGGGCATGAACGGCGGCGCGCAGACGTCGGCCGGACGCGCCGGCGCCCGACCGGCGCGGCGCGCGGCGGAGAGCCCCGGAGTCACCGGCCTCGGCCGCCGCCCCGGCGAGAGCGGCACGCGCGACGGCATCCTGGCGGCCGCGCGCGCCTCCTTCGCCGAGCTGGGCTACGATCGCGCCACCATCCGCGGCATCGCCGCCAAAGCCCAGGTCGATCCGGCGCTCGTCCTCCACTACTTCGGGTCCAAGGAGCAGCTGTTCGGCGCCGCGCTCCAGGTCCCGGTGGAGCCGGGTGAAGTCCTCAGGCGCGTCATGTCGCGCGACGTCAAGGACATGGGCGCGACCATCGTACGTGCCTTCCTCGAGGCGTGGGAGCCGCCCGAGAGCCGCAGCCCTCTCGTGGCGATGGTGCGCTCGGCGATGACCAACGAAACGGCCATGACGCTCGTACGCGAGTACCTTGGCCGGCGCGTCTTCAGCCCCATCACCCAGACGCTCGGCGCGCCCGACGCGGAGCTGCGCGCCACGCTGATGGGCTCCCAGTTCATCGGCCTGGCGATGATGAGATACATCGCCCGCATCGAGCCACTCGCCTCGGCGAGCGTCGATCAGCTCGTCGCCGCCGTAGGGCCGACGATGCAGCGGTATCTCACCGGCGAGCTCGGCCTCGGGCCGTCCGTCGACGGCTGAGCGCCCGAGGCGGGCCGGCCGCCCCTAGATGAACCGCGCCCGGAGCGCCGTGGCCGCTCGGAGCAGCTCGTCGGCGGTCGGCTGGCCGTACCCGCCGAACTGCTGCTCCAGCATCGCCCGGCGCTGGGCGTCGAGCCTGTCACCGAGAGCGCGGTAGATGCTCAGGCGTGCGCCGACGGCGTATCGCGCTTGCTCGTCACCCGGCAGCGCGAGGAACTCGTCGAGCATGGCGATCAGGCGCTCCATATCTGCCGGCAGCGAGCCGGCCAGCCCCGGCAACAGGTTGAGAGCGTGGTCGGAGCGCAGCTCGAGGCGGGCGTCGCCGAGCTGCCCGAGCAGGTCGCGCAGCTCCTGCGCGACCTCCACGTCGTCGGGCAGCACGAACTCGCCCGCCGCCTCGCGCTCCGCCAGCGGCGTGCCCGGAACGACGGCCGCGGTACGCAGGCGCACCACCAGCGGGCGCTCGGCGGGCGCTGCGGCGGCCACCGCGCGGATCACGCGGGCGGAGCCCGCGACGTGCGCGGCCGCCGCCGCGCGCCCACCCAGCCCCGGCATCAGGTAGAAGCACAGCTCCAGGCCGGCGCGGACGACGTTCTCGCCGGCGGCGATCAGGTCGCCGCTGGTGCAACCTTTGTCGATCGCCATGAGGACCTCGTCTGCGCCCGACTCGAGGCCCAGATGTACCCTGGCCAGGCCCGCGCCGACGAGCAGCGCAAGCTGCTCCGGCGCGCGTCGCGCGAGCGTCGCCGCCCGCCCATACGTCGTCACGCGCTCGACGGCCGGGAACCGCTCCCGCACGCGACGGATCACGGCCGCCAGCTTCTCGGGCTTCACGGCGCAGGGGTCGGCATCCTGCAGGAACACCGTGCGGCCACCACCACGCAGGAACAGCGCGACCTGGTAGGCCTCCTGCGGGACCAGGCCGCCGTGGACGGCCCCGACCCCCCGCTCTTCCAGTACCTCGGCGGCAGCGGCCATCGCATCCACGTCCGCCAGCACGTCCTCCAGCGGTCGGAGCGACGACGCGCTGCCCTTGTACACCGGGCAGAAGGTGCAGCGGTTCCAGGTGCAGTTGCGGATCACACGCACCAGCAGGCTGTGCGCCTCACTCGGCGGGCGGATGGGACCCTGCTCGAACGATGGGGTCGATGCGCTCACTGGCTGTCCTCCCCGGCCGTCACGCAGCGTCAAGCCAGCTCGCCCTCCGCGAACGCCCTGCGGCTCCTACTGCCGCGGCGCGCGCCGCGAGAGCGCGCCGCCGATGATGATGATGCCGATGACGATCAGGAACAGCGGCCAGCCCAGCTCGCCCAGCGAATCCCACCCCGAGGTGTTCTGCAGCAATCCCACGACCACCAGCACGGCGCCCGGCACGAGCGGCCACCAGCTGGAGCTGCGCTGCCGCCGCAGCGCGTCGAGCGCATAGATGGCAAGAAACCCGACGCCCAGGCCGAGAGCCACGGGGTTCCCGTAGAACGCGACGTGATCGAGCATCAGCCCCACGCCCAGGCCGGTCAGCGCGCCGGCGGGCAGCAGCAGGCCGTAGTTGCCGCTGAAGGCCCACCAGGTGAGAAAGCCGAGGCCGATCCACAGGGCGGGGCCGCCCGCGGCGACCACGTCGTTGAAGCGCGCGCCGAGCAGCACGGCGCCGACCACGACGAGCACGGCGCCGAACGTCACGGCGGCGTTGTCGCGGCGCTGCTTGACGGCCTCCGTGTCGACCGTCGCCGTGAAGGTGACGCCGGCGGGGCCGGTCCGGGCGCCGCTTCCGGCGGCGCCTCCCCCGGCCGCCTGCTCGCCGGCCTCCTCCACGATCTCGCCCTCCAGGGCCTCGTCGACGCGGTGGGCGCTGTCGCTCTCGGGCATGTGTCTCTCCGTCCCTCGGGGGAGGGCGGCGCGCCACCCTCCCCTTGTCGGTCACTCGTAGTGTATCGCCTCGAGGATGTCGATCCGCGCCGCCCGCCGCGCCGGCAGGATGGCGGCGATGACGCCCACGATCACGGCGACGATGAGGAAGACGACGAGCTGGCCGCCGGGGATCGAGAAGGTGATCCCCTGGCCGGCGAACTTCGTCGTCACCACCCAGGCGAACAGGATGCCCACGACGATGCCCATGGCCGCGCCGATGATGGACGTGATCACGCTCTCGTAACGCACCGTGGCCCGCACCTGGCGGCGCGACATGCCGAGGGCGCGCGTGAGCCCGATCTCACGGGTGCGCTCGAACACCGCCAGCACGAGCGTGTTCACGATGCCGAAGAGCGAGATGATCACGCTCATCGCCAGCAGACCGTAGAGAAGGTTGAGGAGCTGGTTCACCTGCTTGACGATGCCGTCCCTGTACTGCTGCGCGGTCTGCACGTCAGCGGTCGGCACCGAGGCCAGCGCGGACTTGAGAGCTGCCTCGTTCTGAGCCACACCGGCGCTGGGATCACCCTTGACGAACACCATGAAGAGCTGCGGCTTGCTGAACACAGATGTGTAGCCGGCGTTGCTCACGATGACGCCGTTCAGCATGATCGGGTCGCGGTACAGCCCGATCACCTTCAGCCTCGCCTGCTTGCCGTCCACGGTCACCACGTCGATCGTCTTGCCGATGCCGGTGCGCAGGCTCGACGCGGTCTGCTCCTCGACGATGGCGTTGCTCGTGCCGAGCTTGCCCAGGAGGGCGGCGCTGCCGCCCTTCATCCAGTCGAACTTCCAGACGCGCTGGAAGGAGAAGGGGTCGACCCCATAGACCGCCGTGGTCTTCTTGGCGATCTGCGCTTGCTGCGCCTCAACGCCGGAGGCAGTCTGTACCGCGGCGACACCCTGGACGAGGTTCGCGGTGTCGCTCGGCAGCGGGATGAAGTTCTTGCCCTGCACGATGAAGTCGGCGCGCACGACCCGGTCGAAGCTGTCGATGAACGAGCTCTTGAGCCCTTGCGCGAAGACGGCCACGAAGACCACGACCCCGAGTCCGATCATGAGCGCTGAGGCGGTGGCGGCCGTGCGCGCGGGGTTCCTGACGCTGTTGTCGCGCGCCAGTCGGCCGCTCACCGGCGCCAGCCTCTGCAGCGGCCAGCCGAGCAGGCCGGCGAGCGGCCTGATGAGGTACTTGCTCACCATCGCGACGGCGACGAACACGAGCACGGCGCCAAAGGCGATGGTGCCGAGCCGAGAGGTGGTGTTGCCGGGGCCGTACATGCCGGCCACGATCCCGAGAGCACCGAGCACCGCCACGACGCCGGCGAAGTACGGGGTGAAGCGGGCGAACCGCGAAGGCGGCAGCACCGCGCCCTCCTGCAGGGCGGCCATCGGCGGAACGCGCGTGGCGCGCGTGGCGGGGATCACAGCCGAGAGCAACGTGACGACGATCCCCACGGCGAGCGCCACGATGACCGTCCGCGGCGCCAACACGAGCCCGCTGTGCGGGATGTCGATGTTCGCCGCCGCGAAGAGCCTCAGGATGCCGGCGGCGATCGCCAGTCCGGCGAAAATGCCCAGCACCGAGGCGAGGATGCCCATCGCGAGAGCCTCGCCGGTGATCGTCACCAGCACCTGGCGGCGCGAGGCGCCGAGCGCCCGCAGCATCGCGAACTCGCGGCGTCGCTGGGCGACCGTCATCGAGAAGGCGTTGAAGATGATGAACGCGCCGACGAGCACGGCGATACCGCCGAACGAGAGAAGCACCGGGCGCAGAAATCCGCCGATGGCGTCGCTGATCTGCTTGGTCTGGTCGGTTGCCGCCTGCGCGCCGGTCTTGACGTCTGCGTAGGCCGGCAGCGCCGCTCTCACCCGCTGCGCCACCGTGTCGGACGACACCCCAGCCACGGCCTTGGCGTCGATCGCCGAGACGCTCCCCCGCATGTCGAACAGGCGCTGCGCGTCGGCCAGCGTCGTGTCGATGAGCAGCGAACCGCCGAGGGACGACTCGGCGCCAAAGGTGAACACGCCCACCACGCGGGCTTTCTCGCTGCCGCCGGGCGCGATCACGTCGATGACCGAGCCCAGGTGCAGCTTCTGATCCTTGGCGAGCTTCTGGATGATGGAGACCTCGCCGGGAGCCGTGGGCGGCCCCCCCTGGTCGTAGGTGGTGTTGCTGATGTCCCCGGGGGCGTACGAGAAGAAGAGCGTGGGTGAGCCGCCCGTCGACACGACCTTCCCATTGACGGCCACTGCGCCCGTGCCGGTGACGTAGCCGTAGGCTTCGGCAACGCCGTTCACGCCTTTGACCTGAGCGATCATCGACTCCGGCAGACCGGCGGTGGCACCCGTCATCTCGCCGCTGAACTTCGCCTTGCGCGTGACGGCGACGTCGATGCCCTTGTAGGCGTCGGTGAAGATGTTCTTGAAACCCCGGTCGATCTGATCGCTGAGGACGTAAGTGCCGCAGATCATGGCGACACCGAGGAGGATGGCCAGCGTCGTGAGGATCGTTCGCAGTTTGTGCGCGGTGAGGCTGCGCCAGGCGATGCGGATCATTCCACGTCCTCCAGCGACTTGATGACGTCGTAGATCTCGTCGCGACCCAGACGTCCACAGTCGTGGGCGATGGCGCCGTCCTTGAGAAAGACGATGCGGTCAGCGTAGGTGGCCGCGTGCGCGTCGTGGGTGACCATGACGATGGTCTGGCCGAGCTTGTCGGAGGAGTGGCGCAGGAGCTGAAGAACCTCCTCACCGGTGCGCGAGTCGAGGTTGCCCGTCGGCTCATCGGCGAAGAGTACCGCGGGTCGCGAAGCAAGCGCGCGAGCCACGGCCACGCGCTGCTGCTGCCCGCCGGAGAGCTCGGCGGGCTTGTGCTTGAGCCGGTCGCCGAGGCCGACCGTTGCGACGAGCTCGTCGACCCAGGCCTCTTCGCCCTTGCGCCCGGCGATGGTCAGCGGCAGGACGATGTTCTCGGCGGCGGTCAGCGTCGCCAGCAGGTTGAACGTCTGGAAGATGAAGCCGATCTTGTCGCGCCGCAGCTGCGTGAGGGCGCGCTCCTTGAGCCCGGTGATCTCGATGCCGTCGACCCACACGTTGCCCGCGCTGGGCCGGTCGAGACCGGCCAGGATGTGCATGAGGGTCGACTTGCCGGAGCCGGAGGGACCCATGATCGCCGTGTAGGCGCCGCGCTGCAGGTCGATGGCGACGCCGGCCAGGGCGTGGACGCAAGCGTCGCCCTGGCCGTACAGCCGGGTGACGCCGCGAGCCTGCACGACGGCGTCGTCAAGGCCGATGGTAGTGCCGTCTTCGCAGGTCGTCGGCGCCGCGGCGGCGCCGGGCTGCGCTATGGTCTCGGTCATGTCGCTCACGCTTCCCCCTTGAATTCGGCCGCCGTCCGTGACGACCCGTGGAGGGCCGCGCCTCCCGGCGCGGCCCGTCACCTCTGCTGCTACCTGTATGCCACGCGGAGCACGAGTGGCAACCTGCGCTTGCGTCCTCCCGCGAGGGGAGGGCCGGTCGACCCTTACGTCTCGGCCGGCGGCTCTTCGGCGGCCGGCGTATCGTCCGCAGCCTGCTCTTCCACGGCTGGTGTCTCGGCGGCTGGTCCTTCGACTGCCGGCGGCGTCTCAGCCGGCGGCTGTTCGCCAGCCGGCGGCATCGTCACGGCCGTGGCGGGCTTGGCGGTCGTGACTGCCGTGGCCTCGCTGAGGGTGGCCGCCGTCACCGGCTCGGCCGGCGGGACCGGCGGGGTCACAGGAGCGGCACCTGCAGGCGCCACGACAGGCGTTCCGGCAGGCGTGGGGGCGGCCGCCAGTTTGCGAGCCTGACGCCACTCGACGATCGCCAGGGCAGCGGCGCCGGTGCCGAACACGATCATCGCGATGACCAGCAGCGGGCCAAGCACCGGGATGCGCGAGACGATCGTCGTCCCGAGGACGCCCAATGTGGTGGCCAGCATCAGGTTGTCGTTCTGCCCGCTCCCGGCCAGCACACGCTGGGCCACGAACGCGGCGACGGCCGTGGTCGCGAAGAAATAGGCGAGCAGGACGAGCAGGACGTACGGGACCACCACCAGCAACCCGACGATGCTGATCACCAGGACGACGAGCACGGCAGGCCCCGCGATGAAGAAGACGAGCGCGCCCCAGCCGAGCGATCCGGCGGGCTTGAGCCTCACGTGGCGCTGCACGGCGCGCAGTTGCCGCGGCATGAGCGCGGCTGCGACGAGCGCCAAGACCAGGAAGAACGCCGTCTGCACGATCCAGCCCATCAGCGTGAAGCCCCACCACGGGCGGATGACCGTGTGCTGCGTTGCCCAGCTCAGCGCCCCGGGCCAGTTCGCGTTGTCGATGCGCTGGACATCGCCGGCGACCTGGGCTCCGGGGTCGCGCGTGAGCGTGCCGCCGATGATGACGATGGACTTGTCCTGCGGCGACATCGTGCTGCCGACGACCGCGGTCGGCGCAAGGCGCACGTTGCCGCCGAAAGCGACGATGTTGTTCTGGATGGTGCCGCGCACGAGCACGTCGCCACCGAACGCCACGACGCTCCCGATCACGGTGCCGTCGATGGTGACGTCTCCGCCAGCGGCGACCACCGATTCGACGCGCTCGCCGGCGGGCACGGTCACGGCCTCGCCGAACTGGACGATCGCTCCACGCACCTCGCCGCTCGACGCGAGCGGTGTCGCTGTGGGGTACGGCTGCGTACTCGCCGCCGTAGCGGAGCCGGTCAGGACCAGCCCGAGCACGATCAGCGCCAGGGCGCGCGTCGCCAGGGCGACCGATGGTCGCAGGATCCTCATCACTCGTTGAGTCGTCATGACGTCACCTCCATGACCACGTGGGTCAGTTCGATTCGGTTTCATGCGATCCGGCCACATCGGCAGTCGCCGGCGCCGGCGAGACGCTCACCAGCGGCGCGAACGCGCCCGGGACGGTCGCTGGCGGCACGGTCGCCGCCGGCGTGGGCGCCGGCGGCGTCACACGGAACATCAGCTCCGCCCACATGCGGCAC
>Ga0209840_1000332_pt1 | contig 10545 bp, 6 predicted proteins | sample PersoiDNA2013190_FD_185802 | JGI IMG/M metagenome (GOLD analysis project Ga0209840, IMG submission 185802) | Permafrost soil microbial communities from the Arctic, to analyse light accelerated degradation of dissolved organic matter (DOM) -... | ecosystem: Environmental > Terrestrial > Soil >... | reverse complement strand
GCCCCGTGGCACGTGAAGGTCAAGGTCACGCGCCGCACGGTCGGCGAGGGCTTTCTCGCGAAGACCGACGGGCCGGCCTACGCCGCCGCCACCGACGCGATGGCGGCGGCGTTCCAGAAGGACGTCGTGCACTACGGCGAGGGCGGCTCGATCCCGCTGGTCGCCGGCTTCCTCGAGGCGCAGCCCACCGCCGAGATGATCCTCTGGGGCTGCCTAGAGCCGCAGTGCAAGGTCCACGCGCCCAACGAGAGCGTCGACCTCGCGGAGGTCGAGCACTGCGTGCTCGCCGAAACGCTCTTCATCGCCGGGATGGCCGACGGGCTCTGAACCGCCGCCGGCGACGGCCACCCCGGCGCGGGGCGGAGGCCGGCGCGGCTGACCGGCGCGCGCGCCTGTCGTATACTGTTCGTCCGCTCTCAGGGAGCGCGCCGCCGGGCACCGCGGAGAGGTGTCCGAGCTGGCTTAAGGAGCGCGACTGGAAATCGCGTGGGCGGGGTTACCTGCCTCGAGGGTTCGAATCCCTCCCTCTCCGCCACTTCCCTCCACCCCGAGGGCGCGGCGGACCCGGCGGCACCGAGCCGCACCCTGGACGAGCCTCGCGGAGAGGTGGCAGAGCGGTTGAATGCGGCGGTCTCGAAAACCGTTAGTCCGGCTAACCGGGCTCGGGGGTTCGAATCCCCCCCTCTCCGCCATTAGCAGCATCTTTCCTGATTTCGCCCCCGTTACCGCGCCTTCAACTCGGGCTCGAGAAGCCTGCTTGGTGCCATATTGGTGCCATTGGAATCCAGACGGCGCGTGGCCATTGGGCGTTCAGCACTCGATGGGCGGTGGACACGCGAGCCGGCTAGGGCATTCTGCCGCACCAAGAGACATGCAAGACGTGCGCGATGCTAGACTCGGTTCGTGAATCCCAACAACAACCCGGCTGCACCCTCTTCATCGCCTCTGCAGCAATTGAGTGCGTCAGAATCCGATGACCGTGACCGCCGGGTGCTGGTGCTTGGAGATGAGACCGCACGTCAGATTCAGGAGCTCGTAGACGGCCGGCATCGTTCGTTCCGCCGCGAGTATGTCCGGCCCGTGCGACGCCTCGCCAAGCGGCTTCTCGGTCACCTCTCAGCACCGGTCGGCGGCGTAGAGGCGGTTGTCCTGCTCGAGGGGCAGCTGGAGGCAATCGAGGCCGCCATCGCCCGCCGGCTGCGTGGCCACTCCCAGTACTACTGGATGCATCTCATCAGAAGAATCCCTCCCGTATCGGCTATCGGGGCGTCAGATTGGAATATCAAGCTGTCCAGGCGCGTGCTCGACCTCGCGGTGCTCAAGCACGGCCAGCGGGATCCCAAGGGGGAAATCTTCGCCGAAGAGTTTCGCACCGACGAGGACTCGTCCGTCCCTCGGGAGCTGACGTACTACGATGTGTTGCACAGCTACCAAGTCGAGCAACTCGCCTACCTTCATGACTTCACGACCGGGTGCCTGCGGCGTGTCTGGAAGGGCGGCGTCCTTCGTGGGTCAGGGTATCTGTACGCAGTCGACAACACCTTCGAGCAGGAAGTCCTCATAGAGTGTCGCGATGCTCGGACGTGGGAGCACAGCGGCTACCTCACGGGATTCGGCACAACGGTGGAGGTATCCATCGATCCCGCTTTCAGGGACGGTGGCACGATATTCATCCTGCCCCCGAACATTGCTCAGGCGCCTTTCTGGCCCACGTTCCCCACTGACCCGGCAATAGCGGACGACCTGCCGCCATTCGTGCCGAACTACCTGCTCGTACCATTTCGGATCGATGGCCTATTGCGGTTGCTCGCGCTCTTCGACGACTCCATGGAGACTCGTCTTGGTTTCCGCGCCCGGGACGTCGTGGCCTTCGTCTGGGGTATGTCAATGCGCCAGTTCGGAGAGGTGGCCAAAGACATCGTGAAGCGCTACCACCTCCTGCAGCGGGCGTACGTCCTCATGGGGGCGCACAACCCTGGATACGTCGACTACGTGCTTGCTGGAGCCTACATGGGCGGGATGCGTGGGATGTTCGGCCAGGAAGTAGACTCGGACGAGGCAATGGAGATGACGCGCCGTATCCGGAGTGCGCTCACATATGAGTCATCTGACTTGGAGCAGATCAGCCTCTGGGATGGAGCGCCAGCGAAGATGTTTCTTCCGCTCGGCTCCGGACTTCTCCGCGACTACTCTGCTATGCACGACGCTCTCCGCGGCCTTGTCTCCCTGTTCGCCAGCGAGGCCGGTGAACTCGGGAACATCAAAGGCGACCATTTCCAGTCTGAAGTAGAGAAGCTGATTCGGAGCACTCCGGGATGTCGCCCCTGGTTGTTCAAGAGAACGCTGCGTGCAGATGATGGGCGAGAATGCGAGATAGACGCATCGTTCGTGGTGGCTTCGACCCTATACGTCGTCGAGTGCAAAGCCATGGCGCAGCCCTACCTTGTGTCCCGCGGAGAAATCCGCACCTTGGAGCGTCGCTGGAGCGTTCTCATGAAGCACTGTACGCAGGCAAGCGAAGCGGCTCAGTTCATTCGGGCACATCGCTCTGGACGCAACTTCGAAGTTCCGGACGGGGTGTCAGAGTTCGAGTGGGTGGTCGTAACACCGGACGTCGAGTACGTGCCGACCATGGAGGATCGCTATTGGCTCGATCCTTTCGTCCCGCGGGTCCTGACGCCGAGGGAACTGGTCCAACGCGCCCTGACAAGAGACTAGGATTGGCACCCAGGATTGCTAGCGACGACTGCGGCCGCTCGTGCGGGCACTCGGCGTGGCGTCCGTGTGGATAGATAGAATGACAACGAATCATGTCGCTGAGTGACTCCGCAGTCAGCGCGCGACAGGAGGGGCACCGATCGTGAGCGGCTTCAGCGACAAAGTCAGCTTCATCTGGAGTGTCGCCGACCTGCTGCGCGGCCCCTACAAGCCCGCCCAGTACGGCCGCGTGATCCTGCCGCTCACCGTGCTGCGCCGCCTCGACTGCGTGCTCGAGCCGACCAAGGCGGCGGTGCTCGCCAAGCATGAGGGCCTGAAGGGCGGCCAGCTCGCCAACATCGAGCCGGTGCTCAACCACACCGCCAAGCAGGCCTTCCACAACACCAGCAGGCTCGACTTCCCCAAGCTCACCGACGACCCCGCCAACATCGCCCCCAACCTGCAGCACTACATCGCGAGCTTCAGCATCCGCGCGCGCGAGATCATCGAGTACTTCGGCTTCGAGGCCGAGATCGAGAAGCTCGACAAGGCCGACCGCCTCTACCTGGTGGTCAAGAAGTTCGCCGAGATCGACCTGCACCCCGACGTCGTGAGCAACGTCGAGATGGGCTACGTCTTCGAGGAGCTGGTCAGGAAGTTCAGCGAGGCGGCCAACGAGACCGCCGGCGACCACTTCACGCCGCGCGAGGTCATCCGGCTGATGGTCAACCTGCTCTTCGAGCCCGACACCGAAGCGCTCACCAAGCCCGGCATCGTGCGCACCCTCTGCGACCCCGCCTGCGGCACCGGCGGCATGCTCAGCGTGGCCGAGGACTACCTGCGCGAGCTCAACCCGCAGGCGCGCCTCGAGAGCTACGGCCAGGAGTACAACCCCGAGTCGTACGCGATCTGCGGCAGCGACCTGATGATGAAGGGCCAGAACCTCGAGAACATCAAGTTCGGCGACAGCTTCACGAACGACGGCCTCGCCGGCATGCGCTTCGACTACCTGCTCGCCAACCCGCCCTTCGGTGTGGAGTGGAAGCCGCAGGAGCGCTTCATCCGCCACGAGGCCGATAGCCTCGGCTTCGACGGCCGCTTCGGCGCCGGCCTGCCGCGCATCAACGACGGCTCCTTCCTCTTTCTGCAGCACATGATCGGCAAGATGAAGCCCGAGGGCTCGCGCCTGGCGATCGTCTTCAACGGCTCGCCGCTGTTCACCGGCGACGCCGGCTCGGGCGAGACCAACATCCGCCGCTGGATCATCGAGAACGACTGGCTCGAGGCAGTCGTGGCGCTGCCCGACCAGCTCTTCTACAACACCGGCATCAGCACGTATTTTTGGATCGTCACCAACCGCAAGCGGCCGGAGCGCCGGGGCACGGTGCAGCTCATCGATGCGACGGGCTTCAGCCAGAAGATGCGCAAGAGCCTCGGCAACAAGCGCAACGAGCTCAGCGACGCGCACATCGCCGAGATCACGCGCATCTACGGCGCGTTCGCCGAGGGCGAGCGCTGCAAGATCTTCGCCAACGAGGCCTTCGGCTACCGCAAGATCACCGTGGAACGACCGCTGAAGCTGAACTACGCGGTGAGCGAGGAACGGCTCGAGCGGCTGCAAGCGGAGAAGGCGTGGCAGAAGGTGAGGGAGCCGGAGGCCGTGCTGGCGATGCTGCGCGGGATGCCGGGCGAGACGTGGATGGAACGGCCGGCGTTCGAGGCGGCGCTGAAGAGCGCCGCCCAGGCCGCCGGCCTCAAGCTCGACGCCCCGCTCAAGAAGGCCGTCTTGACCGCGCTCTCCGAGCGCGACGAAACGGCCTCAGTCTGCCTCGATGCCAAGGGCTACGCCGAGCCCGACCCCGAGCTGCGCGACACCGAGAACGTGCCGCTCGGCGAAGACGTCGGCGAGTACATGGCCCGCGAGGTGCTGCCCTACGTGCCCGACGCCTGGATCGACGAGGCCAAGATCAAGATCGGCTACGAGATCAACTTCAACCGCTACTTCTACAAGTATTTGCCGCCGCGCCCGCTGGCCGAGATCGAGGCCGACATCCGCGTGCTCGAGACCGAGATCGTGCAGATGCTCGGCGAGATCACGGGGAGCGGCGCGGAGTCGCTGGAGAGAGACCGGTGAGCACAGCCAAGGGGCACGAGATGCCGCTACGGCCTGTATGCCCTGTCCCGCCTCGCGATGCGCGTGATAGTGACCAGGCGCCGGGCGTCATCGACTTCGAAGATCACGCGGTAGTCACCGAGTCGTGCCCGCAGCGACCCCGGAATGGCCTTCACAGGCACGACACCTCTGAAGCGCGGTTCAGATTGCAGCCTCACGACCAGCCCACTGAGTGCGACCTGCGTCGGATGAGGCAGGCGTGCGGCTTGGCGCTTGGCCGCCGGCTTGAGTTCAACCCGGTAGTCCAAGCGCCCTCCTCACAGCCCCAAGTCCTTCTTCATGTCCTCCCAAGGGATGCCAGGCTCATCGAGCTCGCCGCTGGCCTTCATGCGCTCGTATTCCTCGGCGTCGCCGTAGTCCTCGAGCGCTTGGCAGGCCTGCAGATCGTAGGTCGCGACGATGGCGACGAAGGGCTTGCCGTGTCGCTTCACCACGATCTGCTCGCCGCCGAAGGCGACGCGGTTGAGGATCTCCGCCAGGTTGGCGCGCAGTTCTTTGGCGGTGACGGACTCGGCGTCGCCGAAGTCGCCCTCCTTCACGCGTCTGTCGTAGTCCCATTCAGGCGCCATCTGGGTACCTCCCGGAGCAACGGGTGTAGAAGTGGTCTTTGGTACCAAGGGTACACCTTTGCTCGGTCGGTGGCCAGAGAGCGCGCGACGAGTTCGTCGCGGCGGCCTTCAGTCTGGCGTCCGCGGCCGCCTGAGGGAAGAGCTTCGGCGGCGGCGAAGGATGACGTTGGCCGCTGGCGACGAATGACGTTCGCGGCGAAGGCGGTCGCATGAACAGGCCGGCGACACCGACGACCGCCGGCCTCCCCAGAAGGGAGAAGACGTGGACTCCCAGCCCAAGAAGCTGAGCGCCCTTGAGGCCGCCTACGACGTCCTGTTGCAGGCGGGAGAGCCGCTGCGCTGCGAGGAGATCACGCGCCGCATGCTCGAACAGAACCTGTGGGTGACGGCCGGCAAGACCCCGGATGCGACCGTGCATGCGCGGCTCTGCGTGGACCTCAAGAAGAAGGGCACAGCCTCGCGCTTCGTGCGCACCGACAAGGCGACGTTCGGTCTCAACCCTGCGGTCACGACTGCGCCGAACTCAACGCCGAAGCCGCCGCGCCGCCAGGCAGCCCGTCCCCGGCGCGCCGACGTGCAGCCCACCCTCCTCCCACCGGAGCCGCAGCAGTCGACTCTCAGCTTCACCGACGCCGCCGAACGCGTGCTAGAGTCGCAGCCCGACGCCCGCCCCATGCACTACCGTGAGCTGACGGAGCGCGCGCTCGACCTCGGCCTGCTCGCGACTAAGGGCCGCACGCCCGAGGCCACGATGTACTCGCAGATCCTCAGCGAGATCCAGCGCAAGACGCGGCGCGGCGAGGTGCCCCGCTTCGTGAAGCAGGGCCGTGGCCTGTTCGGCCTGTCGCGCTGGACCAAGACCGGCCTCGCGCACCAGATCGAGCAGCACAACGAGCACGTGCGCAAGGAGCTCCACAAGCAGCTCGCCACGATGCCACCCGAGGAATTCGAGCGACTCATCGGCCGGCTCCTCGGCGACCTCAACTTCGAGAAGGTCGCCGTCACGCCGATCAGCAAGGATGGCGGCATCGACGTGCGCGGCACCCTGGTGGTCGGCGACGTGATCCACACGCGCATGGCCGTGCAGGTGAAGCGCTGGAAGAAGAACGTGCAGCGCCAAGAGGTGCAGCAGCTCCGCGGCAGCCTCGGCGCTCACGAGCAGGGGCTGATCATCACGACCAGTGACTTCAGCCCCGCCGCCCGCGAGGAGGCGGCGCGCTCCGACGCTACGCCGGTCGCGCTCATGAACGGCGAACAGCTCGTGGGCCTGCTCGTAGAGAACGGCATCGGTGTGCGGCGCACGTCGCACGAGCTGATCGAGATGGGCGAGGAAGAGGACGAAGGGTGACTTCGACAGTCCCTACCCCCGGCGCACTATCGCCAGTTTCGGCAGTGCAAACAGCAGGTTGGCAGCGTAAGTGCCTTCCCCCGCTTTGGGGTGTGCGTCGCCTCAAGTACCTCGCCTCAAGGCCCATTGTCAACGGCGTTGGCGAGGCAGGGGCCTACGACGAGCCTGACTGGCCACGATATGTCCGAATTACCGACATCGCCGGTCCCAGGAGGCTGCGTGACGATACCTTCAAGTCGCTACCACCGCTACTGGCCGAGCAGGCTCCTTTGGCTGTCGGAGACCTGCTCTTGGCCGCGGTTGGCGCAACATATGGCAAGAGCTACCTGCATACGAGAGATGTAGGGCCAGCTTGCTTTGCCGGATACCTTGTTCGCTTCTCTTCGGGCTCCAATGTGATTCCGGAGTATGCGGCGTATTGGACCGAGTCATCCGACTATTGGAGCCAGGTGCAATCCAACGTCGTTCAATCGACGATACAGAATTTCAGTGCGGGCAAGTACCGCGAGCTTCTCATGCCGTGCCCCCCGCTTGAAGAACAGATTGCAGTCACCGACTTCCTCGACCGTGAGACGGAGAAGATCGACGCGCTGGTGGCGAAGAAGCAGCGGCTGATCGAGCTGCTGCAGGAGAAGCGCACCGCCCTCATCAGCCACGCCGTCACCAAGGGCCTCGACCCGGATGTGCCGATGAAGGATTCCGGCGTCGAGTGGCTGGGCCAGATTCCGCAGGCTTGGAATGTACTCCCGATACGCCGACTGGCAGCCCGTGTTCAGACTGGGTCGACGCCTCCCACTGAGGTTGAGGCCTACTACAGGAACGGAGAGCTCCCGTGGTTTGGGCCGGGCAGTTTCGGGGTTACTCTCCAGCTTACTGCTCCCACGAAGTGGATTGCCGCTTCCGCTGCCGAGCAAGGAGCTGCTCGCGTCTTCGATGCCGGTTCCACATTCGTGGTCTGCATTGGCGCTACACTCGGAAAAGTCGGGTTGGTCTCGGCTCCATCTTCCGCGAACCAGCAGATCACGGCCATCACGTGGCGCGCAGGCTCAATTGACCCGCTCTATGGCGCCCTGCAAATGAAGAGTCTTGAGCCTCTCCTGCCCGGTATTGCCCCGGCCAGCACGCTGCCAATTCTCGATCAGTCGAAGATCATGGAACTCCCAATCGTAGTTCCGCCTCTGGGGCAGCAGGAGCAAATTGCGCGATGGCTTTGTGCTCAGACGGACGCCATCGATGCCCTTCTGGCCAAGATTCGCGAGGCCACTCTCCGTCTCGGGGAGTACCGCTCTTCACTCGTCACCGCCGCCGTCACCGGCCAGATCGACGTGCGCACCTATCGCCAGGAGGCGAGCTGATGCCGGCCGACCACAAGGAGATCGCCTTCGAGGCCGCCATCGAGGAGAGCTTGCTCACCCATGGCGGCTTTCTCAAGGGCGACCCCGAGGCGTTCGACCGCGAGCTGGCTCTCGACCGCGGTGAGCTCTTCGCCTTCTTGCGTGGCTCGCAGCCCAAGACCTGGGCCAAGCTCGAAGGCCTCCTTGGCCCGCAAACCGAGGCCACCGTGCTCGACAACCTCCTCGGCGCCCTCGCGGCGCGCGGCTCGCTCGACGTGCTGCGCCACGGCTTCAAGTGCTACGGCAAGCAGCTCCACCTCGCCTACTTCGCCCCCGCCCACGGCATGAACCCCGAGACGCAGGAACTCTACGAGGCGAACCGCCTCACCGTCACCCGTCAGGTCAAGTACAGCCCCGCCAGCGAGAGCTCCATCGACCTCGTCCTCAGCCTCAACGGCCTGCCGATCGTCACCGCCGAGCTCAAGAACCCAATGAGCGGCCAGACCTGGCGCGACGCCGTCTGGCAATACAAGGCCGACCGCGACCCCGGCGAGATGATCTTCCGCTTCAAGCTGCGCGCCCTCGTGCATTTCGCCGTCGACCCCGACGAGGTCCACATGACCACCAAGCTGGGCCTCAAGGGGACGCGCTTTCTGCCCTTCAACAAAGGCAACGGTACGGCCGCCGGCAACCCCGTGAACCCCGGCGGCTACAAGACCGCCTACCTCTGGGAGCAGGTGTGGGCGCGCGACAGCCTCATGGACATCCTCGCGCGCTTTCTCCACCTGCAGGCCGACGACAAGAAGCTCGGCGCCGGGACGGTGAAGCGCGAGGCGATGATCTTCCCGCGCTACCACCAGCTCGACTGCGTGCGCAGGTGCGAGGCCGACGCACGCGAGCAAGGCGCAGGTCGCAACTACCTCATCCAGCACTCGGCCGGCAGCGGTAAGAGCAACTCCATCGCCTGGCTGGCGCACCGACTCGCCAGCCTGCATTCGGACGACGACGTCAAGATCTTCGACTCCGTCGTGGTCGTCACCGACCGCCGCGTACTCGACAAGCAGCTCCAGGACACGATCTACCAGTTCGAGCACAAACAGGGGGTCGTGCAGCGTATCGACGAGAGCTCAACCCAGCTCGCCGAGGCGCTCGAGGCCGGCACGCCGATCGTCATCACAACGCTGCAGAAGTTCCCCTTCGTCACGGAGAAGATCGGCCAGCTCCCCAAGCGCCGTTACGCGGTGATCGTCGACGAGGCGCACAGCTCGCAGAGCGGCGAGAGCGCCAAGACGGTGAAGGACGTGCTCGCCGGGGTGCACGTCGCCGAGCAGGCTGCCGAGGAGGCCGCGGGTGACGGCCTCGATGACTACGAAGAAGAGGTCATCAAGGCCATGGCCGCCCGCGGCCAGCAGCAGAACCTCTCCTTCTTCGGTTTCACGGCGACGCCCAAGTACAAGACGCTCGAGGTCTTCGGCCGCCCCGGCCCCGACGGTAAGCCCGTGCCCTTCCACCTCTACAGCATGCGCCAGGCTATCGAGGAGGGCTTCATCCTCGACGTGCTCGCCAACTACACCACCTACAGGACCTACTACGGCCTCATCAAGGCGACCGAGGACGACCCCGAGGTCGAGAAAAAGCAGGCCGCCAAGGCGCTCGCCCGCTACATGAGCCTGCACCCCTACAACATCGCCCAGAAGACCGAGGTGATGGTCGAGCACTTCCGCACCCACACGCGCCACAAGATCGGCGGCCGCGCCAAGGCGATGGTGGTCACCAGCTCGCGCCTGCACGCGGTGCGCTACAAGCAGGCCTTCGACGCCTACCTGGACGAGCACGGCTACTCGGACATCAAGACCCTGGTCGCCTTCAGCGGCGAGGTCTTCGACCCCGACGTCCCCGGCCTCACCTACACCGAGGTCGGCATGAACGAGGGCATCAAGGAGAAGCAGCTTCCGGACAAGTTCGCCGGCGACGACTACCAGGTGCTGCTCGTCGCCGAGAAGTACCAGACAGGCTTCGACCAGCCGCTGCTGCACACCATGTACGTCGACAAACGGCTCAGTGGCGTGCAGGCGGTGCAGACGCTCTCGCGCCTCAACCGCACCGCCCCGGGCAAGGAGGACACCTTCGTCCTCGACTTCATCAACGACCCGGAGGAGATCTGCCGCTCCTTCCAGCCCTACTACGAGGTCACCGAGGTCGGCGAGCGTGCCGAGCCCGACCAGCTCTATGCGCTGCAGGCCGAGCTGAATGCGGCGCACATCTACTACCTCGAGGAGGTCGAGGGCTTCTGCAGCGTGTTCTTCCGCCCGACGAGTACGCAAACCCCCGGCGACCACGCCAAGATGAACGCCTGGCTCGACAAGGCGGTGCAGCGCTTCGCCGAGCGCAGCGCCACCGACCACGGCGCCGAAGAGTGCGAGG
>Ga0209840_1000331_pt1 | contig 10549 bp, 10 predicted proteins | sample PersoiDNA2013190_FD_185802 | JGI IMG/M metagenome (GOLD analysis project Ga0209840, IMG submission 185802) | Permafrost soil microbial communities from the Arctic, to analyse light accelerated degradation of dissolved organic matter (DOM) -... | ecosystem: Environmental > Terrestrial > Soil >... | reverse complement strand
GGTCGGCGCGCGTACGTACCTCAAGATGCTGGGGGTCTTCAGCCACGGCGTGCATCGCGGCGCGAGCGACGCGATCGTGATCGCCGGAGCCACGTCTCCGAGCGGCTTCAACAACGATTCCGGCACCTCGCCGCAGTCCTTCGCCCGGTTCCTCAGAGATCGCGGGGCAGCCCGCTACTTCGACGCCTACTCGCACCATCCATTCGGGTCTCGCGACGACCGCCATGTCGCACCTCATGAGCGGCCCAACGCGCCGTATTGGGAGGTCACGCTGTACAACCTCAGCGTCCTCCTCAAGCTGTTCCCCGGCAAAGACTTCTACCTCACGGAGTACGGCTTCAACTCACGCAGGGGGCAATTGTTCGGCCCAGCCGTCTCGGCGGCCGATCAGGCGCGCTACCTGCGTCAGGCGTACTCCCTGGTGGCCAGGCGGTATCCGCGGGTGAGGGCCATGCTGTGGTTCGTCGTCCAAGACATGCCGCCGGAAGCTCCTGGCGGCCGGGGCTGCTACATGGGCTTGCGCACGGCCAACGGCGTGCGCAAGCCCAGCTGGTACGCCTTCGCGGGAGGCACCTCAGTCGCACTCAAGGCGCCGCCCTCGGCGCGCGCGTCAGAGGTGTTCACCGTGTCCGGCCTGCTCGCCAACCGCGCCCTGGGCCCCGTGGCCGGCGCGCGGGTACAGCTGGAGGCTCGCTGGTCGGGCGTACGCACGTGGCGCGTGCTGTCGGCGCAGCGCACCCGCGTCGACGGCTCCTGCGCCTTCAGGGTCAGGCAGACGTTCTCCAGGTCGTACCGCATCGTGTGGGACGGCGTGCTCGAGAGCGTCGCGCGCACGGTCGCCACGCCCCTGCGGCCAAGGTAAGGTACACTGACGGGCAGTGAACGGGACTGGAGGTTCGGAATGGGTCTTGGTACGTCATCTCTCGCGCGGTCGTTACGCGCTGGTGCACGCCTGATCGTTGCTCCGCTCGTTGTCGGGCTTTGCGTGCTCGGCGGACTGTCGATCATGCTGTTCTCCTCGCTGCCCGGGGCGTCGGGCGAGGCACAGGCGGTCGGCAGGGGCGTTACCGACTACCGTCTCGAGCAGACGATCGTGCAGGGCTCGGTGCCGGCGATGGTGCAGGAGATCGGCCCAGAGCGGCTGGGTGCCAAGTGGACCCGCCTCCTCGTGCACTGGAATGCGCTGCAGCCGACAGACGGCCCCTACAGCCCCACGGTAAATGACGCAAACGCCGACGGCTACGCCAACTGGTACGTAGCGCAGCTCGACGGCATGGTCGAGCAGCTGCATGCCGTCGGTGTCAGCGTGATCCTCACTCCCACCGAGGTTCCAAAATGGGCCAGCGACCGTTCGCTCTGGGGGACGCTGCCGGGGGCCGGCAGGGGCTACAAGTCGTTCTACGCAATGAACGTCCGTAGTGCTCACGTGCTCAGTCAGTTCAAGGCGCTCGGTCGCTTCTTGGCGAGCCGCTATGATGGCGAGGTGCGGCACTTCGAGGTCTGGAATGAGCCCAACCTCGGTGGCTACCTCTATCCGCAGAACCTGCGCAAGGCGCCGCTGGTCGGCGCGCGCACCTATCTGAAGATGCTGAGGTCCTACTCCCAGGGCGTCCACGCCGGGGCCCATGGCGCCCTGGTCATCGCCGGCGCTACCGCTCCGCGGGGCACCGGTAACGCCCACAGCACCGCCCCGCAGAGGTTCGCCCGGTACCTCAAAGACCACAAGGCAGCGTCGCTGTTCGACGCCTACTCGCACCATCCCTACACGCCGGGCGGCACGCGCCAGATCGCCCCTAGCGGCAAACCCAACAATCCCCAACGTGCCGTCATACTCTCCAACCTGAGCCAGATCACGAAGCTCTTCCGGTCGAAGCCTTTCTATCTCACCGAGTACGGCTACAACACGCACCACTGCAAGTGGTTCGGCGTGTCGGTGCCGCAGGCGACTCAGGCGCGCTACTTGCGCCAGGCGTACTCCTACGTCGCCGGTCGGTACCGGCAGGTCAAGGCGCTCTTGTGGTACCAGGTCGACGACTGGGCACCTCACGGCTACGACGGCGCGGGTGTGTACACTGGCCTGAGGACGGACGTGGGCCAACGCAAGCTCGGCTGGTACGCGTTCGCCGGCCACAACAAGCTCACCCTCGTCACGGCGCCCGGGCACGCGCGTTCCCGCGCGACCTTCACCCTGTCGGGGGCGCTCACCTACCGCGCTCCCGATCCGCCGGTGAGCCAGAGGCTCATGTTGCAGGCTCGCAGGTCGTCCAAGTACCCTTGGGCGAAGGTCGTCACGGCTCTCACTCAGCCAGACGGCAGCTACTCGTTCTCCGTCAAGCAGATCCGCACCAAGATCTACCGTGTGGTGTGGGACGGGGTCAGCGAGAGCGCGGCCCGCACGGTGCGCACTCCGTAGGAAGCTCTGGGCACGTCGCGCGTCTAGCGCACGAGTAGCCTGGCGGATACTCCGTCGCTCTGGCGATTGCCCGCCAGGTCGACGGCAGCGACGCTGCAGCGGTACCTGCCCGGGGTGAAGTCGGCCACGAGGGCCGTGGAGCAAACCTGGCCGGTCCGCTGCCACCCCAAGTGCAGCGCCCGCACGAGCTTGCCCGCGGCCGTCCTGATGACGAGCGTCACCCTCGCGGAGCGACTCAAGGCGTCGCGCACGCGGTAGCGCAGCACCACGCTCTCGCCGCGCCGAGCCATGGCGTCGTAGGCCCGCGTGGTGGGGCCGTGCGTGTCGAGCACGATGGAATCCGAGACGGGCAGGCAAGCGACGCGCTGGGCATCGCGGAACTGGAGCCAGAGCTTCTTGGGGCCATCACCCGAGGGTAGTCTGACCGGGTTCACCGGGGGATAGGTCGCCCACTCTCTCCAGGTCGTGCCATCAAGGGAGACCCGCGCGGCGCGGATAGCGCTCAGGCGGTTCTGTGCCGAGACGTCCACCGCGACGAGCCTGGACCGCGTGTAACTTGCCCCGCCGGCGAGCGTCACGCTGCAGTGCCAGCGGACGGCGTCCTCAACGGCCGCCGCGAGCGCGGCATGGCCGGCGTCGTTGGGGTGAAAGCCGTCGGAGATGCCTCGATAGACGCTGACGCCGCTGGGGCCGCTCATGGCGGGGTCGTCGCCGAGATCCTCGAGACTGACGTACTGGGCACCGTACTCGAGCGCCAGGCGCGAGATGATGCCGTCGTACACGGCCCGCACGGGGTACTGCTTCCACACGCCCAGCATGATGACGGTCGAGCGTGGGCGCGTCTGGCGGATCGTTTCGAGAAGCTCCCGGTACGCATGCTCGAAGTCGGCGGTGGAGACGTGGGCGCCCGCGTCGTTGGTGCCGAACTCGATGACGGCCAGATTGGGAGCGCTCGCCCGGATCGCATCCAGCGAGGCGTCGATATCAACGAGGTAGCCGCCCGGCCACCCCTGGCTCGCCGCATCATAGCCGTACAGGCTGAGCCAGCCCTGCAGGATCGCGGCGTAGCTGTGGTCGGCGGTCGTCGCGTAGTAGCCGTCCGTGAGGGAATCGCCAAGCAGCAGTGCCTTGGACTGGGCGAGCGCGGGAGGAACAGCCCACAAGGAGGCGAGGAACGCAAGCAAGACGGGCACTACGGCGATGGCAATGGCACGACGAGTGGCCATTCTCTGTCTCATCTGGACTCCCATCCGGCAGAAGCGACGAACATATCTTACGCCACGGCGCACAGTGCGTCGTCGGCCATGAGCGCGCCGAGCGCCGCGCGGTCGCGCACCGTGAAGGCCTCGGGGTACCGCGCAAACGAGACGTCGTGCACGGTGAGCACTGTGGGCACGGGGGAGAACGGCGGCGCCACGTAGGTGCAGTGGATGAGAGATGCACCCACCTCGCGGGCCATTCGCGGCAAGTCGAGCAGGAGGCGGGCGGTATTGGAGCGGTGGGCGAGAGGATGCGCATCGTGCCCCGGCACCGCGATGCACGGGTCGGCGACGCCGACCACCTGCCGTGAGCCGATCTGCGCGAGGCCGTCGAGCAACCCCCTTATGTAGGTCTCGTTGCCCGTCTCGTGGGCACCGAGCATGTGGGCGTCGATCAGTGCACGCATGGCCTGCGTCCCAGCAGCCGGTCGAAGACTGCCATGATCTCGTGAGCGAAGTGTCGCGAGTCGAGACCGCCGTCAACCAGGGCGCGCGCCCGCGCGCCCATCGCGGCGGCCTCCTCGGGGTCGTCGCGGAGCTTCTCCAGCGCCGCCCGCCAGCCGTGCACGTCGCCGGCGTCAACCCACAAGCCGATGCCTTCGGCCTCCAGGTCGAGATCGATGAACGGCGTGCGTGTCATGACGACGGGCAGGCCCATGGCGAGCGCATCCATCAGGCTGGTGAGGCCCGCCAGGTAGGCGGTGCGCTCCAGGGGGATAGCGACGGCCCGCGCGCGGCGGTAGAGGCTGCGCAGCTCCACGTGCGTCATCCAGTCGTCGGGGCGGCGCAGCTCGAGCTTCACGCCGGGTGCGCACTCCGTCACCCCGGGGGCCACGCCGCCGCCGCCGCCGCCGCCGCCGCCGCCGGCATCGCCGGCCAGGCCTTGCGGCGCCGTACTCGTGAGCGTGACTATATGCGCCGGCACGCCGGCCGCGGTAGCCGCGGCCGCAAAGGTAGCAAAGTCGCGGCCGGCCTGGCCAGCGCTCACGAAGAGATCGCCGGGGGTGCCGGCCGGCGTGAAGAACCGCGCATCCGGCCCCCAGGGCAGCGTCTTGGCGCGCGGGTGCGGCGCGCGGGGCGCCAGCGTGTTCACCGCCCGCGTGGTGGCGGTGTTGAGGCAGGGCACGGCGTCGCAGCCTCGCAGCGAGCGTCGCAACAGGGGCTCGTGCAAGGCCGAGCCGCGGTAGTAGGCCGGGGGGTGGTGGGCCACCACCACGAGCGGGATCTTGAGCAGGCCGGCGGCCCGCAGGTAGCCGAGGGCATGGGCCTCGGACTGGCTCGCGGCGTAGATGAGGTCGGCACCGTCGGCGGCCCGGCGCCAGGCCGCAAGCTGTTGCCAGAGGTCGCCGACCGGCAAGGGAAAGCGCCGGTGGCGCAGCGCCGCGCTCACGGTGCGCAGCACGCGGCGCTGCTCCTGCGGCATCAGCTCGACCTCGTAGTCGCCCTCGGCGAAGTGGTTGACGCCGTACAGCTCCTGGTCTGGTCGCAGACCCTCGCGTACCTCTTGAAGGCGCCAATCCAGCGGGTAGGCGTTGATGACGAGGACGCGCGGCACTGCTCATGCCTCCCGGCGGGACGCCGCATCGGCGACGGGTACGCCGCAGTCGGCGAGAAGCGAGAGGAAGGCCGCGCCGGCGGAGGCCCAGCTGTACTGGGCCTCCACAAGAGCGCGGCCGCGCCTCGCCAGCTCGTCTCGCAGCGCCGGGTCGGCGGCGAGCCGGCCGAGCTGGGCCGCGAACGCGGCCTCGTCCTCGGCCGGCAGGTAGTGCACCTCGGGCGTCATGGCCAGGCCTTCGACCGCCTTGGCGCTGGCCACCAGCGGTCGCCCGTAGGCGAGCGCCTCGAGGACCTTCAGCCGTGTGCCGCTGCCGGAGAAGATCGGCACGACGGCGGCGAACGCGCGCTCGTACAGGGGAGCCAGGTCGTCCGGCCGGCCGGCGAAGCGTACTCCGGCCGCGCCATCCCCGCCGTCGCCGGCCACGCCGGGCCCGTCGCCACCGACGATCACCGCCGTGAGCCCGCCGGCGGCGAGCAGTGGCGCCAGTCGCCCGGCGATGAAGCGCGCCGCCTCTGCGTTGGGCGCGTAGTCGAGCCCACCCACGAACAGCGCCTCGGTAGCCTGCCGCGGCGGCGCCAGTGGTCGCAGGCGCTCCGTGTCTACGGCGTTTGGCACCACCGCGCTCGTGAGGCCCGGGCGCAAGCACGGAGCCAGCACGTCGAGGTCGCGCTGCGCGCAGAACGCCACGCCGTCGGCCTGGTCGAGGGCGCGCAGCTCCCAGTCGCCCACGAGGCGCCGGTCGAGCGCCAGCCTCAGGCGGCCGCCAGACACGTCGGCTGCGGCCGCCTGCCACACCTCGCGCTCCACGTTGTGCGTGTTCACGATGAGGGGGGTCTGGCCGGTCGCCCGGGGGGTGGAAGGGTCACGAGGTGGTAACGCGCCGGTCGCGTAGGGCGTGTCGGCCACCACGGCGCTGAAGCGCCCCGACACCAGTAGACCGCGCAGCGCGCGCCGCTGCCCCGGCTGCGAGAAGTGCCGCAACACCGGTGGACGCCGCTCCGCCACGAGCAGCGGCGCGGCGGCAAGCTGCGCCATGCGGCCGCCGCTGAGGTCGAGCCAGGTCGCGCCCGGCAGGTACTCTTCCGCCGTGCGTGGGTCGGGCGGGGCCCAGCCGTGCAGCACCGCCACGATGACGTCGAACCGCCCGGTGAGGCTGTGGAGCAGTGCCAGACTCCGCTGCCGGCCACCGTCGGTGGCCGGCAGCGGAGTCTGGTGGGCCACCCACAGCAGCGCCGGGCGCCCGTTCACGTTTCGCGATGTGTGTTGAGACGCAGAGTCGATGGCGAATCCCCTCCTACCGCATGCCCGTGTATTCTACGGTACGTTCGCTACCGTGAGTCGGGGAGGTACAGGAGCTTGACACAGTCGCCCGACGCCGCGAGCCGCGCGACCCCGGGTCTTGGGGATGTGTCGGTCATCGTCGTCGCCTACCAGAACGCAGCCACCATCGGCGCCGCGCTCAGGCCGCTGCGCGAGAACGCCCATGTGGACCGTGTCGTAGTGGTCGATAATGGCTCCAGCGACGACTCGGCGGAGCAGGCGGCGACGGCCGGCGCCGACGAAGTGGTGGCCCCCAAGGAGAATCTCGGCTTCGCGGCAGGCGTGAATCGCGGATTGCGCACCTGCCACACCGAGTTCGTCCTCCTGCTGAACCCAGACGCGAGCATCGCCCCGGCAGAGCTCGATCGGCTGGTCGCCGCGTTGCGCGCGCAGCCCGACGCCGTCGCCGCCGGACCCGTGCTGGAAGGCCCCGACGGGTCGCCCACCAGCGGCGCCCGCCGCTTCTCCACCGTGTGGAACCGGCTCGCCCTCGAGCTGCCCTGGTTCTGGCGTCACGACCGGTTCACCTCGCGCCTGCCGGCCGGCACCGCGGAGCGCGCTGCCGGGCGCACCCTGAGCGTCGACTACGTGTGGGGCGCGGCGGTGCTCGTGCGCCGCGAGTTCTTGCTTGCCATCGGCGGCCTCGACGAGCGCTTCTTCCTCTATCACGAGGATGAAGATCTCGGCCGTCAAGCCCGCGCCCATGGCCGCCGCGTGCTGCTCGTCACCGGCGCCTGCGCGCAGCACATCGGCGAGGTGAGCTCCGGCGGTGACGCGGTGCTCGCGCATGCCCGTATGCTTTTTGCGACCAGCCAGCTTCTCGACAAATGGTCGTGGGGCGGATCGGGCCGCGTGTTCGTGGCGGGCGTGCAAGTAGGACTGCTCCTGCAGGCGGTGGCGGCAATGCTGGCCCGAGAACCGGCCCGCCGCACCGAACGGCTACGTTGCGCGCGCTTGCTGCGCGCCTTCCGGCGCCGCGGCTGCGCGCCCCCCTGAGCCGGCGGCTGCAGCGCCTGAGTCGTCTGCGGTCGCAGTCCGCGAACGCACCACCCGCGCCGGCACCCCGGCCACCAGGGCGAACGGCGGCACATCATGTGTGACCACACATCCCGCGGCCACCGCGCTGCCGCGCCCGATCGTCACTCCGGCCACCACGATGACGCCCGCTCCCAGCCACACGTCGTCCTCGATCAGGATGCTTTCGCGGCTCACGCCCTGGACTTTGATGGGCCTCTCCGGGTCGTCGGCCACGTGGTTCTCGGCGATGAGGCACACCGCCAGATAGTATGATGTGCCGATGACTGAGACGCCGACAGACATAGAGGCGAGCGTCGCCCGGAGCGACGATGAGCGCAAGCGCCTCCGCTGCTGCGTAGTGCTGCCCGCCTATAACGAAGCTCGCGCACTTGCTGCGGTCGTTGCCCGCATCCCTGCATGGGTGACGGGGATCATCGTAGTCGACGATGCCAGCACCGACGACACGCTGACCGTCGCCCAGTCGCTCACCGACCCGCGACTGACTGTGCTCCACCACGACGACAACCGGGGCGTGGGCGGCGCCATGGTCACAGGCTTCCGCGTCGCCCTCGACGGAGGCTATGACGTGGTCATCAAGATGGACGCGGACGACCAGATGGACGCCGAGGAGCTGCCGATGCTCGTGCGGCCCATCGAGCTGGGCATGGCGGAGTACGTCAAGGGCAACCGCTTCCGCCGCACCGGCCGTCCGCCGTCCATGCCTGGCTCCAGATGGTTCGGGAACGTGGTCCTTTCGTTTCTCACCAAAGTCGCGAGCGGCTATTGGCATGTGTTCGACCCCCAGTGTGGCTTCCTCGCCATCACTACACCCACCCTTCGTCGGCTCAAGTTCGACGGCATAGCCAGGGACTACTTCTTCGAGAACGACATGCTCATTCGTCTGAATGTCATCGACGCGCGCGTGGTGGATGTGGACACCTCGGCACTCTACGGTGAAGAGGTATCTCAAGTGAGCATCGGGTGCGTGAGCTGGAGCTTCCCCCTGCGGCTGGCCCGTGGCTTCTTCTGGCGCTTCGTCAAGCGTCACGTGGTCAACGACTTCGGGCTGATCGCACTGCTGACTTCTCTCGGCGGCGTGCTGCTCTTGTTCGGCGTCGTCTTCGGGGCGTATCACTGGGTGGAGTCGGCCGTGACGGCGAGAGCCGCGACCGCCGGCACCGTCATGATCGCCGTCGTCCCCATCGTCCTCGGCGCGCAAATGCTGCTGCAGGCGCTCATGCTCGAGGTGCAGAGCTCGGCGGGCGGTAGCGAGACCCGTGAGTACGCGCGCCACGGCTGCGAGCGCCGCGCGCCGGTGGAGCGCTCGCGATAACGAAAGGTGCGGCACCGCCGCCCATGCGTGCGGTCCATCGTCAGAGCTGACCCTGACGCGCCTGGTGCGTTCGCGAACGGCGTTTGCCCTCTCGGGGGTGGTGCGAGAGGATGACGCCGCAAGGGCGTCTGCCTCAGTGTCGGTAGCGCCCGTAACGAAGTGGAGGGACGGACTCATTCGCGCAATTCAGCGTTGGACCCTCAGGTACCGGCCGCGCCATCGTGAGAAAGTGATGTACCTGGTCGTCGGTGCGTGGAACACGCTCTTCGCGTACGGGTGTTTCTCCCTGCTGTACTACCTCTTGCATGAGCGCCTGGCGCCCTCAGTGATTCTCGCGATCGCCTACGTGATGTCGTCGCTGAACGGCTTCTTGACCTTCCGCTACCTGGTCTTCGCGCCGGTGACGCACCTAGTAATCGAGTACTTGAGGTACCAGGCCGTCTACCTGCCGATCCTGGCGCTCAACCTCGTGGTTCTGCCACTCGCCCTCAAGTACTCGGACCTCAACGCCTACGCGATACAGGCGCTGTTCGCGATCTTCGCGATCATCGCCGCGTACCTGGGCAACAAATACTTCGCGTTTCGCCAACCGAGCACGAGGGACTGACGCGATCATGGCAGTGGATGGCCGAGACGACGGCTTGCGGGCGGAATCGGTGATCGGCTTGGACCGGAATGCGCGTGCGCGTCAGGTCGATGCGCTTGCTATGTGGCCAGCTGCTGAAGGTAGTCGTTGCACCTAGCGGTGACAGGATGCGTGCACGCATAGAACTGATACAGAGAGATTGATCTGGCAAGCCCAAAGAATCGGCAATCAGCGCGTCCGAAGAAGAATTCAAGGATATTTCGGATCTCGCGGGCAGTGTTCACATGCTCGTGTCTCATGAACGAACCGTAGTCAAGTCCGTGCTTGAGCTTGAACTCAAGACCTGTGGTCAGGCGCCAACCCGCTTCCCACAAGAAAGTGCCCTCACTAGGTATCGCAGCTCGAAACACGCCACCAGAAGAGAGCAGCAAGCCGCAGCGCGCCACAACCTCCGGGAGATTAGAGATGTGCTCCAGCGCCGCCACAGACGTGATGCGATCGTATCTCGCCCCATCCGGAACCTGCGAGACATCCGACCAAGCGTCACGGACCCTCGACACGGCGGGGGAGTCCACATAGAGATCGCTGAAGGGTTCGACGATGTCATAGGGGCCCACTTCAGGTTCGTAAGGAAGCTGGTTCAGCGTGCCACTGCCCAACTCCAGGGTTGACCTCCGTTCGCTGGGTTGACCGAGCACATCCCGAGCGACCTGGCGATGCATCCACGACTCCGCCGTCTGTGCGGCTTTGGAGGCCAGCGTCTCACCCTCGCGGTTGGACCTGTATTGCTCCGCGTAGATAGTCTCGATCCGATCAGGAAGCGGAGGGCGAATCTTGGGATACTGCTCGAACATAGACAACCCACCAGCCTTGCGCATGACAACGTTTGAACCGCCCCGGGTTTACCGGAGGCTCGGTTGTTTGAGTCTATCAGTGACCGGAGCCTCTTCGTCCAGGCCCGCGGGGTGCTGCGCAAGGAGCTCACCGCTCACCTGCGCACGCAGCGCATGATGCGTCGCTCGCGCTCCGCCACGCGCAGGGGTAAAGGCTGCGGCGGCATCGT
>Ga0209840_1000330_pt1 | contig 10556 bp, 9 predicted proteins | sample PersoiDNA2013190_FD_185802 | JGI IMG/M metagenome (GOLD analysis project Ga0209840, IMG submission 185802) | Permafrost soil microbial communities from the Arctic, to analyse light accelerated degradation of dissolved organic matter (DOM) -... | ecosystem: Environmental > Terrestrial > Soil >... | reverse complement strand
ATCAAGGTGGCCGGCAGGTCGGGCATCTCGCAGGCGCGCACGCGCCTCGGATGGCAGCCCCTGCGGCAGCTGCATGATGAGATCGTAGGCCCGATCGCCGTCAAGGAGACCAGGGGCGCCTGGTACCGCGGCTGGCGCCTCGTGAGCCTTGACGGCAGCACCCTGGACGTGGCCGACGAGCGCGCCAACGAGGAGGCCTTCGGCCGGCCGGGGGCTTCGCGCGGCGGCAGTGCCTATCCGCAGATCCGTTTCGTGGCGCTGGTGGAGAACGGCACGCACGCGTTGTTCGGCACCCGCATGAGCGGCTGCGCGACAGGGGAGGTCACGCTGGCCAGGAGCGTGCTGCCCGCCTTGCAGCAGGGCATGCTGTGCCTGGCCGACCGTCAGTTCTTCGGCTTCGAGCTCTTCACGCAGGCACGGGCCACCGGCGCCGATCTGCTCTGGCGGCTGAAGAAGAACCTGCGTCTTCCCTGCGAAGAACGCCTCGCCGACGGCTCCTATCTGAGCTCGATCTACCCGTCGGAGAAGGACCGGCGGCACAAGATGCGCGGGGTGACGGTACGAGTCATCGACTACGTTCTGGAAGGGGTCGCCGGCGCCGAGCCGATCTACCGCCTGGCGACCAGCATTCTAGACCCTGAGCAGGCGCCCGCCGCGGAGCTGGCGGCTCTGTATCATGAGCGTTGGGAGATCGAAACGGCGCTCGATGAGCTGAAGACCCATCTTCGTGGCCCCCGGATCGTGCTGCGCAGCAAGACCCCGGATCTGGTCCGGCAGGAGCTCTACGGGCTCCTCCTGGCGCACTTCGCCATCCGCGCGCTGATGCACGAAGCCGCCCTCAAGGGGGGCGAGGATGCGGATCGGCTTTCCTTCCTGCACGCGGTACGCGTTGTCCGCCGCAGGCTCCCCACCTACCACGCTATTCCCCCCTCAGCAGAGGATGGCGTTTCATGACCGCGTGCTGGAGGAGATTCTGCAGGAGCGGGTCGTCTCCAGCCGCAACCGCCGCAACCCGCGCGGCGTGAAACGGAAGATGAGCAACTTCCCGCTTCGCCCTCGCCGCGCACAGCCACTGCCACCGACACGCGTCGGCGCGGTAGTCATAGCTGTTAAATGAACAGTATTGCCTCTAGTGCAGTGTCTCCAAAACGGCTTTACAGCGCCCGACCTTCTCGAGGATGGCCTCCACGGAGGCGGGTCCAGACGAACGGTCTGGGGTCTTGGTTGTGGGCCTGGAGGAAGCCCCCGATGGCGGCGATGAGATCGGGCACGCTGGGGAAGACGCCGCGGCGAAGAGCCTTCTCGGTGAGCTCCCGAAACCAGCGCTCGACGAGGTTCAGCCAGGAGCTGCTGGTGGGGGTGAAGTGCAGGTGGAAGCGCGGGTGCCTGGCAAGCCAGGCAGCGACGCCTGCGTGCTTGTGGGTCTGGTAGTTGTCGAGGATCAGGTGCAGGTCACACCTGCCGGCAAACTCGCAGTCCAGCGTGCGCAGGAACTTGAGGAACTCCTGGTGGCGGTGGCGGGACAGGCACTGGCCGACGACGCTGCCATCGAGAGTGCTCAGCGCCGCGAACAGCGTGGTGGTGCCGTTGCGCTTGTAGTCATGGGTCATGGTACCGGCGCGGCCGGGCTTCATCGCCAGGCTCGACTGGCTGCGATCGAGCGCCTGGATCTGGCTCTTCGCGTCGACGCAGAGAACGAGCGCCTTCTCGGGCGGGTTCAGGTAGAGGCCGACCACGTCCGTGAGCTTCTCGGTGAAGAGCGGGTCGCCCGAGAGCTTGAACGTTCTGATGCGGTGCGGCCTCAGGCCGTAGGCGTCCCAGATGCGCTGCACCGTGGCCGGGCTCACGCCTTGGGCGGCGGCCATCGTGCGACAGCTCCAGTGCGTCTCATGCGGGGGCACGGTCTGGGTCGTGGCCGCCACGATCGCCTTGACCTTGGCCGCCGAGATCGTGGGCTTGCGCCCACGGCCCGGCTTCACCTCGGTCAGGGCCGCCGGCCCGTCGGCCGCAAAGCGCGCCCGCCACATGATCACCGTCGGGCGACTGACAAACAGCTGGCGAGCGATCTCGCTGTTGGAGCCGCCCTCTGCGGCCAGCAGCACGATCCGCGCCCGCAGCGCCACGCTCTGCGGCGTGCCATGAGCACCCACCCAGCGCTCCAGCAGCCCGCGCTGCTCAGCGGAGACGATCGTGCGTGCCGGGCCCGATGCCATGCCTCGGAGACTACTACGACGCCGGCCCACATGTCAAGCTATTTCTGAGACACTGCGCTAGCTGTACGCGATTTGAGGCAACACCCGGGACACACCCGCGCGCTCCGCCGCCGGGCCTGTGTCCGGGCTGAGTTAAGATCCTACCTTTTAGCGAACGTCTCGCTTTCGCCCCGACGGTAAGATTCGTCGAGCAACTGCGAGACGTTCATGACCTTGATGTTCTGCAGACCCTGACGCTTGGCGCCCAGGGACAGCTGCATAATGCAGGAAGGGCATTCGGTCACGACAATCTCGGCCTCAGTCTTCGCCACGTTCCCCATCTTGCGTTCGAGCACCTTCATGGAGACATCGTTGTGCATGACGTTGTAGGAACCGGCGGCTCCACAGCACCAGTCCGCCTCGGGCATCTCCTTGAACTCCACGCCCGGGACATTCTTGATCAGCTCGCGCGGCTGGGCCACGACGCCCTGATAGCGCGTCGTCATGTGGCAGGGATCATGGTAGGTGATGGTGGCCTCGACCTGGCCCTGCGGCTTCTCGGCCTCGATCTCGACCAGGAGCTCGCTGAAGGACCGCACCTTCTCGAGCAGGCGCTCGGCCCGCACCGAGTACTCGGAGTCATCGGCCAGCAGCTCGGCGTACTCCTTCAGATGGCCCGAGCAGCTGCCACACTCGGAGACAATGTAGTCGTACTGATCCAGATCGCCCAGCACGTCGATGTTCTTCTTGGCCAGATTGCGGGCGCCTTCGACGTCGCCGTAGCCGTAGACCGGCAGACCGCAACAGTTGTTGCCCAGCACCTGGACGTCCGCTCCATTGTGACGTAGGACGTTGATCGTGGCCTCTCCCACTTCCGGCAGCATGTAGTTGTAGCCGCAGGAAACCCAGTAGCCGACCTTGTACTTGGACTCGGCTTTTGCGGTCAGGTCCTTACCCTTGGTCCGGCCGCGCAGGAAGCTCGAGGGGACCTCGTCCCGGAGCTCCATGGCCGTCTCGAGCTTCGGATTGATCATCCGGACGATGCCCATCTTCTTGGCCAGATCGGCCATGCCGGCGCGCTTGCTCAGCCAGGCCAGGCCGATGAGGCGGGCCATGCGGTCGGGATAGGGCAGGAAGTTGCGGAAGATCCAGCGCTGGATGGTCGAGCGGCCGAACCGCTGCGCGTACGACTCACGGAAGGCAACCACCAGCTGGTCGGTCTTCACCGCAGGAAAACAGTTGGCGGTGCAGGCCCGGCAGAGCAGGCAGTTCTCGAAGGCCTCCTTGAGGTCGGCCTCCATCACCGTCTCGCCCTCGATCACATTGCGGAACAGGGCGCATTTACCCCGCGCCACATAGGACTCCTTACCCGTAGCGCAGTAGACCGGGCAGGTGGGCTGGCAGAAACCGCACTTGCCGCACTTGGCCACTTCGTCATACAGGGGCAGAAACTCCTCTATCTTTGCTGCTTCTGTGCTCAATGTATCGCCCCTTCTCATCGCGTGAAGCACACCCCGACCCGGACCTAGACCCGGCCCATGTAGCGGCCGACGTTGAGGATGCCGTTGGGATCGAATTTCGCCTTTGTAGCCTTGATGAGAGGCACGTAGGCCCCCTGCGGATCGCCCCAGGTCTCAAAGCCCCCGTTGAACACCGGGGAGGACTTGAGCACCAGGCTGCCCTCACGTTTCTCGGCGAGGGTTCGCAGGTCTTCGAGGACGGCGAGGATATTCTCGTTGTCGCCCTTCAGGTAGAGGTTAAGTATGCCATTGCCCGCGCTGATCTTGTAGGCGATTTCGACGCTGTTCGCGGCGGCCGACTTCTCGGCGGCCTGCGCCATCTCCCACACGATCGAGAGCGGGACCGCGACCTTAGCCGCGACCGGATAGCCGGCTTCTTTGGCCGTCCGCTCGAGGTTGTAGATCTCGTTCCACAACGACTCGACCGTGGCCTGAGCCGTCACGGTCTGGCAGTTGCAGGTCTCGTGACTCTCGTGGATCTCGCAGGCGACTTCGCGCTCGGAGGGTTTCTTGCCCTCGGCGACGTAGTCCCCGCCGACAACCAGGGCGGTCCTGTTCGGGGCGAGACTGGCGCACATCGAGGTGAGGCCCTTCTCCTGGCGCGCGACGGCGTTCGGGTGACCTTCAAGACCCACGACCAGCAGGTACTCGCCCTGAGCAAAGTCGGGGGTCACACCCTTGAGCAGCCTCCGGGCGGCCGACGAAATCAGCTCGAGGCTCGAGGGAACCAGAACCGAGTCCAGCACCTCGCCTGAGAGCTTGGCCGCGTCGGTCAGCCTGGGGAAGGCGTGCACGAGGACATCCTCCCGCTGCGGCTGGGGCAAGAGCCGGAAGGTCGCCTCCACGATCACACCCAGGATGCCCATGGAACCGATCATCATCTTGGTTACGTCGTAGCCGGAGACGTTCTTGATGGTCCGCCCGCCGAACTTGACCAGCTCGCCGTTGGGCAGCACAACCTTGACGCCCAGCACCACGTCCCGCAGGTTGCCGTGCTGGAACCGCTTGGGTCCGTTGTCGCTGGTGGCTACGACGCCGCCGATGGTCGCCTCGCCCGGGAAGGACGGATCGGCCGGGAAGAAGAGCCCGTCCTTGCCGACCAGCTCGACCAGGTCCTTGACCCGGACGCCCGCCTGCGCCGCAATCGTCAGGTTCTCGGCGTCGTACTCGACGATCTGATCGAGACCCGTCAGGTCGAGCAGCACATCGAACTTCTCGGGCGGGTTACCGGTTTCGAGCTTCGTCCCCGAGCCCGTCGGGATGACCCCAAGCCCATGGTCGTTGGCAAAGGCCAGGACCTTGCCCACCTCGTCCACGCTCTTCGGGCGAACCCGCACGGCCGGCGACTTGCCCGCCACCGTCACCTGCGGATTCTCTTCGACGGCGACCTCGCCGACGATGCCGGCAAGGTCGCTCGTGAGACTCTCGGTCTTAGGAGACATGCGTTTCCTCCCGCTTGATCAGGCGCTGGGGAAGGATCTTGCCGGGGTTCGCCAGGTCCTTGGGATCCCAGGCATCTTTGACCCACTCCTGCGCCAGCAGATCCTTCTTGTTGTAGACCATGTACATTGCTTCGGCCTTCTCGATGCCGACGCCGTGCTCGCCGGAAACCGTCCCGCCCATGTCGGCGCAGACCTGAAGCATCTCCATCGCGGCCTTGAGCACCTTCTCCTTGTCCTCCGGATTCCGGCTGTCAAAAAGGATCAGCGGGTGGAGGTTGCCGTCCCCCGCGTGAAACACGTTGGCCGTCCGCAGGCCGTACTTGTCCCCGATCTCGTTGCACTTGCGCAGGGTCTCGGGCAGCTTGGTCCGGGGCACGCAGCCGTCGGCGACCATATAGTTAGGACTGAGGCGGGCGATAGCGCCGAAGGCACCCTTGCGGCCTTTCCAAAGGGCGGCACGCTCAGCCTCGCAGGTGGCCACTTTGATCTCGCGGACGTTGTTTTCCTTGCAGATCTCGACGATCTTGTCGGCCATCTCTTCCATGCCGTCTTTGAGTCCGTCGAGCTCGATGAGGAGAACGGCGGCGGCGTCCAGCGGGTAGCCGGCCGCCATGGACTGCTCGACCGCCTGGATGACCAGGTTGTCCATCATCTCCAGCGTGGCCGGCACCATCTTTTGCGACACGATGGCCGACACCGAGTTCGAGGCGTCGTCGATGCTGTCGTAGACGGCAAGCATCGTCTTGACCGCCTCGGGTTTATGCATGATGCGAAGAACGACCTTGGTGGCGATCCCCAGCGTGCCCTCGCTGCCGACGAAGACGCCGGTCAGGTCGAGGCCGGGAGTGTCCAGGGCTTTGCCGCCCAGCCAGGTGATCTCACCGTCGGGCAGCACGACTTCCATCCCCAGCACGTGGTTGGAGGTCACCCCATACTTGAAGCAGAGGGGACCGCCGGCGTCCTCGCCCACATTGCCGCCGATCGAGCAGGCCTTGCCGCTCGCGGGGTCGGGGGCGTAGTAGTAGCCGAGATTATCGATGGCGCTGGAGACCTCGAGGTTGTAGACAGCGGGCTCCACAACCATCCGCTGGTTCTCGACGTCGATCTCGAGCACGCGGTCCATGCGGGCGAGCTCGATGATGATGCCGTGCCTGGTCGCGATCACGCCGCCGCTAAGGTTGGTGGCGCGGCCACGAGCCACAAACGGGATGTCCTGGCGGTTGGCGAGCTTGACGACGGCCGCCACCTCCTGAGCGGACTTCACGAATACGACCACGTCGGGGAGAGACTTCTCCAGGTACGCGTCGTACTCGTACGTCTGAAGATCCGCCTTGTTGTGGAGGACGTTGTCCTCCCCCACGATCCCCATTAACTCCTGGATCACGGTCTGATCGATCATCGAAGCTCCTCTCAGCTTACCCCGCAGGCCCAGCTACTTCTGGCCTTTGACGAGGTCGATGGTGTGCTGCCGGACCCACTCCGGGTCCTTCTCGTCCCGAGCGATACCGCTCTCGATGGCGGCCTTGGCGACCGCGGCGGCGACCGACGGGGCGACCCGCTCGTCGAACGCCTCGGGAATGACGAAGTCGCGAGCGAGACGATCACCGACCGACTCGGCCAGCGCGTGCGCGGAGGCAAGCTTCATGGCCTCGTTGATGTCGGTCGCCTTGACGTCCAGTGCGCCACGGAAGATTCCTGGGAAGCCGAGCACGTTGTTGACCTGGTTCTCGAAGTCGCTGCGGCCGGTCCCGACCACAGCGGCGCCGGCCTTCTTGGCTTCCTCGGGCAGGATCTCGGGATCCGGGTTGGCCATCGCGATGATGATCGGGTCCTTCTGCATGCTCTGAACCATCTGCAGCGTGACGGCGTCTTTGACGGACACTCCGAGAAAGAGATTGGCGCCTTCCATGGCGTCGGCGAGGGAGCCGCAGCGGTCTTCCTTATTGGTTCGCTGGAGCATCTCACGCTTCTCTTCATTGAGGTCGTCCCGCTCACTGCATACTATACCTTTGGAATCGCAGAGAATCAGGTCCTTTACCCCTGCATCCAGCATCAGCTTGGCGCAGGCGATGCCGGCGGCGCCGGCGCCGTTGACCACCACATGGAGATCCTCAAGGCCCCGATCGGTGATCTTGCAGGCGTTGATCACGCCCGAGAGCACCACGACGGCGGTGCCGTGTTGGTCGTCGTGGAAGATGGGGATGTCCATCGTCTTTTTCAGCTTACGCTCGATGTGGAAGCACTGGGGAGCCTTGATGTCCTCCAGGTTGACGCCGCCAAAAGTGGGAGCGAGCGCCTGGACGACCCTGACGATCTCGTCGGGGTCCTGGGTGTCGAGGCAGATCGGGAAAGCGTCGACGCCCCCGAAGGCCTTGAACAGCACCGACTTGCCCTCCATGACGGGCATGGCGGCGCGGCCCCCGATGTTGCCGAGGCCCAGCACCGCGGAGCCGTCCGACACCACCGCCACCTGATTCCAGCGGCGCGTGTAGACGTCGAGCAGTTCGGGGTTCTTGGCGATCTCGCGGCAGGGCTCAGCCACGCCGGGCGTATAGGCCAAGGCAAGGTCGGTGGCGTCGGTGACCGGCACGCGGCTCTTGATCTCGATCTTGCCGGCCCACTCCTCGTGCAGTTTGAGCGATTCTTCCTGAAAGTTCATCTAACTCCTGTTCCTCCGGTAGTGCTCGTGGGATGAATCGCCGGGATTTGCAGGAGCGGGCCCGGCAGAAAATTCGGGGTCGGGGCCGGCTGCCCGGGGGGAGTAGCGGCCGGCCCCGAAAGGCGAATCAAGGGTAACTACTGCTGGCGTTCCTTCTCCTTGGCCTGGATCTCCTCGTGGGTGGCGAGGATGTCCTTGGCGTTCAGGTACACCGGAGTGTCCACCATCCTGCCTTTGTAGCTGATGGCGGCCTTGCCCTGAGCGATGGCTTCCTCTTCGAAGGCCTTCACGACGCCCTCGGCCCACTCGACATCGTCCGGCTCAGGCGAGTACATCTCGTTGCAGACTTCGACCTGGCTCGGGTGGATGATCATCCGGCCCTCGTAGCCCATCTGGCGGCCTTCGCGCACGTTCTTCTTGAAGGCTTCCATGTCCTTGTAGGCGACGAAGGGCGCGTCGATCGCGACCACGCCGGCGGCGCGGGCGGCTACGCCCATGTGAGCCCGGCCGTACAACTGCTCGACGGCCTCGGAGGTCAGCTTGACCCGCATGTCCTTCGTGTAGTCGACGGCGCCGAAGATGGCGGAGACCACACGGTCGGAAGCGCTGCAGGACTCATAGGCGTGAATGATGCCCCTGGCCGTTTCTAGCAGCAGGCTGATCTTTATGCTGCCGACTTCCAGGTCGCGGGCGCGCTCCAGACCTTCCAGCCGGTAGGCCAGGCGCCGGACGTGATCGGGATGGCCGGTCTTGGCGAGGGTCACGCCGTGGAGACCTTCCCAGACGATCGCGTCGAGGTCGGCGTCGGTCATCTCGGTTTCCCAGTTGTTCAACCGGACGTAGACCTCGGAGCCGTTCTTGCCGACTTCCTTGAGGTTTTTCTTGGCGACTTCGCGGGCCTTGTCCTTCTCGGCGGGAGGAACCGAGTCCTCCAGGTCGATGGTGATGATGTCGGCGGGGTTGCGCGGCGCCTTGCCCACCATGTCCTCACTGTTTCCGGGTACATAGAGTACGGACCTCATTACTGCCATGCTGCTCCTCCTTGTTCCTCGCGTGGGGGCTTTCCCTACAACCGAAACGCCCCGGGCAATGCCGGGGCGCGTCGGGTACTGCTGTTACTTTTTGCCGCCGAGTACCTCGTCGAGCACCCGTGGAATGTCGTTGGGCGTCTCGGCCACATAGCCGTTGGGCCCCGACTCGCGGATGGCCTTCATCTTGCTCTGGGCCGATCCCCGACCCCGCTCGACGATGCTCGAGGCGTGGCTGAAGCGCTGGCCTTCCGGCGCCCAGGCGCCGGCGACATAGATCACGAAGGGCTTGGTGAACTTGCCCGCCGCGATCACCTCAGCACACTCCTCTTCTTGCGACCCGCCGATTTCGGAGAAGACCGCCACCGCTTTCGTTTCCTCGTCTTCTTCAAAGAGGGGCAGCAGATCCGCCATCGAGGTGCCGATCACCGGCTCGGTACCGGTATGCACCACGGTACTGACTCCATAGCCGCCCTCTTTGAGCACCCAGGGAATCGTGCCCGACTGCCCGCCAGAGCGGGAGAACACTCCGACCGGGCCCTTCTCGAAGAAGCGGTTGGCCCAGTCAACGTTACCGCCGAGCCAGCCAACGACGGCCTGGCCCGGATTGATGATGCCGATGGAGCCGGGGCCGATAATGCGGGTGCCCTTCTCCCAAGCGTACTCGATCATGTGCATGATGTCGTGCACCGGCACGCTCTCCACGCAGGGGAGCACGTTCTTAACGCCGGCGTCGATCGCCTCCTTGACGGCCGGCAGCAGCGCCCGGCCGGGGATGAACAGTACGCTGAAGTCGATCTCGCCCTGGTCCTCGACCAGCGACTTCATGGTGTTGTAGACGGGGACACCGTCCACTTCCTGGCTCGCCTTGCCCGGACTGGTGCCTCCCACCAGGTTGGTGCCGTAGTTCTTCATGTACCGGGCGCGGAGGGAGCCCTCGCGGCCGGTGATCCCCTGGACCGCGACCTTGGTGTTCTTGTCAATGAGAATGCCCATGCCTGACGCTAAGCCTCCCTATTCCCGTCCGCGGTTCTTGAGGTACTCGTCCAGGCCCACGATCGGAACCTCGATGGAGAGTGCATTCAGGCCCCGCATCCAGCACTCGTACTCGCAGGCCAGGCACTCAGTGCCGCGCCGCTTGACCTCGTCCTCGGTCAGATGCTCGACGCTGGGCAGGCCCTCGTCATTGAGCTTGAGAATGCCTCGGTCGAACATTGCGCACCCGTCCACGCAGGCCTTGGTCGGGCACTCCTTGCACTTCTCGTGATCGATCTTCAGGTGAATGGTTCTCTCTGAGAACTCGTACACGGCTATCTCTATCCTCCCCTACTGCTCGGCGCCGGCTTTGCCCGCGGCGGCGTTCTTCTCGGCACGGTATTCTTTAGCCAGATCGAGCAAGCGGTTGCCGATGAAGTCGGTGTCGGTGACGTGCTCCCGGCCGTAGATCTCGACCCGGCTGTTACCCTCGACGTCGGCCAGCCCCTCATGCAGGATCTCGAGCGATTCCTTCTCCTTGTTGCCGGCGAGCAGCAGGACACAGGGCAGACCGGGCTTCTTGGGCAGCTCTTCGCGCAGCGCCTTGACCACCGCGTGCGCGTGGTGCCACTGCTCCTGGTTGGCCATCATGAAGCCGCCCAGCAGGTAGCCGTCCAGATTCGGCTGGGAGACGACCACCTTGGCGACGCGGTAGACCTTGGAGGCCACCGGATTGCCGC
>Ga0209840_1000328_pt1 | contig 10638 bp, 7 predicted proteins | sample PersoiDNA2013190_FD_185802 | JGI IMG/M metagenome (GOLD analysis project Ga0209840, IMG submission 185802) | Permafrost soil microbial communities from the Arctic, to analyse light accelerated degradation of dissolved organic matter (DOM) -... | ecosystem: Environmental > Terrestrial > Soil >... | reverse complement strand
GATCGCCTGGCGCACGGTCGGGTCGATCGTGACCCGGGTGGTCGCCGACGCCGAGGCCACGACCGATCGGTTCGCGAACCTGCGCCGGATCGGCATCGATGAGATCAGCTACGGGGCTTGAGCAACAACCGAACGGCCAGTGGCGTTAGCGGGCCAGTGCGGGCGGAGTTACCGCCACTGGCCGTTCCGATGTGGCTCGCGCCGCCGAGGGGCCGATCTCGTAACGGTTGGGTGGCTCTGAGTTGGTTACCGGTGGGTCGGTCCTACTTTGCGGCGTATGCCGGTGGAGTTCCTGACTGATGCTGAGGCGGCCGGCCATTAGCGCTAGCGATGATCTTGCGCCGGTTTGGCCCCGGATTGGTGCGCTTGACTGCCGGCTCGGGTAGCTGATGGGTCCTACGGTCTGCGCAGCATGCCGCTGGAATTTCTGACTGGTGCGCAGGTCGCGGGGTATGGGCGCTTCGATGGTGTGCCCTCGCGCGCTGATCTAGAGCGCTTCTTCGTTCTCGATGAGGTCGACAGGAAGCTGATCGGTGATCGGCGAGGTGATCACAACCGGCTCGGGTTGATGTTGCAGGCGACGACGGTGTGCTACGTGGGCCGGTTCTTGGAGGACCCGCTGAATGTGCCGTGGCCGGTGGTGGAGTATCTGGCCAGCCAGTTGGGCATCGTGGACGCATCGTGCCTGAAGCGCGACACCGACCGGCAGATGACTGCCTATGAGCATGCCTGGCAGATCCGCGAGGTCTACGGGCTACGCGTGTTCGAGGACGCCGAGGCAACCGCGGGGCTGCGCCAGTTCCTGGATGGCCGGGCCTGGACACATGCCGAGGGGCCGGGGCGTTGTTCGACCACGGGGTGGGGTGGTTGCGGCGCAACCGGGTGCTGCTGCCGGGCATCACGGTCCTGATCCGGTTGGTCGTCACGGTCCGGGAGGCCGCCGGCGAGCGGATGCACACCACGCTCGGCGGGGCGGCCACCGCGGTGGACCCGATGCTGCCCGGGCGGTGCTGCCCGGGCGGCTGCGCGCGTCCCTGACCGTGGTGGATGGTTCATGCTTCTCGGAGATGGAGTCCTGGCGTCGTGCACCGACCCGGGTGTCGGGTCCGGGGCTGGTCAAGGCACTGGACCGGGCCGCGGATCTGGAGGGTTTGGGGGTGCGGTCGGCGGATTGTTCGACGGTGCCGGCCAACCGGATCGCGGCGCTGGCCCGGTACGGGCTGGCTAGCAAGGCCCCGACGTTGCAGGAGCTGGCCGAACCCCGGCGCACCGCGACCCTGCTCGCGATGGCCCGGCATCTGGACGCGGTGGCGATCGATGATGCGCTGGACTTGTTCGCGCTGCTGATGGCCACCAGGCTGATCAACCCCGCCCGCGCCGCCTCGGCCACCGAGCGGTTGGCGTCGCTGCCGCGCCTGGAACGGGCCTCTCGGATGCTGGCGGTGGCCCACCGGGAACTGTTCAAGACGTTGGACGCCGCCGCGCAGGTCGAGACCGGGTTGGATGTCGCCGCGATCTGGGCGGTCCTGGAGCAGGTCGCATCGCGGGAACAACTCGCCGACGCGGTCGGCGTCGTGGAGGAGCTGGTACCCGCCGATGACGGCTCGGCGGAGTCGGCGATGCGGGTCGTGCTGGGCGAGCGGTACCGCACGGTGCGCCCGTTCCTGGGACTGTTGGGCAATTCCGGGTCTTTGGCCGCGGCGGCTGGCGGGGCGAAGGTCCTCGCGGCGGTGAAGGCGCTGCCGGAGCTGGCGGCGCGGAAGGTGACGACGAAACCGCTGAGGGACAGCGACATCGACGCCGACCTGGTGCCCCCGATGTGGCAGCGCGCCGTCTACGCCAACCCCGGCCTGGCGCAGGGCGCGGTGGATCGCGACGCCTACGTGGTGTGCGTGCTCGAGCAGCTGCACAAGGCCCTTCGGGTCCGTGACATCTTCGCGGCGCCCTCCCACCGCTGGGCGGACCCCCGTGCCCAGCTGCTCGTCGGTCCGGCGTGGGAAGCGGTGCGACCGGAGATCCTCGACGGCCTGGGATTGGCCCTGCCCGTGCACGAACACCTGCGCGGGATGGTCATGGTGCTGGACGCGGCCTGGACACAGCTGGCCGACCGGCTCACCGAAGCCGGCGATGCCCCGACGATGCGTATCGTGCCTGGCGCGGGCGGGCGTATGCGGCTGTCGGTGGAACACCTCGACGCCTTGGACATCCCCGAAAGCCTGACGGAGCTGCGGGAACTGACCGCGGCGATGCTGCCGCGCATCGACCTGCCCGAGCTGCTGCTGGAAGTGCACGCCTGGACCGGGTTCCTGCACGCCTACGTCCACGTGTCCGGGGGGCGGACCCGGATGAACGATCTTCCGGTGTCGGTGGCCGCGCTGCTCATCGCCGAGGCATGCAACGTCGGCTTGGTGCCGGTCACCGACCCGAACGTCGAAGCGTTGACCCGGGGCCGGCACTCCCACGTCGATCAGAACTATCTGCTTTGCTCTGTGCCTGCAGCACGGCCGGGTCGGCCGACAGACCCGTACCGGCGCTCCACCCTGCTCGAACTCCGCACCAGCGGCGGCAGTCTCGAATGCCTCCACATGGGGGCCGGCCGTGACCAGGAACGTGCTCGTGAATGGGACCGACCCGTCTACCACGCGAGCCAGGGGCGGTCAGGAGGTCACGCAGCGCTTCGTCGACTTCTCCGTCGCAAACCCCGTCAAGACCGGCGCCTACCTCAGCCTCAAGTCGTACGGTTCTCCTGCTCACCTACGTCCTGGTCCTGGCGAACCGGCGCAGCCTGCTCGGCGACGCCGCGAACGGTGGCTACGCCCCTCACGGCTGGACGTCGGCCGCCGCGGGCGGCTGGCGTAAGGGCCGGTGGCCGGTGGGCCCGAGTTGGGCGAGCTCGTGGTCGACGTCGACGGTGATGGTGCCGAACAGGCCGATGTTGTCGCTGTGCGCCGGGGAGATGTGGGCGAGCAGCTCCTCGTCGACGCGCCGGCCGCGGCCGCGTAGCTGATCGACGGCCAGGCCGAGGTACTCCCCGGTCCAGGTCGTGATCGCGTTGGTGGCGATGGTCAGGCACCAGGCCTGCTCGGTCTGGGCCCGCAGGTGCCGGCGGCGTATGGCGCCTTTGTGGGCGTAGAACACGTCGCGGCGCAGTGCGTGCATGCTCTCGCCCCTTGTTCAGCTGGTGGGAGATCTTGCGGCGGTAGTCCTCCCGGGCCAGGTAGCGGGCGGCGTAGACGGTACGACGCAGCGCCCGTACTCCTTGAGCGCGGCAGCGAGACTGTAATTCAGCAGGTGGGAGAGGCTCGTCCAGCCAGCGGACCCCTCCAGGTGCCCTGGAACATGCGATGAGCACCGAGTGCACCGCGTCGGCCACAGGCGTGTCCGCGTTAGGCAGGATGTTCATCACGATGACCCAGGGCGACGGGGTGGACCACGAGCTGCTGGCCGACGTGTACCGGTCACTGTTGACCGCCGTCACCGGGAGAATCGAGCTGCCCGACGCCCTGCGCTGGGTGGCAGAGGGACGTCCGGTACAGGCTGTCCCTGTTCATGAACTGCTGGCGGCGCTGGTATCCGCCGTGGACGCAGGTCTTCCGGCCGCGGAAGCAGCCCTGAGGGCCGCGACCCGCAGGGCGCTGCAAAGCGCACTTGACACCAGCGCAGACCTGCTCGAGACCGAGACGGTTCTTCCACCCGGGTCCTACGACGAGGCACTGTCCGCGATCGCCGGCTGCACTTCGACAGGGACGCTCGAGGCGGTCACAGCCGAAGCGCTCGCCGCCGCACAGAGCAGCCACTCTGTCGCGGTCGAGGCGCTGGCCCTGACCGCCGGGTTGGTCTGGCGGGACCTGCGTGACCGCGCCTCGGCACGCGGCACCGCCCTTCCCTCCAAGCCCGCCGGGCCTTGGAAGATGAGCCAGCTGCGCGCGGTGTTCGCCGTCGTCGACGAGGTCGTCCGCGGCACGGTCGAGGCCCGCCTCCCCGGAGCCGTCGCCGCCCGCCCGCTTGAGCTCTTGCTGTCCGACGATGTCAGCGGATGGGCTGCGGTCGAGCGCATGCGGGTCGAGGGCGTCAGCTACGGGTTGCTGTTGGCGCAGCGTGACGTCGGCGGCGCCTGGGGCGCCCATCGCAACCGCACCAACAACGCGGTAAGCGGCGTCATCGTCAACGAGCTCCTGCTGGCTCTTCAGGCGGCCGGAGTGACCTATTGGTCTACGGGTGGCCCCAAGTCAGAGCAGGTGCCGAAGTCGTTCCTCGCCGAGCACGCCGCCTCGGTCGACAACCCGCCGGGGCAGTTGAGCGTCGTCGCGCGCGCCCTCGACGGATCAGCACGCCTGGCGGTCTTCGTCGCCATCGCCCGAGACGGAGGGACCGCGCGCAAGACAGCCGCGACCCTGCTGGACGTGCCGGCCGTGCTCAAGGTCCCGGGGGCGCTGGTCCTGGTCGGGCCGGGCTGGGCCAGCAGGGGAGAGAGCGATGAATTGGTACGTGCCTTCAGCGGCCGCGTCTTCACCGACCAGACACTGCACGACCTCGCTCAACTTGCGGCCACGACGTCCCGGAATGTCTGAGGGCGCTGACACCATCTGTGCACATGTGCTGACAGGAGCGAGATGAACGAGACCCTGACCACCGAAGGCCGGAGAGCGGCCATCCAAGCAGCTGTGCAGAGCGCGACCGAGGCGAACAAGAAGGGACAGAGTACGTCCACCGCGATCACCTGGAAGGGTCGCGAGGTCGTGCTGCCCGTCGCCGTGGTTGACCTCGATCTGGTCCTGCTTAACCCGCACAGCCACCGCATCGGAGCCCAGCTGCAGTCTCTGAGCACAGCCCCGCAGCAGGTTGTGGCGGAGGACCCCTTCGGCGTCGAGGCGCAGGCCGTCATCGCCAAGGTCCTGGAGGACACCGCCGGCTTCGAGCGGATCAAGAACGCGCTCGCCAACGACGGCCAGCTCGACCATGGCGTTCTTACCGATGCTGGCGTGCTGATCAACGCCAACACTCGGGCAGTGGCGCTGCGCGCCTTGCGTGAGAAGTACATCAAGGTCGTCGTCCTGCCCTCAGACGCGACGGTCAAGGAGATCACCGACCTCGAGCTCCGGCTACAGATGGAGCAGGTGGTCAAGCAGCCGTATACCTTCACCAGCCAGCTGCTGTTCTATGAGGATCTGATCAACAAGGGCTGGACCACGGTGGAGGTCGGCCGCGCGGTACGCACGGACCTCACCGATAGCAGGGCCGACAGGAGAAAGGCCGTCGACCTGGTCGAGCAGGAGCTGCGGCTGCTCGGGCTCATCCGCGACGTCATCGGCGCTAGCGGCAAGGCGCTGACGTTCGTCTACTTCGACGACAAGCGCCAGGCTCTGATCGAGATCGACCAAGACTACCAGAAGACTAAGAACACCTACCCGGATGAGGCTGCTCGAGTCAAGGATGCGCAGCTCGCCGGGCTTATCGCCGGAGTGGACTACCGCAAGCTCCGGGAGATCGACAGCGGGCTCCTGGACGGCTACCTCGACTCGGCGATGCGGGAGCACGCGACGCTCGCGCCGCACGTCGAGGCGCTGCTCGCCCCCGCCGTCTCGGCGTCGACGGTGACGCCGGAGGGCGTCGACCTGCTCGACGACGGCGAGGAACCGGTGATGCCCGCTGGTCCCACTCTGTCCGGTATGTACATGCTGCTGGCCAAGAACAGCCAGGCCGACACCGTCGCCCTGCCCGTCACCGGCGGGAGTCCCGTTGAGCAGCCGCGCAAGGCCGTGGCCGCCGGACTGCACGGCACGCTGCTCACGGCGATCGAGAACAAGCAGCGCGACTCGCGCCGGCTCGGTGACTTGTCTGCTCCGGTGGTGCACCTGCGTGAAGCAGTGAGATCGCTCGACAAGGCCACGACTGCCTACGCCGATGCACACGACCGTCCCGGCTTCGACCGAGCTGACTTCGATGTCGCACGCGGCGAGTGGCAGCGGGCCGCCGCGCAGTTCCTGCACCTACTCGGCGAGCCACCCAGTGCCTGAAGGCGCTCTCGGCCTGGCTCTTAGCGGCACTCCGCCCGTCGTGCACGCCACCCGTCTCGGCGACGTCGCGGCCGGCTTCTGGCTGCAACTCATCTCCGAGTGGGGCGCCGACGGGGACCACCCCGGCCAGCAGGTCATCCTGACCGTGGAACGGCTGCTGTCGCGCCTGTCCTGGCTACGGACCGCGTGCACGCGCTATGAGGTCGCAATCCGGTGGCAACCCGAACTGCGTGAGCTCATCGAGCAGACACGGGTACAGCGGCGTTTGCTCGATGCCGCCCTGTACCACCCGGAACCGCCTCTGGACGAGCAGGCTGTCCTTGACCGGCTGGTCCCCACCCGCTTCGCGCGCGGTCTGCGCTCCTTCCAGACTCGGGACCTGGGGCGGCTTCTGTCGCTCGCCAACGGCGCCAACTTCTCGGTGCCTGGCGCCGGGAAGACCGCGGTCGCGTACGCCGTCTACGAGGCCGAGCGCGCTGCAGACCGCGTCCAGCGGATGCTCGTTGTCGCGCCCCTCTCAGCGTTCGACGCCTGGACATCGGAGGTCGACGAATGCTTCGCCCCGGGCGAGCGTCCCGTCGTCGCCCCCTTTGTGGAGGAGGCCCCGCACGACACGGAGGTCCTGCTCGTCAACTACCACCGTCTGGACGGCCGGTACGATGCGATCTCCCAGTGGGTGCGCCGCCGCCCGACCCTGGTGCTGCTGGACGAGGCGCACCGCATGAAGCGCGGCTGGGGCGGCGCCTTCGGCAGCGCCTGCCTGAACATCGCCTTCCTTGCCGCCCGGCGCGACGTCCTCACCGGTACCCCCGCCCCGCAGAGCCCGCAGGACCTGGTCGCGCTGCTGGACTACCTCTGGCCTGGCCAGGCCCGACGGGTGCTGCCCCAGGCCGCGTTGACCACCCCGCCGCCAGCGAACGCTGGTCACCAGGTCGCTAACGCCATCGCACCGCTGTTCGTCCGTACCCGCAAGAGCGAGCTCGGGCTGACGCCTCCGTCGCTGGCGGTGAAGCAGGTCGACGCCGACCCGCTGCAGGGCAAGATCTACCAGGCACTGCGGGACCGGTACGTCGGTGAGTTGCAGGTCAATAGGACCGACCGCGCCGAGCTTGCCCGGATGGGCGAGATCGTCATGTACTTACTCGAGGCGGCAACCAACCCGCACCTGCTCAGCGCCGGCTCGGCGTCCGGCGACCAGGTGGGCTTCCGGCATCCGCCGCTGGACATCCCGCCCGACTCCACGCTGTGGCAGCTGCTGCAGCAGTACAACCAGTACGAGACCCCGACGAAGTTCCGCACGCTTGCCCAGATGATCGCCAACAACGCCGAGCACGGCCGCAAGACGCTGGTCTGGTCCAACTTCGTGCGCAACCTGCTGGCGCTGCAACGGATGCTGGCGGCCTACCAGCCGGCCCTGATCTACGGCGGGGTGCCCTCCGTGCTGACTGACCCCGACGCTGAGCTCACCCGGGAGGCCGATCTTGAGCGCTTCCGCACCGACGACAACTGCCGTGTGCTGCTGGCTAACCCTGCAGCCATGAGCGAGGGCGTGAGCCTGCACCAGGTCTGCCACGACGCGATCTATCTGGACCGCACGTTCAACGCGGGGCAGTACCTGCAGAGCGTGGACCGCATCCACCGCCTTGGACTGAAGGCCGGGCAGGCCACCCGCATTACCTTCCTGGTCACCAACGGGACCATCGACGAGATCATCGACGGGCGGATCAAGGAGAAGGCCGAGCGGCTCGGCGAGATGCTCGACGATACCGACCTTGCGACCATGGCGCTGCCGTCAGAGGAGGACTACGGGCCCGCGATTGACACGCACGATGACCTGGTGGCGTTGTTTGCGCACCTACGCGGGGAGGACTGATCACCGCGCACCCTGCAGACCGTGCTGGCGCGCGGTCCACGCCAACCGCCTTCCAGTTGCAGGCCGCGGTGCTAGCCGCGCGGGTCTTGGACGACCATGGCAGCACCACCGCGGCGCTGCTAGTCAGCTACGACAAGGTCATTACCGGAGGTCTCTACCGCACGCAGGACCTGCGCAGCGGCCACCTGCTACTGCAGCGCGCCCGCCTCACTCGGCTGGCGCCGGACGGCCGCTACGTTCCGGTTCCGCAGCTCCGGGACCTGTGCGGGCTGCCCGACGACGTTGCCGCCGAGCTGCTGTTGCACGAGCTGCTGCTGCAGGAGCCGCCCCTGTGGCTCTACGCGGCGGTCGTCGGAGATGAGGTGCACTGGGAGAACGTGCCTGACGCAGACCAACGGGCTCTGCGCCAGCTGCTCGCCGACGCCGCCCGGCGAGAGGCCCTGCTTCTCACCCTAGGTAGGACTCTTGACATCGCGCTGCTGACCGAGATCGGCGGGCTGGGGGAAGAGCACGTCGTTGCAGCCTGCCAACTCCACCTGCAAGACCGCGGCCGCCCAGACCTCGCGGCGGACGTGCACCGCGTGAGCCTGCGCAGCGACGAGCTCGGATACGACGTCACCAGCCCCGATACCACCGGCCGGCGGCACCGGCTCGAAGTTAAGACCACCAGCTTGGCCGATGGCGGAAGGGTGGAATTCCTCCTGTCCCGCAATGAAGCCACTGTGAGCCAGCGGGATCCGGCCTGGTCGCTGGTCGCCGTGCGACGCGACCGCGACGGGACCCTGGAGCTCATCGGCTGGTGTCGTGCGGTGGCACTGCTGCCGCTACTGCCTCATGACCTGTCCCCGGACGGACGCTGGGCCAGCGTGCGGCTCAGTGTCCCCACCGAAGCGTTCAGCGTCGGGCTGCCGCTCGACTGGCCGTAACTGGGCTCGTGGTGCGGACACTGCGTCGGGCACCTGTGGGGCCTAGCCTAGAGCGGCAGATCGGGCACGACGTTGCCCTCGCCGCCCAGTTCCCTACGCGTCGGGCGTGAGGAAGGGCGACCGGGCCGCGTCGGCCCGGAACACCTCTTCCCAGTGGGTAGGCAGAGCGCCGACCAGCAGTGCGTACGCCGAAACCATTCGCAGAAAGTCGGCTTCGTCACCTGACCCTGCCGCACAGCAGTACTGCTCTACGGGCAGAGTCGACACCGGCACCAGGTCAAGCAGCAGGTCCAGGGTGCAGGCTCGTACGCCGCGCTTGGCGTGGTCGGTTTCGTTCTCGCTGTGCACGATGGCGCAGCCCGTCGCCCGTAGTCCCGCCGCCTGCAGGGCGGTCAACAGCTCCACCCATGCGTCCGGGCTGCGGTTGGCGTAGCTGAACACCAGGTGGCCGTCCTCGCGCAGCAGCCGGCGGGACTCTCGGAAGATGCTGGTCAGCAGCGCGGTGTAACTGCCTGCCTTGACCAGTTGACCGGTCGCCCGGTTAACCACAGCGTCACCGGCGATGTCCTCGGCAGGCAACCCGGCCCAAGCCCGCAGCGGCTGCGATAGCTCGCCGTATTGAACGTCGTCATGGTAGGGCGGGTCGGTTAGCACCAGGTCGACCGAGCCGGCGGGCAGCAGCTGCCGCTGCGAACTGCCGCTGACGACCAGCACGTCAGGGCCGTCTTTGGCCCCGAGCGCCGGCGCTGTCGCTGCGGCGGCCGGCAGTGGCCCGCGCACCGACAGCGGGCGGCGGGTGCGCCGCTGCATCCATTCTGCGGCCTTCACGAGCTGCACCAGGCGGCGTAGCGTCGTGCCCCGGCCGCTGGTTACCGTGCCCCAGGCGTTCGGTTCGACCGGCAGCGTCGTGAAGTTGAAGCGGTGCCCGGCCATCGACTCGTAGCTCTTGAGGTAGAAGCGGTCCCAGCGCGACAGCAGTCCGGCCATCTCGGTGGAGCCAACGACGGCCATCCGCAGCGCCGCGACGACCGCCGGCTCGTCGGAACAGTCATCGACCAGGCTCAGGAGCCGCTCGACCAGCGCCCGCTGCCGGCGCGGGTAGAGATCCTCCCATCGCTGGAAGCCGTGCCGCAGCAGCACTTTGGTCTCCTGCCCCGGCGCAATGTGTCCGAGGGACCGGGTCGGCTGCCAGTGCGGCGCCTCGGCCGCGGCCAGCTCCCCAGCGCTTGGCAGGGCGAGCTCCCGGCGGCCGCCGCCGACCCTCTCGACGAGCACAACCTCCCAGCCCAGGCCGCCCGCCGCGCGCTGCTCGAGCCGCTCGGCGTGGCCGCACTGGCAGGTCACCAGCCGGCGCGGGGTATAGGTCGCCGCCGGGTCGGTCCGGGCCCCGCAGGTCGTGCACGTCGCGACGCGGTCGCGGCGGCCGAGGAACAGGTGGCCCAGCGGGCAGGCCAGGAACGCCTCGGGCCGCTGCCTCTCGGTGCGGGCCAGCAGCGTGACGAGGCCGTAGGGGAACAGCCGCTGCACTCGCTCGCACTTCGAGCATGGCGCGGTCGCGACCCGGAAGGTGTAGGACACCTGGCCCGTGGTGCCGTCGGACAGCATGGTGCCGTAGGCCGCGGTCGCCTCCGGTAGCACCCGCTGGGTCAGGGCGGCGATCCCGGCGCGGAGCGCGTCGGTGTGGGGCAGGGCCAGCATCGCCGCCAACCCCGCCGTGGCCCAGGGGTTGAGGTCCTGAGCGTAAACGCGGTGGCCGCGCATGACCGCCGACAGCGGGATGACGCCGCCACCGGCGAACGGGTCGCTTACGACGAGTTGCCCG
>Ga0209840_1000327_pt1 | contig 10673 bp, 8 predicted proteins | sample PersoiDNA2013190_FD_185802 | JGI IMG/M metagenome (GOLD analysis project Ga0209840, IMG submission 185802) | Permafrost soil microbial communities from the Arctic, to analyse light accelerated degradation of dissolved organic matter (DOM) -... | ecosystem: Environmental > Terrestrial > Soil >... | reverse complement strand
CAGGCTCCCGGTGAAACCCTGACCGCCAGCCCTCATCCTTCCGCTCAGCCGCCGCGTACTAATTGCAGAGGCTACCGACGAGACGAGCCAAACAGGGGATGATGTTCGACCAGGCTGATGCGATCAGGACCAAGCCGACACGAGGCCGCATTCGCTATCGACTCGGGTGCGCCGGTGCCGTGCTCGCCAGCGCTGTGCTCGCTCTCGTCGTTTCGATCTCTGCCGCTCTACTAATACCGGTGTCCTCCTGCGCCTGCGCTATGCCCCTGGATCTCGTCGTCCAGAACTACAGCCACCAGGACGCTTCCGTGAGCTGGAGTCAGCCCGGGCTGTTCGGCACGCCCCTTCGGGGGCTGTCTGGGGGCGCAGTGGCCGCCGGCTGCCGGACACTATCGGCGGGGCTGCGGAGTGGAGTAGTCGAGGTGTCTGTCAATGCGGGCGGAGTGAGCCGCACCTTCCATTTGCACGTCCGGGATGCACAAGCAGACGGTCCTGCGGCGATCGTCATTGGCGCCGATGGGCGCATCGCGGATCCAATCAGCGGAGATCCCCCGGGTGGGCTCCGCCAGCAGGATGCGCTCTGCTGACCTCTCGCCGTCTGGCAGCTAGCACTCGGTTGGGCGCAAATGCCAGTTGGGGAGGCGGCTAAAGCGGTCGACCGCTAGGCATTCGTAGGCTACGGCCCTTGAAGGGGTGAACGAGCCCTCGCCGCGCCCGCGCGGGCGGCCGAGAGCCACGCGCCTGCCCTGCCAAAGTGTGTTACATTGCCACGACGTATGGGAATATATCCCGCACCGCGCGTGAATGTAAGTAACTTTCCGACATGATCTTCCACAGCCCTGAACTCAAAGAACAAGAGCTCCAAGTCATCGCGAGGATAGATCGCCTTCGCGATGTCCTCCGCCACCAACTGCCCGAGCAGCAGCGCTGGGTTAGGCTGCTGCGACGTGTGATGTTCGCTCGGGCAATCAGGGGCTCCAACAGCATCGAGGGCTACAACGTCACTCTCGACGAAGCCGTTGCGGCAGTCGCCGGAGAGCCGCCGCTCGATGGCGAGGACGACGCTTGGCGGGCCGTCGTGGCATATCGGGACGCCATGACCTACGTCCTGCAACTGGCGGACGACGCGCACTTTGTCTACGACGAGAACCTGATCCGTTCCCTCCATTACATGATGCTGCGCTACGCCCTTGACAAGAGCCCCGGCCGCTGGCGGCCGAATTCTGTCTTCGTCGCGAACGAGACCACGCATGAGGTCGTCTACACGGGTCCGAACGCCCTGGTTGTGCCGGAGTTGATGCACCAGCTAGTGGAGGATCTGCGGGCCAAGGATCAAATACCGGCCATGGTCAAGGCGGCGATGGCCCACCTCAATCTGGTCATGATCCACCCCTTCCGGGACGGCAACGGACGGATGGCTCGCTGTCTGCAGACTCTCGTGCTCGCGAGGGAAGGGATCGTCGCCTCGCCGTTCGCGAGCATCGAGGAATACCTCGGCGCCAACACAGACGCGTACTACGAAATCCTCGCCGAAGTTGGACAGGGAAGCTGGCACCCTCAACGCGACGCCCGCCCGTGGATCCGCTTCGTCCTCACTGCCCACTACCGGCAAGCCCAGACCATGGTCAGGCGAGCCGAAGAGGCCGAGCGCCGCTGGGCTCTGCTCACCAAGGAGGCGCGCAAGCTGGCGTTTCCCGAGCGATCCGTGCCGGCCCTCTTCAACGCTTCGCTGCGCTTCAGGCTCAGGAACGCCGACTATCGCGAGTTGGCCGAAGTCAACGACAACATCGCCGGTCGTGACCTTGGCCGCCTGGTTGAGGTGGGACTGCTGGCCGCCAAGGGCGAACGGCGGGGGCGCCTCTACGTCGCGACGCCGGCGCTGCTCGCGCTGAACAATTCGATCCTGGCAGAGCGAAAGCCGGTGGAGGATCCCTTCACGACACCTCTCGGACACTCGATGGGCCTCTAGTCGGGTCGCCTACACCCAGCTCTTGTGGCGCTACCTGCGCTCCGCCGCTACTCGCTCCGCAACGACGTCGGCCGCGTAAGGCCATCGACGGCCGGCAGCGTCGCCACGACGACCGCCATCGCGACAGCCAGGCTGACGCCCAGGACCAGTGCCAGCGACGGGTCGGGCATCGGCACTTCAGCCGCGGACGCGGACGCGGACCAGATGCGGAGAATGACCTGCGCCACTACCACGCCCAGCAACGCGCTGAAGCCCGAGACAACGACGAGCGGCACGCCCGCTTGCAGGAGCACGAGCGCCCGCAACCGCGCAACCGGCATCCCCGCCGCTCGCAGGAACGTGTACTCGCGGCGCCGCTCGAGAAGGCCCGTCATCGTCGCCACGGCCAGGCTGCAGCCCGCCAGCAGCAGCGAACCGATCAGACCCAAGCCGACGATCCGGGCCACCTCGGCGAATTGGGGGACCGAGCTGACCTTGGTATCTGCAAGGGACACGGTCGCCGTCACGTCCATGGTCTGGACGGCTGCCCGAACTCGCTCGCTGGTCGCCGCCGCGCCGTCTGTCGTTACGTACAGCCGCGTCACGGGCAGTTGGGCCGCCGCATCGCCGAACGCGATCGGATCGATGATCACGTCCGGCAGACCCTCGACGCTCGTTGCGTCGGGCACGAGCGGCGCCACAGTGGCCGGGTCCACGGGGAAGTCCAGTCGCACCAACTCCTCAAACCGGCTGTCGTATGACACGACCTCATACGAGGACGCGAGCGCTCGGCCCGGCGGCAGGATCGTGTGAATACGCGCCGACCCGCACGAGGCTTCCGGCATCGCCATCTCCGCCAGGAGCGATTCACATGGCACCACCCAGGCCTGCATCGAATCGCCACTCGAAGCGACCAGCCCGACATCTCTGATTCCCAGAACGGACTGAACGCCCTTGACGCTCGACAATCGGGCCGCCATCACCTCCGCGGAAGCTGCGTTGTAGGGCAAGGCCTGGACCACGTTTGGCCGCGTGGGCGCATGGAAGTCGCCTGCGTGGATAGTCGCGTAGGCCGCGAACGTAAAGAAGGCACTGGCGACGAAGACGGCCATGATCACCCCGGCGATCGAACCGAACGAACCACGCGGATCGTCGGCCAGACGGCGACCGGCCAGCAGGGCGGACGGTCCGCGGGCGATCCGACCGAGAACCCGGCCGACGAGCGCGGTCAGCCACGGCCCGGCGAACGCTATGCCGATGATGATGGCCGCGAAAGACGCACCCACGAACACCAGCGGCACGATATCGGGACCGCGGAAGACGTTGACGCTCACGATCAGCGAGACCAGGCCCGCGAATGTGGGTACGAGGCGCAAGGCGCTCGGCTGCGGGGGCGTGACGCGCCTTTGGACGCCAAGCGGCGACAAGGACAGCCGCCGCATCCCCGCCAGCGCCGCCAGAGCGCCGACCACCTGCACCACGAGCATGAGCGCCAGCGCCTCCCCGAGTGGCGGTGCGATGGTTTCCGGCCACCACGTGCCCCCATCCAGCGGAATCTGCGCGACCAGCGGCCGCGTCAGGGCGAACACGAGAATTCCCGCCGGTGCGCCGATCCCCGTGTAGAGCAGAGCCTCCACCACCGCCAGCCGCGCCACCTGCGCGGGAGTGGCGCCGATCAGCCGCAGCGCGGCCAGCCGCTGCTCGCGCCGCGTGGCCGCCAGACGCGTGGCCGTGGCCACGAACACGGCCACCGGAACCAGCGCGCCGACGACCGCCAGAACGAGGATCAGCAGCGCAATCGGGGGCAGGTTATGTGGCGCCGGCTCGGTGCGGAAACCGACGATCGGGTTTGCCCACCCCCCGAGTTGGGCAGGATCCACTCCCATGACCGCGATCAACTCGCCCGGCGACCGCAGCCCCTCCGGTCCGATGGTCCCCACAACACTCCCGAATCGCGGCGCCAGCTCGTCGGCGGGGGTGCGCGCCAGAAGATCGGCCAGTGCCGGCGAAACGTAAGCCTCGCCAAGGCCCGGCAGCTTCGACAGACCCGGCGGGACCGGCGCGTCCGCCGTCAGCGGAGCCAGGAAGACGCGGACGAGCGTTTGGCCGTCGTATGCATCCTCGAAAGAGGCCATGGAGAGCCGCGCCTGAGACGGATCTTCGATCTGCACCGGCTGACGCCAGGCGGACCGCCCATCGCGTTCCTCGAGGGCCGGCATGAACGAGACCGCGAACAGCAGGACGGCCGTGCCGATGGCGACGGCAAGCGCCGTCAGCCCAAACGCGATGGCGGACCGCCGCCCGTCCGCCACGGCCAGCCGCACACCCAGTCGAACCTCCGACAAAGTCATCGATCGGATCCGCTGACCCGCCCGTCTCGGACGACGATCTCGCGTTCGGCAAACGCGGCCACGCGAGCCTCATGCGTGACCAGCAGGACGCTCGTGTTCTGGCCCGCCGCCGCCGAGGTAAGCAGCTCCATCACCTGTTCGCCCGCGATCGTGTCCAGGGCGCCGGTCGGTTCGTCGGCGAAGATGACGCTCGGTTCCGTGACCAGGGCCCGGGCAACGGCCACGCGCTGCGACTGGCCACCGGACATCTCACCCGGACGGCGCCGCTCCATCCCGTCGAGCCCAAGCCGCGGGAACCACTCCGCGGCCGCGGCTTCGGCGACGGAGCGGCGCACGCCGTTGAGCAGCAGCGGCAGCGAGACGTTCTCCAGGGCCGAAAGCTCCGGCACCAGCTGGCCGAACTGGAAGACAAAGCCGAAGGCCGTCCGCCGCAGCCGGCTTCGATCGCCCTCGCCAAGGTCATCGATGCGCGCGCCCTCGAACGTGACGCTGCCTCCATCCGGCGGCAGGATGCCGGCAAGGCAATGGAGCAGGGTGGATTTGCCGGAGCCGCTCGGGCCCATGACCGCGACCACCTCGCCCCGGGCCAGGCTGAAGTCCACGCCCCGCAGAGCTTCGGTCTGGCCGAATCGCTTGACCAATCCGGAGGCAGCTAGCACGGCCGGCGCGGTCGATTCGAGGGCCAAGACGGAACTGGGGAAGGCGGTCATGACTTCTCCTTGAGGGTCAGGATCTGCGCGCGCAGCTCGTCGACTCGGGCGGCGGTGACATCGAGCCAGCGCAGGTCCGCTTCGAGATGGAAGAGGCAGTAGTCGGCCAGCAGGGCGATCTGGAGCGCACCGGCTCGACGGATCGCGGTCAGCTCGCGCATTCGCTCGAGGTGAGCGTGGCGCTCGGCATCCACCAGGGGTTCGACCGGTCTGCCGGACAAGATCGCCAGCACCACCTTGGTGAAGAGGGCGGCCTGGAGATGGGGCTCCGGCACGAGCGGCTCGTTCAGCCAGCGCTCCAGTTCCATATGGCCGTCGCCGGTGATGGCGAAGCGACGACGATCCGGCCCATCCACTCGCTCAACGCCTTCCAGCCGTACCTGCCCGCGTCCCTCCATGCGGGCGAGCGTGGAGTAGACCTGGGCATAGGCGAGCGGCCGGTCCGGCGCGAAGTAGGCGTCAAAGAGCCGCTTGAGGTCATATCCGTGATGCGGCTCCCGCTCCAGGAGCCCCAGCAATGCGTGAGGAACACTCATGGGCGCGACTATACACTCGGTTTATAGCAGTGGTCAACCGCGCCCGACTTCCCGGCCGTCGCACCTCGCCCGCCCGCGCGCGGCTCCTGGGCCTACACTGCCACCGATAGGGCGGCGCGTCCGCCGGCCCACAAGTCGGAGGAGTCAGATGGGCGTGATCATCGTCCGGGAGATGGTCGGCACGAGCGCGCACGGCTGGAGCGACGCGGCGCGACAGGCCGTGGCCATCGCCAGCAAGACTGTCCGCAACATCAAATCTGTTGACGTGATCCAGTCATCGGCCCGCGTAGAGGGCGGCGAGATCGTGGAGTATCGGGTCCAGCTCAAGCTCAGCTTCGAATACGAGGAAGAGGCGTAGCCTCAGCCAGACGGTGACCGCGGGGGGCGGAGCCGGCGCTAACCGCCACCAACGCCGCCCACTGCCAGGCCGACCGCCCACTCAGATATGTAGCCAGCGCGTGATCCGCCGCACCAACGCCGCCATCCCGCCGATGCCTCACAGGCACGGGCGTTCCCTTCACCCTGATCGATGGCCTGCGCGATGCTGAGGGCCATCCACTCACCCGAGCCGACGGCATGCACTCGACGTCGGCGGGCATCGGTACGTGGCGGAGACGCTGTACGGGGCGGGGGTGCGGGGGGTTGGCCAGGCAGCGGCCCGCAACCACGTTAGCCTCGGTCATGCCAAATAAGCGCCAGGTGATCGGGGACAGCGAAGATCTCTCCATGCAGCCGTCAGCCGTCGATCCAATTGACACCGGTGCGCCCAACTTCCTATCCTACGCTTCGCTCGCTGGGGAGCGGCTGCCGCGGGAGGAGTTACGGGTGTCCGTCGAGCCCGACGCTGTCGATCGATCGGAGGGCGACATGCCGCTACTGCAGCCTGGATTCCCGATGCGACCTGGCAAGACCCAGCGCCCGCTACTACCCGCGGACACGCTTCGGCGAGATCGCCTGTTCGACTGGCTGGAGACGCGCGAAGATCGTCGTGTCCTCTTTGTAGTAACCGAGGCCGGCTTTGGCAAGACCACCCTCGTGGCGGACTACCTTCGTCGCTCGAGGACGCGAACCTTCTGGTATCGGCTCGATCAAGAGGAGACTGATGGCTTAGTCTTCCTTCGTTACATCGTGGCCGCGTGCCAGGCCGTGGATCAACGGCTCCTCTATCGCACATCGGCGTTGCTGAGCGAGACATCGTTGGAACCGACGAGGCAGGCACTCGTCCTCGAGACCCTTCTGGCCGAGATGGACTGTCTCGGCGAAATCCCGTCTGCACTTGTTCTCGACGACTTCCACATGGCCGAGGCCATCCCGGAGATTGCCAGGATCGCCGACCGGTTGATCGCGCGGGCGCCGCCCGGACTGCGCTTCGTGCTCATGAGCAGGAGGACGCCGGGCCTCTCCGTCGCGGCCATGCGGGCTCGCGGCGAACTCGCCCAGCTCGGCCGACAGGAGTTGCGGTTCGACGAATCCGAGACATCGCGCCTCTTCAGTGAAGCCTACCGCCAACCGCTCGAGACGGATGTTCTACACAACCTGCAGCTCCGTACCGACGGCTGGGCAGCGTCCCTCCAGCTCGTCAAGACCGCCGTCGATGGCAGGACCCCCATGGAGGTCCGGGACTTCGTCCAGTCCCTCAACGGCGCCGACGGCGATCTCCACGACTACCTATCCGAAGAGGTTGTAGGAGAGTTGCCCTCGGATCTGCGCAACTTCCTGATGCGGGTGGCGCTGCTGGAGGAGATCGATGCCGACGCGGCGTGCGTCGCATCTTCGGTTGCCTCGTCTGACGCGAGGCGGTTGCTGGACGAGGGGCATCGGCTCAGGCTTCTGTCCAAAGGAGCTGGCTTAGTTGCGACATGGCGGCTGCATCCGCTCGTCCGCGAGTTTCTGATGGCCCGCCTCCAAGTGGATTTGGGGGAGGTCGGAATCGTAGAGCTACACCGACACCTGGCTGTTGCCCTAGAGCCACGATCTTGGCGCCTGGCTGCCCGCCACTGGGCGGCCGCAGGAGATGCGGACAAGGTCCGGCGAGTCGTGTGCTCGGCAATTCCGACAGTCATCGGGACTGGCGACTTCGCAGAAGCCGACGACTTGGTTGCACGCTTCCCAGACCCCGAACCCAACCCCTTCTACGACATACTCCACAGCCGCCAGCTGGCCGCTGAGGGCCGCTACGAGGACGCCGTTGAGTTGGTCCGGCGATCTGCGCCGAATATTTCTGAAGGCAACTCGTCTGATCCTTCCTTGGCCGTGGCTTCGGCCCTGAACGCGTTGCACCTAGGACTCCACGTCAACGACGCAGAGATGGGCGCCGCGGCCAGCGCGGCACTAGCCCGCTCGGGTGACGATGAGCTTGCCTCGATTGCCCAGTCCGCCGACCTCTTGTGGGCGTCGCGCGGGGCCGGAAGTCTCGATGCCCTCTGCGGCTCGCTGCTCCAGACCGCGAAGCTGAACAGAGAGAGGGGCCACCAACGCCACGAGGGAATCAGCCTCGTCAACCTCTCTATTGCCGAGTCGGCACGCGGGGATCACCGCGCCGCAATCGTAGTTGGCCAACAAGCGCTACGCCTTCTGGAAGCCTCCGGCAACTGGGCAGACGTTTCGGCGGCGCACCTGAACATAGCGAAGGGCCTGGCACACTTGGGGGAATGGGCGGATGCCGAACGCCACATGTCCGCAGGGCTTGCAGCCGACTGTCATTGGATCGAGCCCGACACATTCGCGGAAGCGGCTGAGCTGCACGCTATGTACGGAGATCCTGAGAAGGCCGTCGCGCTGATCCGCGCGGCCATCGCTAGCGACGCGGGCCGCGAGGATTGTTCGTATATTCGCCAGGTATCTGCACGTCTAGCGATGCTTCGAGGGGACTCGCATGAGGCTTCACGAGTCCTCTCGTCGGCCGGTTCGTCTCCGATTGCGCCCGGTTTTGAAAGTGCAGTTCAATCACTCCGCGTCCAGATCCACGCATCTGCGGTATTCGGCGACGGACACTTCGAACTCGTCTCCCGGGAGGCTCTGGCTTTCGCTCACCGGCAGCAAGCGTGGTTCTGGTGGAAGTCAATCCGATTGACGAGGGCCCTCGTCTCGACCGCTAGTGAATTGAACACCATGCTTGGCTCAATCGACAGCGGCGACGCCGGGCATTTGTCCATCCAGGCGGAGCTTGTGAGTCGCCGACTGTCCGATCTTACGCCGGACGCACTTGCAAAAGTGACGGGCCAAGCTCACCTGCGGCCGGAACGCTGGCGCTGGCCGCTGAGGCAGATACTCTCAGACCCAGGTGCCCGACCGTCTGACATTCGAATGGCTGTAGAGCTTCTCGACGTCGTCGGCGACAGGAGCGATGTCCCTCTCCTGAGGCACCTGCCACGCAGGAAGGCCCTCAAGATTCCTGATGCCGGCCGTCTCCTGGCAAAGCGGTTGGCCCCTAAGGCCTATGTAGAAGACCTGGGCAGGGTGTCTCTCCGAATCGGCGACCAACTGGTCGCGGGTACTAGCATCAGGAAGAAGGTGCTCTCCCTGCTGACATACCTACTCACAAGACCCCAGTTCTGTGCATCCAGAGAGCAAGTCATCGACGCCTTGTGGCCTGAGATGGAGCCGGAAGCGGGAGCTAACTCCCTGAACCAAACCTCGTACTTTCTGCGTCACATCCTCGAGCCGACCGCCACGGACGACACCGCTGCCAACCTGCTCGACTCGAGGGCCGACCTCATCTGGCTCGATCCCAATCTCGTGAGCAGCAGAAGCTCCGAATGCCAGGGGCTGATCTCGGTCATGCGGCGGAATCCATCGCCAGAACTGGTAACGAAGCTCGCAGAAACCTACACGGGCCGGTTCGCTGCGGACTTCCTCTACGACGACTGGGCGTCCGGGTTCCGGGACAGCCTCCATGCGAGCTACCTGGACAGAGTCGAGCGGGCGATCGTCGCTGATACGAACGCCGGTGCTTTCGAGAGGGCTCTCTTCGTTGCCCAGCTGGCACTGCAGGCCGATCCCGAGGCCGAGCAGATTGAGCTATGCCTGCTGCGCCTATACCGGCGAATGGGGGCAACGGCTGCCGCAGCTGAGCAGTACTCCCACTATGCCAGCGTATTTCGTGACCAGCTCGGTCTTGAGCCGCCTCCACTGGAGTCGATTTGAGAATGGGCCGGCAGTCCTGCCTGCCTCCTGCCCCCAACTCGCCGGGCGTTTCGGGGACGCGTCGGCTAAACTGCCGGGAAGTGGTGCGCCCCATGCCGTCACGACTGGCAGTGCGCACCTGACAACCCGACACAATCGAGGCACCCGCGGTGCCTGCACCAGGCGGGCCGAACCAATCGGCCGCCAGCACAGGAGTGGCACTAGGGCATGACGGACAAGGACCAAGACGGAGCGCCTGAGGCCAGGGAAATACTCTCGACCGACGGATTGCCCATACACGAACTCGAGGACAACCTCGACGAAGAGGCTGAGTTCGAGGAAGAAGAGACCGACAAAGTCCCCAGCGTCGGTTCGGGGCGCCGGTTTGGCTTTCGCCGCGGCGATCGTTCGGACGTCCATGAAGAGAGGCCCCATGCCGGTTCCGTGCGGGAGTCCCACGAGCGCGTTCACATTGACGATCGGGCCTCTGCCGTCTTCGCCCTTCTCTGCGCCGGCATCCTGATCGGCGTCCTGGCCTTCGCCTGGGTCGGTGGCGTGCTGCCCAAGTCTGTCGGCCCAACCCCGCCGCCACTCGTGGTTCCCACGTACCAGGCCTCGTCGAGCGTCGCCCCTTCGGCGGGCGCCAGCCCCGTCGTCAGCCCCGTCGTCAGCCCCGCCCCCAGCGCCTCCTAGTCCCGCCCGGCTCGCCCGGCTCGTCCGCGGACGGTAGTACCGCCGTCCTGTACGGCGAACGCCGCATTGCTCAACTATGAGTTGGCGGCGTAACGTAAGCGCCGCCACGTCTACCGGCCGATGAGGTCGGGGCGTATGCGTGGCGCTTGGGGGGAACCGAGCAATGAAAGAGAGTTCGGGATCGGAGGCCGACACGGGTCTAGACCCAGGTGCGCGGCACAGCAGGCCCTCGGGCCGCGGGCTCCAGGGCCTGACTCTGTACTCGCCGATCCGCAAACGGGAGACTCCAACCGCTGCGGCGGCTATGGAG
>Ga0209840_1000326_pt1 | contig 10681 bp, 10 predicted proteins | sample PersoiDNA2013190_FD_185802 | JGI IMG/M metagenome (GOLD analysis project Ga0209840, IMG submission 185802) | Permafrost soil microbial communities from the Arctic, to analyse light accelerated degradation of dissolved organic matter (DOM) -... | ecosystem: Environmental > Terrestrial > Soil >... | reverse complement strand
CCGCTACGGCCGCCGCCGAGGCAATCTCGGTGGCCACCAGCTGGACCGCGGCCAGCCGGCGTCCCACCTCGTCGTCCGGGGCGAAGGCGAAGGTGGCCTGGCCGAACACGAACACCGTCCCGCCGTCTGGGCTGTCCACCAGGCCGGCCGCCGGACCAATCGGGGTGGCGTCGGCCGGCAGCAACGGCAACACCGGCTGGCGCACCCGCCCCACCTCGTCACCCCCGAGACGCCCGGCTAACCGTCCCAGACATTATCGCAGATGGCAGCCGAATCACTGCCTTTCGACACGCCGAATTGCCTGCTCAGAGGGCATGTGGGGCTCAGTCAGGCAGGTCCTATGTCAGGAGTTCTGGGCCTCATCGTCAAGATCGAGCACACCAACACCTACGTCCTCACCCCGGACGGGCAACGCTTCGCGGTCTTCTACACCAAGGTGCACAACCGCCTGCTCCACCCGCTGCTGGCCGCAGACCGCCCACCTGCTCCGCTGCCCGTCCGGCAAGCCCTGCGCACCCTCGACCGGGCTGTCACCGACTACGTGTCCGAGGCGCGCATGACTGCCTGAAACTCGGCTCAAACGTCAAGGTCCTAGCGACCCAGGGTCGCTAGGGCGACTTTGGTCCTGCATCGAGTCCTCCAAAACGATCGATGCTCCGGGCATCGGCGGGCGCGTCCCGCGCGCCGTGGTCGGCCGCCGTCCCCAAAATGGTCTACTGGCGCTTTGCCATCTTTGCTAGCTCTGCGTGCAGGTTCGTAGCCATAGCTGCGAGTCCCTCCCGTAGCCCCTCCGGACCCTGCAGCTCCAGCACTGAAGCCATGTTCGTCAAACCTTGGACGAAGACATCCTTCAGGTCGCCTACCCACCCGGGTACCTGCACGGCATCAAAACCGGTAGCGAAGTTCTCGCACCACTCGGCCCAGTACTTGCCCTTCGCGAGATCCTCTATTATGGACTCGTAATGCTGTGCCTCCTTCAGCTGACCGACCGCCCGGTCAGCTTCGTTGGTCGCAGCAGCCGTCTTTGCCTCAGCCTGGTCACGCAACGCGCTGGCGCCACCTGCGTCACCTGCCTTCTCTAGCTCCTGCGCCCGGACGTATAGATCCCGACTCTCCCCTTCCAAATTGAATCGGGATGTCTGGTTAGCATGGCCGTCATAGCGGTGGGCCGCGACACGCTCCTCAAGTCCCGCATCTCGCGACTGCTCAAGGTTTCCACCCCAACCTGCTTTCCCGAACAAACCCTTGCTGTCCTCAGCGAGGATGCGGTCCACCTCGCGGTCCGCTGCCCCCGCTCGGCCGAACGCGGCCGCGCCTTCCCGCCGGTAGTACTCCGGTGTCGGATCTGCCGCCTCCTCCGCGGACCGTCCAGATTCATGTTCGGCCTGCCCCGCTGCTGGAATTGTCGGGGAGGAGTCACCGTTTGCGGGTTCGTTCGCCCGCTGGATCGCCAGGTCGGGCGGTGCAGCAGCGGCGGAACCGCCCTTGTCCTCCGCGACGATCGGCTGGTCGACCGGGTCGACAACGGGCTTGTCCGGGTCTGACCCGCCGGAGCCCAGGGTGACCATAGCGTCGGGACCTTGTCCAGCCGAAGTATCTGGCACGGTGGAGAGCGGCACGGCGCCTTGGTCGAGGTTCGCGGACCGTCCACTGGGTTGGCCGTCTTGCGGCGGAGTGGCGTCTTCCACGATGGGCCGGTCGACCTGATCCGCAACGGGCTTGTCTCGGGGAGGTGGTGGCGGGGGCGGAGGAGGGGGTGTGTCGATACTCATGTGGCGGGCTCTGTTGGTGAGGTGCGCGGGGGGCTGAGCTGGGGGAGCAGCTGCTCGGGCTGGGTCACGCGGTCCCAGATCAGCACCCGTGACGATGCTTCCGCTTGCCGGCAGCCGTCCGGATCGGGTGTTAGTAGGACCTCACCCTTGGCAGTGGTCGGGATGGCGCTCTCGGTCATCATGATCTCCACGGCACCTTTCCACCCGACACGGAAGCATCCCTGAGTTTGAACATCTCCGACCGAGGAATGTAAATCCCTTCTTTGCCACCGGGAAGCCAGCCGCCGTCCAAGGTGCTCTGCCCTCTCGTCGTTCCGACCCAGCCCTTGATGGGAGCTTCGCTGCCATCAAGATGAACGTAGCTGCTCCCCGAGTTCCACTGGCCCAGGACAGCGTCGTCTCTCCGCCACGTCTCCTCGTTCTCCGCGGCGTCACCGTCGCGGTACCAATATCCGCCATCAATCGAGCTGTCGGGATCGACGATTCGTCCGATTCCGTCATGAAATTCCTCCATTCGCACCTCACCTTGAAAGCTATCGCGCACCTGCTTCGGCAACTGGTTCCACGCGTCTGCGTCCGCGCTGTCCGCCGGCCCTGCAGAAAACTCAGCATTCGGTGGCGCGACATCCTGTCCGGTGGTCGGAAGACCATCAGGGCTGCGGGTTTGATGGTCGGCGAAGTCGGACAGAGTGTGCTCCTCGAAGAGTGCGCGCATGGTGTAGGGCGATTGCCTGGCGGTGGGCTGGTCGGTACCTGGCGCCGTATCCGAGCTCGACACGTCGGGCGTGTGTGTGTCCGCCGTATCGGCTCCTTGTCCTGGCAGAGTCTCCGGCACGGCGGAGAGCGGGGCGGCGCTTTCGTCGGCGTTCGAGGGCTCTTCAGCCGGGTTGGCTGTCTCCGGCGGCGCGGTCGGCGCAGGGCCGTCTTCGACAATCGGCCGGTCAACCGGATCGTCAACGGGCGTGTCCGGGCTCGAAGCGTCGGGCGTGTGTGTGTCCGCCGTATCAGCGCCTTGTCCTGGCGGAGTCTCCGGCCCGGCGGAGAGCGGCACGGCGCTAGCGTCGGCACTCGAGGCCTGATCACTCGGGTTAGCTGTGTCCTGCGTTGCGGTGACGGCTTCCACAATCGGACGGTCGACCTGATCCGCAACGGGCTGGTCCCTGGGGGGCGGTGGCGGGGGTGGAGGAGGGGGGGCGTCGATACTCATTTGGCAGGTTCCGTTGCTGACGTGCGTGGGGGGCTGAGCTGAGGGAGCAGCTGCTCCGGCTGGGTCACGCGGTCCCAGATCAGCACCCTTGACGATGCTTCCACGATCTGGTCATGGGGGTCGCCTGGTCCGACGAGTGCTGCTGCTGCCGCCACGAGACGCGGCGCTGCGAGATCGCCAATAAGCAGCGCCCGCTGTCGGTCTCCTTTGAGGTGGCTCCACGGAAGGGACCTCAGATAGCCAAGTTGCGAGTTCAGGTCCGCGGCACCAAGGTCGATACCTCGTTCGGATGTTCGGCGGACGAGATCCTCGTGACTGTGGGGAACCGCGGAGCCCCGTGACAGCGCCTCCATCCAGTGTGTGATGTCGGCGACGCGCTGCAGGCCGGCACGCCAGCGCCCGCGATCATCAGAACAGCTCCCCGCGCGGCTGGTGTCAAGGAGCATGGTGGTCGCAATGTCGGTGAGATGTTCCCCGAGGGCCTGGGGGTCGTAGAAGGACTTGAGGCCGTCGTAGCGCGGCTGGATCGCCTGTTCGGCTGCGTGGGCGATGGCGCACTCCACCAGCCGGGGGTCCTGCTGGCCGCGTTGTCGGAGTTCAGCGACCGCGCGGGAGTCGGCGAGCTTGGGTGCCGGGAATCCGACTCCGTGGGCGGCGAAGCTCACTTCCATCCAGAACGTCAGCTCGGGGTGGGCGTGGAGGAGCCGTTCAGCGTGGCGGATGGTGCGCAGGGTGCATGGCTTCCCGGTCCGGCACTGTGCTCCGCAGGATCTGCTTCGCCGTTGGCCGGCGCGAAGGGGCGGCAGCCGGGTTGCCGGATCGGCGTTCTCGCGATCCTCACCGGTACGCATCGCCGCCAGAACGGGGCGGTCCATGCCGTCGGCGAATATTCCCGCCGATCCCGGTGCGAGCGTCACGACGTACTGCGACTGTGCCTCAGAGAGGTTCATGGTGGCCCCGACGGCGTCCCGGTCGTCGGCGGCGGGGAGGCGGTGGACTATCTTGAGGGCGGTGTTCTTGATGATGTCGGGAATGAGCTTGCTGGGGATCTGCTCGGCGACGATGATGCCCTCGCCGTAGGCGCGGACCTCGGCGAGGAGGCTGGCGAACAGCTCGAGTGAGTGGGCCGCGGGTGAGTCGGCAGGCACGTTGCGCAGAAGCCGGTGAGCCTCCTCGATCACGGTGGCATGCCTGAGGCGGCTCGGCGTTCTTTCCGCCGCGAATCGTTCCTTCTCTTCCAGCAGGAGCTGCTCGTACAACCGGATGAGGAGGGCACCCATGACGAATGCCTTGTCTTGGTCGTTGGTAATTCCTTCTATCTCGATGACGACGTTCCTTCGGAGGACGGCGGCGATGTCGAGCGGGTGCCCGCCTTCGAAGAACCGTCCCGGGGTGCCGAGCCGCAGGCTGCCGATGCGCACGTCAACGAAGCCGCGGACGTTTTTCTTGATGTCCTCGCCGTAGCCGATCTCCTCGACGACCTGCTGAGCCATCTGCTGTAGGCTCGCGAGCGACGGGTATCGCGGCAGGCTCCGCTCACCCGTACCCGGCGTGGGCTGACCGCTGTCACGGTCCCAGCTGAGAAGAGGCTCGCCGGTGACCAGGTCCCACCCGGCGGCCTCGTAGCACCCGGTCAGCGCACGGGAAAGGACCTGGGGAAACGGCTCGTCGGCGTGGAATGCTGCCATGAAGAGCGCGCGGACGAGGTCGGCGTGACTTTGCAGCGGAAACGTCCGTGCCGGGTTGCCGGGTTCCAGCGACGCCGGCTCCAGCGGGTTCACCGACGCCGGGGGAGCGTGTGGGTCCCCCGGCGCGATGACGAGGACGTCGAGCCCGGCAAGATCTTCAAGGCGTCCCGCCATGCGCGCGTACTCGGCCTTGGCCGGCTCGATCACCAGCCACGGGAGCGCCGGAGTGCGCCGGGAAAGAGCCTCCAGGAGCCCGCGGACGGTTTGCGACTTCCCGCCTCCGGTGGCCCCGCAGACGAACGTGTGCCGGTTCAATGTTCCCAGGTTGACGGTGAGTGGCCCGGCCGGGCGGAGGAAGCGGTCCAGGACGACTCCGAGCTCAACGTGGCCGCCCGGGTCGCTGTCGGATTCCAGGCTGGTGTCGAACAACGGGGCTGCCACCACCCGGAGCCCGGGAAGCTCCGCCTCGGGCGGTCGCACCAGGGCAGCTGCCAGGTCGGCCGTGGCCCGGAAGGGTATCTGGCCCCCCGACGCGTCGCTGTCGCCGCTCCCCGTTCGGACAGCGTCATCCGCGCAGGGCAGCGGGCCGTCGGGGCTCGGGCGGAACTTGTAGAGGGAGACGGAGCGCTCCGCTGCCGTGCAGAAGATCGAGGCGACCGGGAGGCCCATGGCCTCGTCCACGGTCCCGGCCGCGATCGCGACGTCCCAGACGCCGCCGGTGCCGGCGCGCGACAGCTCCCGGAACCATGCCTGGCTCCGCTCCAGGTCCAGGGTGTCGGTCTCGGAGAGGCGCCCCGCCTGATGAAGCCGGAACAGGCGCCGGCGAAGCGCCTCAAGCTCGCCGCGCACGTCTGCCTGCGGCACCGGCGCGCAGACGACCAGCCACGCATAGGCCTGATGCGACAGGTATCCGGCCACGTCATCGAGGGGGGAGGCCGACCACCGCTCCTCGGCCTTGGCGGCCTGCTCTTCGGTGTCACGCAGCAGCGGTTCGAAACTGCCAGCGCATCCTGTCCACCAGGGGAACGGCGCCAGTAGCTTCTCGAGTTCCGCGCGGCCGACCGCAGTGCCCGTCGCACCGAGAGGGAACAGCAGCGGACGGCTCCTGGATGGCGGGTCCTCCGCCGGGACCGAGGTCAACGCCCCGGCGATTAGGATCTGCAGCGGCGCCCACGGCGCTGGCCGGATCCACAGGGACGCGGCCGGCGCGCCCCGGACGCCGAGGTCGAGGAGCCCGGCGAGGATGGCACGGCGGAGCGGCGGCTGCTCCTGCCGGTCCGGGCTTGCCGGGCTCGTGAGCACCCGAGTGAATGGCAGGGAGAGGACTGAGCTGCTCACCGCTGGCGCCTTTCCACGTCGAATGCCGGCGGCCCAGGTTGGGCGGCGTCCGGCAGCATTGTCTTCCCGCCGCGGAGACGGCCGATCACACCGGAGGCATCAGCGCCCGCGGTTCCCGCGCGACGCGGGAGCCGAAGACGACCTGAGGGTGGCAGTCGACGTTGGCGGCGACCCGGCGCCCGCCGGGGAGGACTTCGACGCAGATCATGCCGGTCACTGGAAGCCCCATGATTACCTCCGGCTCCATCACCGCCTCGCGGACCCGTTGTTCACCGGCCGAGTACTCCTTGTTGGTGCCGAACGCTTCGCTGTACGAGCGGCCCCGCGTATCGGTCTGTGCCTGCCAGGACGCGGAATGGCTCGTCTCCTCGCTCCACGTGCTGTTCAGGGACTCGCCGGCGGACTTGGTGTGCTGGGACTCGACCCATTTGTAGCTGGCGCCGATGAACTCACTTGCCTCCGTGGCCTCCCTGTGGTTGCCCAGCGCGAAGAACGCTGCCGCCGCCCCGCCCCCGCCGATCAGCTCGACCGCGTCGTCGCGCAGGTGCTCGAAGAACAACAGCACCCGCATCCGCTCGGACTCAGCCGAGCTCATCAGCGACTCCAGGGCACCCCGGCGGATACGGTCCGCGCCAAGGACGATCAGGACGTCGGCTTGCGCAGAACCCCTCCGCACATGCCGCAGCAGAAGCTGGAAGAGCAGGTCCACAAGACGGTCACTGTCCAGGTCATCCGACTTTTTGTCGACCTCGATGATCCGAAGCGAGCTCTCGACCCGCTGGGGGACTGCCCGCTCCGGCGCTGGCCCGTGACCGGCACCCTCGCGGCCGCTGCCATCGAGCACCTCGAAATCCCGCAACGCACGCTCGATCCGGGTGATCCGCTCCAGGACACCGCCGTGCTGGCGCTGCACGTCGTTGTACAGCCGCGAAAGACGGTCGTACTCGTCAGCAGCGACCGATCCGCCGACGGGGACGTCTGCTCCCTGCACGACCAGGAGCGCCTCGCGGAGACGGGCGACCGACACCGGTCCGTCCGGCTCAAGGCAGGCGGCGACCTCCCGGATCACCGCCCGGTCTTCCTGCCTTTCCCGGCGCGAGACGTCGGCATCGCCCTGCGCCGCGTGCAGCACCTCCGCCAAGACGGTACTGAGATCGTTCCAGCTGAGGTCGGCGAAGATGTCCTCCGTGCCCTCGCTGCCCGGCAGGGTGACCCGCACCAGCGGCCGGCCCGCACGGCTGCACAGATCGCGCAGCACGTCAGTTGTGCGGCGCCGGGAAAGATCGCCGATCATGATGCGGGCGCCCCCGCCGAGAAGCGACGCACCAAGGGTAGACAGCGCCGCAATCCACGAAATATCCGTGCCGCCGAAAACGCACACCATCCGCGCCGTCCCAGAAAAGGGCACCGGAAACCACACGGCCGCCGAATCGAAACGGCGGCGCTCGGCCGCCTCGAACTGGGCTATGCGGTTCTGCCAAGCCGTAACGGCGGTGGCATATTCCGCATCTGCTCTCTTCGAATCCGCGGGATCCGTTACGAGCTCTTGTTTTCCCTTCACGATCCGGACCCACCCGATCACGGCCTCGACAGGAAGCACGACTGCGGCGCCGAAGAAGGTGACCGCAGCGTTGATGAAAGGAACAAGATCCTTCTTCCCCAGTGAAGCATTCCTCCCAAGGTCCGCGCCCGGGCGGGACCGTTGCCACGCCCTGGCGGCCCAGAAAGCCACGACAGCAGCGAGGAAGTTCACCACAAAGACAGCCACCTTGGCAGCACCCTGCGCGCCGCCGACCCGATACACGCCGAGCGCATCGTCCATGATGATCACGCCGACGCCGCCGGCGGTGGCCAGGATCGCTGCCGTGCGCAGGCCGGCGGCTTCTGCGCGGGGGACCAGCTTCTCCTGGCGCCTGGCAGGCGAGTGGTCTCGCTCCGGGCTGGCGGCCGGCGGCGCCGGCACCACCGTCTCAAAACCCCACCGCACGGGACCAGCGAACAGCGGGGCAAGATCATGCTCCCCCTCCCTGATCACAGCCGGCGTCACCACGGCAGCTGACCCATCACCGGCACGAGCCCCTGCATCACCTTCGGGCCACCCTGGACAGAGATGCGTGTCCCCGTCGCGACGGGGACGAACACCAGGCTGAAACGCTCGGTCACCGGCCTCGATTTCACATACCAGTAGATGAGGCCAGGAAGGATCCACACGAGCAACAAGATCACGAGCACGACCACATTCGGCTCGCCCTTGATCGTGAGCGATCCATCGATCCGGCCCGGCGTCGTCTGCGTGACCGTGCCCCCCGCCATCGGGAGCATCTGCGCCAGGCGGCCCTGGGCCTCAGCCGCAGGAAGAGAGGTGAAACGGTCCGACGCAGCAGGCGGCGCGACATGCGGCATCACCGTCTGCTCCGGGGCAGGCGGGTCCGGCAAGATGGACGGACCGGAACCCGGCATCGAGGGCTCCGCCTCCTGGTCGGTATCGACCTCCCCGCCCCTCATCACCGCCTGAGTCCACTTGGTCCCGTCCCAGTACCGGGACTCGAACCGGCCGGTCGGATCCGGCAGCCAGCCGGGCGGGCCAGCAGGCACCTGCGGACTCATGCTGACCTGACCTTCGTGCCAGGCACCCGCCGAGCCGTACACGCCTGGTGGCGCTGCGAACCATCCGATGAGAACACGGCAACACTCCCGAAGATACGATCAGTTAAATCTATCTTGTTCACAGTCACATTGATGTGGCCGATAGGACGCGCGGGAAAATAAACCGTGGAAACTTGGCCCAAACCCGCAAGCCATCGCTCTGCCGGGCCAACAAAACGTACGGGTTATTCCGAGACGCGTCCATGGCAGGAATCCATTGACACATGATCATCCCCCACACGGGTGTGTGTTCTCCTATGGCACTCCAGTCCCCACCCACGGTGCACTTAACCTCGAGGTCGGCCAGCTGGCCGCCCAGCGTGTTGGTGGCGAACAGCGTGATCCGCCAGCCCTCGTGGTCGGTCAACCGCAGCTGCGCCCCGGGATGCGGGCGTTCCCGCCGGGCGACCACCCGCATCGCCGGGGGCCAGCCCACGTCGGTCAGCCTGGGCAGCAGCCCCGTGAGCTCGGCGACCTCGGCGCCCTCGCGGGGTTGGCCGTCCCCGTCGTAGGCCGGAGTCCAGGCCGCGGGCGGCACCAGCTCGATCGCGGCCGCCACTGGGTCGGTGGCTGGAAAGCCGACGGAGAAGGCCAGGCCCAGCGCGGTGATGTGGGCCAAGAACGCCTTGGTGCCGGCCCCGCTGTCGCCCCGGACCAGCACCGACCCGCGCTCGGCGGCGGGCAGCTGGGCTAGCGCCAAGTCCAGCACCGTGATGTGGTCGGCGGCGGTGTTAGCGTTCGCCGATCCCGGCCGCAGCAACGCCGCCAGCGGCTCCCCGGTGCCCTCGGGACCGTGGTCGCAGAAGGCCAGCAGTGGGTGAAAGCCGAACGTGCGCTTGAACGTCGGGGCCGCCGACTCCTTCTCCGAGTGGGCCACCACCACGGTGGCATCGAGGTCACGATCACCTCGCTGCCCGGCTCACCGGCGACCGGACGGCGATGTGCCCAGGACCGCGCCCGGGCTTGGGCCCGCGCCGAGCGCAACCCGGCCAGCGCGGCGTCGACGTCGCCGGCCAACGCATCGATGCACCGGGACACCGTGGGGTCGGAGGCCACCGCTCCGAACACCGCCGGCTGCTCGCGCAGCACCGCGACATCGGCCAGACAGTCGCCACCGATCGCGATGCTGGCCCCCAGATCGAGGACCACCTTGCCGGGATCATGGCGGGTGCGATCTCGCCGCCAGTTCGCCAACGCGGTCTTCAGCGCGTAGCCGAGGCCGGTCGCGTGTGCGGTGTCGATCAACAGCTGGGCGCCCGCGAAGGACACCAGCCCTTCCCCATCGCCGGTCACTTCCACCCGGCGTGGACCTCGGTTACCGTTCACCTACGGAGTGCCTTCCCGTTCGGGTCGCTACTGGCGTCGACAACCAGCAGTTTCCCTTACCGGGCAGGCGCTTCCGTACGTTTACAGCCCGTGGCGGACGAAAGATCGCCAGCTTGGTGAAAGCGCGAGGCCTAATTAGCGGGCGGAAGATCGCCGGGCTACCGCCACTGACCGTTCGGATGTGGGTCGAGTGGTTCCGCAGCGGAGCTTCCCGTTGCTCTGGAGAGGCCCGCTGACGGAACGGGCGTGGCGGTGGGCATGACAGGGCTCCCGGGAGGGTGGCGGCGACCGGGGTCCCGCAGGGAGGCCGGCTCAGGCAGACGGTGTGGAACGTCCCCAGCCACCGCACGGTCACCAGCTGCAGGGCGAACCCGACCCTCATGTGCGTCCCGCGGCGCCGGTCCACCAGCGCCCGGTCCTCGTCGTCGAGGAATAACACCCGATCAAGATCCGCCTGCGACGGCGCCCCCGAGTACCGGCCGTACGCGGCCGCCTTTACCTGTACCGGCGCACGGGGTGTCAGCGACGTCAGCCAAGCAGTCTCTGAGCTGGGATAACTTCCGTGAATGACACCTGGGGAGTTCCTCGCTCGCCGCGGCGTGGGCATGGGCGCCCAGCTGGAACGTCGCCGGCCGGCACGTCCCGGCGATCACGCCGGCTTCCTGGCCGGTATCGCCGAACGATCGGTTGGGGAACGGCCGACC